>Ga0070733_10002622_pt1 | contig 12650 bp, 8 predicted proteins | sample Coa_R1_9_FD_66450 | JGI IMG/M metagenome (GOLD analysis project Ga0070733, IMG submission 66450) | Surface soil microbial communities from Centralia Pennsylvania, which are recovering from an underground coalmine fire - Coalmine... | ecosystem: Environmental > Terrestrial > Soil > Unclassified ... | reverse complement strand
ACCATCGTCTACGCTTATTCGGCCAACGTGTTCACCGCCGTGCAGTACGCGGTGGACCACAACCTGGGCCAGGTCATCAGTCTGAGCTTCGGCAGTTGCGAACTGTACCAGTCGCCCGCTTTCCGATCCGTGGCTCAGCAGGCGAACGCGCAAGGCATCACTGTGCTGGCCGCTTCGGGCGACGCCGGTGCGGCGAATTGCGACCGCGGCAATCCCACACCGCAAGCGTCCACCGGCCCCACCGTCAGCTTCCCGGCGAGTTTTCCGGAAGTCACGGCGGTCGGTGGCACGGAGTTTAACGACACCGGCGGAACGTATTGGGGGTCCCGCAATAACTCGAACGGAGGTTCTGCGCTGTCGTATATTCCGGAAACAACCTGGAACGATTCGGCGGCCAACAACGCGATCGAAGGCGGAGGCGGAGGCGCCAGCGTGCTGTTTCCCAAACCGTCCTGGCAGACCGGTCCTGGGGTTCCCAACGACAATGCCCGGGATCTGCCCGATATCTCTCTGGCCGCCTCGCCCCAGCGCTATCCGTACATGATTGAGTACCTGGGATTCAATTTCCTGGTCGGCGGCACCTCGGCGTCAACTCCTTCGTTCGCCGGAATTGTCGCATTGCTGAACCAATATCTGGTTTCGCACGGAACTTTGACCACTCCAGGGCTGGGAAATATTAACCCGGCTCTATACCAGTTGGCGCAGGCAGTGCCGGGCGCGTTTCACGACATCACCGCGGGCAACAATGCGGTGCCTTGTGTGCAAAGCAGCGCTGGCTGTGTCAACGGCGTGGTGGGATTTAACGCCGGGCCCGGCTACGATCTGGCGACTGGACTCGGCACCTTGGACGTTGCGAATCTGGTCACAAACTGGAATAGCGGGCCTGCCACGACCACCAGCCTGACGGCCGCGCCGCAAGCCGCGGGCCCCAACGACACCGTTCAGTTGACAGCCGCCGTGAAGGCGTCGGGAGCCACGGTGCCCACGGGGTCAATCTCTTTCATCCTTGATGGAGTACCGAACGTGAGCGAGCTGACCCTGGCAACTGTCAACCTGGCTGCGGGAAGCGCAACCGCCACGTTCAGCGCCATCGGCAGCCAGCTCGCCATCGGAAACGGGACGATCCGGGCGTTGTATAGCGGCGATTCCGCATTTGCAGGCTCCGAGGGAGTGGCTGGGGTTAGCATCAGCTTCCCCCTGTCCTTGAACTCCGTAGTGGTTCCTTTTATTTCGCCGAACCCAGTTCCCGAGGATGGCGAAGGAGCGTGGCCCTACTCGGTGGGTCTGGCGGAAGTGGCCGGCGTGGCTACCACGCTTACCAGCTTTACCATCGACGGCCAGACTCAGAACATAAGCTTCTGGTCCAGCACCAAGCTTCCGGCCAACGGAACGATTTCTGCGAGCTTGTCGGGTGTGGGGCTCGTCGCTCCGGTGAACCGAGTTTTCGTTTTTAACGGCAAGGACGCCAGCGGCCAGACTTGGACGCAGCAGATCACGGTTCCTTTCCTGAGCCGTTCCGGGGCAATCGTCGCGCCGGGGATCAACCTGACGACGGCGACGCCTACGGTTCCGCAGAATCCGCAAGCCGATCCTTCCTGCCAGTGGGCGCAGCAATTGAGCGTGCAGGAACAGGGCGGGTTTATGACGCTGTTGGCGACTCTGTTCGTGGGCGGTAATAATCTGACGTCGGAGATTCAGAATATCTTCGGCACTACCCGCCTGGCTCCTTACGGACTTTTGCAGGGCAATCTATGCTTCAACGCAGCTACTTCGCCCACGGTGGAGATCGCGCAACTAACCGGGATCAGCGATAGCGGAGGATTTTTAGCCATCATCACCGGAACAGCCACCTCGACTCTTCAAGCTGCCCCGTCGGTGCCGTTGTCGTTTTCGTCCCCCTCCGCGGGAACTACAGTCAGCCTGACGGTAGCCGATTCGTCCGCAGCAGTCGCGCAGACCACGATTCCGGTGAGCTTCAGCGGAGGGCCGGCGCAATGGACGGCTTCGATAGCGCCAGCGAACCGAACCACCAACTGGCTCACGATTTCGCCGAGCTCCGGCACCGGGAGCATTCTTGTTTCCGCGACGCCCGCTGGACTTTCGCCAGGGGCGTATACGGCATTGGTCTCGATCGCCGCGGCGAACGCGCAGCCGCAGGTGGTAAATGTTCCGGTGACGCTGACGGTGGGGGCTTCCTCCAGCCTATCGATCGCCGGCCTCGTCAACAATTGGTCGGGCGGGACGACGGCCGCTCCAGGAATGATCGCGGCGGTGTTCGGAACCCAACTCGCGCCCGCGGGAACGGCACTTCTCGCGCCCGGAATTCCGCTGCCTTTAAACCTGGGCGGCGTCTCAGCCACCGTCAACGGCGTCGCCGCGCCCCTTTACTACGTGTCGCCCGGCCAGATCAACGTCCAGATTCCGTATGAGACGGGGGCGGGAGTGGCGATTCTGGCGATCAACAACAATGGCCAGATCGCGACGTTCCCTTTCGCCGTGGCGATGACAGCACCCGGGCTGTTCTCGCTGGCCTTTGACAACTCGACCGGGAAGCCGGCTCAATCCACCACAGCGGGGAAGGTGCTGTTGTTGTTCATGACAGGTGAGGGCGACGTGACGCCTACGCTTGCGACTGGGGCGACGCCACCGTTTAATTCGACGCCTTCCAAATATCCCGTGCCGCGCTTGCCAGTGACCGTGACTGTGGGCGGCGTCCCGGCAAACGTGCTGTTTCAAGGCGTGCCGAATGGGCTGGCGGGCGCGACTCAAATCGACTTCACGGTTCCCGCGGCGGCTCCGTTGGGACCGCAACAAGTGATCGTCACGGTGGGAGGCGTCGCCGCTCCGCCGGTAAGCTTGACCATTGCCGCAACCGCGCCATAACTGCCGCCCGCTAGAATAAAGCTGTGAAGTTTCGTCCGCTTGTGGTCGCGCTGGCCGTCGCACGACTGATCCATGCCGCGCCGGATATTTTCCCGCTCAAGGACGTGCGCGCCGGGCAGCACGGCGTCGGACGCACGGTCTTCGCCGGTAATCGGGTGGAGGAGTTCCAGGTCGAAGTCCTGGGCGTGCTCGATAACGTCGGCCCTCAGCAATCCATCATCCTGGCGAGACTCAGCGGAGGCCCTCTGGCGGAAACGGGCGTGCTGCAAGGGATGAGCGGATCGCCGGTCTATATCGATGGAAGGCTGGCGGGCGCAGTGGCGCTGGGGTTCTCCGAAGCCAAAGTCGCGATCGCCGGAATCCGGCCGATCGAGGAGATGCTGCGCGTGGATCCTCAGTCTCCCATCAAGCTCGCCGCAGTCCGGCCGCGAGCCAGCTTTGTCAGCGGCGGAATGAGGCTCGAGGAAATCGCCACGCCGCTGGCCTTTTCGGGATTCACGGCCGCGACGCTCAATCACTTCGCTCCGCAGCTTCGGGCCTTGGGTCTCGACCCGCTGCAAGGCGTTTCGGGCGGGGCGAATCTTTCCGACAAAATGGGCGACCCGCGGACGCTCGAGCCCGGCTCCATGATCAGCGTCCACCTCATGTCCGGGGATATGAACGTGAGCGCGGATGGCACGGTGACCGCGGTCGACGGGGAGAAGATTTACGCCTTCGGGCACCGCTTCATGGCCACCGGCCCCACGGACTTGCCGTTTGCCCGCGCCGAGGTGCTGGCGCTGCTTCCCAATCTCGCGAACTCGTTCAAGATTTCGCAGGCGACGGAGTGGATGGGCGCGATCACCGCGGATCGTGACACGGCGATTTCAGGAATCGCGGGCCGGCGCGCCGCCCTTGCGCCCATCGAGATTCACGTGGGCAAGAACGATTACCACATGAACCTCGCGCGCGACCCCATCCTGACGCCTCTGGTCGCCCAGATGGCCGTTTTTTCGGCCATCGATTCCACCGAGCGATCCGTTGGCGCGGCCACCTACGCGGTGCGCGGGCATGTGGATTTCGACGGCGGATCGGTAAAGCTCGACAACGTGTATAGCGGCGACACGAACACAGCCGCGATAGCGTCCCTGGGCGTCGCCACGCCGCTTTCCTACGCCTTGACCAGCGGGTTCGACGCCCTGCGGCTGAAGAGCCTCACGCTGGAGATCACCCCTGCGGAAACGCACAACCAGATGCAGATCGCCGATGCCTTCGCGCCGCGCCAGGCCCATCCCGGAGACGAGGTGGAGATTAGCGTGGTGCTCACCGCGGAAAATGGCGCGGAGACAGTAAAGAAGACCCGCTATCGAATCCCGGTGGGCTCGCCGGCGGGTGTTTTGTACCTGACGGTGTCGGATGCGTCGAGCGCAAACTTGTTCGAGTTTCAGGGCGCGTTAGGAGTGCAGGCGCGTTCCGCGACGCAGGTGCTGAGTTTGCTGAACGGGCTGCGCTCCAACACCAGCGCGTACGTGCGAGTGTGGCGTGCCGATGCGGCATACAGCCTGGATGGACGCGATCTGCCGGACCCTCCAGCATCGCTGGCGGCGATTCTGGGACGCTCGCAACCGGGCGCGGCGTCGCAGGCTTCCACGCGTGGCGCGAGGGTCGCCGAGATCCAGGTTCCCGCCGGCGATAGCGTGGTCACGGGAACCAAGACCATTCAGATCGAGGTGAAGGAGTGAGAGCACTGGTCCTCCTTTCCGTGCTCTCGGGCGTGTGCCTTGCGGCGTCGACACAGACATGGGAGATGAACGGCTACCCGGATTTTTCGCGCGGCCGTTTTGCAGGGCTCTCGATTTCTTATGACGGGAGAGTGTCGCTGGGTCCCCCTCTGGCGACTGTGTTCGATTCGGGGCAAGCCGAAGTGTGGAGCATCGCGGCGGCGCCCGACGGATCGATCTATTTGGGGACCGGAAATCGCGGGCGCTTATTCCGTGTGGATGCGGCGGGCCAGGGCACGTTGATATGGACCGCCGATCAGCCCGAGATTTTCGCCGTAACCGTGGATTCGAAGGGCGTGGTGTACGCCGGAACGTCGCCGGATGGGAAGGTGTATCGTATCGAGAACGGAACCGCCGTCGAGTACTTCGCGCCGGGAGCGCACTACATCTGGGCACTGGCGGTGGCTCCAGACGGAGCGCTGATGGTGGCCACCGGCGACGAAGGCAAGATTTTCCGCGTGACGTCGGCAGGGCAAGGCAGCGTGTATTACGAAACCGGCCAGAGCCACGTCACCGCGCTGGCGTTCGATGCCCAAGGCCGGCTGCTTGCAGGCTCCGAGCCGAACGGGATTTTGTATCGCGTGACCGCTCCGGGGAAAGCGTTTGTGTTGTACAAATCGAACCTGCCGGAAATTCGCGCCATTGTTCCAGCCGCAAACGGAAGCATTTATGCCGCGGCGATGGGCGGCGGCGTCGCCAAGCGCACCGCAGCGGCTGCGAGCGCGATCACCTCGACTTCCGGCGCGGGTGTGCCGTCGGTTAGCACAACCATCACGGTGACCGAGCAGAGCGGCATCAATCCTCCGCCGAAACCAGCGGAAGTCCCCAAGCCATCGGCGTCGGCCGCGCAGACCACCGTGGTTGCGGCGGCAACCAGCGCGGAGTCTTCGAGCGGAGACCGTACCGCGCTGTATAAGATTGCAGCGGACAACACCGTCGAGACGCTATGGACATCGAAAGAGGAAAATATCTACGACCTCGCTCTGGATCGAGGGTATATCACCTTCCTCACCGATATGCAGGGACGCATCTATCAACTGGAGGGCCCGCTCCGGGCCACGCTTGTGACGCAAACGAATGAGGGTGACGCCACCCGGCTGCTGGCCTCGAATCAACGTCTGCTGGTGGCGACGGGAAACCTGGGCAAGCTGCTGCGCTTAGGAGGTATCGGGACCGGTTGGTACGAATCGCCCGTGCACGACGCGGGCTCCGTCGCGAAGTGGGGCCGGATTTCCTGGCACGGTGGTTCGACAGGCATTGCGATGCGGACGCGAAGCGGCAATTCCGCACGGCCCGATGCAACCTGGAGCGATTGGGCGCAATCAGCCGCTGACTCCGCGATCGCGAGTCCGAACTCCCGTTATGTTCAGTGGCGGGCCGAGTTCACGGCGAGCGCAGGTTCCGTGCCCGCAATCGACGACGTTATTGTCGCCTACCTGCCTCAGAACTCGGCCCCCGTCGTCAAGTCGCTGGTCGCGGCGGGAGCGGCTGGAACGAAGCCCGCAAACTCTGAGCCAACCCCCGTCGGAACCATCGGCCACGGCGGAGGGGAGCAAATCCAGGTGGTTTGGCAAGCGGAAGACCCGGATAACGACAAACTCGTCTACAGCCTCTACTTCCGCGGCGAGGATGAGTCGCAATGGAAATTGCTGCGCGACAATCTGACCGAGACCGTGTACTCAATGGACGGCGACGCGCTGGCGGACGGCCGGTATTTCTTTCGCGTGGTGGCATCCGACCGGCCGTCCAATCCGTCGAACGTGGCCAAGGAAGCCGAGCTGGTGAGTATGCCGGTGCTGATCGACAATACGCCGCCGGTGGTGACTCTGAGCGGCCCGGGGCGCACTGGGACGAGCCTCGAAATCTACGCCGACGCCATCGACCGCGCCTCGACACTGCGGCGCTGCGAATATTCCATCGACGCCGGACCATGGATACTGGTCGAGGCCGCGGATGGCGTGACGGATTCGCCGCAGGAACGGTTCATCATCGTGGTGGCGAATCTGCCGGCGGGGGAGCACCTGATCTCAGTGCGCGTCTACGACGCCGCGGGCAATGCGGGCCTCGCGAAGTACGTAGTCCACTAGAACCGAGCCGCCACCGAAGGGAGTGGTTACTGCTGGGCCGAGTTTAGCGACCAGAACATTTCGGCAAACGCCAGCGCTGTCATCGCCAGAGCAATTCCCGCCGCCGCGCGCCAGAACATCTCCACCCCCCGCGAGAAACGCGGAGTTCCCGCCAGGTAACCGATGACGAAACCGCTGGTGACGCCGCCGATGTGCGCGGCATTATCGATCGAGAAGAACGGCAGGATCCCCATGGCCAGCCCATACAGGGCCCATCGCGTATACACGCTGCGAACCGCGGCGCCGTACGCGGAGCGGTCCCGCACGCCATGCGCGATCATGGCTCCGATCAAACCGAAGATCCCCGCCGATGCGCCGATGGAGAGAGTCGGCGACCACCACGAGCTGGCCAGGAACCCGCACACCGTGGAGACGAAGTAAAACACCAGGTAGCGGCTGGTGCCGTAGGTCTCCTCCACTTGCACGCCCAGATCGAACAGGACCCAGGAGTTCATGAGAATGTGCAGAAGCCCGCCATGCAGAAAGCCGGCGGTAACCAGGCGCCACCATTGGCCGGCGAAGACGGCGGCCGAATACTTGGCCCCGAAATCGAACAGAGTCCGGCCGTCGATATCCATGCCGCCGCCGCGGTTGCCGTGCATGCTGTAGAGCACGGTGGCGATATACATGCCGGTATTCACCAGCAGGATCATCATGGTGGTGAAGCGGGCGTGCGGAATCAAACCGCCCAAAACATCGGCGGGAGAACGTTTATCGACGGCCCGCTCCCCCAGCCGGAGATCGCAATACGGACAGACCTTGTCGTCGGTCGTGACGAATGCCCGGCAGTTCGGGCACATGCGGCGTTTATCCACCCTCCCAATTGTAAGGGACAAACGCAACTGGCCCGGCGTTCTCGCACCCACCCGAGCCAAGAGACCCCGACGGTTGCTACAATCTAAGGACTCTAGCGATGCAGGCCCGTATGCCGCAGACCGAGCAGCAATTGCGCCAGGACATGGTCCGGATCGGCCGGTTTATGTCCGAAAAAGGGTGGATCGCCGCCTGCGACGGGAACCTGTCCGCGCGCATCGGGGACGACCGGATTCTGGTTACGCCCGCGGGTGCATGCAAGGGGATGCTCGCCGAGGGGGATCCTATTGTGTGCGGCCTCGATGGCAAGAAGATCGAGGGCAAGGGAGAGCCATCTTCCGAGTTGCACATGCATCTGACCATCTACCGGATGCGGGAAGACGTGGCCGCGGTGGTGCATGCTCATCCACCCGTGTCCACCGGTTTCGCGGCGGCCGGACGCGAGTTGAATCTGGGCTTGCTTCCCGAGGTTATCGTGGGGCTGGGCTCGGTTCCTTTGGCGGCCTATGGAACTCCTGGAACGCCTGCGTTAGGCGAAAGCCTGCTGCCGCACGTCGAGGAGCACGACGCCGTATTACTCGCCAACCACGGCGCCGTCGCCTGGGGCGAGGATCTGTTTCAGGCGTACTGCCGCATGGACAAGGTGGAGCACTTCGCGCGCATCACTTTAGTGGCGGAACTTCTCGGCGGCGCCCGTCCGCTGCCTCGCGCCGAGATCGAGACGCTGTTTAAAGCGCGGGCGAGATACGGTATCAAGTCGCGCACCCGCTTCGCGCCGGGCAATCCTCTTGCCGCCGAGGACGTCCCCGACGCGGCGGAAAAAATTCAGCTGACGCGGGAACAGTTGCTGGCGTTGCTCGACGAGGCGATGAAGGTGCGAGAGGTGTATTAGTCTCGGCAATCCCCGGCCGGAATCGGCCGCAGCGTCACCCGTCAATGTGGCTGTGCTGCGGGTAATCGATCGCGCTGAGCTGCTTGCGAGTGCGCCGCGCGCGAAAGATAAATAAGTAGCCCGAGAGTAGAACTCCAAGTACCAACTTAGTGCCTTCCACCCACGCGTACACCTGGTACAGAGCCCACACCCGAGTTTGCACACTGTAGGACGTATTGCCGGGAGGGAAATCAGCTTCGCGTCCGCGGTAGGTCAGTTCCTGGGTGACGCCTAAATGCTCGAAGATAACCATGAGCAGCATCAGGCCGCAGAACACCATCGGGAAAATGCGCCTCTGCGTCCCCAGAAAAAGGTACGCGCCCAGAATCAGCGCCAGGCCGAATTGGGCTTCCTCCCAGATGTAGGAATAGCGCCGGTTTTGTTCGGCGGCCTGGTATCTCATCAGCAAGTCCAAATTTTGCTGCGGCCCGGTTTTCTTCAACACCTCGACCGCCTGATCGGAAGGGGTCGCTAAAAGGGATGCCGTGAAGCGCAGGTTCTCGACCTGGATCAGGATCATCAGGATGCTGCCTCCGAGCCAGGCCCCCAGCAAAAAACCCGCCATGCGCCGCGTGTGCATCGAATCTAGTGTGACACACAGAGCCTAGGTCGGTTCCCCCCGTCGAGCCAGCCTCCGTTGTGCAGTCACGTAAAAAGCGAGAAGGGGAACGGTGGTCCGCTCCCCTTCGCCGCGTCGATCCGAGTTGATTCTGGAATCGTGACTTCTTGGTCCCCTTCGTATCGGGGCGCCTTCATCTTACCGCAACTGAGCCCCTGATAAAGTAGCAAGATGCGGAATACACTCCTGCTTCTTGGGGCGGGGATCCTCGCGCAAGGCCAGATCCTGTCTCCTGCCTGGGTGGAACTCGGCGAAGGCGGGCAGGGGATCGCGCGCGTGGTGGTGACAAGCGTAGCGGATTGCCCCGACGCGATGGTCGATGGAGCCAGCCTGACGATGGCGCCGCGCCTGCCGGCGCCGGACGGATTCCGTCCCGTCTGCGAAGTGGCGCTCCCCGCCGGCGCGAGGTCGGCGCGTGTCAAGGGGCAAGCTCTCGCGCTTCCACATCCCGACCCGCCGCGAATCGTGGTCATCGGCGACACCGGCTGCCGCATCAAGGGCGCCGAGGTGCAGGACTGCAATCGGGACTGGCCCTTCGAGCGCGTTGCCAAGGCCGCCGCTTCCGCGCAGCCGCAGTTAGTCATCCACGTGGGCGACTACCTCTATCGCGAAGACCCTTGCCCTGCCAAGGATCGGAACAAGTGCGCCGGGAGCCCTTCCGGCGATAACTGGGATACCTGGAACGCAGATTTTTTCAAACCCGCCGCCGCGTTGCTGGCGGCCGCGCCGTGGGCCTTCTCGCGCGGCAATCACGAGGATTGCAAACGCTCCTGGCGAGGCTGGTTCTACTATCTCGATCCGCGGCCGTGGCAGGGCGGCGCATGCAACGCCATGTCCCCACCGTATTCGATTCAACTGGGAATGTTTCAGTTGATCGAGTTCGATTCCTCGGCCGCCGATCAAAAACAAGTGGCCGCGGAGCAGTTACATACTTATGCCGCCCAGCTCGCTTCCCTCCACGCCGAGAACGCCTGGCTGGTGGACCATCACCCGTTCTGGGCGCTGAAGCCTGCCACCGCTTCGTCGCCGGCGATCGAGGAAACGGACGTGCTTCAGCAGGCCTGGAATCAAGCCTCGCCGAAGGGCATCGTCATGGTTCTCTCCGGGCATACGCATCTGTTCGAGCTCTTGAGCTACGGCGCGGAGCGGCCGCTTCAGATCGTCGCCGGAGACGCGGGCACCAAGCTCGACAAGGCCGCGCAGGGACAAACCCATGGGGTTCAGATTTACGGCCTCATGGTGCAGGCGGGCGAGGACGACGAACAGTTCGGGTACACTCTGCTGAACAAGTCCGGCTCGAGTTGGGTCCTCAGCCTTAGGAATCCGAAATCCAAAGAGATGCTGAACTGCGACCTTCAGGGCCGCCAGGCTCAGTGCAAGTCCGGACGCTGAACAGTTCAATCTCGCTTGTACTTGATCGTTCGATTCTGATCGTCGGTCAATTCCAGCTCGGTTGCGGTCACTTTTACCTTGCCTTTTGTGGATATGCCGTTCATGGTCCACTCCAATTCGTTTTCGTCGTTCAACTTGTATTTGCCCTGGACTGTCTGCCCGAGCACGGTGATCTTGGCCGTGCCATCTCTGTTGAATTCGGCTGTCATTTTTACAGCGCTGTCCACCTCCCACTTGCCAAGGATCAGGCTTTGAGGAGAGGAACCGCAGGCGGACACGAACAGAGCCATGCTGATTCCTATAGCGACACTCAACCTCGGAGTCAAGGTTCTCCACGGGGCTTTCGCAACGGGTTTCATCGGCAGATCCTCCATATCTTTCGGAGATCGACGGGCCCGAAGCACGACTTTAGGCGTGGACTGCCGAAGTCCAAACCTTTACCCCCAGGGATTCGCCGGATGTAACTTGCAGGTATCCTCTATAGAGGATATAATTCCCCTATAGAAGATGGAAGAAAGATCGATTCCATCAACGGGACTTCGGCTGCCCGAGCTGGGCGGGCGCATTCGGGAGGAGCGGCAGCGGCGCAATCTTTCTCTCGACGATCTCGCCGGGAAAGCTCGCGTGAGCCGGTCCATGCTCTCTGCCGTGGAGCGGGGAGAGAAGGCTCCGTCCGTGGTGATTCTCGATCAAATCGCAACCGGGCTGGGGACGTCGATCGCGCGATTGCTGGCCCCGGAAAGCGCAGGACGAGTGATCCTTCTGCGCTCCGGCGCTCAGGATCGTGCGGTTGATCCTTCCGGTTGGGAGCGGCGCATTCTTTCGCCCGTCTTGGCAAATGTGGAGTTCGAATTCATGCGGACGACTCTTCGCCCCGGCGTGAACGCCGGAGCTTTCCTGCCCCACAATTCCGGATCACGGGAGTATGTCGCGGTCGAGCGTGGCAGGCTCCGGTTGACACTGAATGGCAAGGTTTTCCTCCTCGGGAAAGGCGACAGTATCTACTACGCGGGTGACTGTCTTCACGAGTTCGAAAACCCCGACCGGCGCAATTCGTGTGAATATTACCTCGCGATGGACGTGACCGGCCATCCGGAGCAGCTTCGGCATCGAGTGGCAATTCAGGAAAAATTGTCCAAAGGACGGCCCCATGCGACTAAGTGATGAAGAGTTCAGGAGGCTGGGCTACCAGGCGGTAGATATCGCCGCGCGCCATCTGGCGGAACTGCCGGATCGGCCGGTCTTTCAGCGCATGGATGAGAGCCAGCGCCGCGCCATTATGAATATGCCCATGCCGCAGGTTCCACTCTCGGGCGACGAGATCCTGGGGACGGTGGCAGAGCACATCGTCCCGCATCCGATGGGCAACGGTCATCCGCGCTTTTTCGGCTGGGTCAATTCGCCGCCGGCCATGATGGCGGTCATCACGGAGATAATCGCCGCGGCCATGAATCCCAGTTGCGCCGGGGGAGATCACGCGGCGATCTATCTGGAAAAGTGCGTAATCCGATGGCTCATGCAATTAATAGGTTTCCCAATCGAGGGAAGCACCGGGCTGCTGGTGAGCGGTACTTCGGCTGCCACTCTAACGGCGCTGGCCGCGGCCCGTCACAGGGCTCTGCGCGAACTCGGAATTGACGTTCGGAAACAGGGTGTTTGCGGCAGTCAGGCAAGGCTGCGCCTTTACGCCTCCACGCAAGTGCATGGCTGCGCTCAAAAGGCAGTGGAACTCTTAGGGCTTGGCTCGGAATGCATTCGATGGATCGGCGTCGATCCGGACTTCCGTGTGTCGCTGCACGGACTGAGGCAGGCGATTCAGGAAGACCGGCAGCAAGGGTGGTATCCATTCTGTATCGTTGCCAGCGCCGGCAGCGTTCATACGGGCGCCATTGATCCGTTGGACGAACTCGCCTCCATAGCATCGGAGTTTGGTCTCTGGCTGCATGTGGACGGCGCCTACGGAGCTGCGGGGATATTGGACCCAGATTCCGAAGCGTTATTCGCGGGTATTGGGCGAGCGGATTCCGTCGCTCTCGATCCCCACAAGTGGCTGTCCGTCCCGGTGGAATGCGGGTGCGTTCTGGTGCGCGACCAACAGTTACTCCGGGACGCATTCTCGCTGGTTC
>Ga0070733_10002621_pt1 | contig 12656 bp, 9 predicted proteins | sample Coa_R1_9_FD_66450 | JGI IMG/M metagenome (GOLD analysis project Ga0070733, IMG submission 66450) | Surface soil microbial communities from Centralia Pennsylvania, which are recovering from an underground coalmine fire - Coalmine... | ecosystem: Environmental > Terrestrial > Soil > Unclassified ... | reverse complement strand
CCTGGCCTTTTTCGTCCTGAAACTGCGCAAGCTGGAGCAGCGCCTCAGCAGCATGCGTGAAGAGAGCGACGAACTTGAAGAACACGACCCGGAACTGGATTTTCGCTGTAACTTGCTGCGTCACGCCATCTTCCACCAGGTGTTGACTCTCATCCAGCTTGACGCGCGCGAGCAGGCGATGCAGATCATCGATACCTGCCGTAAGTAGTCCCATATTTGTCGCGAGGAACGATATCGCCCAGGATATGCACCACAATCCCATCCTTCTCAAACGCGCGGCGCAATTCTTGCAGATTAGTTTCGTTGCTCGCGGCCAGCACGCAGGGCGCGAGTCTGCGCAAACCAAAGGACTTCAGTTTCCCCGAAGCGACTATTTCATTTGCCAGGTTCTCACTGGGAATTTCAATCAGGTACACCTGTGAGAAGGTGACTTCTTTGTACGAGCGCACCCAGTCCGCGAGATTATAGAGAACATTCTGTGGCAATTCTTTCTGACTGCGTTCCTGGAGAATACCCTGAATCTGCTCAAAATTCTTGCCCTGTGCTAAAGCGCGCAGGAAGGAATTGCGCGAGAGCGTCAAACGGCTCACTATGCCCGCCTGGTCGAGCTGCGCATAAGGCAGCAGGCTATAAAGCGTCGGCCAATCGGGCTGCAAGAGCATCAATTCGTTGTTCGGCTGCACGATAAGAGTGCGCTTTTGCTCCTGGGTATCATCCTGAGCTGGAGCGTCTTTAGACGAAGACAGAGCTGCCGCGCCCAGATCGGTCACCATAAAAGCGATTGGATTGACCGGCTTTTTCTCCTGACCAGGATCGGATTGGTCATAGCCCAGCGCAACTATACCCATTTCGTACATGCTAGACGATACCAGCCCCGTGAAGATCTCGCCCTCGACCTGGTACCAGCGGGCGAGGATGGTTTTCGCGTTGCGTATGCCCGTAACACCTGTATAAGCATAACGATGGCGCAGCGCGTAGGGATTCTGCTCTTTGATAGTGCGCAGCAGCGATGAAAACGTATACCAGCGTCCGGGAGTACAGGTTTGCAGGTAGGAGACCAGGGTTTTACGTCCAGATTGATAGTCCAGGTAAAAGGCATCATTTGAATAGGGATTAAAATTCGCGCCCGCGATATCAATCCAATGCCTGCTTTGCTGCCAGTTTTCCAGCAATATACGCACCATGCCCTGCGTGCCTCCCTGGGGCCATTCCTTCAGCGATGCGCCCTCGATATAGCGTGGTTTCTCCGCGTTACTGGAAGGGCGGGAAAGCTTCACCAGTTTCATTTCACTGGCAATGTTGAAGAGCATATCGAGCGTCAGGTTCTCATTGCCGTCATAACCAGATGTGACGCGAGGCTTGATCTGGAGCAGGGGAAGCATTTTGTTGGCGATACGCTTTGGTACATAGCCCGCCTGCGTCGGCTCGATGTTCTGCTGGTACATAGTCCCAATGATGGTTGTGAGGTCATACAGTGCTAATGGGCCTGGCTGGTGCGTTAAGGCGAGTGGAGTATCAAGTTCAACCAGGCCAACTGGCCCGCTTTCTTCCACGATTTCCGCCTGCTGTACGGCTTTCTTTAGATTCTTGAGCAATTCACGCGGCACGAAAAGCCTGCGTTCCTGCCCGACAAAGGTATCAAAGGCTATGGCGTAGTTTTCAAGCGCGCGAATGCAGCGCGCCAACGTGGGATTGTCATAAACGGTATGCTCGCGCACAGCCTGCATGCTCGCCATGCCGCCTTCTTCGGCCAGCCATTTAATCAGCCTGCGTGTAGCCGCATCGAACTGCTCCCAGGCGAACACCGGCACTTCAGGCTGCACTAACTGCCCGACCAGCCGCGCGCGCGTATCTATACGCGAGAAATAGTCATATAGCGTGAAGCCATAACGCTGCCCAATCAAGTTGATAGCGTCGGCGTGCAGGCTCGCCAGGATTTGCTCAAGTTTTAGCGCGGAACGATCCAGATTCTGTGTATAGATTTCGCGCTCAACCAGCAGCAGCACGTCGGCCATATCTTTAGGCACGCCGAGTTTCGTGATGATTTCGGCGGGCGATTTGACCCTGGTCAATGTCGCGATCGTGGCAGCGCGCCCGGTCTTTGCTATAATTTGCTCATCCACCAGCAGGAGATGCTGTTGCAGGGTGGCTACCGCCTGCTCAAACGCCTCACTCGAAATGTGCGTTGATAGTTTGTAGAGCACATCACGCATCACGCCATCTGGCGCGGATAGGGTCAGCGCTGTGTGTAAAACCTGGCGCGAGTCCGCATCAAGCTGTTCCCAGGCAAAACGCGCCGCGACCGGACTCTGCAGGGCCTGCGCCAGCGAACTCATGTGATGCTGCCAACCTTCGGCGGGCTTATCGCCTACGCCCCACCACTGTGCCAATTGCTCAAGCTCTTCCTCGGAATAATTGCCAAAAACCTGGCGTAGTGTCTTCATCTCATTCTCCAGGGCGACCGCAAAGATCTCGCTACGCAGTAGCCCCTACTCTGTATGATTCGCCCTTACCCTGTACGAGGTTGTTTTCTTATTGTTCTGGTTGGTATTGTTCGATGAAGCGGATGACTTCGCGTGTTACCTGGCTGGGTGTAGAAGCTCCGGCGGTGACGGCAATGCGGTGTTTGCCTTTTAGCCATTCCGTTTTCAGTTGCGAGAGGTCTTCGACGCGCACTGCCGGAACGCCTGCCAGTTCCTCTGAAACCTGCACAAGGCGATTGGTGTTGTTGCTGCGTGGATCGCCAACTACCACTGTCAAGTCCGCTCCTTTGGCCTGCGCGACGACGGCTTCCTGGCGCGTCTGCGTGGCTTTGCATATGTCGATATGCACCTCGGCATGCGGATAGCGCTGTTTAATGTATGCAATCACGCGCCTGGTATCCCACTGGGAAAGTGTTGTCTGCGTGGAGATGGCAATTTTTTGAGACTGTTCGGGTGTCAGTTCCAGAGCATCGACATCGGCTTCGTTTTCTACCAGTATGATATGCCCTGGAACCTCGCCAAGCACCCCTTCCGGTTCGGGGTGTCCCTTCTTGCCGACATACAGGATGAAGTAGCCCTGCGCCACCAGGGCCTGCACAAGGTCATGCGTGACCATCACATCCGGGCAGGTCGCGTCGATACAGTTGAGGCCGCGCTCGCTGGCTCGCTGTTTGACGAGGGGAGAAACGCCGTGAGCGGTGAAGATGACGGTTCCAGTAGTGACCTGTTCCAGAATGCTTGCCCTGTCGGGGCCATCCAGTGTGATTACGCCAAGATTGGTCAATTCTTCAATGGCATGACGATTATGCACAATTTGTCCGATGACATAGATAGGGCGGGGAAGCGCCGCGTCTTTCGCGGCCTGACGAACGATCTGCAATGCATCTACAACCCCATAGCAATAGCCACGCGGCGATATTTTAATGACTTCCATTGATACCTCATTATAATATGAACAAACCCGCCCCATTGTACCACAAAGTCAGGCGATTTGCATTTTATATTGAGAGAGGATCGAGCGCAGGTCATCAGGCGTGTACAGGCAGACGGCAGGCAGCAGGCCCGCCAGTTCTTCGATGGATGGGGTTTCGGCAAGGTCAAAGATGACCAATGGGGCGCGGCGGCCAGCGCAGCCCTGCGCGATGGCGGCTGCTGTTACCTGTAGAGCCGCGCTATCTGGCAGAGAGGGATCGGGCATATTCATCAGTAACTGCACATGCGGCAGAAGCATAGCGAGGCGTTGAGGAGTCTCCTCCTGGTAGATGCTCTTGATGCTCGCCTGCTGCAGCAGCATCTTATAGGGCTGTTGTTGCATCTCCGACCCAATGAGCAGCGCTGAACGCCCACGCAAACCACCCAGGCATGCCTCCGCTATTGATACGATCTCCGGGATAGACTGCTGCACGCGCTGAACTCCTCTCCTCTGCTATGACGTACTACTGTGTTACATACCATCGTAAAATTCTATAGCAAATTTTGTCTGCAGACCATCAGGCGAATACCCTATATTTCAGGCAAAAACACAGTAGGGGCAAGCGCGACGTACCTTTATTCTTTTCTCATGCAGGAACGATGGTAGGAAAAATAAGAAAGTCCATTATCTTTCCTGTTGGTTACTCGGTCCAGAGTAAACGTATACGTTGTTCAAAGCCACCGACTTCTCTACGTTTACGTTCCTGAATGGCCCTGACCTGCTCAAGAGAAATATCATAGACGGCCATCAACGTATCAATCACTTCATACAGATCAGCCAGTTCTTTTGCAAGTTGTGACACATCAGCCTCGCATGCTTCCTGGGCTTCTTCAACAAGCTTTTCGCGCAGCGCCTGCCGGTAATCTTCCTCTGACATTGTATCAATTATACAGGCATCACCATGCATACGAATATGCTCAGGAATCAAATCGCGAACCAGTTTATGATACTCTTTGCGCATACCTTGTCTCCTCTTTGTAGGTGGCTTCCAGCCATCCATAGCGAATATTCTCGGCGCAGATATGTATGAGTAAGATTGGAAAAAGTTTATCTGCCTGATCAAAGTATTTCATTTCAAATTTTACAGGCATTTCAAAGTGTGGTATACCTGACCCTAATGAATATTAACGATCAAGAGCGGAAGTGAGCTGTCATGCTTCGCTGCGCTCAGCATCTGTCTGGGGCAAGCGAGATGCTTCGCTGCGCTCAGAATGACACGGCCGATTTTGATGGTAAATGTTCATCAGGATGTCATCACTCATGATTTGTTACAAACTCTATAGAAGGTGATTATGGAGCTCATTTGGACCAAAATAGCTGAAGATGGCAGCGTTGTAATACCAGCCGAATACCTCCAGGCACTAGGTGTTCAGGTCGGAAACGAGGTTATCCTGGAGTTGGATGGAAAAGAACTGCGTATCTGTACCTTACAACAAGCGATCAAGCGAATACAGGAACTGGTTAGTCAGTACGTCTCACCAGAGCGCTCGCTGGCTGATGAGCTGATCGCTGAACGGCGGAGAGAAAGCTGGAGCGAAGACTAAAGCAGATCATCCATTAAACCTCCCCCGTGTTATAATACTTCCTGAACACTCGTTCTTATCTGTAGAAGCTATCTTTGCAATCGCTGGGAGTATGCAGCATGACCATACGTCAACTCGCGCCCGATGTGGCCGCCAAAATCGCGGCCGGTGAAGTCGTCGAGCGGCCCGCGTCCGTCGTCAAGGAACTGATCGAAAACAGCATCGACGCGGGTGCAACACAGATTCGCGTCGATCTGACGAACGGTGGACTCCAGCTTATTCGCATCACCGATAATGGCAGCGGCATTCCAGTTGATGAAATGACCCTGGCTCTGTCGCGACATGCCACCAGCAAGGTAGCCAGCATTGATGACCTGGAACGTATTCGCTCGCTGGGTTTTCGCGGCGAAGCGCTGGCAAGCATTGCTGCCGTGGCCGAGGTGACGCTGCTCAGCCGCTACCACGAGGCCGAACAGGGAGCGCAGATTCAGGCGCATAACGGGCAAATCTCCGCGGTAACAGCCGCTGCCTCGCCTGCTGGCACGACCGTCACTGTGCGCAATCTCTTCAGCGCGGTTCCAGCGCGCCTGAAGTTCCTGAAGAGCCGCAATGTGGAGGTTAGCCACTGTCATCACCTGCTTGAACAGTACGCGCTGGCCTACCCGGAAATCCGCTTCAACGTGTCCAGCGATGGACGGCAGATTTTCGCCACCCCTGGAGATGGGCAACTTTCCAGCTCGCTGATCGACATTTATGGCCTGCAGATCGCGGAACAGATGACACCTATCAGCAGCCTGGATGGATTGAAAGATGATGATGCCGAGCGGCCGGTCGTGACCGGCTATACCAGCCTACCGACCTGTTATAAAAGCACGCGCCAGCACATGTCGTTCTTTGTCAATCGCCGCTGGGTGATGAGCCGCATGCTCAGCTACGCCGTCGAGGAAGCCTATCACTCGCTGCTCATGGCTGGCAGACATCCTATCGCGGTGATCAATATCGCCATCGACCCATCACAAATTGATGTCAATGTCCATCCTGCCAAGACCGAGATACGCTTTTTGAGGGAGCGGCGCGTTTACGCGGCCATCCTGCGCGCTGTGCGCCAGGCTGTGCTGGAAGAAGCGCAGATGCCCAGGTGGGGTAACGAATCTGCAGGGACGATATTTATCTCGTCCCCCAACGCTGCGTCATCCGACATCACGCCCTCCGACCCCGCGCCATCTGATATCGCATCTACCACATATATATCACCCGCAACGCTGCATATCGAAGACGGAGATGATTTCGACCTGCCCGACGAGGTGAACGCGGGCGCGATAAATCGGGCCCCTACGCGATCAAATATTGGCGCGGACGAGGACGCGATAAACCACATCCATATAGAGGAAGAAAATTTCCCTGCATTACCAGGGGATAATCCCTGGCTGACCGTTAGCGAAGAGGAGACTGGCAGCAAGTCGCCTATGCTCTCGCGGCTGTGGCAAAGCCATGTGCGCAGGCAGGACGATACGGAAAAACAGGCGTCATCGGACGATGCAGGGGCGACCCTTGTGGTCGGACGCCCTGATGCATCTAACGCCAACACAACCCGTCTCCCGCCGCTGCGCGTCATCGGTCAACTTTCGCAGAGCTATATCGTGACAGAAGGGCCAGATGGTATGTACCTGGTCGACCAGCACGCTGCGCACGAGCGTATCCTGTTAGAGCGCATGGTGGCGGCGCTGCAGGCGCGCTCTTCACTATCCCAACTGTTATTAGCGCCCATCAAACTTGACCTTGCGCCTGCTGAACTGGAGGCCGTGGAAGAACACAGCGAGCAGTTAACACACATTGGCTTTGCGCTGGAACTACTGGATGATGGCGTTCTCGAAGTGCTCGCGGTGCCAGATGTGCTTATCAAGCAGATGAACGCGCGTTCACTGCGAGAATTGCTGGCGGAGCTAACCGCGCCGGAGAAGAAAGGCCATAGCGAGACGTGGGAAGAACACGCGCTGGCAAACGTGGCGTGCAAGGCGGCGATCAAGGCCAATTACTTCCTGACGGTGAGCGAGATGCGCGAATTGATCGAGCAACTTGGACACACCGGCGCTCCCTTTAGCTGCTGTCATGGCCGTCCAACGATGGCGCATTTTAGCCTGTCCGCCCTGGAACACGAATTTGGGAGACGCTAGTGTTTGCCGAAGTGCTAACCTCTGCCGCCAGTTGGAACACGGAAGACCCGTTGCTGACTTACAGCGTTCCACTCGCGCTTGAAAATGAACTGCGCGCCGGTCAACTGGTCGCCATTCCCTATGGAGATCGCCTTGTAGAGGGCATTGTATGGCATATTACGGAAGATGCTGGAGATAGAGAAATCCGCCCCATTTCCACCATCCTTGATCTCGAACCGGCCTTATTAGCACATCAACGCCAACTGGCTGAGTGGATGGCGATGTATTATGTCACACCGCTCGCTTCAGTGGCGCAGATCATGCTGCCGCCCGGTTTGATGCAGCGTTCAAAAGTGGCGCTGCGCTTGATAACAGATGACCGGCCAGCCATAGATGCGCAAGAACAACAGGTATTGACCAGCACACGCGCGCTGATCGGCTTATTGCTCGCGGATGGCGAACTGGACGTGGAGCGCTTGCAAGAGATGCTGGGGCCGAAACGCGCGAAAGAGGTGCTGAAAGAGGCGTTAGCCAGTGGATTAATCGCGCGCGAGGCTCAATTGCATACGCCCCGCGCCCATGCCCGGCGCAAACGCATCGCGCGCCTGCTCGCGCGTGGTGAGGCGCTGGCTGCGTGGAAGCAGCGCACAGAGGAGCGGATGCGCGAAAACCTGCCCGAACCAACTGCTGTTCCCATCGCGCCGGATAACGTGCGACGGCGACCCACAAAACCTGATCCCTGGGCCATCCCCGGCTCTTCCAGCGCCTTTTCGCTCACCCGTGAAAACAGAGCAGGGCTGCTGGCGCAGAAGCAACTGGCTGCTATTGATCTTTTGGAACATGACCGGCCAGATGCCAGCGCCGACGCGCACTGGACGCCGCCTATGCTCTGCAAGGCGAGTGGGCTAAATCCTGGACAATTGCAAGCGTTGGTGCGCGACGGGATTATTGCCATCCAGGAGATAGAAGCGCGGCGCGATCCATTGGTGGGACGTAACATCCCGGCCAGCGCGCCACTTCCATTAACGCACGATCAACAGGCGGCCTTTGAACAGATCGTAGGGGCACGATGTATGGCGTCCTCAAATGGCGACCGGGTAAATAGCCAGGACGCGATAAATCGCGTCCCTACGAATGCGCAACCAATGGCTCCCATCTTATTACATGGCGTCACGGGCAGCGGCAAAACAGAGGTATATTTGCAGGCGCTGGCGACTTTGATTGCGCAGGGGAAACGCGGCATTGTGCTGGTGCCGGAGATCGCTTTGACGGCGCAGGCTGTCTACCGTTTCGTGGGGCGTTTTCCTGGGCGCGTCGCCATCATCCACAGTTCGCTTTCCGACGGGGAACGCTACGATGAGTGGCGGCGCATTCGCGCGGGTAAGGTGGATGTGGTGATCGGGTCGCGCTCCGCTCTCTTCGCGCCGCTGCCGGATTTAGGCATGCTCATACTGGACGAGGAGCACGAACCGGCCTACAAACAGAGCGAGCGCAGGCCAACCTATCACGCGCGCGAAACGGCCATTACGCTTGGGCGCATGCTCGATATCCCGGTCGTGCTGGGCAGCGCGACTCCTTCGGTCGAGTCGTTTTATCGCGCCGAACGCAAGGCATATCGCCTGATCGAGCTGCCTAACCGTATCGGCGCGACACTGCCGCCCGTCGAGGTAATCGACCTGCGCGACGAACTGCACGCGGGCAACACCAGCATCATCAGCCGCCGTTTGTACAGCGAGATTGAACAGGTCTTGAGCCGCGGGCAGCAGGCCATCCTCTATCTCAACCGGCGCGGCGCGGCAAGCTGTATTCTATGCCGCGAATGCGGCTTCGTGGCGATGTGTGATAAGTGCGATGTGCCGCTCACGTATCACTCGACCGAGCGCGTCTTGCTCTGCCACTACTGCAACGGGCAGAGCAAAGTGTTACGCACCTGCCCGCAATGTGGCAGCGAAAGCATGCGCTATTTTGGCCTGGGCACCGAGAAAGTGGTCGATACCATTGAACGCAGTTTCCCCAACGCGCGTCTCTTGCGCTGGGACCGCGATACGACCAAGAATCGCCGCGCCCACGAGCAATTGCTGGACCGCTTCGCCAATCGCGAGGCCGATATCCTGGTGGGCACGCAGATGATCGCCAAAGGACTGGACCTGCCCGGCGTGACGCTGGTTGGCGTCATCTCCGCCGACATCGCCTTGATGCTGCCCGATTTTTCGGCCTCTGAACGCGCCTTCACGCTGCTCACGCAGGTGGCAGGACGCGCCGGGCGCGGCGAGGAGGCGGGACAGGTGATTATCCAGACCTTCAACCCGCAGCATTTTTGCATCGACGCCGCCTCACGCCACGACTACCACGAATTTTATGCCGCCGAGATCGAGGCGCGCCGCCGCTATAGCTATCCCCCATTTCGCCAGTTCGTCAAATTCACCTATAGCCACGAAAACCGCCGCCGTTCGCAAAATGAGGCACTGCTGCTGCGCGAAAAGCTTGACGACTGGATCGCGCGCCTCGGCCTGGCGCAAACGGATATCGTCGGTCCCGCGCCCGCGCTGATGGAGCGCGTGAATGGCAAGTATCGCTGGCAAATGATTGCCCGCGGCCCCGACCTGCACCCGCTCCTGCGCGTGATTGATACGCCCGGCTGGGAAGTAGACATCGACCCGGTGAGCACGATGTAGGGATATCTGGGTAAGTGCAATCGTCGTCCAATATGCAATATATTCAAGGGCGACCCTACATGGAATCTATGTGTTTTGTCTTCAAGGCTTCTAGTTCTGACCGGAATTCCGCCTCCAACTCCAGGCGGCGTTGCTCTGGCAGGAAGCTGCAGCGGATGCCGTTCAGGAGAATCTCATCGATAGCGGAGACACCCAGTCCAAAGTGGGTTGCCAGCAAGGCCACTTCCTGGTTCAGCGTGGTGTTGAAAAGGGGCGGATCATCGGTACTGACTGTGATAGTGGCGCCTTGCGCATATAGCTGCGGTAGTGGATGGGCGGCATAGGAGGGGTAGACCCCGAGATAGATATTGCTCGTCGGGGCGATGTCTAAGGGAATGCGATGCTGAACGAGATAGTCTACCAGCGCGGGGTCTTCAATGGCGCGCACTCCATGCGCGATACGTTCTGCCTCAAGAGTGGTGAGCGCGCCCCAGATGCTCGCGGCTCCGGCCATTTCGCCTGCATGAGGCGCGCTGTGTAACCCGGCGGCAAGAGCGCGCTCAAACCAGGAGGCAAAAGGTTCAGGCGGCGTGCCCACCTCTGAGCCTGCCAGCCCGAGGGCCACCACACCATCATCTTTCCCTTCGATCGCCACACTGGTCACGTAGTCAGCCATGGGGCGCGTGCGTGTAGTATCTGTCCAGCGGCGCACAATGTTAAATATCCAGTTGATTTGCGCGTTGAAGTCGGCTTGCGCTCGCGCTCTGCCGCGCTGCATGCCTGAGAAATAGACATCGTGTGGAACGCCTAGCAGGTGGTGAGTGGCTGGTGTAACGGTCACTTCAGCGTAACGAATGTTCTGGCGCGCCATCTCCGCGCCATACTCGTAGACGATCTGCTCATAGTCTTCGCTCGTCTTCAAACAGCCAGTCACCATCATGAAGGTTTCGATGAAGTGGTCAAAATCGCGATAGACGAAGCGCCGTCGCAGCTCCGCCTCATTCTCCACCGGCAGAGCGATCTTATTGCGTCTTGCCAGGGCCAGCACCGTTGCCGGCTGAATGGCTCCTTCCAGGTGAACGTGCAATTCCGCCTTTGGAGCAGCCTGCAAATAGCTCTCGATCGACATAGATTCTCCGAGGGACTGTGAATGCTCAGAAAAGGCTCTACTAACCAATTCGTATAGGGTAGGGGCGACCCTTGCGGTCGCCCTGGAAGCTAGTTCCAGCTAATGAATTTAGTGGGTATCACCCGTATCACTTCTGAATAGGATGCAGCCAGCTCTTCAGGGTCAGAATCCATCCTCTTGATAAGGGCTTCGTACTTTGCTATGTATTTCGAGTCATTCATGGTCTGAGTGGAACTGCCCAGCAACTCCGCCTTGCCCTCGATGATGACGACATCGTCTCCCTCATCGGAGGTATCCAGGGCCAGCGCTACATTCGTGTTGTGCTGCAAATTGCGCATCTTCAGACTGCCCGGCTGGCTATAAATGGTAATTGTCTGGCCGTCCCAGAAAAACCAGACGGGTACCAGATGTGGACGCCCGTCTGGTCGCACTGTGCTCAACCAGATAATCGGCTCTTTACGCAAACGCTCGTCGATATGAACATCCTTTGGCCTCGATAAGTCTAACGACATATATGCTCCATTCATGGTCAATAAATATTTCTTTCCGACCCCCTCTAAATCATATGGCTCAATGCTTCTTATTCTGATATAAGAGTAACATATCGGAAATGACCTGTCGAGTATAGATGCAACCACTCTAATAAGACGTCAAAAAGGTACCCGCGCTTCTCAATGCGCTGAAAAAGGTGCTCATGTGGTATGCTTATAGCACACATATTCGGATTTCATGGCGCAAACAGTAAGTGAGATACATGGCAGATCCAACGTCGCTCTTCGGTTCGGAGGGCCTTTCGTCAGGTCGCAAAAATACATCCCCCACTGGCGCTGCGGAGGAGCCGCTGGCAGCGCGTATGCGCCCGCGCACCCTGGACGAGATTGTGGGTCAGGAACACCTGCTGGGGCCTGGTAGAATATTACGCCGCAGCATCGAGGGAGATGCAATTTCGTCTATGATCCTGTGGGGACCACCGGGCAGCGGCAAGACAACGTTGGCCGAGGTGATCGCCCGCCTGACGCGGGCGCATTTTGTGCGGCTCAGCGCGGTCTCGGCCGGGGTCGCCGACCTGAGAAAAGTGGTCGAAGATGCTAGAAAACTGAAGCAATTTTCCGGGCAGCGCACGATTATGTTTATCGACGAGATTCATCGCTTCAACAAGGCGCAGCAGGACGCCATTCTTCCCCATGTCGAGCATGGCGTGGTCACGCTTATCGGTGCGACGACAGAGAACCCCAGTTTTGAGGTGAACAGCGCACTCTTATCGCGTTCGCGTGTCTTTGTGCTGAAAGGTTTGAGCGAAGCTCATATTCTGGATCTGCTGCAACGCGCCCTACTTGACAAAGAGCGGGGTCTGGGCCAGCTCGCTATTACCATCGATGAGGACGCGCTGCAACAGATCGCCATCTTTGCCAATGGCGACGCGCGCATTGCTCTCAATGTGCTGGAACTGGCGGCGCAAAGCAACAGAGAAGGGGCCAAAGAACGTGCGCCCGCGCATATCACGCTGGCAGTGGTTGAGGATGCCATGCAGCACCGCGCCTTGCTCTATGACAAAGGTGGCGACCAGCATTATGACACCATCTCCGCGCTGCATAAGTCGCTGCGCGGCTCTGATCCAGATGCCTCACTCTACTGGCTGGGACGCATGATCGAGGCGGGCGAAGACCCGCTCTATATTGTGCGCCGCTTGATTCGCTTTGCCTCCGAAGACGTGGGTATGGCCGACCCTCAAGCGCTGCTG
>Ga0070733_10002620_pt1 | contig 12659 bp, 13 predicted proteins | sample Coa_R1_9_FD_66450 | JGI IMG/M metagenome (GOLD analysis project Ga0070733, IMG submission 66450) | Surface soil microbial communities from Centralia Pennsylvania, which are recovering from an underground coalmine fire - Coalmine... | ecosystem: Environmental > Terrestrial > Soil > Unclassified ... | reverse complement strand
TCGATCGCGACGCGCTGGCCCTCCCAGCCGACGATCATCAGAACCCCGTGGCGGCTTCGCAGCCCGCGGCGGCCGAGCGGCGCGCGCCGGCCTCCGCCCTCCCCCGCCGCGAGCACGAGCGCCGTCTGCGCGGCGTCGGTCAGCCGCACGACGTCGGGCGTGGCGTGGTCCTGGGCGACGATGCGCAGCGCCTCCGAGGCGGCCGGGAAGCTCTCGAAGGCGACGCCCTCGTAGCTCTGGCGCGCGGGGCGCGTGCGCACCCGCATCAAGAGCCCGGTGATCACGCCGAGCACGCCCTCTGAGCCAACGAACAGCTCGCGTAGCGCGGGACCAGCGGCGCTGGCGGGGAGCGCCGCCGACGAGAGCTCGCCGGCCGGTGTGGCGATTCGCACGCCCTGAATCGCGTCGTCGATGCGGCCGTAGCCGCTCGAGGCCTGGCCGACCGAGCGGGTCGCGGCGCAGCCGCCGATCGAGACGAACTCGAAGCTGTCGGGATAGTGGCCGAGCGTGAGGTCGTGCTCGGCGAGGCCCGCCTCGAGCGCCGGAGCGCGCGTGCCGGCGGCGACGCTGACCGTCAGCGAGCGCGGATCGACGGCGAGGACACCGGCGAGACGCGCCAGATCGAGCGCGACGACGGCGTGCTGAGCCCCGACCGACGGCGTCAGGCCGCCGACGATGCTCGTGCCGCCTCCGAACGGGACGACGGCGATCCGCTCGGCGCCGCAGACCGCGAGCACGCTGAGCACCTGTTCGTGACTTGAGGGATAGACGACGGCGTCGGGCGCGCCAGAGGGCGCCCCGGCGCGCATCCGGACCAGCTCGAGGTAGCTCTTTCCGCCCGCGTGGAGAATCCGCGCCGCGGGATCGTTGCGAACGAATCCGGATCCAACACAATCCTCGAGGCGCTGCATGGCCTGTGCTCCGAGCGTGACCGCGGGGAGCGCCACGTCGGCGAGCGCGACCGGTTCGCGCGGCGGCCCCTCGGCGCCAAGGCGCTCGCGCAGCAGTCGTTCGAACTCCGAACGGACCGGGAGGCGGCGCTCCTCGCGCCCCCATCCCCACCAGCGCATCTGGAGCGTGTCGCCCTGCGGCTGGGCGCTAATTGGCGATCTTGCGTAGGTCACGGACGAGCAGCAGATGCTTCAGATGGGTTGCCACCGCCGCGAGGTTCTCGAGCGCCTCGACCGCCTCCTTGCGCCGCTGCGGGTTGCGCGAACGCAGCGCCGGGGCGAGGATCTGCTGAAGCAGGTTGGCCTCGCGATCTGCGGAGGAGCGGAAAACGCGCAGGTTGCGGCCGCCGACTCCGTAACGCGCGAGCTCCGTGACTGCCCGGACGATCTCCTTCTCGGTGTCGTCGTAGTAGCGGCGGCCGTTGCGAAGCTCGCCCTTGATGACGCTGTACTCCTCGAGCTCAGCCACGAGCTTGGGGTCGGCGCTCGTCTCCTCGAGTACGTCCTCGAGGCTGAAGTAGGAGTTGGAGTCGGTGACGCTCACGTTCGGGCGCCAGCGCCGCCTCGTCTCCGCCGGCGTGGGCGCGACCTCCGTCTGAGAAGCGCCGGCCGCGAGCTCCTGGCGGATCACTCGCAGCGGCAGGAACTCGTCGCGCTGCAGACGCAGGATTGTCCGCAGGCGGGCCACGTCTCCGGCGCTGTAGAGCCGATAGCCCCCGGGGGTGCGCCGCGGCGTCAGGAGCCGCTGGTCCTCGAGGTAGCGGATCTTTGAGATCGAGATGTCCGGGAATTCGGTCGAGAGGGCCTTGCAGACGGCGCCGATAGTCAGCGACTTCGACGCCGGGCGCCGGGGCTCAGACTCCTCGATCGTGTCCGCGGTGCTCATCGGCCCCGGAACGTCAGCTTGTACTTGCCGACCTGCAGCTCGTCGCCGTCGGCCAGTCGACGCGAGTCGATCCGCTCGCGGTTGACGTAGGTGCCGTTGAGCGACCCGCAGTCGTCGATGAACCAGTCATCGCCGCGCCGTACGAGCAGCGCGTGGTCGCGCGAGACGGTCACGTCGTCGAGGAAGACCGCGGAGTCGGGCCGGCGGCCGATCGTCATCCGTGCTCCCTCGACCGGAAAGCTCTCGCCCGCGCGTCCGCCCCCGGCGCGGATGACGAGCGCCGCCGCACTGCCGGCCACCTCGCCGATGTCGACGGGTATGAAGTCGCCGGTCTCGCCGACGCGGTAGGTCGCCGTCGTCGGGTCGCCGCTCTCGGGGCCGACCTCGAGCAGCGCGCCGCACTTCTGGCAGAAATTGGCGCCTTCGGGGTTGACGAAGCCGCACTCCGGACAGTGCAGAGCCACGGCGCGCCCGCGCTACTCCGCGTCAGGATCGGCCGGCGGCGCGGCATGACCCGCGAGGATCTCGGTCAGACGCTCGACGTCGGCGCCGCTGAAGATTTCCTGCCCGCTCTCGTGGCGGCCGCGCAGGCGGTTGACAAGCTCCGCGCGCAGGATGTCGATCTTGCCGTGCAGGATGCGCCGGCGGTAGGAGACGTCCAGCTCCTCCCTGCTGAGCTGGTCGATCAACTCCTTGAGCTCTCGATCGTTGAGCTGACCGAGGTCAGGAAAGGTTGTTTCGTCCATTGCCATTTTGCGCGTCTTTCCGTGCGAGGGCCGGGGTTCGGGCGAGTATAGCGGCGCTGGCCAGAGGGTCAAGCTGAGCTTGAGACTCTGAGCTGGCGCAGCCCGTCGCGGAAGTAATACCCGGTCGCAACGAGCGCCAGCGTGATGCCCGCGAAAAGGAATCCCTCGGCGACCGCGCGCACCCCGAGGAGCGCCAGCCAGATGCCGAACAGCGTCGGCCCGACGGCGATCCGCCCGGGCCAGTTGATGCGAAGCGTCAGTCCGCGGCGCAGCCAGGCCTGGCCGACGACGAGAACCAGCGTTTCGCGGGCCAGCACGAGCGCGACGAGCCAGCGCGGCAGCAGCTCATATGACCAGCAGACCGCCAGCCCGGCGAGCGCGAGGACGCGGTCGAGGACCGGGTCTAGGATCGCCCCGAGCCGGCTGAACTGGCCGGTCACACGGGCCGCGATCCCGTCCGCATAGTCGCCCGCGCCGGCGATGAAGAAGCAGATCGCCGCCACCGTGTCGGTGCCGGTGTTTGTGCGGTAGTCGAGCACGAGGAACGCCGGGATCAGCGCGGCGCGCAGGTAGCCGATCGCGTTTGGGATCGTCCAGGGCCGTAGCGGCGCCCCGGTACCGGTCTGCGGCGGCGACGGTCCCGAGCGATCGAGGCCGAGCAGCCGCAGCGCGCTCAGTCGAGCGCGAGGCACAGCTCCCGCACCCGCGCCAGGACCTCGGCGAGCGGCACGCCCTCGAGCGGCTTCATCCCGCGGCGGGCGACCGCCTCGATCTCCCTGGACTCGAGCGTGCGCCGTCCGACCGTCAGCCGCAGCGGCGCTCCGAGCAGCTCGGCGTCGGCGAACTTCTCTCCGGCGCCCGCCTCGCGATCGTCATAGAGCACGTCGACGCCGCCGTCGCGAAGCGTCTCATAGACCGATTCGGCGGTCGCCAGCTCCTCGCTTCCCGGGCGCCCGAGCGCGACGAGATGAACCGCGAACGGCGCAATCGCGCGCGGCCAGGAAATCCCCTGCTCGTCAGCGAACTGCTCGACCGCCGCGGCGGCGATCCGCGCCATGCCGATGCCGTAGCAACCCATCAGGATCGTCTGCTCGGCGCCCTGCTCGTCAAGGAACGTCGCCCCGAGCGGCTCCGAGTAACGCGTCCCGAGCTGAAAGATGTTGCCGATCTCGATCGCCGGCTCGATAGTGATCGGCTGCCCATCGACGAGGTCGCCGGGCTCGACGCTGCGGACGTCGACGCTCTCGAAGGCGAAGTCCCGTCCCGGCTCGACGCCGCGGACGTGATAGTCGGGCCGGTTGGCGCCGGCGACGTACGGACCAGGCGCAACGCCCTCGTCGAGCAGCACGGGCACGTCGATTCCGACCGGGCCGATGAAGCCCGGCGGGCCGAGGCGCTCCTCGATCTCCTGCGCCGTCGCCGGCCGCCACGGCGCGCCGAGCGCGTTTCCGAGCTTGATCTCGTTGACGCGGTGGTCGCCGCGGACAACGACCATCAGCAGTCCGCGGCCCTCGACGTGAACCGGGAAGGCCTTGAGGAGCGCGCCCGCGGGCAGCTCGAGCTGACCGGCGACGGCGGCGATCGTCGTGGCCTGTGGCGTGTGGACCTCCTCGGGGGCGTCGAGCGGCGGCGGCAGCGCGACAGGTTGGGCCTCGGCGCTCGCGACTTCGACATTCGCCGCGTAACCCGCTGCCAGCGCAACCTCGTTCTCGCCCGCCGGGCACGGCGCCATGTACTCGTGCGCGCCGCTGCCACCCATCATTCCGACGTCGCTTGCGACTCGGTACCAGCGCAGGCCGGAGCGGTCAAAGATCCGGTCGTAGGCTTCGATGTGGCGGTCGTAGGAGCGCTGCAGCCCCTCCTGGTCGCGGTCGAAGCTGTAGGAGTCCTTCATGATGAACTCGCGCGTGCGGAGCACTCCAGCGCGCGGCCGCGGCTCGTCGCGCTCCTTGGTCTGGATGTGGTAGAGGATCAGCGGCAGATCGCGGTAGGAGCGCACGACCTGGGCAACGTGCGTCGTGACGACCTCTTCGCTTGTCATCGCGAGCACGAGCTCGGCGTCGCGGCGGTCGTGGAGCTTGAAGAGCTCCTCGATGTCGTAGCGGTTGGTTCGCTTCCACAGCTCGGCCGGCTGGAGAACGGGCATCAGCATCTCCTGGCCGCCGATCGCGTCCATCTCCTCGCGCACGATCGTGCTGATCCGCTCGTGGACGCGCCAGCCGGCGGGCAGCCAGCTCCACAGTCCCGACCCGATCTGACGAATCAATCCGGCGCGCACCATCAGGCGATGCGAGAGCGCCTCGGCTTCGGCCGGGGCCTGCTTTTCGGTCGGCAGGAAGTAGCTTGAGAGTCGGGTCACGCGAGAAGCCTATGAGAGAGCAGGCGCTGGCTATTGTCTGGTCGACGCCCACACCGCTAGGAGGACCATGGCATACGAACTCCCCGATCTTCACTACGCCTTCGATGCGCTCGAGCCGCACATCGACGCGCAGACGATGGAGATCCATCACGACAAGCACCACGGCACTTACGTGACGAACGTCAACAACGCGCTCGAGGGCTCAGAACTCGCCGACCTGCCGATCGAAGAGCTGCTGCAATCGCTTGACCGCGTGCCCGAGGACAAGCGCACAGCGGTGCGCAACAACGGCGGCGGGCACTACAACCACACGCTGTTCTGGACGAGCATGTCGCCCGACGGCGGCGGTGAGCCGGGTGGCGATCTGGCTTCGGCGATCGACTCGGCGTTCGGCTCCTTCGGCGACTTCCAGGGCGAGCTCAAGAAAGCCGGCCTCGGACGCTTCGGCTCCGGCTGGGCGTGGCTGGTCCACGACGGATCGGGTCTTGCGATAACGAGCACCCCCAACCAGGACAACCCGATCTCCGAGGGCAAGACGGCGCTGCTCGGCGTCGACGTCTGGGAGCACGCCTACTACCTGCGCTACCAGAACCGCCGTCCCGACTACATCGACGCGTGGTGGAACGTCGTCAACTGGGACGAGGTCGGCGCGCGCTTCGCGAAGGCCTCCTAGCTCCACGTCGCGGGAGGGCGCCGGTCCGCGCCCTCCCTCTAGGCGCGGGTGAAGCGCCGCCCGGCGACGGGTGAGTCCGCCTCGTCGAGCGCCGATGCCTCACGCGCCGCTTCCGCCTCGAGCGCGGCCATCCGCTCGGGCGTCATCGCGTCGGGATCTTCGTTCTCGGCCAGCCAGACTCGCGCCTCGGCGGCCTTCTCCTCGTCGCGCACGACGCGGCGCCCCGAGGCGTAGTAGCGATCGATCTCCGCGAACAGCTCATCAACGAGGCGCTCGGTCGGCACCTTCTTGAGCGGCTCGCCCTTCGAATAGATCATCCCCATGTCCTTGGCGCCGGTGATTCCGAAGTCGGCGTGGCGCGCCTCGCCGATGCCGTTGACGGCGCATCCGAGGATCGAGACCTCGATCGGATCGTCGTAGGCCTCGAGGCGCCGCTCGACCTCGGCGACGACGCTGTCCATGTCGAACTGCAGCCGCCCGCAGGTCGGGCAGGCGATCAGGACCGGTCCTCGCTCTCGGAGCTTGAGCGCCTTGAGGATCTCCCAGGCGACCTTCACCTCCTCCTCGGCGTGGAAGGTCGACAGCGAGATGCGAATCGTGTCGCCGATCCCGTCGGCGAGCAGCGTTCCAAGGCCGACCGCCGACTTCAGCGACCCCGACCACTTCGTGCCCGCTTCGGTGATCCCGAGGTGCAGCGGGTAATCGATGCGGGTCGCGAGCTCGCGGTTAGAGGCGATCGTGTTGGGCACGGAGGTCGACTTCATCGAGACCTTGAAGTTCTCGAAGCGCAGGCTCTCCATCAGCTCAACGGTCTCGATCGCCGCGCGCACGAGCGCCTCGACGGGGTTGCTGAACTCGAGCTCGAGCAGGTGCGCCGGAAGCGAGCCGGAGTTAACGCCGACGCGTAGCGGCGTCCCGTTCTGCTTCGCGTGCTCGACGACCAGCGCGAGCTTGTCGCGCCCGCCGATATTGCCGGGGTTGATCCGCACGCAGTGGGCGCCGGCGTCGATCGCCTTGAGCGCGAGCGTGTGGTTGAAGTGGATGTCGGCGATGACCGGGATCGGCGAGTCGCGGACGATGCTGCGCAGCGCCTCGACGTCCTTGTCGCGCGGCACCGCGACGCGCACGATGTCCGCGCCCGCTGCGGCGACGGTCTGGATCTGCTCCATCGTCGCCGCGAGGTTCGCGGTCTCGGTCTTCGTCATCGTCTGCACGGCGACCGGCGCTCCGCCGCCGATCTTCACGCCGCCGACGTCTATCTGGCGCGTTGAAGCCACGCCTTCAGTCTAGACGGGGCAGCGAATACGCTGCCCTCGTGGGCACTCCGGACGTCTATGAGACCGCCCGCGGGCCGCTCCCGCGCCTCGCGGAGCCCTTCGCCAAGCGCGCGCGGGCGCAGCGCCACGCCCGCTTCCTCGAGCTGGTGCAGCCGACGGCGCAGATGCGGATCGTCGACGTCGGCTGCGGCGGCCTCGGCCTGCGCGGCCTGTCGCCACAGCTCGACATCACGGGGGTCGATCTGCTCGCACGCCCCGGATACCCCGGCCCGCTGGTCATCGCCGACGCCGCCGAGGCGCTTCCGTTTGCCGACGGGGAGTTCGACCTCGCCTACTGCAACAGCGTCGTCGAGCACGTCGAACCGGCGCGCCGCGACGCGTTTGCGGCCGAGCTGCGCCGTGTCGCGCGGGGCTGGTACGTGCAGACGCCGGCGCGTTCGTTCCCCGTCGAGCCGCACTCGTTGCTGCCGGGCGCGCATTGGCTGGGACGCCGGCTTCGGCGACGCTATTGGCGCCTTGGCGCGCAGGGTTATTGGGAGGACATCCAGCTGCTGAGCCGGAGCGAATTTGAGCGCCTCTTCGGGGCGGCCGAGCGCGAGCGGATCGGGCCGCTCACGAAGAGCTGGGTCAGCGTTCGCCTTCCTAGCCGCTCAGACGGCTGACGTCATTCGATATCCCGCTGATCACAAGGAAGCCGAGCAGGACGATCCCGACCGAGCTGAAGCGCCACATCGTCGCGATCGAGATGCGACGGCCGCGCAGCTTCTCCCCGAGCGACCAGACGACGTGCCCGCCGTCGAGCGGCAGGAACGGGAACAGGTTGACGACCGCGAGGACAAGCGAGACCAGCGCGAGGACCACCAGCGCGAGTCCCGCCCCGCGCGCGACGGCCTGCTGAGTGTCCTGCGCGATGCCGACGGCGCTCTGCAGTTGGCGGCGCGCCTTCGAGCTGACGAGCGCGTCGAAGTAATGGGTGATCGTCGACGTGCCGGTGTCCCACATCGCCGTCACGGAGGTGCCAAGCGCCGAGAGGAAGCCGAAGTGGATGGGCAGGTACTTGCCGCCAAGCTGCACGCCGAGGAGCATCCGCTTGTCCGCACGGCTGTAGTGCGGCGTGACGCTCACGGTCAGCGTCTTGCCGCCGCGAACGACGGTGACGCGCGCGGGTCGCGTCGCGGCGCAGCCGCTCGTCGGCGCGCCGGCGCATTGGTGGGCGTCAACGAGCTTGGCGAGGCCCGTGGGCGTCGCTGGATGCCCGTCGACGGCGAGGATTCGATCCTTGAGGCGCAGGTGCCCGCTCGCACCGCTCCCGCGCACGATCGTCCCTACCTTCGTGTTCGAGATGACGTTCACGGTGTTCTGTGACGGGGCGAGGTTGCCGATCGCGATCTCGCCGTCGAGGTTGCCCGCCATCAATACGACGGCGAACAGGATGAACGCGGTGATCAGGTTCACCGCGGGGCCCGCGAGGATCACGACGATCCGCTTCCAGGGAGCCTTCATGTAGTAGCTGCGCTCGGCGACGCGCAGGTCGACGGAGGTCAGCTCGTCCGGCGTCATGCCAGTGATCTTCACGTAGCCGCCGAGCGGGATCATGCCGATCTGGTACTCGGTCTCGCCGCGTCGGAAGCCGATCAGCTTCGGCGGAAAGAACAGCGAGAAGCGCTCGACGCGCATGCCGACCGCCTTGGCCGCCAGGAAGTGCCCGGCCTCGTGCGTCACGATGAGCGCACAGAAACCGGCGATTGCGATCACCCAGGTCATCGCAGGAAGTGTGGCAGGCGCGGTTTGGCGGGCCTAAACGGCAGCCGTCGCGACATCGCGCGCGAGGCGGTCGGCTTCGAAGAGCACGTCGAACTCACCGGCCGACTGCGAACCGAGCTCATCGAGCGCCTCCTCGATGACCTCGGCAATCCGCGTAAAGCTGATCCGCCCGCCGAGGAACGCGGCGACGGCGACCTCGTTGGCGGCGTTCAGCACGCACGGCGCCGTCCCGCCGGCGAGCGCCGCCTCGCGCGCGAGGCGAAGCGCCGGGAACGCCTCGAGATCCGGTTCCTCGAAGGTCAGCGAGCCAACGGCGGCGAGGTCGAGGCGCTTGACGTCGAGCTCGGTGCGGTAGGGGTGATGGAGTGCGTAGGCGATCGGGACGCGCATGTCCGGGCAGCCGAGATGCGCGAGGACCGCGCCGTCGCAGAGCGTGACCAGGCCATGGATGATCGACTGGGGATGCACGAGCACGTCGATTCGCTGGTAGGGCAGGCCGAAAAGGTGGTGTGCCTCGATCACCTCGAGGCCCTTGTTCATCAGCGTCGCCGAGTCGATCGTGATCTTGGCGCCCATCGACCAGGTCGGATGCGCGAGCGCCTGATCGGCGGTCACGCCCTCGAGTTGCGCGCGCGTACGGCCGCGAAAGGGCCCGCCCGAGGCGGTGATCGTGAGGCGCTCGACGGTGCCCGGCCCGGCTGTACGCTCCGCCCCGATCAGCTGGTGAAGCGCGGCGTGCTCTGAGTCGACGGGAAGGATCCGCGCGCCGGTCCCTTCGGCGAGCACCGTGACGAGCTCGCCGCCGACCACCAACGATTCCTTGTTGGCCAGCGCGAGATCGATTCCCTCACCGAGCGCAACGATCGTCGGGCCAAGACCCGCCGAGCCGACGATCGCGTTCAGCACGAGGTCGGCGCCAGACTCGACGATCAGCTCGATCAGCCCCTGCGGGCCCGCCAGCACTTCACCGTCGAACTGCGCCCGCGCGGTCTCGGCGGCCAATGGGTCAGCGATCGCCACGCGCTCCACGGCATGCGCACGCGCCTGCTCGATCAGCGTCTCCCACGAGGACTGGGCGGACAGGCCGACGACCTCGAGCTCGGGCGAGGCGTCGATGACGTCGAGCGCCTGGACGCCGATCGAGCCCGTCGAGCCGAGGATCACTATTCGCTTCATCGCGCGCTCAGGATCGCAAGCCACACGTAGTAGGAGACGACGGCGCTGAAGAGCACCGCGTCGAGGCGATCGAGCGCCCCGCCGTGGGCTCCGAACACCCTACCGCTGTCCTTGACGCCCGCCTGGCGCTTGATGAAGCTCTCGAACAGGTCGCCGATCGGCGCGGCGATCGCGACGCCAACGCCGATCAGGATCGCATCGCCCTTCTGAAGCCACGGCTGGTAGAGGCTCGCGAACCAGACCGAGACGATCGCCGCGAACATGCCCATCACGAGTCCCTCGACGGTCTTCGACGGCGACAGCGCGCTAGCCAGCGGCCGGCGGCCGAAGCTTCGCCCGCCGATGTAGGCCGCTGTGTCGCCGACAAACGTCCCGACGAGGACGTCGACGACGATCCCGCCCCCATGTGGCAGCGAGCGAAGCAGAACCGCGTGCGCCAGGGCGAGGCCGATCCACCAGACCCCGAGCAGGGTGATCGTGACCCCGGCGAGGCTCGCGCGCGGCGCGGCGATACAGAGCAGGAAGGCCGCCGGCAGGGCCGCCACGGCGACGAGCAGCACCTGATCGCGGGTCCCGTAGTGGGCGGCGATCAACAGCGCGAGCAGCGCCGCGAAGCCGGCCAGGCGGGCCGGATGAGCGCGTGCCGTCATGTGGTAGAGCTCGTGCAGGCACAGCCAGCCGAGAACCAGCAGCGCGGCCGCGAAAAGCAACCCGCCCTCGTAGACGATCACGGCGGCGACGGCGATCGCCGGCACGGCGACGACGATCCGCCCGCGCAGCTCCGAGCGGCGCCGAGCGCGCACCACGGGGCTCGGGCGGCGCGGGCGCTGCGAGGGCGGTCGGCGGCGAAGCTGCGAGGACGCCATGGCCACCCCTACCTGCCGCCGTAGCGGCGTCGCCGGCCGGCGTACTGGGCGAGCGACTCCTCGAAGGCCTCGCGGGTGAAGTCGGGCCACAGCTCGTCGCGGAAAATGAGCTCGGAGTAGGCAGACTGCCAGAGCAGGTAGTTGGACAGCCGCTGCTCGCCGCTCGTGCGGATGATCAGGTCCGGGTCGTGCATCTCGGGGGCGTACAGCAGCGCGCGGAAGTCGTCCTCGTCGCCATCGCTGAACTCGCGGGCGGCGTCGAGGATCTCCGCGCGACCGCCGTAGTTGAAGGCGACGTAGAGGGTGATCCGGTCGTTGTGGGCGGTCTGCTCCTCGGCCCAGTCCATTTGGCGCACCAGTGACGCGGAGACCCGCTCGCGGCGGCCGATGAAGCGCATCCGCACGCCCTCCTCGCGCAGCTCGGGGGTCTCGTTCTTGATCCGGCGACTGAACATCCGCATCAGCGCCGCCACCTCCGTGGCGGGCCGCGACCAGTTCTCGGTCGAGAACGAATAGACCGTCAGCTCGCGTACGCCGAGCTCGACAGCGTCGCGCAGCCGCGCCTTGACGGTGTCCGCGCCGGCGCTATGGCCGGCCGCAACCGACACGCCGTGCTTCCGCGCCCAGCGCCCGTTCCCATCGGTGATGATCGCGACGTAGCGCGGCCGTCCCGCGTCGACGCCCATCAGACCTCGAGGATCTCTGCTTCCTTGCCCTTCAGCAGCGCCTCGAGCTCGCCGATCGTGTCGTCGGTGACCTTCTGGAGTGCGGCCTCGGCGCGGTGCTCGTCGTCGGAGCCGGCCTCGCCCGCCTCCTTCAGCTCGCGCAGGTCGTGCATCACGTCGCGGCGGATGTTGCGGATCGCGACGCGACCCTCTTCGACGATGTGGCGGGCGACCTTGACCAGCTCGCGCCGGCGCTCCTCGTTGAACTCGGGAATCACAAGGCGCACGAGCTTGCCGTCGTTTGACGGATTCAGGCCGAGGTCCGAGGTGTTGATCGCCTTCTCGATCGCCTTGATCGTCGAGACGTCGAAGGGCTGGATCGTCAGAAGGCGCGCCTCCGGCGCGGAGATCGTCGCTAGCTGGCGAAGCGGGGTCATCGTCCCGTAGTACTCGACCTGGATGCGGTCGAGCAGCGACGGGCTGGCGCGACCGGTGCGCACGGTCCCGAGCTCGTGCCCGGTCGCCTCGACCGACTTGTGCATCCGCTCGCGCGCGTCCTCAAGAAGCTCGTCGATCATCGCTCTTGCAGGGAAAACGGAGCCATAGCGGGGTGAGGATAACGCGGCTAGGGCGTCGTTACGAGCGTCCCGATCGACTCTCCCGCCAGCACGCGACCGATGTTCCCCGGATCGTCGACGTTGAAGACATGGATCGGCAGGCGGTTCTCCATGCACAGCGTCAGCGCCGTAGCGTCCATCACCGCCAGCCGACGCTGGATCGCCTCCATGTGGGTGATGCGGGGAATGAACTCGGCCGACGGGTCGACCGCGGGGTCGGCGCTGTAGACCCCCTCGACGCCGTTCTTGGCCATCAGGATCGCCTCGGCGTGGACCTCGCTCGCGCGCAGTGCCGCCGCCGTGTCGGTAGTGAAGAACGGGTTGCCGGTCCCGGCGGCGAAGATCACGATCCGTCCCTTCTCGAGGTGGCGGATCGCGCGACGGCGGATATAGGGTTCGCACACCGCCTGCATCGAGATCGCCGACTGCACCCGGGTGGTGATGCCGCGGCGCTCGAGCTCGTTCTGCATCGCCAGCGAGTTAATCACGGTCGCCAGCATGCCCATATAGTCGCCCGAGGCGCGTTCCATGCCGACCGCCGCGCCCGACAGCCCGCGGAAGATGTTGCCGCCGCCGATCACCAGGCAAAGCTCGACGCCGAGCGCGTGGACCGAGCCGATTTCGGCGGCGATGCGCTCGACCATCGCCGGGTCGAGGCCGTAATCGCGCTCGCCCATCAA
>Ga0070733_10002618_pt1 | contig 12662 bp, 9 predicted proteins | sample Coa_R1_9_FD_66450 | JGI IMG/M metagenome (GOLD analysis project Ga0070733, IMG submission 66450) | Surface soil microbial communities from Centralia Pennsylvania, which are recovering from an underground coalmine fire - Coalmine... | ecosystem: Environmental > Terrestrial > Soil > Unclassified ... | reverse complement strand
ATGTTCAGTAGGCGAAATATGGTTAGCATCTGATGAAAAGACTGCCGCAATTTTACCTTCTTTATCAATAACAAATGTGGTTCGCGGAATGAAGCCGTGCGTAAGATCCTGGCCGCGAAGGTCTTTAATTCCAGTCTTTGCGGCTGACATTGTCAGGCCATATTTTGCTGCAATTTCGCCACTGGAGTCTGAGGCAACAGGGAACTTGCCCGCACAGTACTGCGGATCGGAAGAAAATGTATTTAGCCGCTGAATATCGTCTGCAGATACACCTATAATGGTAGCTCCCGCTGCTGTAAATTTATCCTTGAGTTCAGCGAAGGCATGTGCTTCTGCATCACACCCGCCGGTATAGGCGGAAGGATAGAAATAGACGACAACGGGTCCTTTTGCAAGGGCGCTTTTTAATGAAAAATCAAATTCACTGCCGGCCAGGCTGGCTTTGGCGGTAAATAAAGGCGCCGCATTCCCTTTTTTCAATATCGCCGATTGGGCAAAGCCAGATGGCGCTATCAGGAGTGAAAAGCTGAAAATTAAAAAAGATAAGCAATAGTATTTCGTGTACATGGCGGAGTGTTTTGACTTATTAATGAATGGCCTTGTCATCAAATCTACAATAGTCCTTAGAAAATCAGCTCTGATCAATTGAAATCCACTCAAGTTTTAAAACTATCTTATCAAAAATAAATTATTATTACTTAATGTCAACCCATACGTCAACAACAAAAAGAGAAATCTAGTAAATGCCACAGAATCGGCGCTTTTTCGAAGAACAGGAAAGGTTTTAGCGAAACTTTTGCCAGGTCCCGGACACAAAGACCCGGAATCCAATGTCTTTCCAATAATAAATAAGATCTTTATGCAGAAACTCTTTTATCACGTACGGATGAAATTGTGTTACAGTATTGTCACTTGTTATAAATTAAAAATTAAGTCTTCAATGCCTGCATTATTTTTACGTTGGACCAGCGAGTTTCGATCAGCAAGTATCAATATGACCAGATCTATTAGATGCCTGCCAGCGATTTTGATCTTTGGAATTTTATTTTATTCCTGTAAAAAGAATAGCTCAAATAACGGCGTCATTAATCCGCCACCCCCGATAAAAGACAGCAGTCAGCATAATTCCTTAACCACACAGCATGGCGACAACTTTAGAACCGGTTGGAACAGCACGGAGACGCAACTCAATACAACGAATGTAAACACCAAATCATTTGGCCTCATTCTATCTGTTCCCGTCGATGACCAGGTATATTCCCAACCATTGGTAGTCGGAAATCTGCAGATCAACGGCACATCACACAATGTGCTGTTTATTGCAACCGTCAATAACTCGTTGTATGCGTTTGATGGGGATGACGGAAAATTATTATGGAATAACAATTTCACTTTATCAGGGATGAGGGTAGTGCAGAATTTGGATATGACCGGGGCATGTGGCGGATCATACGCCGACTTCAGCGGTCATATCGGCATCGTCGGAACTCCTGTTATCGATACGGTTAATAAATTTATTTATTTTGTTGCCAGAAGCACCAATGCAACCGGTCAAACATTTGTCCAGCAATTGCATAAAGTAAATATTTTGACCGGCCAGGATGACATTCCTCCTGTAACGATTGCAGCTACTTACAACGGAACAGGCGATGGTTCCCAGAATGGTGTAATCAATTTTGATCCTCAAAAACAAAATCAGCGGGCTGCTCTCACACTAACGAACGGAAATGTTATTGTTACCTGGTCATCACATTGCGATTGGGGGCCTTATCATGGCTGGGTTATAGGGTATGATGCCGGCAGCTTGAACAGGCAATTTGTATTTAACACGACGCCAAACGACGCTAATGGCGGAATTTGGGAAAGCGGTCAGGGTCTTTCTGTAGATGATCAGGGTAATTTATATATAGCAATCGGAAATGGGGGTTTTAATCCGGCTGGCGATGGAATAGATTTTGGTGAAAGCGCAGTCAAGCTGGTTGTGAACGGTAATAGCATTTCAGCGGCATCTTTCTTTACCCCCTATAATGTTTCATACCTGAATTTAAACGATCTCGATTTTGGCTCCATCGGTTCTTTATTAATTCCCCATTCAAATTATTTTTTCACAGGTGCGAAGGACGGCTCTTTATTCCTGTTAGACAAGGATAACATGGGAGGATATGATTCCAATGCAAACAATGTGTATCAGCAATTGAGTTTGGGAAACCCCAATGCCAATGAACACTGCCAGTCTGCATATTTTGAAAATGCAACGGGAAGCTTTGTGACGTTGTGGGCGGAAAACGATGCTCTGCGCGTATATCCGTTTGTCAATAACAAACTGGGTAATCCTGTTATGTCAACCATAGCGGGACCGATCGGTCAAAATGGAGGGATGCTAAGTATATCCTCTAACGGGAAAAATGAGGGCATTATCTGGGCAACCCATGCCGTAGCGCCTGCAGATGCAGAACATGTTGTTTCCAATGGTATTTTGCGTGCAATTAATGCAGGCAATATCTCGCAGGAATTATGGAACAGCAACTTAAGCCCTTCTGATCAATTGGGCAAGTACGCAAAATTTGCTACACCAACTGCTGTCAATGGGCACGTATATGTCGCTACCTTTTCCAATAAAGTACAGGTGTATGGATTAAAGTAACTTTAAATAAAGGCCGCCCGGTGAAGGACCATAGGTCAACTACAAAAAGAAGAATCGCGCAAACGCCACGTATTGGCCAGTCACATAATGCCAAATGCTATGCCGTAAGGCAATGATTATTTAATTCAATAGCCGCAAGTCAGCATTGACAATATTTTAGAAGATTAATTTTTTGAGTACTTAGGCGATTGAAAAACTGCCTCAAAATGATAGGTACTTTCTCAAATTGAATTGGCAGACCAAATACTATGGGAAAAAATAATATCAAATTCTGATTTTCGGCATTTTGTGACAACTAAACCGAAAAAGATACACAGGGGTTTATCTAAAATCTCAAAGAACAAAATAGACTCAAGCCCCAATAAACTGTTTTTCCATAATACCTTGTCTTTCTTTTTGTATATAGGTAAGATGTGTTAAACACTTAGGTTAATTGCTGCTAATTCGAAGAGAGGCCAGCTGTAAAAACAGTTGGCCTCAATTAACAGCAATGGTAAATGAATAATATTGCAGTTACTTGGTCGTTAACGTCTCGCAATATCTTCAGAAACCACTTTTAAGTAATTTAACAATTTGTATCGAAAGTGTAAAATATACCGTATCAAAAATTGATTTGTAATATATGAATAGTTTAAACCAATGAGTACCCTTTAGTTGAGGATGGCTGACAAATCATCTAATGAAAACTGTAATTATTTTGTTTGTCATTCTTGCAGACAAACCAGGGACTCATCGTAACAGATTCCCTTCTTAAAATATTACAAAAAAATCGAGCGCTAAAAAACCCGTTTTTTCGTTTATCGCGGTGGAATTTTAAGAGCAAATTGCCATTTAATAAGAAAAATTAAGTTTTTTACCAGAAATGTAAAACCTTGCTCTGTAATATCAAATATTATAAATATTTATATTGCATTTACTACTGATTATAATCATATTAGGTTTGTTTATTTGAAATTATCTATTGAACTTTGTGCTGTTAAAACAAAAGGATGGAACTGTATCTTTTTTTCACTATTGTATCTTTCGTTAAAAGCCTTCCACTGGACAATCCGGCTTTGCTGGACATGCTAAAGGTTGTCATTGGCTCAACTGCCTGGATAAGCAGCATGGTCGCTTATGTATATTGGAGAGAACAAAAATTAAAGACATCCACAGCAAATAAGTAATTAAACATATTCATAAGAAATAAAAGGCATCCCGTCAAGTTGGGATGCTTTTTTATTTTTAAGTATTTGAATTAATTCAATCCGGTTAAATATAAGACGGTTCGGGTTGCGGTATGGGAGTGGAAACGATCGTTTTCCCATAGATGGTCCGGAAATAAAAATAACTGACTACAACGGACCCTATTACCGCAGAAAGGATGGAAATTTTAGCAATATCCCGGATGCCCGAATCAGTAAAAGCAAGCATAGTGGTGAAAATAGACATAGTGAACCCTATACCGGCAAGTGTCCCCATTCCAAATATCTCTTTCCAACTTACGTTAGAAGGAAGACTGGCGACATTCAATCTAACCATAATACGGCATGCGACGAATATACCTAATGGTTTTCCTACTACCAGCCCGACAAAGATTCCCATTCCCACGGGTGAAGTCAGCGAATCAATAACATGAGCCGGAAGAAATATTGCTGTATTTGCCAAGGCAAAAACCGGTAAGATGAAAAAGTTAACCCATTTGTGTATAGCTTTTTCGATTATTGCCAGGGAATTCACAGGCATGGCAAAGGCAAATAGCACACCGCTAATACTGGCTTCAACACCGCTTTGCAACATAGCAAACCATAATGCGAAGCCTAGTAGAATTTGAAGAATGCCGAATTTCATTTTCATTCTGTTGCATAAGAGTAATATGCCATATACTATTCCGCAGGCCAGGAGAGCAAGCCAGTTGATATGACCACCATAGAATAAAGCGATCACGATAATAGCACCCAAATCATCGATGATGGCAATGGCCAATAGTAAAATTTTAAGTCCGACAGGAAATCTTTTACCCAAAAGAGATGCAGCGGCAATAGAGAAAGCGATATCGGTTGCTGTAGGTATTCCCCAACCGTGAGAATAACCGGAATGAAAATTAAAAGCAATAAATATCAGGGCCGGCATGAGCATTCCGCCAAAGGCTGCACCAAAAGGCAATACCGCTTTTTTAAATTGGGAAAGCTCACCGGATATAAGTTCTCTTTTAATTTCAGTAGCTGCCAATACAAAGAAAAAAGCCATCCCAAAATTATTGATCCATTCAATAAATGAATTGGGAAGTCTTAATGTGGAAAAAACTCCGGGAGTAAATTGATTATTCCAAAGATGGTTAAATCCACCGGCGGTTAATGAATTTGTAAGGAATAAAGAAATTACAGTACATCCAACTAATAATACTCCGGTGGTCCGGCTATCACTCAGCAAATCCCGGAGCGGGGTAAAAAAGTGGTGGAATGGCTTCGCCTTAACTACCTTCATACCTTATAAAAATTTATAATATATGCTTTGGGCTTCCCTTGTAAAGATATTAATTAATATACTTGAAAAATTCAGTTATTCTATTTAATTTTTAAAAAACATTCACATATATAATATTACATATATGATTGGTTTTTATCTTATATTGATCAAATTATCAATTAATTACAAATAAATTAAAAGCCCCAGTAAACTGGGGCTTTTGAAATAAAGCAATTTAGTTTTAAACATTATCAGTATACCCAAGAATTCCCATTTCAGGCATATCCAAACCCGCAATTTCAGTCGCTTCGGAAACGCGAAGTCCAATTTTTGTTTGTTTGATAATTTTAAAGAAAATATAAAATGCAGTAAATACAAAAACAAAACAAGTAGTTCCCCCGATAAACTCTGCCAGGAATTGTTTTGGATCACCGTAAAATAAACCTTTAACAGTACCTGGAACGCCATTCCATCCATCACCATATGTACCATCTGCAAACAAGCCAAGTGAAAGAACTCCCCAAAATCCATTCGCTCCATGAACCGCAAAAGCGCCTACAGGGTCATCAACTTTTAATTTCCTGTCTGTAAAATAATAAACGACAACCACAAGTACTCCTGCAATAGCACCTATGATAATAGCACTTGTAGCATTGACAAAAGCACATGGGGCAGTGATAGCTACCAAACCTGCTAATAATCCATTTGCCATCATACCCGGATCCGGTTTGCCATATTTGATCCATGCATAAAGCATTGCAAAGAAAGCACCGCTTGCACTGGCAAGCATGGTATTTGTGGCAATAATACCAATTCGCAGATCGCTGCCAGATAATGTTGAACCCGGATTAAACCCAAACCATCCAAATGCCAGGATAAAGGCACCAATGATGGCCATCGGAATATTATGCGAGGGTATAGTATTAACCGAACCATCTTTACCATATTTCCCGATACGAGGGCCAAGAACATATGCACCTGCCAGAGCAGCAACTCCACCTACTTCATGAACAACAGAAGAGCCTGCGAAATCCACATGGCCATGACCCAGTCCGAAGTTTACACCTAATTGCGACAGCCAGCCGCCACCCCATACCCAGTTACCAAAAATGGGGTAAACAAACATGGAAATAAAAAAGCCATAGATGATAAATGACTTAAACTTCCACCTTTCTGCCATAGAACCGGTAGGTATTGTGGCAGCTGTGTCCATAAATACTAGTTGGAACAGGAATAGAGTGAAGATGCCGACGTCATAGACTCCGCTATTCAGGAAATATCCAACCTTACCGCATAGACCAAAATCATGTCCAAACAAATGAACTGTCATTTCCGAACTGGTCACACCGGCAGCCCCTCCGAGACTGGCAACATTTAATGCCCCCCCATACATAAAGGCAAAGCCACAGATCCAAAAGCCCAATACTCCAATTCCATAAATCATAAAATTCATGGCCATGGTATGGGCCACGTTTTTCTTTCGGGTGAAGCCTGTTTCAACCATGGCGAAACCTGCCTGCATGAACATTACAAGGAAACCTGTGATCAGTGTCCACATGATATTGATGGCAATCTTATTGTGGCCATCTGCCGCACCAATCGTTTGTACGGTCGCCGCCAGTTTACTTACGTGGGAACTAACAGCTGCAACGCTTGTGTCCTTGGCATTGGCAACGGTATCAAGGACTTTTACTGCCATAGTATCAACATCACTGAGTGTTCCTGTTTTTGTACCTCCCGGATCCTGTGCCATAACAGGAACCGCCAGGAAAAGGCATACAACGATTGTTAAAAATGCAAAAACAGCCTTTATAGCTTTTGCATTTTTCATGTTGAAATGGTGCATGTCGATTTTGTTTTAGATGGGAGAATTTATTTTGAGAATTTAAAAGACGTAAGTGGCAGCCAGTATGCCGGAAAATGTGGAACCTGTTGCCGTGTTGTCACTTTTTAAGAAAGCATTGGAGTTCGAATTATCATACCGGATTTCAGGCATAAATGTCAACTTGCCTAAATGAAATTGTCCGGTTAATGTAACCTCTGAAAAAGATCCTGGTGTGACCACATTATCCTTATCCTCGAAATATTCACCTCTCAGGGTCAGGCCAAATAAGGAACTCGGATCCCAGTTCAGATATAGTGCGGAACCCCACCAGTTCACATTGGATGATGTTCCTGCAACCGTTATTTTACGCGTCTGGTCGGTTGCATTGAATCCAATTCCGAACTTGCTGGACAAAGTGCCTGTCAATACCAGGTCAAATTGATTCAGCGATGAAGTGTCGCTGGTTGTTCCACCCTGATAATTCAGGTAAAATTTCCAGGCGCTGTTCGGCGTGGCAGTTGAAAACTGGGCGATAAACATCTTATTCTGACTGGTCGTTGTCGTGTTATCCGTTGGATTGGAAATTCCGACCATAAAAGCGCTTTTTCCTGCGATCGCGATATCCGCTTTAAGACCCATATTATAGAAAGGCCCGTAAGAGAACATGTAGCTCATCGAATAGTTTCTATTGGATGCGGCGTCAACTACTTCATAACCGATATGGGTTCCCCATTTACCTGCGGTCAATTTGATTTTATCGGTGATGTTGTAATAAACAAATGCCTGTACCACATTGGCGAGAGAAAAATAGGGGGTTGGCGGAGCCCCGATCGTGCCGCCCGTATATGCTTCATTATAAGAGAACTCCTGTGCTCTTCTGCCAAAACCAAGCTCAACGGTGACGCCCGCTTTTGACCAGCTGTGGTCAGCTCTTATTGTAGCCATGCCTAATTCGAATGAGTTCTGTGAATTGGTAAAGCTGGTATAGTTATTAATGAAGCTGTGGGAGTTGGCAAAATTGTATCGGTAATAAAGATCCAAAGAACCGGAAAAAGTTGTTGCTGGTGAAGGAGGCACGGAGTCAACTTTGGGTGCCGGGGCAGCGGCTTTTGTTGAATCCTGAGCGTGTACCGAGACAATTGAAAAAACGGCGACAATAAGCAATTTGAAGTTCTTAACCATTGCAGTTTGTTTTTAAAGGTTTACTAAAATTCATTAATACCCTGACCGGGGATATTACATTAGCAAGTTTAATGGCAAAGCTGAATCGTCGCTGTATGTAGCTTTCAAATAATTGGACGGATTCTATTCTTGATCAGCAAAAGGGAAGGTTTAATAACAATATTAAATAAATACCACATATTTCATCGGAATATGAAAGTATTATTAATTTTAAATCTAATTTGTTAAGCAAACATATATATTTTTATTTTATATGATAGCAAAATTAGATTTTATTTAAAAAAGCACATTTGTAATAAACATTATTGAATAAAAAAGGCCACAAAACGGGGCCTTATATAAAAAGAATTGATCATGTATAGGAAAAGGGTATTATGGTATTCAGAAGAGGCGTTTTGTTGAAATTCTACAAATTTTGGCGGCAAAAAAATTTATATTAGAGATTGAGTAAAACATAGGTGTTCCATTCACCATTCATCTCTGGTTTTCTATCCTTATGTGGCCAGGCATTTCCAATGGTCTCTTCCAAGGCCGGGTAAACATTCTCTAACCATGACATAGCAAGATGACCCGCGAGGGTGGTCATTCAATTAACTACATGAGCAGACATCCTCCTTTTTTACAGAATTTAAAACGATTTTGGAAAACACTTGGGCCGGGCCTGATTACTGGCGCCAGCGATGATGACCCCTCTGCCATCACTACTTTTTCGCAGGCTGGTGCCAGTTTTGGGCTGACAACTTTATGGATGGCTATTCTTGCTTTTCCTATTCTTGCAGTTATACAGGAAATGTGCGCCCGCATTGGCATTGTTACAGGTAAAGGGTTGACAGGAATAATCAAAACACATTATCCATCATGGATTTTATATGTTTTAATTGCATTGAGCTGTCCGGCCTTTCTTTTGAATATCGGTGCTGACACCGCTGTTTTGGGAGAAGCTGGGAACTTATTGCTTCCCACTATACCCCCATTGTATTGCAGTATAGGATTCACCCTTCTGCTATTTATATTAATATTGTTGCTTCCCTATAAAAAATTGGCGGCAGTCATGAAATTCATCTGCCTCAGCTTACTCGTTTATGTGATAGTTCCCTTTCTAATTGCGCAAAAATCCGGCTTGATTGTCCGGCATACGCTGATACCCGCCTTCCGTTTTGATAAAGATTTTTTATTAATTGTTACCGGCCTAACTGGCGCCATTATTTCTCCTTATTTGTTTTTCTGGCAAACCTCTTCCGAAGTTGAAGAAATGGCTGGAGTCAGTCTTATGAAGAAAAGAATTAAAAAACATACTTTCCTTTTGATGCGAAAAGATATTTTGTCAGGTGCATTTTTTGCCGTTCTCATCATGTACTTTATTATATTGACTACCGGCACTATTCTGCACGACCACGGTATTCACAATATTGATACCATTAACGACGCTGCCCTTGCTTTAAAGCCACTGGCAGGAAACATGTCGTATATATTATTTTCTGTCGGAATTATTGGAACTGGCTTTTTAATCATTCCTGTATTGAGCTCTACCATTTCGTATATTCTTACCGAAGCATTTAATAGCAAATCAGGACTCAGTAAATCACCAGGTGATGCAAGATTATTTTATATTATAATCGCAATGGCGATGTCCTTTGGGGTAGCCATGCACTGGCTGGGTATTAATTCAGTGAAAGCACTTCTTTCCACGACCATCCTTTATGGGATTACGGCTCCTTTTTTAATCGGTATCATCCTGCATGTTTCCAATAATAAAAAGATTATGGGGGAATTCCGTAACAACCGCTTTTCGAATATAATGGGGATGATTATATTATTGTTAATGCTGGCAACCGTAATCTTGTTGGGATATTTTCTTCTGATAAGATAATTCAAAGTTACATCAGGTTAAAATATTCTATACAGCCCTTGTGTGGAAATCCCATTTGCATTGACCCCTCTCGTCCATCAAAAATTAGCTTGAAATAAACGTGGAGATAGGGGGGCAAATAGCGCGGGATTTCCAATAAGCAAAATCGGCGTTTTTTCGAGTAAGGTGTAGGCCTCTTTAGCCGCGGTTCGACAATGGTGCTTTTAACCTAAAAACGCATGTTCCAAATTCGTACATAAAATGAATGGTATATCCGGGATCGGCTAAATTGAAATACTTATTCAAGGAGTGCTCTATCATTACTGACCGTAAACCCATGCGTCAACCACAAAAAGGAGAAATTGCACAATTTTAAGAAATAAAGGCAGATTGCTGATGTATCTTTAAAATTTATGCGGACTCGTGTATTTGAGAGATATCAGTACTTCAGGTTCTTCAATATATGTAAAAGAATAACGGAATATTGCCTAGAGAGAAAAGTTTGAATTTTTTATTTTCTGTAGAATACCCAAATATTATCCGTTTGAAGATGTTAGTTTATGTCCAAATGAGGAGATCGATGTCCAATAATTTTACCCGAAAAGTTTCACTAATTAATAAAGAAATCGTTCTGGCACCCCCAAGAATATTTTGAATGTCAAAATTTAAACGAGTATTTGGATTAATATTTTTCAGTTGTTATTTTCTTTTTGGAACTTTCTTTTTGCATAGAAGCACTATAAAATATGCCGATATGCAAACATTTACAGGAAAATTACTTTCGAAAGAAATCGTTAGAATTCAAAATGCAAATGGGAGTAGTTATACTCTGGCAATAAAAATAAACTCCCTGCCTTATTATTTGGGAGTTCACTATTGGTCAAAATCTGAAGCTTATAATTCAAAGATTATTGATTCAATAAAAATCGGTCAGACCTACACATTTTATTTAAACCCTACATTCCCGATTTCAGATGGCTTAAATAGTGGTGTTTCAAAAATAACAAATGGTGAACAGATTGTATTTGAAGAACCTGAGAAAGAGAATAATTTAATAGCTATTTTTTTAATAGTCAGCGGCTTAGGCGGAGTTTTCCTTGTTGCAAGAGGTAAAAAAATCGTTAAAGAAAAGTAGTTGATTCTTTCAAAATGGCCAAAACCAATTTCTTATCCGCTTTTATTAGATCTTTTGTTACTCAACGTCAACCCATACGTCAACTACAAAAAGAAGAATCGCGCGAACGCCGCAGAATCGGCGCTTTTTCGAGAAAGATGTAGTCCCGGCAGGAATCGAACCTGCATCAAAAGTTTAGGAAACTTCTATTCTATCCATTGAACTACGGGACCAAGATTTAAAACAACTCTGCGCCTTAAATATTTTAAACCAGACGCACGGATCGTATTGAAGGCTGCAAAAGTAAGAATTCTAAAACAAATTCCCCTTGCGCTCAATTCGTTGATCAAATTCAATTGTTTAGGCTGATTTCTGAAAACAGACTGATTTATACTATCTTAATTTTTCCATTTGTTACTTAATTCAGATTTTTAGCCCTAAGCCGCAGCCCGACATGAAACAAATATTCATCTTCTGCATTTTTCTTTTTGGTTGTAAGTCCCCCTCAGAATTTTTAACTCCAAATGAAGTTCATAAAGAAAAAGTGGTTCTGGTTTTCCGGGATCAGACAAAGATCTCCGGTGTAATAAACATCTTGCACGAAAACTCAAACAGTCAGCACGTATCCTACAATCAGTACATAGAGTTTATTCCCGAAGGCGAGGATTCATCAAAAAGAATTGATATAAACGAAATAGCCGGTTATTGGTTTGAGTCAACATATTATGCACTTAAGAAGCTGGACATTTATATGAATGGAATTTACCGGTTGTTATTTGTAAAACGACTAACGAATGAAAATTCCAGGATTCAATTGTATGAGCTATATGAATCCGGAAATGCCAATGACGTTGGAAACTTTGAATATTCCTATTTTTTGTCCTACCCCTCCTGCGGGTGCGGGCCACTGGATGCCATTAATACAAGGAGCAGACTGATTATACCATCTTTTGAGCAAAAAATGAGTTTACTGGTAGAAGACTGTCCCGGCCTTGCCCAAAAAATCCTGGCGAAAGAGAAGGGATATTTTATCCCCGTTGCGTCCTTCAATATAAAAAAGCATCCCGATGTACTGCTGAGAATAATTGATGAATATAACAAGTGCAACTAAACGTTTCCCCTTAACTTCATATTTCAAATCCACATTCATGATTCGTTTGCTAAAATTTACCGGTGTAGTAATGATTCTCAGTCTCTCCCTTCAAAGCAGGGCCCAGTCAAAGCCACACTTTAATCATCTGACTGTATATGTAACGGACCTCGTCCGCGGCGCTGAATTTTATAAAAAAGTGATGATGCTGGATACCATCCCGGAACCTTTCCATGACCATCGTCATGTCTGGTTTAAAATAGGCGAACATAGCCAGCTCCATGTGGTCAGCGGAGCCAAAGAAGACATCTCCCATGATGTAAATATTCACCTTGCTTTCACCGTTGCCTCTCTTCCGGATTTTATGAAACACCTTGATCAAATGGGTGTTAAGTATGGCAATTTCCAGGGTGAGACCGGCAAAATAGCCCTTCGTCCCGATCAGATCCAACAGATTTATCTGCAGGATCCTGATGGTTACTGGATCGAAGTCAACAACGACCGATTCTA
>Ga0070733_10002617_pt1 | contig 12662 bp, 8 predicted proteins | sample Coa_R1_9_FD_66450 | JGI IMG/M metagenome (GOLD analysis project Ga0070733, IMG submission 66450) | Surface soil microbial communities from Centralia Pennsylvania, which are recovering from an underground coalmine fire - Coalmine... | ecosystem: Environmental > Terrestrial > Soil > Unclassified ... | reverse complement strand
AAGATCCAACTCACCAATGTCCGCTTCCGCGATTCCGCGCAACTGATGAACATATGCCAGCGTATCGTCAGCCAGGTCGGACGACGGGTCGATGAAGCTTCGCCGATCTGCGACGCGCGCCTCGCCGACGGCTCCCGCGTCAACGTGATCGCTCCGCCCTTGGCGATCGACGGCGCCGCATTGACCATCCGCAAGTTCAAAAAGGACAAGCTGACCCTCGATCAGCTCATGCGGTTTGGTTCGATTTCGCCCGCCGGCGCTGAAATTCTCAAAATCATCGGTCGGGTTCGCTGCAACGTCATCATCTCGGGCGGCACCGGATCGGGCAAGACAACGCTGCTCAATTGTATGACCAACTACATCGACGGCGACGAGCGCGTGGTCACATGCGAGGACGCCGCCGAATTGCAGCTTCAACAGCCGCATGTGGTGCGTTTGGAGACCCGCCCGCCGAATCTGGAGGGCACCGGGCAAATCACCATGCGCGATCTCGTCAAGAACTGCCTGCGCATGCGCCCCGAGCGCATCATCGTCGGCGAAGTGCGCGGACCAGAAGCGTTCGATCTCCTGCAAGCGATGAACACCGGCCACGACGGCTCGATGGGCACGCTTCACGCGAACTCGCCGCGCGAAGCTTTAAGCCGTGTCGAATCGATGATCACCATGGGCGGCTATGCGCTGCCTTCGCGCACGATTCGCGAGATGATCGTTTCCTCGGTCGACGTCATCGTCCAGGCGGCGCGCTTGCGCGACGGTTCGCGCCGCATCACCCACATCACAGAAGTGATGGGGATGGAGGGCGACGTCATCATCACGCAGGACCTCTTCGTCTACGAAATCATGGGCGAGGACGCGCAAGGCAAGCTCAAGGGCCGCCACCGCTCCACCGGCATCGGCAAGCCGCGGTTCTGGGAGCGCGCGCGCTATTTCGGCGAAGAGCAGAGACTGGCCGCGGCGATCGACGCGTCCGAGGCGCGAGCCTAAAGGTCGATCGTCTGAGTTTGAGGAGCGCGTTCCATGATCTCCCACACCATGATCCTGGCGGGCTTGGTGGTGCTCGCCTTCGGCGGCCTGGCTTTCGTGCTGGTGTCGGGCGATACGCGCGCTCAGAAACGTCAGGCGGCCCTGCAGAAGGGCGTCGTGACGAAGATCAAGGAAGCCGGCATCGACAAGGGCGCGCGCCGCAAGCAAGTCTCCGACAGCCTCAAGGAGCTGGAGGCGAAGACAGGCAAGCGGAAGGTCTCCCTCCAAACGAAAATCCAGCAGGCTGGACTCTCGCTGTCGACGCAACAATTCTTCATCGCCTCGGCCGTGAGCGCGGCTGTCCTCGCCGCGCTCATCTATGTGTTTTCAGGCAGCGTCTACATCGGCCTGGCTTCGGCGATCATTGGCGGCTTTGGCCTGCCGAACTTCGTCCTTGCGCGCTTGCGTAAGCGTCGTATCGCCAAGTTCATCAATGAATTCCCCAACGCGATGGACGTCATCGTGCGCGGCGTCAAGGCCGGCCTGCCGCTTGGCGACTGTCTGCGCATCGTCGCATCAGAGGCGGTCGAGCCCGTCCGCGGAGAGTTTCGCCTGATCATCGAATCCCAGGCGGTCGGTTTGTCACTTAGCGAGGCTGTCGATCGCCTCGCCGAGCGCGTGCCGGTCACCGAGTCGAATTTCTTCGCCATCGTCATCAACATCCAAGCCAAGGCCGGCGGCAATCTCTCGGAGGCTCTGGCCAATCTTTCTCGCGTGTTGCGCGAGCGCAAGAAGATGAAGGGCAAAATCTCCGCAATGTCGATGGAGGCGAAGGCTTCCGCGGCGATCATCGGATTGATCCCGTTCATCGTGACGGCCCTGCTCTATTTTTCCAGCCCGCAATACATCTCGCTGTTGTGGACCACGACGCACGGACGGATCATCGCCTGCATCGGACTCGTGTGGATGTCGCTCGGCACGCTGATGATGAAAAAGATGATCACTTTCGACTTTTAGGCGGCGCGCCATGCTTGACCTCTTTCTGCAGAAAATGACCGACCCGCGCTTTCTCGCTGGTCTCCTCGTGGCGATCGGTTGCGCAGCCACCGTACTGACGCTTGGCATGCCGCTGCTGCAGCCCGACAATCTCGGCCGCCGCATGAAGGCGGTCGGCAGCGAGAGAGAGCGCATCCGCCAACGCGAACGCGAGCGGATGGTCGCTGGCCAGGCCAAACCGTCCCTTCGCCAGGAGCCCAAACGGATATTGAAGGGCGTGGTTGATCGCCTGAGCCTATCGACCTGGCTCGGCACCGAGCAGGCGAAGCAACAATTGGCGATGGCGGGTTACCGTGGTCCCAGCGCGGAATACACCTTCCTGTTCTTCCGTCTTGCAACGCCAATCACGTTTTTTCTCGCCAGCGTGATCTATGTGTTCCTGATCATTCATCTGGAGCAGTCGATCATCGTGAAGTTGGGCCTCTGTCTGGCGGCCCTCTACCTCGGCGTGAAGGCGCCGGAGATTTTCCTCTCCAACGTCTCCGCAAAGCGCAAAAAGTCGATGGAGCGCGCCTACCCCAACACGCTCGATCTTTTGCTGATCTGCGTCGAATCCGGCATGTCGATCGAGCACTCGGTGATCAAGGTCAGCCAGGAGGTCGGCGTCGAATCGATCGCGATAGCCGAGGAGCTGACGCTTCTCGCTGCGGAAATGTCCTATCTCGCCGAGCGTCGACAGGCCTATGAGAATTTTGGCGCGCGCACGGGGCTCGAGTCGATCCGCGCGCTGGTGACCGTGTTGATTCAGGCCGAACGCTACGGCACGCCGCTTGGTCAGGCCTTACGCGTGTTGGCGCAGGAGAGCCGCGATCAGCGCATGACGGCGGCTGAATCGAAGGCGGCGGCGCTCCCGCCGCAATTGACCGTGCCGATGGTGTTGTTCTTTCTTCCGGCCCTTTTTGTCGCGATCCTGACCCCGGCGATCATCCAGATCTATAAATGGACCTGAAGGTCGGCGCGTCAGCCGATCCTCAAGACTGTGGCAGCGCGCCAAGGCGCGAATCGACAATTGGCGCCGGGCAAAGCACATTGCTGCGGCCATGATTCGCCCCTGGTCGCGCGACCCCAAAGCTTTGCAGGACTGGCGCGGGCCCGCCGCGCCTGAGGCAGGCGGCGGCCCGCCGCCGCCGGTCCAAAGCATATCGGCGCGGGCGCGTGCCACCGCGCCGCCCCGCTATCTCGACGGCCTCAACGAGGCTCAGCGCCTCGCCGTAGAGACATTGGATGGCCCGGTCCTGGTGCTCGCGGGCGCAGGGGTCGGTAAAACGCGCGTGCTCACCGCCCGCATCGCCCATCTGATCGCGACCTCCCGCGCTCGCCCCCACGAAATTCTCGCCGTCACTTTCACCAACAAAGCGGCGCGCGAGATGCGGGGGCGCATCGCCGATCTGACCGGCGTTCATGAAGGCATGCCCTGGATGGGCACATTCCATTCGATCGGCGCGAAAATCTTGCGGCGCCATGCCGAGCTCGTCGGGCTACAAGCCAATTTCACCATCCTCGACACCGACGATCAGATTCGGCTGATCAAGCAAGTGCTGCAGGCCGAGAACATCGACGACAAGCGCTGGCCGGCGCGCGCTCTAGCCGGCTTAATCGACGACTGGAAGAACCGCGGCCTCGACGCAGCCCACCTTCCGCCGAACGAGGCGGCAAGCTTCGCCAACGGCCGCGGCGCTGAGCTTTACGCGATCTACCAGGCGCGCTTGAAAATTCTCAACGCCGCCGATTTCGGCGATCTGCTGCTCGAAGGCCTGCGCCTGTTTCGCGAACGCCCCGAGATCCTTAAGCTCTATCAGCAGCGTTTTCGCTACATTCTCGTCGACGAGTACCAAGACACCAATGTCGCGCAGTACCTGTGGCTGAGGCTCCTGGCGCAGGCGAGCCGAAATATCTGCTGCGTCGGCGACGACGACCAATCGATCTACGGCTGGCGCGGCGCTGACGTCGACAATATTCTTCGGTTCGAAAAGGACTTCCCCGGCGCAAAGGTGATCCGACTCGAGCGCAATTATCGCTCGACGGCCAACATCCTGGCGGTCGCGTCTCATCTCATCGCGCACAACAAAGGCCGTCTCGGCAAAACGCTGTTCACCAGCGCCGAAGCCGGCGACAAGCCGACCGTCGCGGGCCTATGGGACAGCCAGGAGGAGGCGCGGGTCATCGGGGAGGAGATCGAAGCGCAGCAGCATCGCGGCCAATCTCTCGACGAGATCGCAATACTGGTGCGCGCCTCTTATCAGATGCGCGAGTTCGAGGAGCGTTTCATCACGCTGGGACTGCCGTACAAAGTAGTCGGCGGCCCGCGTTTCTATGAGCGCCAGGAAATACGCGACGCGCTCGCCTATCTGCGCTGCGTTGCTCAGCCGGACGACGACCTCGCCTTCGAACGTATTTTCAACGTGCCGCGCCGCGGTCTTGGCGATGCGACGTTGAACCTCTTGCACGCCTACGGGCGGCGGGCGGGCGTGTCGCTGATGCGCGCGGCCCGGATCATGATCGAATCGGAGGAGCTGAAAGCGCGCCCGCGTCAGATTTTGCGCGATCTCGTTCAGTCCTTCGATCGTTGGTCGGCCCTTGTTGAGAGCAAGCCGCATGACGAGCTGGCGCAAACGGTGCTCGAAGAAAGCGGCTATATCGACATGTGGAAAGCCGAGCGCACTGCCGACGCAGCCGGCCGGCTCGAGAACCTCAAGGAGCTCACCCGCTCCATGGAGGAATTCCCTTCGCTTGCCGCCTTCCTCGAACATGTCTCCCTCGTGCTCGACGTCGAAGGCGCCGAGACGGGCGAGCGCGTGACGCTGATGACCCTGCACGCGGCCAAGGGCCTCGAATTCGACATCGTATTCCTGCCTGGCTGGGAAGAGGGCCTCTTTCCCTCGCAGCGGTCGCTTGATGAAAACGGCCAGGCCGGGCTCGAAGAAGAGCGGCGACTTGCCTATGTCGGGCTGACGCGCGCGCGGCGCCAGGCGCGGATTTATTTTGCGTCGAATCGCCGCATTCGCGGCTTGTGGCAGGCGACGCAGCCTTCGCGGTTCATCGACGAATTGCCGGAGGCCTATGTCGAGGTGATCGAGGGCGCGGGCGGGGCTGAAGGCGGCTATGTGGTCTCGCGGTTCGACACGGTCGAGCCATTCTCGGCGGGCTACGAAACGCCCGGTTGGCGGCGCGCCAAGGCGCGCGCCGCTCAAGGCGTCGACGCCAAGGCCGCGCGCGGCCCGACGATCATCGAAGGACGGCTGGTGGCCCAATCGGCCGTCGAGTCCCGCTTTAAGGCAGGCGAGCGGGTCTTCCACATCAAATTCGGTCCCGGCTCGGTCGCCGCGGTCGATGGCGCCAAGTTGACGGTCGATTTCGACAAGGCCGGTCGCAAGATGGTGCTCGAGAGCTTCGTGCAGCGCGTCGATTAGCCGCCGCGGATTTTTCGCGTTAAGGCCAAGAGCCAATCCGCCGGCGTTCCTTGAAGGCGTCTTGCCGGCGACCCCAGGCGGAGACATGTTTCGCAGCTTCCTCTCGGTCGGCGGTTTCACGCTCCTTTCCCGTCTGACCGGCTTTGGCCGCGACATTGCGCTGGCCGCTTTGCTGGGCGCCGGCGCGGTTTCCGACGCCTTCTTCGTCGCCTTCAGGCTGCCGAACCAATTTCGGGCGATTTTCGGCGAAGGCGCTTTCAACACCGCCTATGTTCCCTCGTACTCGCGCGTGCTCGAGACCGAGGGCGACGGCGAAGCGAAACATTTCGCCAGCCAAATTTTCACGTTGCTGTTCGCCTCGCAAATTCTGTTGATGGCGCTCGCCTTCCTCTTCACGCCTCAACTCATGCAGGTGATGGCTCCTGGCTTCGAGAAGGACCCGGAAAAATTCGCGCTCGCCGTGCGCCTGACGCGGATCACCTTTCCCTATCTCTTCTTCATCACGCTGACGACGTTGCACTCGGGCACATTGAACGCTCACGGGCGCTTCGCGATCGCCTCCTTCGCGCCGGTCCTTCTCAATCTCGCGATCATCGGGTTCCTCGGCGTCGCCTTTCTCTTTCCGAACGCCGGCGAGGCCGCGAGTTGGGGCGTCGTCGTATCAGGCGCGTTGCAGCTCGCGCTGCTGATGATCGCGGCAAGACGCCTTGGTCTCTTGGAGCGCTTCGCGCGGCCGCGATGGAGCGCCGACGTCAGACAATTCTTCGGCGCATTGGCGCCGGCGATCATCGGGTCGGCCGGAACCCAAATTGCGATTCTCGCCGACACGATCATCGCCTCGCTGTTGCCAACGGGCATGCTTTCCTCGATCACGTACGCCGAGCGTTTCTATCAATTGCCGATCGGGGTCATCGGCGTCGCCGCCGGCACTGTGTTGCTGCCGCAGATGAGCCGCCGCCTCGCCGCCGGCGATACGGTAGGCGCGACGCGCGCGCAGAACCGCACGATGGCCGCGACATTGGCGATGTCGGCGCCGTTCTTTGTCGCGTTCTTGCTGATCCCGGAGGTCATCATGCGCGGCGCTTACCTGCGGGGCGCCTTCACCGAAGAGGCGGCGGCAAATTCCGCAGCTGTTCTCGCCGCCTATGGCGTCGGCCTCATGCCGATCGTGCTGATCCGTTCAGCGGTCGCCAGCTTTCAGGCGCGCGGCGATACGACGACGCCGATGCTTGTGTCGCTCGTCGCGATCGCAATCAACGTCGCGCTAAAATTCGCTTTTTATCGTCCATTGGGCGCCGTCGGCCTCGCGCTCGCTACGGCGATCGGCGCTTGGGTCAACCTCGTCGGCCTGACTGTCCTCGCCTTTCGCCGTCGCCTCATGCATTTCGACGACGAATTGATCAAGGTCGCCGTCGCCGCGTTTTTCGCGAGCGGCCTGCTCGCGCTGACGGTTGCTTTGACCTTGGAGCCGGCGCGCATCTTGACGCAGACCCTGCCCCACTGGCGGAACGAGGCCTTGTTGGCGGCTCTCGCCTTGGCCGGCGCGCTGGCTTACGGGCTCGCTCTCGCCTTGGCGGCCTTCGTCCTTGGCCTGCGCGCCAGGCGTCTTACGCCTGTTCAGTCCTCGCCGTAGCCGTAGCCGCCAAGATAGGCGCCATAGGGTCCGACGGGGCCGGGGAAGGGCTGCGGCCGCGCCGCCGCATAGCCATTGTACCCTGCGGGCGAGCCCTCGACGATCACGCCTTGATCAGTGACGACCACCCATTCGTGGCCGCGCTTCTCGAAGCGCTCGACGCGACCGGCGCCAGCGAGTACGTCGCCCGGCGAGACGGCGCGCAGTCCCTGCCGGCTTTCGACCAAAGCCTCGCCGTTTCTGATCTCGCGCAACGCCCAGCCGCGGATCGGCGCCGCGGGCTGCGGGCGTTCGATCGAGCCCGTTGTCTCGTTCGAGACCGCCGGCGAAGGCGCGGCCGGCTTGTTCAACGTCGGCGGCAAGGGCGGCGAGGGCGTCGCCGGCGCGGCGGTCGGAGCCGTCGCCGCGGCGACGGTCGCCGACTTTTTCTCCAGCTTGTCCAAACGAGTCGCCAGATCGGCGCGTTCGATTTTCTCTATGCGCGAGGAAAGGTCTGCTTCGCGGGCCTGCGTTTCAGCGCCGCGGGATGCAGCGTCATGATCCAGCCGCTCGCCGAGCTTGTCGGCTTTGGTCTCTTGATCGTGTTCGAGGCGATCGATCCGCGCGCTGAGCTGCGCGATGGTCGCGGTCAAGTCCCGTGTGGAGGCGAGGCCGCCGCGCGCTTCGGCGACGGCTCTGCGGATGGAGGCTGCTTCCTCGTGCGGCTTGGCCGCCTCCATGGCCTCGATCTTGGCTTGGAGCGCGCCAATCGACTGGCTGAGAGCCTGGGCCTGTAGCCGCTGAGAATCGGCGCTTTGGTTCAACGTGGTCGCGCCAGCGGCCGCGACGATCAACGCGAGACAGGCCGCGGCGGCGCCCCATTGGACGCGCCGGTCGCGAAGCACACGGCTGAAGCCGCCCGACCTGGCGTCGCCGGCGCGCGGCTTTTCAACATAGGGGATGAGGCTTGCGCCGGGGGCTTCGATCGGCGGCGCCTGGCGGGGCGAGTGTTCGGCTTTTGGGGGGGCGCCGTTTGCGGGCGCTTGCGAAGCTGATTGAATCGGGTCCGATTTGATCTCAGCCGGTCCTGCGGCGTCTGCTCCATTCGAGGCTTCGCTTCGCGGCGCCCCGGAAGACGCCGTCGGCTGATCATTCGCCATAGCCGCCGATGCGCCTTCGCCGCGCGCGGCGAATTCTTGCGAAGGACCCGGCAGCTGCGGCTCAGCCTCCGATGGCGTCGCCCTCGATTGCGAGGCGTTGGAGACGCTGGGCGAAGGGGGCGACGCGAGCGAATCCTCGATGTCGAACATGACGGCTTTCCAGAAGTTAACCAACTGCTTCAATTGTCCCCTATGCCTATTAAGGAATCGTTGACCAAAGGAGGCGCGGCGGCGGCGAAACAACGTCGATGGGCGATCGATTCCTGGGCGAGGCGCGCGACAGAGGCGCGGCCAGGGCGCGCTAGCGCTCGCGAACTGGCATGCTAAACTGGTCAATCAGTGCCGCCGGCGAGCCGCCGCGGCGTTTCAGCCGAACCGAAGAGGATGTCAGTGGCGAAGCCGATGAAATTTGGGCTGGGGCAGCCGGTGAAGCGCGTTGAAGACATCCGCTTCATCACCGGTCAGGGCAATTACACGTCCGATTATCGGCCAGAGGGGACGCTTCACGTGACGTTCCTCCGAAGCCCGCACGCTCACGCGCGGTTTTCGTTCGCCGATCTCGAATCGGCTCGCGCGATGCCCGGGGTGAAAGCCGTCTACGTCGTCGAGGATTTTGATCAACTCGGCGATCTTCCGTGCCTGTCGCTTCCTGAGTCCTACGATTCGAAGACGCCGCTCACGCCTTATCCCGTTCTGGCGCGGGGCGTGGCGCGCCATGTCGGCGACATGGTCGCTATGGTTGTCGCCGAATCCGAGCGCGAAGCGCGCGATGCGGTCGAGGCCATCGCTGTCGAATGGGACGCGCTTCCCGCCGTCGTCGACATGCGCGAGGCGATCAAGCGCGGCGCTCCGCAGGTCTTCCCCGAAGCGCCCGGCAATGTCGTTTTCGACGGCCATATCGGCGACAAGGCGAAGACCGACGCCATCTTCGCCAAGGCCGCGCAAGTGGCCAGCATCTCTGTCGTCAACCAGCGCCTCGTGGCCAATTATATGGAGCCGCGCAGCGCGATTGGCGAATACGACGCAGCGTCCGGGCGCTATACGCTTCATGCAAGCAGCCAAGGCGTTCACGGCCTGCGCAACAACATCGCCGAGAAGATTCTCAAGGTTCCGCAGGAAAAATTGCGCGTCGTCACCAATGACGTCGGCGGCGGCTTCGGCACCAAGGCGGTGATCTATCGCGAATATCCGCTTGTCTTGGAAGCGGCGAAGCGCCTGGGGCGGCCGGTTTCATGGTACGGCGATCGCTCTGAGCATTTCTTGAGCGACGCGCAGGGCCGCGACAATCTGACGACGGCGGAAATGGCGCTCGACGCCGCGGGCCGCTTCCTTGCCCTGCGCATCGACATACTGGGCGGCGTCGGCGCTTATCTTTCGCAAAACGGCCCGTACATTCCCTGGCTCGGCGCGACGATGGCGACCGGCCCTTATGACATCGGCACTATGTACGTCCGCTGTCGCAGCATCTACACGCATACGGCGCCGGTCGAGGCCTATCGCGGCGCCGGTCGTCCGGAGGCCGCTTATGTTCTCGAACGTCTCGTCGATGAGTGCGCGCATAAGCTGTCGATGCCGCGCGAGGAAATCCGGGCGCGAAATTTCGTCAAGCCGTCGCAGATGCCGTATCACACCCCGACCAATAGAACGTATGACGTCGGCGATTTCGAAGGCGCGATGCGTGCTTCGCTGGCCAAGGCGGACTACGCCGGGTTCGAGCGGCGCGCCGCGGAGGCGAAGGCGCGCGGCAAGCTGCTCGGCCTGGGCTTTGCGAGCTATATCGAATGTACGGCCTGGTTTGATCTTGAAGAAAGCACCATCGAGCTTCGGCCGGACGGTTCCTTCACCATGTTGATGGGCACGCAATCCAACGGTCAGGGGCACGAGACCGCCTATGCGCAGGCGGCGTCTCAGCTTCTCGACGTGCCGCTCGAGCGCATCAAAGTGATCCAGGGCGACACCGATCTCATCAGGACGGGTTTTGGAACGGGAGGCTCGCGCTCGATCCCGATCGGCGCCGTGGCGGCGACCAGAGCGTCCGAGAAACTCGTCGCCTCGCTCAAGGAGCTCGCGGCCGACAAGCTTGAAGCGGCGGTCGCCGATCTTGAAGTCGCCGATGGGCGGATCCGCATCGCCGGCACCGACAGATCGCTGTCGTACGAGGAGATCGCCAAGCTGCCGGGCGCGACGCCAGAGAAACTCAAGGCAATCGAATCGTTTACGCCGCCCGACGCGACCTATCCGAATGGCACCCATACTTGCGAAGTGGAGATCGATCCCGAAACCTGCGCCGTGCGCATCACGCGCTACACCGTGGTCGATGATTTCGGTTTCACCCTCAACCCGCTTCTCCTGCAGGGCCAGGTGCACGGCGGCATTGGCCAGGGCGCCGGTCAGGCTCTCTATGAGAACACCATCTTCGGCGAAGACGGTCAGTTGTTGACGGCGAGCTTCATGGATTATTGCATGCCGCGCGCCGACAATCTGCCGAGCTTCGAGTTCGAGACCCGCAACATTCCTTCGACCAGCAATCCGCTTGGGCTCAAAGGAGCGGGAGAGGCGGGCTCGATCGGCTCGTCGCCGGCGATCATGAACGCCGTGGTCGACGCTTTGTGGCGCGGTTATGGCGTTCGGGCCATCGATATGCCGGCGACGCCTTTTGCGATTTTCAAGGCGATAAGCTCGAAAACAGCGAGGGCGTGAGAATTATTCGGTCGCTCTCGCGATTGTGCGAATTGCTCTCGCGATTGTGTTGAGCGCCGGCGTATTTTTGTTTCGGCGGCGCCGTCCGTCCGTGCTGACATGGTCGTCTCGCCTCCGTTGGACGAGCAGGAGCGGCTCATCATGAAACGAACGCTGTTTGTCACTGCGATGGTTATGTTTGGCGCCACCGCCGTTCTTGCCCAATCCGACGCCATCGCGCAACGCAGGGCGCTGATGAAAGAGAACGGCAAAGCCGCGCAAGCGATTGCCGCCATGCTCAAGGGCGCGCCCTTCGATCTGGCGACGGTTCAGGCCTCGCTCAAGACTTTTGTCAACGCGGCGCAGAAGGCCCCCGCGCTTTTCCCCGATGACAGCAAGACCGGCGGGGACACCCACGCTCTTCCGGCGATCTGGGAGAACAAGGCGGATTTCAACGCGCATTTCGCCAAGCTTGGCGATGACGCCACTGCCGCGCTCGCCACGATCAAGGACGCCGCGAGCCTCAAGGCGACGATGGCGAATTTCTTCGATGATTGCGGCTCTTGCCATCAGACCTATCGCGCCAAATTGAACTGATAAGATCTCGCCTCGGGCGGTTTCATGAAGACCGCGACGGCGCAGAGGCGAGACCATGAAGAAGCTTTTATCCGTCGTGCTTCTCGGCGTCGCATTGTCATCAGCGCTCGTCGGTTGGCTTCTCTCGTCGCCGCGCCCTCTCTATGCGCGCGATGATTGGCGCGCCTACGAAGAGGGCGGCGACGCCGAGCGCGGGCGCCTCGTATTCCTCGTCGGCGGTTGTCCGTCCTGTCACATGACGCCGGGCCAGCCCGATCCTTTGCGTCTCGGCGGCGGTTACCGGCTGAAGACGCCTTTCGGCTCTTTCTTCCCGCCCAACATATCGCCTGACGAACGCGACGGCATCGGCGATTGGAAAGTCGTCGATCTGGCCAACGCGTTGCTGGCCGGCGTTTCCCCTGAAGGGACGCATTACTACCCGGCTCTGCCCTATACGTCGTACCGACGCATGACCCTCTCGGATGTGCGCGATTTGATGGCGTATCTGCGCACGTTGTCAAAGGTTTCGGGTCGCGCGCCGCAGCATCGGTTGGCCTTTCCCTTCTCGATTCGCCGCGCCGTCGGCCTATGGAAGCTCATCTACCTTGGCCCGCCAGGGCTGCCCCCGGACCCTTCGCGGAGCGAAACGTGGAATCGCGGCCGCTATCTTGTCGAAGGTCCCGGCCATTGCGCGGAGTGTCATTCGCCGCGCGACATGTTTGGCGGGATCATCGCCTCCCGCCGCTTTGCCGGCGGCGTCACGCCGGACGGCAAGGGCAAGGCGCCCAACCTCACGCAGGCCGCAAAGGGCTTCGCCGAGTGGTCGAAAGAGGACGTCGAAACCGCGTTGAGCCTCGGGCTGACGCCCAGCGGCGATTCGCTCGGCGGCGACATGGCCGCCGAAGTGCGCAACCTCAAGCAACTGCCCGAAGCCGACCTTCAGGCGATGGCGGAATATATCAAGAGCCTCCCGCCGATCCCTTAGGCGGATTGCGCCGCGGCCGCGGCGGAGGCGTCCGATCGGATTCGATCAAACATCGCCTTGACGCCGTTCGAGCGCTGCGGCGTCAAATGCTGCTCGAGGCCGAGCTCGCGAAAAATCCGAAGCGCGTCGGTCGAAAGGATCTCACGGGCGGAGCGGCCTGAAAACAGCGCAATAGCGATTGCGACCAGGCCGCGCACCAGATGCGAATCGCTGTCGCCGCG
>Ga0070733_10002615_pt1 | contig 12663 bp, 9 predicted proteins | sample Coa_R1_9_FD_66450 | JGI IMG/M metagenome (GOLD analysis project Ga0070733, IMG submission 66450) | Surface soil microbial communities from Centralia Pennsylvania, which are recovering from an underground coalmine fire - Coalmine... | ecosystem: Environmental > Terrestrial > Soil > Unclassified ... | reverse complement strand
CTCGGGTTGTGTCACCCGAGAGCGGCAGTGTCGCCTGCGGTTACTTCTTGGCGATCGGGACCTTGGTGGCGGACGACTTCGGCATGGGGATCCGGACCTCGAGGATGCCGTCTTTGTACGTCGCGGCGATGTCCGATTCTTTTACTCCGGGCGGGAGCGGGAGCGTACGCGAGAACGATCCGTATCGCATCTCCCGAATCCGGTAGCCCTTTTCGTCCCTCTTTTGCTCCTCTCGCCGTTCGGCCTGGATATGAAGAGCTCCGTCGGCAACGGTTAGCTCGACGTCTTGGTCCGGATTGATCCCCGGGAGTTCGGCGCGAATGACGAGCGTTTGGTCCTCTTTGTATTGATCGACGCGAATCGAGTCTTCGTGCATTAGCTCGCGGCTGAAACCCCATGGACGTCGAAATGGCAGCAACCTCGCCCAGTCATCGAAAACGCGATCGATGAAGTCGACGGGCTCAATGCTCCTTGATTCCCGTTTCACGACATCTGCCATCGGGCACCTCCTGCCTCGCTTCTATTGATTTACAGGTGCCACCATGCGCCGTCGTTGCCTGGTTCGCAAGGCGCTTCAATTTGCCATCCGACCTGGTTCGGGACCGAAAGAGGTGCCTTATTCCGCCGTGGACCAGCGCTCGGCCGATGATGACAACCTCTTTTCAGTTGCGGCCGCCCTGCACGATCGTGGGCCAATCGAGTTTCGAGCAGCCGTCGTCCGAGGTGCCACGATCGACCGAGCCCGGCGCTCAATGGCGGCTCCGCGGTGCGAGCTCTTTCTGGCACCGGGAGTTTTCGCCTATTAGACAAAATTCGCCCGCTCGAACAGGCTGGTCGTGCTCGTCCTCAATATCGAGTTCACGACGCCGGCGCGGATCAAGTCTCTTTCTCCGCATCGCCGTCGAGGTTGACCGATGTTTGCCGGCCGAAGGTCTCCTTTCTGCCAGAAGTCTGATTTCGGCGGCTCGCATTCGGCATCTACCGTACGAAGGTGCCCGCTAAGCAGTCGTTCCGCCGTCCCCGATGGAACCACACCATTTAGGAGTCGTGAAATCTCATGTTGTCTTGCCCACCTTTGATCCGGGACAGGGACCGTTGAGTCCTTATTTGCGTTGTCACGATCTGGTACGCCGTGCGCGCCGACAGCCCACGGTGCGCCGGGCTTCGAACGTCGCCGTGGTACGAGATGAATGGCGAGTCGCGTGAACGGGGCGATCACCGTCGACGAAGTCAAGAAGACCTTCGAAGGAAACATTGTTGCACTCGACGGAGTCTCCTTCACTGTTGATGAAGGAAGCATCTTCGGGCTGCTCGGGCCTAATGGCGCTGGAAAGACAACGGTCGTACGAATCCTCACGACAACACTTCGCGCTGACTCGGGATTGGCGACGATCCTCGGACACGACGTCGCCAAGGAAGCGGAGTTCGTTCGCACTTTGTTCGGTCTCGCCGGCCAGTTCGCTGCGGTCGATGAGAACCTCACCGGGCGTGAGAACCTCTACATGGTCGGGAGGCTGAACCACCTTTCCAGAGCGGTAGCGAGTGAGCGGGCGGCACAACTACTTGGCCAATTTCAACTCGCGGACGCTCGCGATCGCACGCTGAAGACGTATTCGGGTGGGATGCGACGGCGCCTCGACGTGGCGGCGGCACTGGTTGCACATCCAAAGGTGCTCTTTTTGGATGAGCCGACGACAGGGCTCGATCCGCAGAGCAGGAGCGACCTGTGGGAGGTAATCGAAGGCTTGGTGGAAGGCGGCACGACAGTGCTACTCACGACGCAGTACCTCGAAGAGGCGGATCGACTCGCCAATCGAGTAGCGGTCGTCGATCATGGCCGTGTCATCTCCCAAGGGACGCCGGCCGAACTGAAGGCGAACCTCGGCGCGACGGTGCTCGAGGTCGGGCTCGCTGACGAAGACCTTGCCAAGTTGGCGGCCAACGCGCTCGCCCAGCTTGGGTCGCACCGGCCTCACATTGTCGGTTCAACCGTCGAGCTCACTGTTGACGAGGGACCCCGCGTCGCGATGGAGGCGCTCCGCCTCCTCGACCAGCAGCACATTGAGCCGGTTGACTTCACCTTGCGCGAGCCGAGCCTCGACGACGTCTTCTTGGCGTTGACCGGCCGGCAGACCGAGGTCGATCACGAAGGCGATGGCACAAACGCGGTACCCGGCAGGAACAAACGTCAAAGAGGAGCGAGATGAGCGTCATCGTTGTTACCGCACCGAGCGAATACGAGCGTCCGCGGGTCATAAGCGGCCCTCGGGCGGCGCTGAGCGACACGCTCATCGTCACTTGGCGGAATCTGCTCGGCTACCTGCGAATCCCAGAGGCGCTCTTTTTCTCGAGCGTCCAGCCTGTGATGTTCGTCCTGTTATTCCGCTACGTGTTCGGCGGCGCGATCCACGCTCCCGGGACAAGTTACGTGAACTACCTCATCCCCGGAGTCTTCGTGCAGACAGTCGCATTCGGAGCGGTTTCCACGAGCATCGGCCTCGCCCAGGATCTCCACACGGGGCTCATCGAACGGTTTCGAGCTCTTCCCATGGCGCGGTCGGCCGTGCTCGCCGGGCGCACGGGAGCTGACCTGGTGCGCAATGTGGTTGTCGTTCTACTCATCACTGCGGTCGGCTACGCGGTCGGGTTCCGTGTCCAGACCAACGCCCTCGCCTTTATCGGCGGGCTAGCCATCCTTTTGCTTTTTTCCTACGCGCTGTCCTGGGGCTTTGCCGTCATCGGCCTCTCGGCGCCGAACGCAGAAACGGCTCAGGTGATGTCCTTCCCGCTTCTGTTCCCATTGACCTTTGCGTCCTCGGCGTTCGTGCCGGTCTCGACGATGCCGGGTTGGCTTCAGGGATACGCGACGTACCAGCCGGTGAGCGAGGTGGTGAACGCGACGCGGGCGCTCATGATCGGCGGCCCGACGGCGTTCCACGTACTCCAGTCGCTCGCCTGGTGTGTCGGCATCCTCGTCGTCCTCGCGCCGCTTGCCGTCATGCGATACCGGCGAATGACATAAGCCTTCTCTCGCCTCGGGTGGAGCTGTGGCGAAACGAGCGCAGCAGGACGGCGAACGGTTCGCCCGGCTTCAGTTTGTCGCGAGTGGGAGGGTCGGACGGTAGAAGCGTCGAAGCGCGATCACGCACCAGATCACCTCGACCACCCCAAACGGCCAAGTTCCGCTGAGGAACCCGTAACTCGCCGATAGGGCACAGCCGAGCGCAAAGCCGAGGACGAACCTCTTGTGCCTTCGCTCGAACGCGTACATCAACATCATGAACGTCAAAACGATGGCGCCGTATACGGTGAGCACTCCCTCAGGTTATGACCAAAGAGTCCTCGCCGGACGAGCCCGAAAGGGCCGGCTCAACTCGCCGACTCGTCGAGTCCGCTCGGGCCACGCGGGACATCGACCGAATGTTCTTGCAATATCGAAAGAGGGACAATTTCGAGCGCCCGTTCGTGCGTCGACTCAAGGACGACGAATGCCGCCGCGCCATCCATGTGCGCGCGTAGCCAATTGGCGGCGGTGACGCACCACCGATCTCCGGGCTCGAGGCCGGGGAACTGGAACTCCGGTACCGGCGTCGTGAGGTCGTTTCCGATGCGCGTTTGATGCTCGAGGAACTCCGGGGTCACGACCGCGCAAATCGTGTGGCTGCCTCGATCTTCGGGACCCGTGTTGCAGCATCCGTCCCTGTAAAAGCCGGTGAGCGGGTCGATGCTGCACGGCTGGAGCTCGCCGCCCAAGACGTTGCGCTCATTCATCGGGACCTCCTCGTAGGGATACGCCTGTCTAGCGCGGGGATCTTCCAACCACCCCGCTTGGTAAACAGGCAACGCACTTCTTCCTGGCGGCACTGATTCGGTCGTGGCTGGGGGCAGATTGACACGATCGAAAGCAGGCTGCGACGCTCGCTGTCGGATCCGCCGCCGGGACATCCCGGTCCGAGCTCCGTGCGGGTATCTAAGACGTGGAGGAAACGAGAGTGAACCTCAGCGGTTGCAACGCGATAGTGAGTGGCGGGGCCTCCGGGCTTGGCGCGGGAACAGTGCGAAACCTCGTCTCCGCCGGCGCTCGCTGCACAGTTCTCGACATCGACGAGAAAAATGGTGAGGCGATCGCCCGACAGCTCGGTGAGAAAGTGCAATTCGTTCCCGGCGACGTGACGAACCCCGATGATGTGAGCTCGGCCGTCGAACGCGCCACGCATGACGCACCGCTCAGGTTGGCCGTTAGCTGTGCTGGCATCGCTCGCGCGAGGCGTGTTCTCAACCGCGAAGGCGAGCCCCACGACTACGCGACCTTCGATCTCGTCATGCGAGTCAACGTCTTTGGAACGTTCAACCTCATGACAAAGGCGGCGGCAGCAATCGCAAAGAACGAACCCTTGAGAGATGGAGTGCGCGGAGTCATCATCAACACCGCATCAGTCGCTGCTTTTGAAGGACAAATCGGCCAACTTGCATATTCGGCAAGCAAGGGAGCGATTGCTGGGATGACGCTTCCGGCGGCCAGGGACCTTTCTGTCGTCGGCGTCCGCGTCATGACGATCGCTCCCGGAGTGTTTGAGACGCCGTTGCTTGTCGGCTTGCTCGGTGAGGCACGAGCTCAGCTTGGCGCGTCAGTGCTGTTCCCCAAACGGCTCGGAACTCCGGATGATTTCGGCCAGCTCGTCCGACACATTGCCGAGAACGATTATCTGAACGGCGAGGTCATTCGACTTGATGCTGGCGTACGTTTGACGCCGAAGTAGCGGTGCACAGATCCAAGTGCCAGCGGCTCAGACAGCCGGTTTCCGACCACGGCGCCGGAAAATGAAGTAGCCCGTTGTTGCAAGGATCCAGGCGATGACCGTCAATACGGAGATCTCGACGCCGCGGACGAAGCCAACGGGTCGATATGAAAAGCGCACGGTGCTCGTTCCTCTTGGAACGGTGACGCCGATGACGAACCCGATCCGTTGAGGAGTAATGCGATGAAAGGTTCCCGACGAGCGTGCGAGTTGGGCGCGCCATCCATTGTCCCAGGCGGTGCTCCACACAAGAAGTGCTGACGACGAGGAGTGTACGAGGATCGTCGCCGAGTTGTCTGAGCTCGACACGACACGCGCCGAACCCGTAGCTGCTCGAGTCGCTGTCGTGCCGTGCGAGGTCAACGTCGCCTCGGAAGCCGCGCTCAACGGCTCAACCCAAGCCGCTCTCAGGCGGGTCGACGAGCGAAAGACTCGGAACCTGTCGCCGCCGCCGACATCGCTCCAATAGCCGGGCGTGATCACCGGTGCGAGTGGTCCGGCAACGAGGTACGAGCGGCTGTTTGCCTGGACGACGAGTTGCGTCGGGCCGATCGTTCCTCTCGCCAACTTGACGATGATGCCTATTGCGCCGGTCGTCGAAAGATCGAGGGAGGCGATCTTTGACCCTTCACCCAGCCGCTGGGAGCTGTGCCAAGCGATCGTGCCGGAGGGCCGGATAACGCCGACGCGTATCAGCTGTCCCCGATCGGGGCTTCCGAACGCCAATAGCGCCGACTTCAAATGAACCGAGGTGCCAAAGAACCAGCCGATGTGTTCGCCACCCGAGATGATGTGACGTGCTGGTGACATCCTCATCGGCGTGAACAGGTGGGGCGGGTTGCCGAAGCTTCCTCCCGGGAGGACCGGATCGACCCCGGGTTCCTCGGCGATCGGCGTGACAGAGCCATTGGCTCCAGGAGGGTCGGCGAGCGGCAGCAAGAACTCTTCGGGGACTGTTACGACGGCTTGCACATTCAGCGGCCTGAATTCGCCAGTTTGAAGCGCGTATTGGTTGAAGTTCGCCCTCACGTGAGTTGCCGTGTCGTTCGCATAGGTCGCGTCGACGATGGCGCCGTATCCAGAGAAGCTCTTTATGTCGTCGAGGATGTTGACATCCGGTTCCCCGACGTCTTGCAGTTGCACCGGATCGAAATGGTTTGGGTCGTAGATCCCGTACCGTCCGGCCGGTGAGAGGGTGTTTTTGATGAGGTTCATCACCGCTCCGGTTTCCGGACCGACCGGGGGCGCCTGCGCACCGACGACGTAGGTGCTGCCGCAGGCGAACAGGGCGAGGTCGACGACTGCGAACGCTCCGACTGCACTGAGCCACAGATTTCGCGACCAACGGCCGCGGGCGAAGGCGATCAATCCGCCGACGAGGGCGAGCGCGGCCGCGAGCGCGATCGCGTCTCCGGTGCTGGCGCGAGCCGAGGAAGGCGGAGGAAAGATGCGCATCGCCCTCCAAAGAGTCGAAGGAGAAACCGCGAACCAGGTGCCGACTGCGACCACCACCCAGATCGGAAAGAAGGCGGCGGTGACCGGCGTTCGCGCCTGCTCGCGCCGGGACCCGCCGTCGATCCACCAGGCGAACAACGCGCTCGCCGCGAGGTCCACGTCAACGATGTTTCGCCCCGGGTCTCTTTGTTTTCCGTAATAGGGGATGTGGTAAACGACATGCTCGAGCGGGGTCCCCCCAGCGATTGCAAGGACGAGACCCACTGCGAGCACGATGTACCAGCACCGTTGCTCACCACGCGGCAGCCGTTCACGCCAAGACCTGGTCCACATGACGAAGACGGCGATGAGCGGAAGGATCCCGACATAAAAGGCCAGCTCTCCTAAGTTCGAACGCCCGAAGTACACCGGTTGCGAAAAGAGGCCGTAGCCACCTTCCAGATAAGGGATGAAACCGAAGATGGCGGCGGGAATAGGGAACGAGTTCTCAGATGCGAACGAGATGTTCGAATTCGCTCGCTGTGAAGTTGCGATGAAGTGAAGGGCGGGCACCCATAGCGCGGCGGTCAACCCGACGGCCAAAATCCCAGCGACCGCCGCTCTTGTGAGGAGACGCGACCAACTGCCCCGATCGATCGAGATTCGCACGACCGCGAAGACGACTCCGAGGATGAAGATGTCAAGGATTGCCTCTGGCGCTCCGGCGAGAATCGTGAGAGCGAAAGCCAATCCCAAGAGCACCGACCATCTCCAGCGTCCATCAACTGCGATCCGTCGGATTGCAAGCAGGATCCACGGCAGGGACGCGAGACCATCCGCCATGTCAGTGTGAACCGCCGCCTGGGTGGCGATTGCCCCCCCGAATGTGAAGACGAACGCACCGAGGAAGGCGGCGAGCGGGGATATCCCGCTCTCGTTGAAGAACAGGCACGTGCCGACGCCGATCGAGCTGAAAATGATGATCTCGCCGATCACCCAGGCGACGTGGGGGCTGAAAACAGCGAACAAAAGCGTCGCCGGGTAGAACGCGCCGGCGTTCAAACCGGCTAGCAAAGGCGTGCCACTCCAGATCCAGGGGTCCCAGCTCGGCAGCACCCCATTCCTTATGTCGGAGCCGACGAGTACGCGAAGCGGATAGCTCTGGATCAGGTTGTCGCCGTTCAACAGCAGATGGCCGCCGAATGCGTCAGCTCCGGCAAACACAATGGTCGGAATCGCGACGAGTACAACGATCGACCAGGCGACAGGTGAGAGATGAATTCGGGGCACGGCGGTCCCAGCCCGGGATTCGTCGTCGCCTTCGGTGCGCTCGGCGGATGCGAGGAGCGACGTCACGTTTGTCGAGGTGTCCACGATCCGTGAGTCGGCAACCAGATCGCATAACTCTTCTCTTCAATCTGTGGGTTCCCAAGAGCGCGCGTGAGGTACTCGTAGACGCCCGTCGAGCTCGTCATGACCGGTGCTCGCCCTAGCGCATTGATCCATCGGCTGGCATAGGCATAGATACCGTCAGGCTCGATGAGGTTGGGGCTCGGGTTGCCGAGGCCGAACCACGCGACCACGGCACCTACCGAGTACTTCGCGAGGTACGGACGGACCTGGGCTTCGATCGCCGGGGTCGCTACCGGCGGCTGGGGAAAGCGGTCTCCGAACGACGTATACCCGAGGATGGTCTGAACCGAGCGCGGCCGGTATACGAGCGGCCAGCGTTGACCGACGCCTTGACCAGGCACCTCGATGTTCGCATAGCCGCCGATGAGGCGGAACCTGATGTGGTCGATCGCCTGCCAGGCCATCGGTTGCATGCTCGGCACGTTCGGATCGGGATACGGGTAGGCGAGAACGACAGAACCCGGGCGTACGACGCGGGCGATCTCACGCGGCAATGAGGCGGGCCAGACGAGTCCCCTCGAGGCGAACGGAGCGTTTGGCAAGAGCGAGCCGAAGACGATGGCGCCGGAAATACCGAACCAAAGCGCCGGTGACCGTGTTCGCCACTTCTCCGCACGGACTTTGAGCGCCGAGCCGACACCTGATCGTGGTTCCACTCTGGCCGCTTCGCTCGCGTGCGGAGCGAACCATAAGCGATCGAATCCAATTCCGACCGCCATCGCCAGGAACAAAAGAACGTAGAGCGAGTATCTCGCGGGAACTGTGCTCTGAAAGAAGGGCACACGCGTAAAGAGATCCTCGGGGAGCGGAATCGACGACCGCCACGTGCCGATGACAAGGTTTGAGCCGAGCGACAAGACGAATGCAGCCACCGCTAACCAGAAGAACGTCATCACGGTGATGTCCTTGCGAAGTCGCCGAATGACCAAAGCGATGACGATCAGTAGTGGGATGCCGAGGTAACCGCTGTTCTCGGAAAGGTTGCCAAAGACGAGTTCGTCCCCGAAGTGAGTGACAAAGCCGCCGGCGGCGAGCTGGTTCGACGTTGGGATGAGCGGGCTCAGCAGATCTGAGCTGATCGACTGAAGAGCGCCGAGGGTCACGACCGGCCCGTGCAGGTGTCCAGCCCCAAAAAGCATCTCGTATAGCGGGTATCCGGCTAGAACCGCGAAGATCAGCAGACCGAACAAAAGCGCCTTCGAGATGTAACCGATTCTCGACCGGAGCTCGTGACGGAATCTGATGCCGAGCCCGAGGGAGGCAACGACAAGGAGGGCGAAGCATCCGCTCAAGACTTCTTGCGAGACGAAGTATTGAAGGCCACTCACGAGGCCGATCAGGATCCCGAGGGTTGCCGCTCGCATCTTCTGGCGGTGAAAGAGCTCATCGAACAAGAGGACGAGAATGGGAATGAACGGAATGAAAATGAGGTCGAGATGGAGCTTTTGACCGGTGGTGTAAGGGCCGAAGGCGTACAGGAGACCGGCGAGGAATGGAGCCGCGATCGACGAGCACCAACGGCGCATCACGAAGAACATGGCCGTGGCCGAAATCGCGAACGAGAGCCGGATGAGAACGTTGAAGGTGGCAACCGGTCCGAGTGTCGCAGTGATCGGCCAACCGAGGATTCCAAGCAGCGGCACGGTCGTGTTGTCGGCGAGATTGACGCCGGTCGGGTAGTCGATGAAGTTCGTGTGGAAAGGCGACAGACCGTGAGACAGCGCGAAGGGCGTCCATGACAAGAACCACGTCATCTGAAAGGGGTCGGCGCCGGCGGGGTTGTGGATTCCTGCGATTGGCAGTTGGCGCGCATCGAAGGGACTGACCGGCAAGTAAGCGATAACGGCGAGAGCGAAATAACACACCACGCACAGGATCAGCCAAAGACGACGACTCATCGCCCAGCGCCGAAGAATTGAAATCTGTTGCTCGAGAGCTGTCGGCGCAGAAAATTCGTGGAGGTCTTGCCGACGAACCTCGACGACTGGAGGTGCCGCCATTTCGGTCACGCGGGAACCGTCTCGGAGAGCTTGCGAGGAGGCGCAGGTGTTGCGTCATCGACCGGTTTCATTAAGGGAGCGGGCCGGGTTCGTCGACGTGCCAGCAATGTCGCGACGGTGAGCAGCAACAGACTCATCCCGAGCGCGCGGTAAGCGGAGGTCGTTGCGAACTTGTTCAGTGCGAGCCACGACCGGGGAGGCAGCCAATTCCCCAGCGCCCAAACGATTCCGACGACGGCAGTGACCGTTCGCATCGGGGACCGCGGCACTGTCACCGTGATTGCGAATGGGACGAGCGTGAGCATGAAGTGGCTCTCAGACAGGGTTCCGGACAGATACGAGCCGATCAAAAGTACGCTCGCGGTCGTCACGATCCGAAGCGGGGGGTACGTCAGCTTCGACCAAGCAAGCCAAGCGCACAGGAGTGCGAGCACGATGGTGAGCAGTCGCAGCACAACCGAGACGCCCTCTGGCAGTCCAAGCGTGCGCACGACGTCGACCCAAGCCGAGTTGAAGTTCACACCTGATCCGCTGCGGTTGAGGAGCGATGGGAGCTTCGTCCACACACGCCCCGGATCCGGGACAATCGCCAACGCGACCAGGTTGAGAACGACCGGGACCCCGATCGCGACAGCGAGCGCTTTCCACTGGCGAGCAAGGAGGAAGACGAGCAGCACGGCGGCAAGCAGCGGCTTGACGGCGAGGCTTACTCCGATGACTGACGCTCCTGCGATCCAGTGGCCACGACACGCCAGCAGAAAGAAAAGGGCGAGGGCGAACGCTCCGAGCACGGACGAGTTCTCGAGTGAGAGTTCGCCGCGAGCGGCACCTGCGTAACTGAGGAGAAGGATGGCGAGGCCCGCTGTCAACCCCCACCAGCGGCGCCCGATGGCAACTGCGGCGAGCATGACCGTGGCCCAGATAAGCACGGAGACGACCGCGATCCCCCCCATTACGAGCTGATGGTGCGAGAGGCCCGCGAGTGGGCGGAACAACAGCGCACAACTCGGCGGATAGACAAAGCCTTTGATCGCGTACGGGGAGATCCCGTGAGCGAAGAACTTTTCTGCCCGCCAGCTGATCAACGAGTCGAATCCCAATTTCTCCCCGCGGGAGGTGAGAAGACCGAGACCGACCCACGAGACAACGGCGAGCACCCAGACAGCGACGGTGGCAATCCCGGTGAGCGGCTTCAGGTATGGCACGCGACGGTTCCGCCATCCGAGCCGCTTGGCGAAGAGTGCTGATCGCTCCTCGAGGATCGTGGCTTCAGGCGGAGACGGAAGGAGCGACCTTCCGGGGTTCACGAACCGGCGACCGAATCGAGGGACAAAGGCGCGTGAATACGGCTCAAAAACGAGCTGAGCATGCTGGGGATGATACCCGCACCGGCCTCAATCAAATGGGTCGAGTGCCTATTGAAAGGGCCTAAACCGATGAGATGTGAGAGGAATTAGCGCGCCCATGTTGGTCTTTGTTCGAGCGAGGTCAGGGACGTTGAAGGTTGCGTCGGTTACGCCGGCCCGCGGCCGCGTACAGAACAATGAGAGCGAGGAGGGCGACCACGCCCGCTCCGAGGCCGAGCTCGGCCGAGCGCGACCTGAAGTTCCACTTCACGAGCCACCGGCCGGGCGGGATCCGCACGCCCTCGAGCAGGCCGATTCGTTCGGTGTGAAGGGCAACAACGGCGCCGGTGGTCGTCGGCGCCGTTGCGCCAGCTGGGTCCGCGGTGGCGGACGCCGACCAGCCTGATGAGTAGGTTGCCGAGCGAACGAGAAGGCCGCCCTTTGGCGCTGAAACGACGTCGACTGGGTCCTGCCACTCGGCTCGGCTCGGTTCGGAGACTGTGCCGTTGGCCCGTCTAGTCGTCACGGCATCGGGTGAGTTCGCAGGTTGCAGCCACGCCGAGCCATACGTCCGCAGATTTCGGTAGAACAAGACCGCACCGTCACTCGCTTCATAGCGCCAAGCTGACGGTGACGCGAGACCTTGTAGCAGTCCGTCGAGTTGAAACCATCCTCGTCTTGGACCGGAGCCGCTACTCGTCAGCGGAACGTTTGACCGCCATGCGACGACGTGCACGGCGATTGCTTCAAGTACGGCACCGTTTTCGGTCGGGCTTCCGGGGGAAACGCCGATGTCTTCAATCCCATGGCCAGAAATTGCCCACGCGGTCGGAATCTGAAGAACCAAGAGTCGCCTAGAGGCGTTGCCGGCGATTTCGCGCCGAGCCCCGGAGCGCGAGATGGCGACGACGTCGACCTTTCCCGGAGCACCAGCGCCGTCGGCGCGTGGCTGCACGAAAAGGAGGGAGACGCTGTTGATCGCGAGAGGTCCGGGGAGCTCGAACGTGGTGAGCTGCCCGAGGTTAAGTCGCCATGGACCGTTGACTATCGGACCGGGGTCAACATCGTTGTCGGGCTCACGAGCGGCAATGCTCGTTCCGATCGGATGCGGTGGCCCGGCCGGAAGCGCCAAGTCGCTTGGCGATCGCACCAAGTTGCCGAACAGCTCGGGCAAGGTAGCAAGGACACGCAAATTCAAGGTGTCGAAGACGGAGGTCAACAGCGCCGCTGGACGAAGATTCTCTACCGCGTGCGTCGCGGTGGCGTTCTCGTAGGCGCCGGATACGGCTGACCCGTACCCTTGTACCGACGAAAGATGATGGAGCACCACCAGATCGTCGACGCCGAGATCGTCGAGGACATTCGGAGGGTTGGCAATCGGGATCTGTTCCGGATTGAAGATCGCTTCTCGGCCGTTGGCTCCGCCGCCGGCATGAATCAACGTTGATACTGCCTTGTTCCTGGTTGCAAGTGCGGTGGTGGGCACAGGTTGATAAGACGCCATCGCGATGAACATGACGACGTCGGCGCCGACCACCGCGACTGCCCAGTAACGACGACGCGATCCAGTCATGACGGCGATCGCCAGCGCCACCAGCGCGACGAGGATTTCGAAGGCGTAGTACGGAGCCATCCGAACGGGCAGTCCGAGCAGTAGTCGGTTAGTGCCAA
>Ga0070733_10002614_pt1 | contig 12664 bp, 8 predicted proteins | sample Coa_R1_9_FD_66450 | JGI IMG/M metagenome (GOLD analysis project Ga0070733, IMG submission 66450) | Surface soil microbial communities from Centralia Pennsylvania, which are recovering from an underground coalmine fire - Coalmine... | ecosystem: Environmental > Terrestrial > Soil > Unclassified ... | reverse complement strand
TTTGCCGATGACGTCGCCGATCCAGGCGTCATGCACGAGAACGGTACGTAGCCGTTCGCTCATCCGTACCTTCGAACGCAATGCTCGGTCGAAGGAGGCCGCATAACGCTCGCCGTCGCGTCCGACCCATTCGGCGTGTCCGCCTTGGAGCGGGAACACGAGCGGCCTGCACACGCCTTCACGCAGTGCGTCCGCGTAGTCATAGGAGAAGTCGGGAACGCACGTGCCGCCATGGTAGCGCACGAAGGGGATAGCGGTTCCGTCGGATCGGAACGGCGTACCGCTCATGCAGACGCGATGGCGCGCCGGAGCAAACGCCGCTTTGAGGGCTTCGCCCCAACTGGCGGCGTCGCCGGCGTGATGGATTTCATCCAGCAGCGCGAGCGTCGGAACCGAGCAGAGGCGGCGGTAAAGAGATGGATCCGCCGCAAGCTGTTGATAGGTGACCGCGATGCCGTGAACGTCGGGTGCAAGCGTAGCGTCGGCGTTGACGAAGCGATGGTCGATGCGCAGGCCGCCCTGCGTCATCGCGAATGCGGTTTGGGCTTTGAGGTGTTCGCGCGGTACGACTACGATGATACGCCGCACGAGGCCGTCCGCGAGCGCCGCATGCGCGAGACGCGCGGCAAATCGCGTTTTTCCGGCGCCCGGTGTTGCGACGATGAGCGCGTCGGTCGGACGCTCGTCCCACCATGCCTCGAATGCCGCGTGCTGCCACGCGCGTAGAGGAAGCCTCCATGCGTTCAACCGTCCGTCCATGATGCCCGCGCCGACTATTCATACCGCTCGGCGCGAACGCCTCGGAGGAATTCAACAACCGTACGTCACGTGGTAGTAGTGGTGCCATAGAAAGGTGACACCGTCGCATGTGACGCTGAGTTCGGTGTTGTCGGTTTGCTTGAGCCAGAGTTTCGAACGCCGTGTTTTCGGCATAGCGATCTGATCGGTCTCGTCGTAAACGACGCCGTCCCACATGAACGCCCAACCGTCCCAGTCGAATGCGGCAACGCGTATGCGGCCGCGCGGTAGTCCCGCGACCTGCGCGTCGTAGGCCGGCTTCCTCGCAAGAAAATGCAATTCGTCGCCCGCGTACTCGAACGGCCGCACCGGATCGTACACATTTCCGCATAGTGCGATCCAGATAAGGAGTGCGGATGAAGGTATCCCGGCAAGCACGGCGGCGCTCCATTGCTTCAGGCGAAGTTGCTTAGATGCGATCAGCACACACGCTCCAAGTGTTGCTATCCAAATCACCGAGAGAAGGGGTATGAACAACGGGAGGACGAGCGCACCATAACCGGAGCGCTCGACGGGCACGGCCTCGGCGGCGACGACGAGTAGCGGCGGCCCTAGCCAGAAAGGGCCCAGACGCCTCAAAAATAAACTTTGCATGGCAGAGTAATTAACTTTGTAACACAAAGTATTTGATCGCGCAAGCCTGGGTCGCCGGGGGCGGCGCGAGGGAGACTCGAACCTTCAGGGCGGCGTTATGCAGACGGACGACCGCACCACCCTCGAGAGCACCCTCGCGCAGATTCCCGATGCCCCCGGCGTCTATCAAATGATTGGCGCAACGGCGACATTTTATACATTGGGAAGGCCGTCTCGCTGCGCAATAGAGTGCGCTCGTATTTCCAAGACTCGGCGGCGCACACGATTCGAACCGAGGCGATGGTCGAGCGCGTGGTCGACGTGCGGACGATCGTGGTGACCAACGAGATCGAAGCCCTTATCCTCGAAGCCAATCTCATCAAGCGTCACCAACCGCCGTTTAACGTACGGCTCCGTGACGATAAACGGTATCCCTATCTCAAAGTTACGAACGAAGCGTTTCCGCGGGTCGTGTTCACCCGAATGGTCAAGGACGACGGCGCGCGCTACTTTGGGCCCTATACGAACGCGCACGGCCTTCGCGAACTGATCGATCTCGTGCGCTTGGTCTTTCCGCTTCGTACGTGCCGCGAGCCGATCGACGGGCGGCGCAAGCGTCCGTGCCTGCAATTTCACATCAAACGGTGTCTTGCCCCGTGCGTCGGCTATCAAACGGAGGCCGAGTACGACGAGATGATCGACGAAGTCGTGCTCTTCCTCGAAGGCAAGCAAGACTCGTTGCTATCGCGGCTCCAAGGCCAGATGGTTTCCGCGGCCGAGCACTACAATTTCGAAGCGGCCGCCCGCCTTCGCGATCGAATCGTGCACGTCCGCCGCGTTACCGAAGGTCAAAAAGTTGTGTGGAAGTCGCGCCTCGACATGGATTTGATTGCGATGGCCCGCGGTCAGGGGCAAGCGTGCATGCAAGTCTTCCTCGTGCGCGGCGGGAAGCTGATCGCGCAAGAGTACTTCATTCTCGACGGCGTGCACGACCAGCCCGACGGCGAACTGATCGACGAGTTCCTCAAGCAGTTCTATACCGCGCGTACGGCGGGTTCGCCGGACGCAGCTACGCTCTCGGCGCTACCGGCGCGCGTCGCGCGCGATAACGAGGTCGCGGTCCCGCTGAAGCGGCGTGCGCGATCGGTGGGTTCGGCCATCGTCCCGAAGGAAGTATTGGTGCCGGAGCTTCCGCCCGAAATCGGCGTCATCGAGTCGTGGTTGACCGCTCTGCGGCAAGCCGAGGGCGACGCGCGAGGCATGCGCGTTCGTATCCTCCGGCCGCAACGAGGCGAGCGCGCCGAGTACCTGCGCCTCGTGCAGAAGAACGCCGAGCAGAATCTCAAGGCCTATCTCGCGCATCAGGAGGTCCAGGAGTCGGCACAAGCGCGTTCGCTCACCGAACTTGCCGATGCGCTCGAACTTCCGGAGCCGCCGCATCGCATCGAATGTTACGATATCTCGAATATTCAGGGCACGAACCCGGTAAGCTCGATGGTCGTCTTCGTTGAAGGGCGGGCGAAGAAGAGTGAATATCGCAAGTTCAAGATCCAGTACGATCGCGGGCCGAACGACTTCGCGATGATGCAGGAGACCTTGCGCCGGCGATTGCGTTACCTGCGCGCCGAAACCGACAACGAGGTGACGTCGACTGAAGCGCAACTGGCCAAGAAAGAGAAGTTCAACCGAAAGCCCGACCTGCTCCTGATCGACGGCGGCAAAGGGCAGCTCAACGCCGTCGTCGAGGTGTTGGAAGAATTGGATATGACGGGTATACCGGTGGCAGGCCTTGCGAAGGAACACGAATGGCTCTACGTCCCCGGTAATCCGGATCCGATCGTGCTCGCGCCGAACTCCGCCGGGTTGCATTTGATCATGCGGCTCCGCGACGAGGCCCATCGGTTCGCGGTAACGTTCCACCGGCAGCGGCGCGACAAGGCCATGACGCGTTCGGCGCTGGACGCCCTTGCCGGAATTGGTCCGACACGCCGCAAGCGCTTGCTTACGGCCTTTGGCTCGGTAAGTGGTATCAAGAAGGCCTCGATCGATGAGATCGCGGCGGTCAAAGGGATGACGCCGACGCTGGCGGCGAGCGTCAAAAACGAACTCGACGCGAAAAAATGAGGAGAAGACCGTGCATCCGATTCTGCGCTTCCTGATCACTTCCGCAGCGCTCTATGCGATCGCTGTGTACGTCCCGGGGTTTTCGATCTCGTCGTGGATCTATGCGGCTATCGCCGCCCTGATTTTCGGGCTCGTGAATCTGTTTATCGGGACGATTCTGCGCATCATCACGTTTCCGTTGACGATTATCACGATCGGACTCTTCTCGATCGTCGTGAATTGGGCGCTGTTCGCGTTGACCATCTGGCTCTCACCCGGCTTCAAGGCCACCGGCGAGCCGTGGCCGGCCTGGGAGGCCACGTTGGCGGGAGCGGTTATCATGATGCTCGTCAATACGTTCGTCACCACGCCGCTCTCACGAGACCGGGCCGACGCGTAGGCGGTAAGGCCGAGCGCAGGCGCGAACCTGTAACCCCATGACGGAAGCCGATCTTCGCGATGCCGCCCGGCGCTACGACGCGCGGGTTCGCCACTTTCAGCGCGGCTTGTTGCAGACGGCGATGGTCGCGCTTCCGGCGACGGTCCTGATTGCCGGCGTACTCGGCGATTGGCAACTGCGTGAACTCGGATTCGTCGCACTCGTGGTGTTGGTGTTCAGCGTGATCGCCCTCCCGGTAGCGCACGCCGTCGATCGCCGCTATCTCAATGTCGTGCGCGATCGTTTGTCGGCGTCGTCGGGCCTCTCGCTGGATCGAGCCGTTGCGCACCTGCGCTGGTTCCGCATTCAAATCGTCCTGAACTTCATCTTTGCCTATGCCGTCGGCGCGGTGGTGGCCGTCACGATCGGTAATGCGCTCGCCGGTTTGCCGGTATGGACAAATGTGTTACCGACGGCGATTGCAGCCGTAGTCGGTGGAGCGCTCGTCGACGGTGCATTGAACTTTTTTAACGGCGAAGCGTTGGTGGCTGAGTTGGTCGCGATTCTCTCGGCAACGCGGTGTACGTTCACGCCGGTGCCGGCGGGTGCTCGTGGCGGCATTTGGCGGCGCTTCCTCGTCGTCATGGTGGTCGTGATCGCCGTGACCATCATCGCCGTGGGAGGCGGTGCGTTCCATCTGCTCAGCGGCCTCAACGCCGGTACGCTTAAGCCCGACGTTGCGATTCGTAGCGGCGCGATTGACTTGGCGGGCGCATTGATCGTCGCGGTCCTCATCGCATTTCTTGCCTCGCGCATTCTGGCGCGCAGCATCGCGAAACCGATTCTTCGAACCGTCGAGCTGATGGATCGCTTGCGGGCGGGCGACGTGCTGCACGAGGACGAGCTGTACGGCGAGCCGCGTTATTCACACGAAGCGGGCCTCCTGGTCGCCGCTTTCGCCGATGCAAATATCGGACTGCAGAGGCTCGCGCAAAGCGGCGAACTGCTCGCCGGCGGCGATTTGTCGGTGCGGATCGAGCCGACGTCGGAGCGTGACGTCGTCGCTATCGCCTTCAGGCATGTGATCGATGTGATTCGCACGGTCGTCTCAAACGTGCGCGATACGGCGGAGCTCCTCGAGACTTCGGCGGCCGCGCTTGCGAATCGCGCCGATCAATTTGCCTCCGATGCACGCTCCAACGCGATCGATTTGCAGGGCGCAGCCTCGACGATGGGGACGCTCGATGCTACGGTCGATCGCGTCGCGGCCGGCGCGCGCGAACTTGCGACGATGGCCTCGACGACGCGCGACACCGCCGAGCGTCTCGGCGCCGCCGCGCAGACCAATGCCGCAGGGCTCGATGAACTCGCGCAGACGGCAAAGGCAACGATCGAGGCCGCAAACGAAGTGCTTCAGATATCTCGCGACACCGGCGACAGCGCCGACGCTGCATCGGCGGCAATCCTCCTCGCGGATCGTACCTCGGAAGAAGCGGCCGACGTGATGACGGAGCTTGTCAAGGCGATCGATACGCTGCGTACCAGCTCATTGCAGATCGGCACGATCACGGAGAAGATCGATGAGATCGCCGATCAGACAAACCTGTTGGCGCTCAACGCTGCGATCGAGGCCGCGCGTGCCGGCGAACACGGTCGCGGGTTTGCGGTGGTCGCCGACGAGATTCGCAAGCTCGCTGACAACTCAGCCAGCGCGACCAAGGAAATCGCGATGCTCATTCGCTCCGTGCAAGAAGAAACGGATCGCGCGGTTTCGGTGACGCGCCGTGGCAGCGAAGCCGTCGAGCAAGGCCGGACCAAGACGTCGCAGGTTGCCGATGCGCTTGCGCGGATCGTCGATTCGGTGAACCAGGTACGCGGACGCATCGAGGCCGTCGTGTTCGCACAGCGCGAGCAGAAGATGGCAACCGATGCGCTCGTGGAATCGACATTGCTCGTCGAGCGCTTGACCGACGACAACGCCGGCATGGCGGTGTCGCTCGCGACGCTTGCCGAGAACCTCGAGCAATCGTCGGCCTCCGGTGCGCAGGCGATGAGTTCGTCGAATGGGAGCGTGCGCGCGGTATCCGAACGCGGCGAGCGCATTGCCGCCGGCTCCGACGAGTTGCTTGCGTTGACGAAGACGATGACGCGCGAAGCCGATCGCATCCGGGCCGCTGTCGCCGATTTCAGCGAGGGTCAGGCGCTGAGCGCGGTCAAGCGCTCCGCCCTTCCCAAGTAGCCTCATCGAGGGAACGGAACCAATGCCTTGCCGGACGTGTTATAGTAGGTGTTCCGCCATGGCGGTTCTCGAGGGGCTGAACTAGGCTCGACGAGGAGATCCGTGGTCGGTGTCAGCAAGCGGAGTTGCGAGCTCTCCTAAAACGATCGCAACGGCATATCTGCCAACAATCAATACGCACTGGCTGCCTAATCTAGGTTAGTCACCGGACGCAGGGGGTGGGCCCGAGCCACTCTGCACTCCGGCCAAAAAGTCGGGCTGGTACGCACGCGTGATTCGACGGACGTACGAGATCAAGGATCTGCTGCAACGGTTAAGTCCCGCTTTGAGACGTGCCGAAGCCTAAGACAAAGTCAAAGCTGAGCTTGGAGAACGCACCGGCTAGGCTTTTCGGACTCGGGGGGCAGTACCCCGACAGCTCCACCAATATTATGCAAAGCGGACGAATTGATGCTGATCGCTCAACTCGTCCGCTTTTGTATCTTCACGTTAGCCCGTAGAGCTCAGGTGGTATGCCGTGGCGCTTGATGAGCGGCGGCCCGTCCGCATAGCGATGTGAGCGATCGTTCCGCGGCGGCGTCAGGATCTTGGCCGATCGCCTTGTTGTAGCGCGCCGAATACGCCGTTGTCCCAAAGACGGCTATAACAACTTCCGAGGTTATTGGCAGTCCGCTCGATGAAGAATACGTGTAAGAGAGATATTTTGCCGGATGATCTCCACAAACCGACGTGTCGGTCGGTGCGCTCCCGACCACGTCGGGAAGGCTCCTCACGTAGGCCACTTCCGCCGTCAACAGCGCATCGAGCGATGAAAAACCGTCCTTCGCTTCCACGATGATGTTTTCCGAATAGTTGGTGTCGCCCTGACGCGTCCAAACACCGAGGCCGTTGCTCGCGCCTTTGTATAGCCAGCCGGGCGGCCCGACAAACACCGGCGCCGCGACACTCTTTGATTGCTTTGTCGAACCGGTCACGGCGCTCCAAACCGGCGCTCCGGAACTCAGGAGCAGTGCGCCGCCTAGCAAGACCGCGCTCGCGGGCCGCCATCCGTTGTGCCTCATGCTGCGCCCTTCCGCAACGTGCTGAGCGATTCCGGGTTAGGGCGCTATCTCGAAGACCGTGGTGCCCGCGGTGCCATAAAGCTTTCCGGACGACGCGCGGAGTAAGCTCCCCTCGGGAGCACCTCCGTCCGTGTTCCCCGTGAAGGTGTGAAGAATGGTTTCCACGCCGGTCGGGGAGAGCTCGTAGACGATACCTTCGCTGTTGGCACCGCCCCACTCGGTTACACCGAATAGATTGCCTTTGGTATCGCGCACCAACTGACCGAGGGGGCCGTTGCCATCACCATTCAGTCCCGTGAAGGTGTGCAGGATGGTCTCTACGCCGGTCGGCGAGATCTTGTAGACGACGCCGCAGTTGTACGATCCGCCGCCTTGCGTGACGCCGTACAGATTGCCGCTCCCGTCTTCGATCGGGCCGCCCCACGGGAACTTGCCGTCGTTTCCGCCATTGAACGCATAGAGTATTTTGATCCGCCCGTTCGGTTCGATTTTGAAAACGCCACCGTACGATGACGAACCGCCGTCCTGATAGGCGCCGTATATATTTCCCGCTGAGCCCAAGTAGAGCTTACCGACGGGACCGCAGCCGAGCGCGGCGGGCCAGCTGTTGAGCACGCGTTCCGTCCCGCTGGAAGGCGTTACCGAGTACTCCGCTCCGCAGCCGTCAGTGCCGCCCGCCTCCGTCGTACCGTAAAGCGCGCCCGTTGACGACGAGTAAGAAACGTCGCCGAGCGGATAGTAACCATCCGTGCCGTCAGCTACAAAAGAATGGAGTACCGAGAACGCGCCGCCGGATGCGATCTCGAACACGTCGCCGCATCCTACGCCTGACGTGCACGTCGCCGAGGCCCCGCCGTAAAACGTCGTGCCGTACAGATTTCCGCCGGCATCGCGACTCACGCCGAAACGTGGCCAGTAACCGTCTTGACCATCGAAGGTGTGTAAGACCGTTTCGGTACCGCTTGGGCTCAGTTCGTATATGACGCCGCAACCGCCGGCGCACGCGGCATTGCCGCCTGCCGCGGTGGCGCCGTAGAGATTCCCGGCGCCGTCCATCGCGAGGTCTCCAGTTGCATCCTGTCCCGCATTTCCGCCTGGAAAATGGTAGAGCACTGTGAGTTTCGGAGTTGCAGCGGCGAGACCGCCGGTATCAAGCGTATTCGCACGCGGACCCGACTGTGGAATGGCGCCCGGGATCGGCGACGTGGCTCCGCCACTTCCAACGCAGGCTGCCAATAAGAGACATGCGCACGCTAAAAATATGCTGCGACCTCGGAACACGAAAGTACCCACCCTTCAATAAAGAAAGTGCTCGTTGACGACCAGCCCTCTTCAACGAAGAGAAAAGTGCCCCTGGAGCGCGCACCGCGGTAAAGGCGCGTCCTGTTGCGACGGACGGCCCCAGGCTAGGGCCTTTGGCCCCTTGTAGGCCCCCGGGGCCCTCCCGTTAGAGTAATCTCAGGACACTCTGGGGTTTCTATTGGGGTATACCATGCGTTTTAATAAGGCGTTGTTTTCGGCGATGCTATTGCTGCCGGTAGGTTGCGGGGCGCCGATGACTCCGACGCCGATCCAACACACCGCCACGGCGCTTTTGCCGAAGGCAGTGGCTCGAAGCGTTTCAAACGCCATCGACACGAACGGCGCGGAGTGGCCTGAGTTCCGCCGCGACGACCAACGCACGGGTAACAACCCGTATCAGACGGCGATTACAACCGCGAATGTCGGGACGCTGGCGCCCAAATGGAGCAAGATCACCGCAGGCGTGTTCGCAAGTGCGGTCGTTGTGAACGGCGTCGTCTACGAGGGCGACTTGAAGGGCAAGCTCTACGCGTGGAATATCGCAAACGGCAAGCTCCAGTGGTCGTTCAAATCGACGGGAAGTTTTGTTTCGACGCCCTACTACTCCAACGGCACGCTCTACGTCGGAGCCAAGGGAACGGTATCGCTGGGGGTCCCCTCAAAGGTCTATTCCATAAACGCCGCTACGGGCGCTAAGAATTGGGAATACGATGTGGCGGCAGAAGCACAGGTCGATGCATCGCCCATGTTGGTCAACGGCGTCGTGTACGCCGGTACCGATGCCAAAAACTACAACAAGAACGAGTGCGACAGCAACGACCAAATGCTCGCGCTCGATGCAAACACCGGCGCGCTGGTTTCGACGTTGAGCCTCTTGCCGCCGGGGGCAACCTATACGGGCGCCGATATTTGGTCCTCGGTTGCGCTCGATCCGTCGGGAAACATGTATGTGGGAACCGGGCCACAGTGCCAAAAGAACGCTGACCCGCTGGCGTATTCCGATGCTATTCTTCAGGTGAACCCGTCACAACCGACGATGAGCGTCAATTGGTCGTTTCAATCGCTGCTCGGTCCCGGAAGCAATAAATTCGACGACGACTTTGGAGCGACGCCCCTTTACGTCGACGGCATGGTGATCGACTCGAGCAAGGACGGCTATACATACGCCGTCAATTCGACGACGGGAGCCATGGTCTGGGATCGACAGACCGGTCCCACGATCGGCAGCTCGGCAACCGACGGGACGCATCTCTTCGTTCCGTCAATGGAATGGGGATGCGCCGCTGGGGCGCCGTGCGGAGCGTTTCAGGCGCTCAATGTCGCCGACGGAAGCGTCGCGTGGTCGATTCCGATTAACGGAAGCAACTATGGTTTTCCGGAACTTGCGGCGCCCGTTGTCTCTAACGGGATCGTCTACGCATCGTTTAACGGGTCGATTTGGGCCTTGAATGCGTCGACCGGTGCGACGTTGTGGAGCTATGCCATCCCGAACTCGATCATCTTCGGCGGGTTCACCGTTGTAAACGGCGGCGTGCTTGTCGGCGAATACACTCCGCAGGGATCGTTCTTCTGCTTCACGCCCGGCGGTAAGTAGCGACCCTCGCTCGTAAGGGATAGGGCTAGGGCGTAATCGTCAACACGCCCGGCGAGATCACCATCCCTGCGGCGAACCGCAATTCGCCGGTTTCGATACCGAACGTCGGTGTACTCCGGGACGTAATCGTCCCGGAGTATTCGAGCAGACCGCTTTGCGTCGACGCATTACCGATGTTGTTGACGTAGAGATTTCCGATCGCATCGAACCCGATCGAGGCCGGACAGAAGCTCGTGAACCCACGTGCCGGCATCGTCAGTTGCACAGCCGGCTTTTCACCGTTCGTAAATGGCGCGGGGAACTCGTCCACCTCTCCGGCCGTTCCCCCGAGGCAGCCGACGGGGCAAGCCGTCCAAAGATCGCCCTTCGCATCCTCGGCGAGGTATGCGACCGACCCGGTAAGAGCAAACGTCGTAGTGGGCTTACTCGTGGATGTTACCGGCAGCGTGAAGATATCGATGGAGGCATCTTCGCTAACGACGAGTGCTTTGCCGAAGATGAAAACGTCGTTGGGATACCCGGTGGTCGAAATGGTCGCTTCCGGCCCCGACGTATACGGCGGTGCGTACACGGTGATGTTCTGCGCCTCGCTGTTTGCAACGTAGAGTGTGTCATTCGCATCGGATGCGGTGCCGGTCGGATAGTTGGTACCGGCGGTCACGGCGGTTGCGGCTCCGTTGTACGGCGGGGTGAGGACCGCAACGGCGCCGGCCGGCGCGATGTTCTCTGGAACGAAAAGCGTTCCGTTCGCAGCGACCGTTCCGGGATAGTATGCAAGATTGAGGCCCGTTGCGCTGTTGTTTACGACCTGCGGGCTTACGTACGGCGGCGCCGCGACGATCGTCGAGCCGCCGGATTCATAGCCCCACGTGAAAAGCGTGCCGCTGCTATTCATGGCGATGCCTGATTCCAGGAACCCCATTCCGGATAGCGTTACGATTGGCGCTTGCGCATTGCCGGTCAGCGGGAGCGTATAGCCGAGAACGTTGCCGTCGCCGTTGTTTGCGAGAAATGCAGTGCCCGACGAATAGGTAGCCGTCACCGCCGCAGGATTCGTGCATGCCGCTCCCGCGATCGCGCACGTATTCGTCAGACCGGCGGGAAAGCTCGCGGTGATGCCGATGGTCTCTGCCCCGGCGAGCGGTGGCGATACCGATGCAAATGAGATCGTGTTCGGCGCGCTCGAAGTGGGTTGCGTGATCGCGACGAGGGACGGCCCCGAGCTTCTCGCGGCGATGAACGCCGGTGCACCGGAACCGATGATGAAATTACCGTCGGCATCCTGCGCGAGGACGTAAACGGCGTGTGCGCCGGCCGCCGTAACGAGAATCGTTCTCGGAATGCCGCTCAAGGTGAGGGGCACGAGATTGTTTTGATTTGCAACGACGGTGAACGTGACGTTTTGCGCGGTTGAAAGTGCTGTGCCGCCGCCGTTCGAGCCGTCGAACGTCGTGATCGATGCGGTGTAGGAACCCGGGTTGAGGCTGAGCATGAGCGTACAGGCGACGTCGGCAAGCGTGCTGGAACAGCCCGAAGAAGATGCGCTTAGTCCGACGGTCCGGCTAAGGATCGTCGTCGCGCCCTGCTTTATGCTGATGGTCATCGACTGGGTCGCCGGCGAAATATATGCCGGTCGTCGTGCGCTGAACGATGTGGGCGCCGGTTTTGGGACCGTGATGGAAAACGTCGTGCGGCTTCTCATCGCGGTCGCGGGCGACGCTACAGAGACCGGCAGCGTACCACTGCCGGAGGTGCCTCCACTGCAGGCCGTTATCGCGATTGCCGCAACGGCGGTAAGGATGGTCAGGAATCCGGGCTGTCGCTTCATAACGACGCCATCCTGACGCACGGGCGTTTCGTTTGCGTTCTACGGAACGCAATCTTCCAGGATAGGGTGCCATGGCGCGGCGTCGCGGGGAACGAGCCCGAGAATCCTTGGATCCCCCGCGAGTTCGAGTTTGCGTTCGTAAGCGACGAAACCCGAGCGGCGGTAAAACTCGAGCGCGGCCGGATGATCGTTTGTGCCGGTGTGGACCCAGAGGCGCCGAATCGGCTTCGACCAAGCGATGGCGATCGAGCGGTTCATGAGCCAACGTCCGGTTCCGGTTCCGACAAGGCGTCCGCTGAGCGCGAAGTAGGCGATCTGACATTCCTCGGGCGTCCGAAAGTCGAGTTCAAGCAATCCTTCGTATGCGCCGCCCTGCTCGACGAAGTAGATCTCATAACCAGGGTCGCCGAATAGGGCGATGAGTTCAGCCCGCTTCATCGTCAAGCGCTCGTACCATAGATAGGGATCGCCGACCTTATGAAAGAGCGCGATGTATTCATCGGGATCGACCTGGTGCTTCCGCTGCAGCGTTACGTCGACGTGGGGAGGATCCGGCCGCGGTTTCGGTGCCTCGCGCATCTCGAGGAACGTTTGGATCGCTGCGATCTTACCGGGCGGGAGATCGATATAGCCGTCGTTCAGTTCACCGTTCGCGGGGCACACGAAGTGAGGATGCGCGGCTCCCTCAGGATAGTCCTCGGCTCGAACGGCTCTCCCGTCGCCTCCATCAACGCCAGGAGAGCGTACCACTCTTCCGAGCAGGCGGCGTGCACGCGCAGCGAGCAGG
>Ga0070733_10002613_pt1 | contig 12669 bp, 14 predicted proteins | sample Coa_R1_9_FD_66450 | JGI IMG/M metagenome (GOLD analysis project Ga0070733, IMG submission 66450) | Surface soil microbial communities from Centralia Pennsylvania, which are recovering from an underground coalmine fire - Coalmine... | ecosystem: Environmental > Terrestrial > Soil > Unclassified ... | reverse complement strand
GCCTGCCACCTCGTGTCCGGCGACGTGTAGTCGAGCGTGCCGGCGAGATCGTTGCGATTGTCGCCGATGGCGTCGAACGAGGCAAAGCCGAGCGGGCCTTGCTTTCCCTCGACGGCATACCCTTCGCTGGGCGTCGGAATCGCGGGCGTGTAGAGCGCCTGAATGTTCGGGCACGCATCGCAGTTGAATGCGTTATAGAAGTTCGCGGCTTGCGTGAAGAACGGCCGAACCTCGCTGTAGTACCGTTGATAGACGGTCGGGGCGATCGACTGCTGGTCGAGCTCGACGTTCGAGTAGTCGGGATGGAACGTCGAGTAAAACGAGGCCGTCGGCGTAATCGGGACCGAGAGGTCGGCACCGACGCGCGACGTCGAGCCGCCGACGGTGCGGCTCGCCGCTTCGCCCAGCGCATAGAGTGCGGCCCGCGGCTTCGGCCGTGAAGCCGAAATGCCCGTAATCTGTGGAATGTCGATGGAACCCGCGTGCGCGTAGTCGGCGTTGCCATACGAGTCGGGCTGCATCTGAACTTTGTCGTACGACCAGACCTGCTGCTCGCCGGTGGAGTGAATGTAGCGCACGAACTGCGCATGCCACGCGCCGCCGTGGGCATTGCGCAGCACGTCGAACGGAATCTTCATCGTTACGGTATACCCGTCGCTATGCGCGGCGCCGGCCGACTCCCAGTTTGGCGAGTACGCGGTGTTTTCCGACGAGAATTCGTAGTGCGTTCCGTTTGGCGTGGCGTAGAACTGATAGAAGTACCCGCTGATCCCGTTGGGCCAAAGGTCCACCCACACTTCGTCGTCGTTGCCTTGGCCGACGTCGTTGGTGTGTTGCTTCGCCGCGATCGGCTCGTGCTGGACTGCGTCGAAACGAACGTAGAGCGCGTGCCCGTCGGTCGCGATCCACGCCTTCGTCGGCTCGCTCCCGGGCCGCGAGCGAACGTCGTCCCAAGAGAGCGCGACGTTCGCGGCCTGCGACCATTGCGCCGCCGCCGCGTTCGGGTCCAACGGCGGATCCGCCAACTGCGGCACCGCCAGGCTCGGATACGCCGCTGCTCGGGCACCCGTGGCGGCAATCGCGAGCGCAACGAGGAGGGCGCCGATCGTCGTTCTCACGGCAGAATCGCGCCCGCCAGGTTCGAGCGGCTGCCCTCGCGCAGCGTTGCCGCATCAACGGGCGTGCAGGTGCGGGGCTCGCGCCCGTTTGCACAGAGCAGCGCTCCGCGGAAATCGGCGCCGAGCACGTTGGCGCCTCTCAAGTCGATACAATGCAGCTCCGGATCGTCGGCGCTTCGCGAGCAGAGCTTCGCGTCGCGAAAATCGGCGCCCCGAAGATCGGCCCGTGCAAAGTTCACGCCTTCGAGATCGTCGCCGGAAAGACGCACACGTTGCGCTCGCGCTTCGCTCAAATCGCTTCCCACGATCGAAACGCCCGAGAGATCGAAGCCGGCGATCGCGGCGCCGCGCCAGTTGACTCCCGCCAGCTTTGCGCCGGTAAAGGTGGCTCCCGACAACTGTGCCTCGCGAAGGTCGACTCCCGCGAGCCTGGCTTTGGTAAGGTTGACACCGCGCAGATCGGCCGCGTGAAAGTCGACTCCGGCCAGCCTCGCGCCGCGCAGGTCGGCGTCGCGAAGATTGGCGCGCGCGAAGTCAACACCGGCGTACTCGACGTTCGCGAGATCGGCGCCGTGCAGGTCGCGGCCGGCAAACGAGCACCCCGAGCAGTGTGCGGGGATGCCGCCGGCCATCGTGAGGCTTGCTGCCACTGAGACGAGGGCGGCAAGAAGATAGTTCATGGTGTGTTGCTCCTTGTTTGTGGGCGGCCGGAGGGCGCAGGAAACCAGACCTCGGCCGCGAGGCTTTGTCAGACGAACTAGGTCGCCGCGATTACGTTACGGCGGAGCGTTTCTCTGCGGAATATCCATGTCGATCATCTTGGTCTTTGAAAGGTCCACGCGCCGCAGATCGACGCCGTCGAGATCGCAACTGTTAAGGACGGCGCCGGCAAGGTTCGCGCCATCCAGTCGCGCGTTACTGAGATCGCTGCCGATCAGCTCCGCGCCGGCGAAGTTGACGTTGCGTAGGTCGGCATGCGAGAAGTCGTCGCCGTTGATGCGCACGCCGGTCAAGTTGAGCCCGGCGAGATTGGCACGGCTGAAGTCGCAGCCCTTGCAACCGTCGAGCACGTCGCGGAGCTGCGAGCCCGCAAGGTTAGCAGCGGTAAACTCACACTCCGATATCCGTGCGTTGGTAAAGTCGGCGCCCTCCAGGTTGGCCTGCGAAAAATCGCAGCCCGTCAACTGTGCGGAGCGAAACGAAGCGCTGCTGAGGTTTGCCTTCGTAAAGTCCGCACCGTTGAGCATGCTCCCCGAAAGGTTGACACCCGCAAGATTGGCACGGCTAAAGTCGACGCCGGTGTAGTTTGCGCCGTGCAGGTCGCGTCCCGCCCAGTTTACTCCACGCAGATCGCAACCGATGCACGACTTCCCGCCACTCTGCGTAGCGGCCAGTTGGCTCGCGGCAACGCTGAGTTCTTTGACGACTCTCTTAAGTGAAGGCACAACTACGGCGGGCATCGCGGTCACGCGCACCAGCGGTGCGATCGGTACGGCGACGCGCACGATCTTCACCCGCGGCGTAGGCGTTGCGATCGTCCTCTTCGGTACCGCCGGGGCAGCCGTTACCGCGGGGATACTCGCTACCGGCTCCACGGAGACGGGAGCGGCAACTGACGGCGCAACGAAGGCAATAACGACGGCCAGTGCGCCGACCGCAGCTACCGCGGCGGCCGCCGGACCGATGGCAAGCGTCGTCGCGATGTCGCGCCCGGTGGCTAAGAGCCGCTCGATCCGCAGCGAGATCTGTTTGCGCGTCGTAAAGACGCCGGGCGCGGGCATTGGATGGTGCGGCCACGCCGCGGTTTCGGCCATCTTCGTCAAGCACATCGCGTAGGGGCGCACGGCGCCAACCGAGGCGAGCACCCAGTCGTCGCAGGCGACTTCACGCTCCAGCTCGAGTTGCGCTCCGATGAAGATCGCCGCCGGATTCCAGCCGAGCGCCGCGACGATTACACGCTGAAGGCAGTTGCTCCAGTCGTCTCCTCGACGAAGATGCGCCAGCTCGTGCAGGCTGATCTGCTCGACTTCCGCCGGCGAAAGCCGTTCGAGCAGCGATTGCGGAATCAAAATCATCGCGTCGAACAGGCCGACGGCAACCGGCACGTCGATCGCTTCGCTCACGCAGAGGCGCACGGGCCGCCGTCCTTTATTCGCTGCGCTCCATTGCGGCATCGAATCGCGATACTCGACGGGAAGCGGCAAGGCGTCGCGTTTAAGCCGCTCGAGACGTGCGAGGCCGACGAGCAGGCCGATTGCCGCATAGCCCGCCAGCAATGCCCACGCGCCAAAGACCGCCAATGCGATGGGCAACGGCAGCGTGACGCGCAGACGCGTGGGCAAGGAAACCATCGCACCCGGCGAGCCGATCGTGCGCGTCTCGTGTTGATAGCGCTGCTGAGGCTCGATGACGGCGCGCGACGAGTTGGTGCGCGCAACGCCTTGGCCGGCGGTAGTCACCGCTCGCGGCGGCGACGATGCGAAAAAGGCGAGCGTCGTGGCGATCGGCACGATCAGCGCGGCAAGCAGCGTCACGATCCAGACGGCATAACGCGTCGCGGCATTGATCCGCGGCCACGCATGCAAAACGAGCCAGACCACGACCACCAGCAGCGCATCTTGCCAGAGCGCGTTGAGCACCGTTGCGGCAATCGCAATCATTTCGAACCCTCCTCGTACGTCTCGATGAGCGCCTTGAGCCGCACCAGCTCCTCGTTCGACGGGCGTTCGCTTTGAATCAGGCGCAACGCGAGCGTCCCCGCGCTGTTGTCAAAAAACCGCGAAAGCAAGTGCCCAACCGCGCTCTTCGCCGCGTCCTCGCGCGCCAGCAATGGCCGATAGACGAACGCGCGGCCGGCCTCGTCGTGCGCGACGTATCCCTTTCGTTCCAGGATGCGCAACGTCGTGAGCACGCTGTTGTAGGCGCTGGGCGGAGGCGGCAGCGCGGCGGTAACTTCGGCGACCGTCGCCTGGCCGACGTCCCAAAGGACCTCCATCAGCCGCAGCTCGGCTTCGGTCAAGGTGCTGGAACGTCGTCGTGCCATTTGCTCGCTTTCTCTAAAAGGCAAGGCCGGATTACGGGGCTTCTACTAATTCTTTAGTTGAATCCTAGCGCACTTCAATCGGCTTGTCAACTAAATAATTAGTATTAGAAGCCGTCCGCGGGGAGCCGCGCCGCTTGCCCCGTCGGGGGAAAGCGGAAACGGTCTGCCAATAAGGGGAGGGCTATTCACCCCGCCGGTTCCTAAGGAGAAGCAATTGCCACAGGCGCGCGCTCTGCTCGCAGTCTTGACGCTCGTCGTTCTCGCCGCGTGCGGCAAAGGGACGCCGATTACCAGCGGCACGCCAACCCCGCCGCCCACGCCGCCGCCGGCGGTGACCGCTCAGTACACGATCCCGACCGCTTCGAGCCGGCCCGTGGGTATTGCGCTGGGAAGCGACGGCAATCTGTGGTTCACGGAGTTCGCGGCGAGCAAACTGGGCCAGCTGCTTCACGGCGGACACATCATGGAACAGGTAACCCCTTCGCGCAAAGCCGAGCCCAACGGCATCGCGTCGGGCTCGGGGCCGAACCTGAATCTGTGGTTTACCGAGACAAACCGCGGTAAGGTCGGCCAAATCACGGTGGTTGGGCAGCCGTTCGTCGAGTACACGCTTCCCAATCCCGCGGCCAGGCCCGTCGGCATCACGCTCGGCGCGGACGGGAACATGTGGCTGACCGATCCCGGAACCAACTCCATTTGGCGCGTCCAATCGATCCGCCGCAAGCCGTACGTGACGTTCACGCAGTACAAGCTCACCGGCAACGCGCAACCGGCGACGATTACCAACGGGCCCGACGACGCCCTGTGGTTCACCGAGCCCGGCACGAACCGCATTGGGCGCCTGCCGACCACCGGTTACCCGCTCAACGAATACGACATTCCAACCAAGGATGCCAAGCCCGCGGGCATCGCGCCGAGCCTTGACAAGACGTTATGGTTTACCGAAGAAAAATCCAGGAAAATCGCCACCATTTCCCTGGCCGGCGTCGTAACCGCGGAGTATCCGGTTCCTAACGCAATGTCCCCCAATCAAATCCTTCAAGGCGTCGACGGGAACTTCTACTTTACCGACACGGCCGGCAACAAAATCGGACAGTTTTTCTTCCGCGGCCACCACGTCAACTACTACAACATTCCCACGGCGAACTCGGAGCCGACCGCGATGGTGCTCGGCCTCGACAGCCAGATCTATCTCGTCGAAAGCGCCGGCAATAAGATCGCTCAGTTCAGATACTTCGCGGTTTAACTAAACGTCCGGGAAGCTGATCAAGCTCGCCGGCGTTAAACTCGGCGAGCTTGAAGAGCCCGGCGTTGCCGGCTCCGATCAATAGGTAGCGTGAACCGACGCGAACGAGATGGACGGCCGCATGCTGCGACAGCATCGTGGATTCCAGGACGGTCACATAGCGGCCGGCACCGCGAGAAAAGAGCTTCGCGCCTTTGAGGCTGCGGCCCAGCGCGTAAAGCGCCGTAAGCACGACCCCAAGCATCAACAGCTTTAGGGCGTACGCCGCCCAGAAGCTCCACGGCACGAACGACCTGCCCTACGCGCCCGTCTCACGCGGGCCGTAGACCTTTCGCCTGAACGCGACGATCCTCGCTTCGATCTCGGGCATCCGCTCGCAGACCACAACCGCATTTCCGGTCGTTAGCACGATGACGGTTTGCCCATTCTCTTCGATCGTTTCGATCAAATCGCTGTTCAACATCACCGGCTGCCCATTCACCCTTGTCAGCGTAATCATCGTCGGGCGTTGGCCTCGTCCAACTCCAGCTCGTCGCGGCGCGCCTCTTCGCGCTCGAACTCTTGCAAGCGGCGCTCCTTGAGCTTTTCGACGAGGCGGCGTTCACGATTGGCATCAAGCAGTTCGGCCGCGGCCCGATCGAACGCGGGCGCCGATTCCGCGTTCCGCCGCTCGTGCGACCGCAGCGCGCGCTCGAGGTAGCGCAAGTTCGCGTCGTACAGGCGCAGGTTCGCCGTGGGGCCGGTCATCGCGCACTCGTGCAGGGCGCGCCCGCGAGCGCGCAGCGCGGCGGTGAGGTGGTCGCACTCGCGCACACGCTCATCGCGCGCCGTTTTGACGCGGACAAACGCGAGCTGCTTCTCTTCTTCTTTTCGGCGGCGCTCGTCGAGCAATGGCTGCAGCGGGAAGACGAATCGGCCCATATGCGTAAAGAAACTCCCGCCGCGTAGCCTCAGCGAGCCAACTGCGAACGTTCGCGCCCGACGGAGACCATTTCGACGGGCACGTCGAGGACCTCTTGGATGCGCCGCACGTACGCGCGTGCTGCCGCCGGCAGATCGGCGATTCGGCGGCAGCCGGCGATCGATTCGCTCCATCCGGGCAGCTCTTCGACGTCGACCTGTAGATTGGACGCACCGGCGTCGCGAAAACGGGCGCTGCGGCCGTCGACGCGATAGCCCGTCACGAACCCGATTCGTTCGAATCCCGTCAGCACGTCGAGCTTGCTGACGATCGCGCTCGTCAATCCGTTGAGCGCGACCGCGTACCGCGCCGCAACGGCATCGAACCATCCGCAGCGCCGCGGGCGTCCGGTCACCGTTCCGAACTCTCCGCCCTGACGGCGCAGCTGCTCGCCGCGTTCGTCGTGCAGCTCCGATGGCAGCGGACCCGCGCCAACGCGCGTGCAGTAGGCTTTGAAGACGCCGATCACGCGTCCGATGGCGCCGGGACCGATGCCCAGCCCCGTGCAAGCCCCGCCCGCGATCGTATGCGAACTCGTCACGTACGGATACGTTCCGTAACCGACGTCGAGCAGCGAACCTTGCGCGCCTTCGAGCAGGATCCGCTTTCCGCCGTTGAGGCGCTCGTGAATGTACTCGACGCCGTCGACGACGTGAGGCGCCAGCCGCGCCGCATCTTCGAGCATTGCTCGGTCGTCGATGTCCGCAAAGCGGGTGCCGTCTCGCGCAACGCGATCGACATAGGCGGGTCCAATCCCGCGACCGGTCGTGCCGATCGCGCCGCTCCCGCGCTCGCGCTCGGCCGCTGCGTCGCGCGTGACGTGGTGCGGGAGCACGACGTGCGCGCGATCCGAGATCTTGACGCGAGCGGTGTCGATGCCGATCGCGGCCAGCTTTTCGAGCTCGCCGAGCAGCGTCTGCGGATTGACGACGGTCCCGCCTCCGACAAAGAGTTCGACGTGCGGATGCATGACCGCCGATGGAACGATCCGGAGTGCCAGCTCCTGCGTGCCGACGACGATTGAGTGCCCGGCGTTATCGCCGCCGCCGAATCGCGCGACGACGTCGTAGTCGGCAGCGTAGAGATCTACGATGCGGCCTTTGCCCTCGTCGCCCCATTGACAGCCGAGGATGATATCGGCCTTCGATGGCACGCGAGCCTACTCGGTCCGGAACTCCAGGTCGCCCGTGTCGCCCATCGGGATCTGGGGCGCGCCTTCGAACTGAGTCATCACAAACTCGGAGAACAATGCGTTCGGCCAGCCGAAGTTGCGCCGCGTGTACTGCTGCGGATTATCGGGATTGAACGACTCGTGCAACAGATGATCGCCGGGATCGCTGGCCAGCAACTGTCCGAGAACGTCCTGCTTCTCGGCGTCGGACGTCGCCGTCATGCCCTCGATGATCAACGCAAGCGGCCAGATGTAGTGCTCCGGGGTGTGGTAGCTGCCGATTCCGCGCGCCACGTGGCCCTGGTAGAACGACGGGTTGTCCTGCGAGAGCAAGAAGCGCCGCGTGTTTTCGTAGTAGCGGTCGTTGGGCGTCGTGTAGCCGAAGTAGGGAGCGGCCAGCAGGCTCGGGATGTTGGCGTCGTCGGTGAGAATCGCGTGCCCGAAACCGTCCACCTCGTAGGCATAGATGTAACCGTACTTCGGCACGAGCACCAAGCCGTAGGTCTGAATTCCGCGCTGCACTTCGTCGCGCAGCGCGCGAGCTTCGCGCGCCTTGACGACGTCGTGGTAGACCTTGAGCTCGATCTCGGCCATGTCGCCCAGCGACACGACCGCAAACATCTCCGACGGAATCAAGAAGTTGTAGTAGCACGCGTCATCCGAAGGCCGGAAACCGGTCCAAATCATCCCCGTGTAGCCGACGGGCCGGCCCGCGCCGTCGTTCGGAAGTTCCTTGTGCGTGTAGCGCGAGTAGCGCGGGTGATTCTGCTCGCGCTGCATCGTCGCCAGCACGCCGTCGAGCATCGTCGAAAAATCGCCGGTGAAAATCGAAGTGTCGCCGGTAGTCTTCCAGTAACTCCAAGCCAGCGCGGTCGGGTAGGCCAGCGAGTCGAGCTCGAACTTCTGCTCCCAGACACGGTAATCCAACGTGTAGGCATTGGCGTAGGGATCGATCTGCAGATACTTCACCATGCGCGCGATGATGGCGCGCAGCAGCCCGCGAACGTCGGGGTCCTCTCGAGCAAAGAACAGATAGGGTCGCGCTTGCGCGCTCGCGTCGCGCAGCCACTCCGCCGGAATGTCGCCGGTCGGAATATAGGCGGTACCGTCGGGAGCGTACTCCGCAAGCCGGCTCGTATCGAGCAGCGCGGCGCGGAACATCTCTTCCAGGTGCTCGTTGGGATTGCGGTAGTCGGCCGCGGCCCGTTCGATCGAACGCAGCTCGAGCGCGATGCTGCGAGCCGGAACTAGGGCGACCGCAATCAGGCAGATGAGCCCGGCGATCGTGATTTTCCGAAGCGCGGCACCCGTCATGCGGGCCACGTTCCGTATTTGTACAAAGCCGGCAGCTCCCGATAACGCCCTAGGTATCCGAGTCCATAGCCCACGACGAATACGTCGGGCGCTTCGAAGCCCCTGTACTTGATTTCGATGTCGGCGATCCTCCGGTGGGGTCGATCGAGCAGCGTGCAGACGGCAAATGAAGCGGGCTTGCGCGCCCGCAGCGTCTTGACGACGAACTGGAGCGTCAGGCCCGTATCGACCGTATCGTCGACCAGGATGACGTCGCGCTGCTCGATCGGGATTGCCAGGTCTTTCTCCAGCGCGATGCCGTCGCCGTCGCCGTATCGGCTGACTGCGATAACGTCCACCTGGCAGGGGATCGTGACGGCCCTCGCCAGGTCGGCGAGAAACGGGTCGGCCGCGGCGAGCATCCCGACCATGACCGGCACTCTGCCCGCATAGTCCTGCGATATTGCCGATCCAATCTGGGCGACGCGCTGAGCGATCGAGGTGGAGTCGAAGAGCGGATCCCCGATCATGAGGCCCGCTTCATCGAGCGTGAGAAGACGCGCTCGATATCGCGGCGGGTAAAAAGTTTGACGTTGATGCGGGGATGGTGCGAGCGGAGCAAGCGGACCTTGCGATTCTTGCGCGAGTTGCGAATCGGCTTGGCGACGGTCAGCTCGAGGTATAGGTCGAACTCCGGCAGATAAAAATCCGGAGTGAAAAACTCGACGGGGCGACCATGTTCGTTCCAAGCGATTGGGAAGCTGCGGGGTTCGTACTGCCAGACGATTTGGTAGAAGTCAAAGATCCGTGCGAGCTCGGCTTCACTCGCATGTGCGAACGGAACCCGGGACATAGACACGGACTGTCATCTACGACGCCCCCGCCCCGCTATCCCGCCGGAAGGCGCAAAACAAATCGGGCGCCCCCCAGCGAGGACGACTCGACCCGCACGTCGCCGCCGCGGCGTTCGGCGATCGCCTTGACGACGGCCAGACCGATGCCGCTGCCCGTTCGATCCGTGTTCGCGCCGCGAACTCCCAGCTTGAAGATCGCTTTTCTGTCCGCCGGATCGACGCCGCTGCCGTCGTCTTCCACCGTAACCTCCACGAAGGGCTCCGCCCGGCGGCACCCGACCTTGACCGTACCGTGCTCGCTGCCGTGCTTTACCGCGTTTTCGACGAGGTTTGAGAGCGCGTGAACGCATTCGTCGGCCTCCAGACGCGCGACCGCGCGCTTGGGCGAGCGCGTGCGAATCGTGACGTCGCGCTTGCGCGCAATCGGCGCGATGATGTCGATCGTTGCACGAATCTGTTCGACCACGTCGCATAAGCCCGAAAGCCCCGGCGGCGCCAGGTCGAGCATCGAAACTTCCAGCATGCCGTCGATCATTCGGCCGAGACGAAGGGCTTCGAGCCGCGCAATTTCGAGAAACCTGCGCGACGTCTGCGAGTCGATCTGGCCGTCGAGCACGGTTTCGATGTAGCCGCAGATCGACGTCAACGGCGTGCGCAGTTCGTGGCCTACCGTTGGGAGCACCGCACGCTCGCCGATGAAGCTTGCAAGCCGTTTGAGATCGAGCACGCCGCCGTCAATTGGCTGCAGCCGTAAGAAACTTATAGCCGAACCCGTGGACCGTCCGCAGCATCGGCGGCAGCTTCCACGGTTCTTCGATTTTCGTGCGTAGCCGGTGGACGTGGACGTCGACCGTTCGCTCGTCGCCGTTGAAGTCGAAGCCCCAGACGCGCTGGAGCAGCCAATCTCGCGAGAGCGCCACGCCGGGATTGCCCGCAAACTCCATCAACAGCGCGAACTCACGCGGTTTGAGCTTGACGTCGGTCCCGTCGACGCGCGCCTCACGCGCTGCCGGGTCGATCTCGAGCCGCCCGAAGCGCAGCAGCGGTCCGGCCTGCGCGACCGGACGACCGGTGCGCCGTAGAATCGCCTTGACCCGCACGACCAACTCGCGCGGAGAGAACGGCTTACATAGATAGTCGTCGGCGCCAAGTTCGAAACCCACGACGCGATCCAACTCGTCGCAGCGCGCGGTGACCATGACGATCGGCACCGTGCGGTCTTCACGCCGAAGCGTTCGCGCAACGTCGTAACCGTCGACACCGGGCAATCCGACGTCGAGTACGAGAAGGTCCGCGGCACCGCGCGCCAGGCGAAGCGCCGAGTTGCCGTCGGCAACGCCGACGACGGCGAAGCCTTCACGCTCGAGATGGTGCGTCAGCAGTTCGCGAATTGCACGATCGTCGTCGGCTAGGACAATCGTTTGCGTCGGCATGCCGGAACGAGTGCCCTAGCGCGAAAGCGATTGGGACAGTTAGAAGCCTTAGAGGATGCCTTCTTTTTCAAACGCGAGCGGCCCATACTTGGCGGCGTGTTCGCGTAAGACGCGATAGATCGTCGCCGCTGGAAAACCGAACCGCTCCAAACGCCGCGCCGCCGACGGATACGCCAGGTCGGGCTTCTTGGCGTAAAGGCGATCGAACGCGTCGCGGCATCGCGACACCTCGTCGTTCTCAAGCGACGCTACGGCGCCGGCGGCCGCATCGCCGTCGATCCCCTTGCGAACCAACTCGCCAACAAGCCGGCTGTCGCCGACCGATTTCCGCTTGCGCTCGACATAGAGCGTCGCGTAGAGCCGATCGTCGACAAACCCTTCGCGCTTACAACGCTCCACCGCCTCGCGCGTCACCTCATCGCTAAAGCCCTTACGCTCGAGCCGCTGCCAAAGCTGCGCCTCCGTAAGCCGCTGCCGCGCCAGCATCGCCAGCGCCGCCGGGTACGCTCTCGTCACTCAACGCTCCGTTGAAGATCTGCGGGAGAGCGTGCTCGACGTGACGCCGAGGAACCGCTCGTCGCTCCGCCTCCGGCTCCGCTTCTGCTGCACGGCCTCCTCGCTCCGCCATCCATGGCTACGCTCGTCGGTCCGAGCTTCCTCGGCATCACGTCGAGCGCGCTCTCCCGCAGATATTCAACCCTCAACCGCTACAGCGGCCGGTGCTTTCCCGTTACTGGAGGCGACGGTGCTGAGTGCTTCGCGGATCTTGCTTTCGATCTCAGCGGCGACATCCGAATGTTCTTCGAGGAAGGCTTTGGCGTTTTCGCGCCCTTGGCCGATGCGCTGCTCGCCGTAGGTGTACCAGGAGCCGCTCTTACCGACGATGTTTTGATCGAGCGCCACGTCGAGGATCGACCCCATCTTCGAGATTCCGTGACCGTAGGTGATGTCGAACTCGGCTTGCCGGAACGGCGGAGCGCATTTGTTCTTGACGACCTTGACGCGCGTGCGGGTTCCGATGCTGTCTTGGCCGACTTTGATCGTTTCGAGCTTGCGAACGTCGAGGCGCACCGACGCATAGAACTTCAGCGCACGGCCGCCCGACGTCGTTTCGGGATTTCCGAACATGATGCCGACCTTCTCGCGCAGCTGATTGATGAAGATCATCACGGTCTTGCTGCGAGAGATGGCGGCGGTCAGCTTGCGCAGCGCCTGCGACATCAGCCTGGCCTGCAGTCCGACGTGAGCGTCGCCCATGTCGCCTTCCAGCTCGGCACGGGTGACGAGCGCCGCGACCGAGTCGACGACGACCACGTCGACCGCATTGCTTCGCGTCAGCATCTCGGCGATCTCGAGCGCCTGCTCTCCAGTGTCGGGCTGCGAAACCAGCAGGTTGTCGAGGTCGACGCCGAGCGCCGCGGCATAGTTGGGGTCGAGCGCGTGCTCCACGTCGATGAAGGCGGCCGTTCCGCCGGTCTTTTGCGCCTCGGCGATGGCGTGCAGGGCCAGCGTCGTCTTGCCGCTCGACTCGGGGCCGTAGATCTCGACGA
>Ga0070733_10002612_pt1 | contig 12672 bp, 7 predicted proteins | sample Coa_R1_9_FD_66450 | JGI IMG/M metagenome (GOLD analysis project Ga0070733, IMG submission 66450) | Surface soil microbial communities from Centralia Pennsylvania, which are recovering from an underground coalmine fire - Coalmine... | ecosystem: Environmental > Terrestrial > Soil > Unclassified ... | reverse complement strand
GGGCGATCGGCTCGCGCAGGCGCGGAATCCCTATTTCTCCGGGCAGGAAATTCTTGCCAACAAGCAGTTGCGATGGTGGTGGAACAACGCTCACCAGGCGGTCTACGCGACGCCGACCAGTGGCGGAGCATGGGTTCCGACAGGTCCTCAGACCGAATGGATCCGGAACTCGAAATCGATCCTGATGCTGGAATATGGCTTTGCCGCTTGCGATCGAGCGACCAATCAGCCGAACGTGTTCTTCGATCCAAAATCGACGGAGAGCTTCACCGCCTATTGGTCGATCTGGGACCCGGCCAACGCGCTCGGTTATCTGCCGCGGCGCGACGACACCATCCAAGCGATGGCGCTCGAGGCGGTCTACGAATATTGGAACGTCGATGGCAACAACGTGACGGTCGGCGGCTTGCCGATGCTCAACTGGAATTTTTGCTGCGTCTGGAATTGGGACGCACGGCCGTTCCCAACCTTTCCGACCGAAAATCAGTCGTGGGGCGATGCCGGAAACTGGGAACAAGGCTTCTGGACAAATGGCCTGCGGGTCACTCTTCCACCCCCACCGCCGAGCCTGCCTCCGACGCCTGGGTCTTTTGCAACTTTCCCGGCCCTGGCGACGCTCGGTTGGTCGGCCCACATCAAGCCAAAGTTTTCAACCCTGATCGCTGGCCACGTATCTGGCCGCGAGACGCGGGCCCAACGCATCGCGAACCCCTATCTTGACCTTGAATTGACCTATGAGATTCTACGTTCGGCTGCGGCCTACGATGAATTGCAGGCGATTGCTGGATTCTTCGAGCAAACGAGCGGCGCGGATGAGGCGTTCTGGGTCGCACCGCCGGGCTTGAGCGCGACCGCCGGCCAGGCGATTGGAACCGGCGACGGAACGACGACAGTCTTTCCGCTCGTTGCGTCGATCGGGGGCTATAGCGGTCCGGTTTACGGGACGTCGGGCGTCACGGCCGCCTATATCAACGGCGTGTCCCAGCCCAGCGGATGGTCCGTTTCAAGCGGATATTTGCCGGCGATCACCTTCGCGTCGGCCCCAGGAGTCGGCTTGGCCATTACCGCCGACTTCGGGATTCTCTGGCTCTGCCGCTTCTCTGAAGACGTACAGGACTTTGAGGAATTCATGACGACGCTCTGGGCGCTCCGCACGCTTCGGTTGACGACGGTCAGGCCGTGAAATGACCACGCCGCCCTCTTTTCCGACTCTGGCCGGCCTTGGCTGGAGCGTTCACAAAAAGCCGGTATTCTCGACGATTGTCGCGAGCCATGTGTCGGGGCGTGAGGTCCGTGACGCTCTCTATCAGAACCCGATTTGGCAGTTCGAACTAACCTTCGACGGCCTGTCTTCATCGCCGACTTCGTATTCAGGACTCGGCGCGAATTCGATGCAGACGCTGATGGGCTTTTTCCTTGCCTGCCAAGGGCAATATGGCACGTTTCTATACACCGACCCGAGCGACTCGGCGGCCGCTGACGTCACTTTCGCTGTTGGCGACGGAACAACCAGTGTCTTCACCTTCTCCCGCTATATGGGCGCCTTCCTCGAGCCGGTCGGCTGGGTGACGGGCGTCTCGAATGTCTATCTCAACGGCGCAAATCAGGCGTCCGGCTGGTCGCTGTCGACCCCTAACTCTCTCGTGTTCACGTCCGCGCCCGGCTCCGGCGTGTCGGTCGCCGCCACCTTCACTTACGCTTTCGAGTGTCGGTTCGATTCCGACGACCAAGACTTCGAGGAAATCATGTCGAACCTGTGGAAGGTGGACAGCGTCAAATTCAAATCGGTGAGAACGTCGTGACGTCTCGCGCGGGCGCCCTCTGTTTTCTGGCCGGGGCCGCGGCGATGTATCTGTTTATGGCCGGCGTTTGCGAATTGCTCTGATCATGAAACAGACCACCACCGCCGTCACGAACCTCATCAACGCCGCGCGCGCCGCGCCCGATGCGCCCATCGCCTTCGCGGAGTGCTTCACTTTCGTCACCACGACCGGAACGCAGTACACGTGGACGAATGTCGATTATCCGGTCATCTACAACGGCTCGACGTTCCTCGCCAATGGACCGCTGGTGTCTGGCCTCAAATACAAGGGCTCGATAGGCCTTGAAGTCGACAAGCAACAAATCACCATCGCAGCGCGCCCGACGGACTCAATCAACGGCGCACCGTTCTTGATTGCGCTGCGCGATGGCGCGTTCGACGGCGCCCCCATCTATCGGGATCGTGTGTTCCTTACTGCCCCGAATGGGTCCGTCGTCGGGGGCGTCAGGCTATTCCAGGGCCGTATCTCGACCGTAGACAATGTCGGTCGGACGCAGGCGACGCTGACCGTCGCTTCCGACCTCGTGATCCTTGATTACGACATGCCGAAGAACCTGTTTTCGCCCACCTGCCTGCATGTGCTTTACGACGCTGGCTGCGGGGTCATCCGGGGGACCTTTTCGATAGACGGCGCCGCCGAGGCCGGTTCAAACTCGAACACTATTAACTTTTCCGGGGCTCGCGCAGGCGACGCCCAAGGATCGATCGTTTTCTCTACCGGCGCCAACGCCAATGTGCGAGCGACGATTCGCAGCGTGAACGCTGGCGCCTCCTATTCGCTGATGTACCCGCTCCCCTTTGCGCCTTCGACCGGGGACGCCTTCACGGTCGCCTTCGGTTGCGATCACACGCAAGCGACCTGTCAGGGTAAGTTTAACAATCTAGCCAACTTCCGCGGCTTCCCGTACGTGCCCCCACCGCAACTGGCCTACTAAACCGCGAGCGATATGAAGAGTGAACGCGCAGTTGAGGGACGGCCGATCGAGGAATTGCTTGCAATCCGCGACGCGGAGGCGAACCGGCAAGATAGCCGCGCGGACATGATCTTTGAATTGGTCGCCGCCGCGCGGGAACTGACGGTTCCCGGTGTCTGACGTTTCGGCCGTTGCGCGCGCGGCGGTGGTCGCCGAGGCGCGCTCGTGGATCGGACACCCTACCATCATGCGGCCGACGTCAAGGGCGACGGCGTGGACTGCGCCATGTTGCTGGTGCGGATTTATTGCGACCTTGGCCTGGTCGCGCCATTCGATCCGCGCCCGTATACGCGCGATTGGTTCCTACATCGTGACGAAGAGCGCTATCTCAAGATTTTGCTGAAGCTTTCGCGCGAGGTTCGCGAGCCGAAGGACGGCGATGTGGTGCTCTTTCGTATCGGCCGATGCTTCGCGCATGCAGGCGTCGTGTCGCGAGGCGAGCCGTTGACCATCATCCACGCGTTCGCCAACGCTGGATGCGTGGTCGAAGACATCATAGCGCGAAATCCTGAGCTATCGAGCCGGATCAAGAACGCGAAGTTCGCCAGCTATTGGGGTTGACACAAATGGTCGGAATGTTTCTGGCGGCGGGTTTGCCGTGGCGCATGACGTTCGCTCGCGCCTACCCACATGCCTGGGCCGTCATGCACCAGTACGCTCGCCTGCGGCATTTCATGATCTTCGGCAACAGCCATAACCGCTACTGCCGGGCGTTTTACTACGGTCGCTGAGCCATGGGATTCCTGAAGCGTAGCAGCAACGCGAAGCCCGACTATACAGCGCTGCAACTGCAGACGTCCGTCTCGATCATGCCGATCCCTATCGTCTGGGGAAAGACCAAGATCGCGCCGAACCTGATCTGGTACGCGAATTTTCAGGCCCTGCCCGGCGGAAGCGGCAAGGGCACCGGCGGCAAGGGTGGCCTGGTCGGCGGCGGCGCGTCGTCCTCGGAGTATACTTACACGGCCGACATCATCATGGCGCTGTGCGAGGGGCCGATCAATGCAATCGGCTATGTCTGGAAGGATCTCGGCGTCTACGGCCTCGAACAACTTGGCCTCGGCTATTTCAACGGCTCGACCCCACAGATTGTTTGGCCTTATCTCGCGGCGATCTACCCCTACAACGCGCTAGCCTATCAGGGAACGGCCTACGTCTGGGGGGCCGGATACAATCTCGGCGACGCGGCGGCGATCGGCAACCACAATTTCGAGGTCTTTGGCCCCCTGTCCGGATCAATCTTAACCGGCATCGATGACGCGGACCCGGCGCTGGTCGTCCAGGATTTCCTGACCAATGCGCAATATGGGGTCGGCTTCAATCCGGCGAGCATCGATTCCGTCTCGCTGCTCACTGGCCCGGGGTCACTTCACGCCTATTGCGTGGCAATGGGATACGCCTTCTCGCCCGCGCTGGTCAGCCAGGAGCAAGCCTCGAGCATCCTGACGCGCTGGCTGCAAATTTTCTCTACGGCGGCAGTCTGGAGCAGCGGCCTGCTCAAATTCATCCCCTACGCCGATACGGCTATCGCCGAGGGGGAGGAGACAACCTACAGCACGCAGCTTTCGGTTCCGATTCCGACCCCGCCCTCGTCGGGCGAAACGCTGCCTGCGCTGGTGACGGTTGCGACGCCATCGCAGTTCATCTCGGACGGCGGCGTGCTCTACGCGTTTTCCGGCATTCCGTTCACCTTCATCGGCGCCAACATCCCGGCGGCCTCTGGCCAGTATGGCATGTCAGTTTCCGGGACATACATCTTCGGGCCGGCCGACCAGGGTAAGCCGATCGTCATCACCTATACGGCAGGAGCGGCTGGCAGTTTCACGCCCGATCTGACGCCGGCCTATGCTCTGAGCGATGTCGATTTCATCGACGAGAAGGGCAACAAGGATCCGGTCCAGGTCGAGCGGGTCGATGTCTTTTCATTGCCGACAATCCAGCGCATCGAAGTCCTGTCGCGCTCAAACCAATATGCGGCTACTCCAGTCGAGGCGCGCGACCAGAGCCAGGTCGAGATTTTCGGCCCACGGGTCGGCTCGACCATCCAGGCGCATGAGATCTGTGATGAATTCGTCATGGGGCCAAAAATCGCGCAAACGATTCTACAGCGCCAGCTTTACGTGCGCACCAAGTTCACCTTCAAGCTCTCCTGGGAATATTGCCTGCTCGACCCGATGGACGTCGTGTCGCTAACCGATGCGAATCTGGGTCTGTCGAACTATCCGGTCCGGATCATCGAGATCGAGGAGGACGACAAGGGCCTGCTCGGGTTCACCTGCGAGGAACTCGTCACCGGCGTCTCGAATCCGGCGCTCAATCCCAATGCGACATCGATTGGATTTCAGCCCAATTGGGGCATCCCCGCGGTCCCCATCAACGCGCCGCTGATCTATCAGCCGCCGACCGCGCTCACCGGCGGCGTGACGCAAATCTGGCTTGGCGCGTCCGGTAGCAACGCCGGTGGTCAAGGCCAGTGGGGCGGCGCGAACATCTATATCTCGGTCGACGACGTTACCTATACTCAGATCGGCGTAATCACCGCACCGTTGCGCCAGGGCTTCCTGACGTCCAGCCTCTCGGCCGCCTCGGGATGGGACGTTGTCGATACGCTGGCCGTTAATCTCGCGGAGAGCGGCGGGACGCTCTCCGGAACGAGCCAGTCAGCCGCGCAGACCGGCGGGACGCTGTCGCTTATCGATCAAGAACTCGTCGCCTATGAGACGGCGGCGCTGACGACCGCGAATAACTACAATCTGACAGGCCTCGCGCGCGGCTGGGGCGGATCGACGCCGACAACGCACTCGACCGGCGCACCGTTCGCCCGGCTCGACGGCGCGGTCGTCAAGTATGACCTGCCGACCAATCTCGAGGGCCGCACGCTTTGGTTCAAGTTCCAGAGCTTCAACGTCATGGGTGGCGGCGGGCAGGATCTGTCCGACTGCGTCGCTTATTCGTTCAACGTCCCCGCGCCCCCGGTCGAGCATCCGGTCGCCGCGCAGCTCTTGAGCGGTTTCCCGCTCGATCTCGGTCAGGTCAGTTCGACCCCAACCGTCGCGGATGATTTAGGCTCCGTGGCGTCTGATCCGGTCGTCGATGTGGTCGATCTCGGAATGATCTCCGTGACCGTGACGCATCCGATCGCGGCTCAGCTTTTGACCGGGACACCCGTCGACCTCGGTCTCATCACCGGCGCCGTCACCGTTTCGGACGACTTCGGCTCGACCAACGATTCTGTGGTCGATGTCATGGCACTGGGGACTGTTCCCTGATCGATCTCGCAACGCCTATGAGCGTCGGCTGGACGGATTGAGGGAACGGCTTCTCACGAAGCTAGCGAGGGCATGACCTTCGTTCCTCGCGCTGACGCGGATCGACTGCCGGTCGTTGGGCTAATGAGGGGCGTTTGTCTTTGAGTCGCCTAAGGCTTGTCATCATCATTTCGGAGATTCTCAGTTGAGCGAGCAGCTTCAACTCCGCCGCGGCACCTCGAGCCAGGTCGCCGCGTTCATCGGCGCGCAGGGCGAAACGGTGATGGACACGACCAACAACCGTCTCGTCGTCAGCGACGGTTCGACCGCTGGCGGCTGGGCGGCGGCGAAGCTCTCCGAGGTGGTCACCAACGCCCGCACGGCCGTGAGCGACGCCGCCTACACGGTGCTCCCGACCGATCGCATGGTCGCCTACACGGCGCTGACTGCAGCGCGCGCCGTCACCTTGCCGGCCTCGAGCGCTTATCCAACCGGGAGTCGCCTTCTCGTCATCGACGAGACCGGCAATTGCTCGGTCACCAAGACTATCACGATCACGCCGAACGGAACCGACACCGTCGACGGCGCCGCCTCGGCCGTCGTCAATGAGGCCTATGGATTCATTGGTTTGGAAAGCAATCAGGCCGGAGAGTGGACAATCGTCGACGACGGGTTCATGCCCGCGCTGGAGAACGTCGCTGCGGCCGCACATGGCGCCAATACTCAGATCGGCGTTCTCGAGACGCTAGTCGCGCTGTCCGGAGCATCGACCAACGCTTCGGTTCAGATCCCGGCCAATTCGATCGTCATGGCCGTCGGCGCGCGCGTCGTGACAGCGATCACCGGTGCGCCCTCTTATGAGGTCGGCGTGGTCGGCAATCTAACGCAATTCGGATCGGCGCTCGCGATCGCGGTTGGGTCGACCAACTACGGTCTGATCGGTCCGACCGCCTTCTATACCGCGACCACGCTCACCATCACGGCGACCTCGGGTAGTTTCACCGCTGGCCAGGTTCGGCTCTCGATCTCCTACGTCGTCTGCAATCCGTCGCAGGCATAGTCGCCACCTCAAAACACCTCTGAAGGACCCCGTCATGCGGATTGCTTCTGCTGGCGCGCTATCCTGCGTCGTCTCGATAGCGCTTGCGATTGCACAGCCTGCCACCGCGCAGACTTATCAGGATTCGGGTGGAACCGTGATTCGTGGCGTCGTTCCGATCCAGCCCGGTGTGGGACCGCTGTTCACACCAACGAACCCTGGCCGGGTGTCCGGCTCCTTTTCGACGACGGTAGGCGGTTTTCAGCCCACGCCGGCCTATACGACGCTATCAGTTGGCGCGACCTCAAGCCGCGTCGCTCTTCCAAGCGGAACCTCTGTTGTCGTCTATAACACAGGCTCGAATCCGGCATATGTGGCGCTCGGAGGGTCGAGCGTCACGGCAACCGCTTCCAACGACGTGATCCCGGCCGGCGGATGGATGGCGTTCACCGTTGGCTCGGCCAGCTATCTCGCGGCCATCGAATCCTCCGGCTCCACCTCGCTCAACCTGTCTGGTGGATCGGGCCTCCCGACCGGAACGAGCGGCGGTGGCGGAGGCGGCGGTTCGGGCTCAAACGCCTCAGTCGGATCCATCTCCTCAGCAGCCCCGGGTTCGGCGACGTACAATGGCATGCTGGTCAGCGGCGGCAACATGGTCGGCGCATCCGGTTCGGCATGGGGCTCGGCGCCGACGGGTCTGAACGTTCTTGGCGTCAACGCCGACGTTCTTTCATCCGCTCTCCCGACGGGCGCCGCCACAGCGGCCAATCAGGAAGTGACTGCGGCCGGCGCGAGTGCAACCAGCGCGCAGGCCGTGCAGGGCGTCACCGGCGGCGTGCCGATGTCGGCCAATGCCGCCAACACTGGCGGAAGTCTGACCAGCATCATCCAGGCCGGCGCTTCGGTCCCGATCAACATCTCGACGGCTGCCACCACGCAACTCGTGGCGGCGGCCTCCGGCAAATCGATCTACGTCACGGCATGGGACGTGATTGCTGCAGGAACTGGGAACATCGCGCTCGAATATGGAACCGGCTCGAATTGCGGGACCGGGACCGCAGCGTTGACCGGCGCCTATAACCTGGCGGCGCAGACCGGCATCGCCAAGGGCAATGGCTTGGGGCCAGTGCTCGTCGTCCCGTCAGGCAACGCCCTGTGTGCCCTTACCTCTGCCGCCGTTCAGATGAGCGGTAGCGTCTCCTACACACAGTTCTAGGACGATGATGAGACGCTCCTTCAAGTTGGCCGGCGCATTCTCGCTCTGGGAGTTCGGCGGCCGCCATCCGATCATGGCCGGGGTGATGAGCCTGCTCGGCGTCGGCGGCGGCATCGTCGCGAGCGGCGCGCTCACCCCGCCCTCGATTGCGCCGCAGCCCTCGGCGGCGTTCAGCCAAAGCCAGGGGATCGTCCGCACCTCGAACAACGTTTTGAGGCCCAACGGCGGTACAGCCGGCGCCGGCGCGGAAGAATTTCCCGGCACGGTGACGGGATCGTTCTTCTTCAGCATCGATGGCGGCGTCGATCCGGCGCTCGCCAGCTCGTTCGAATATGCCCTCGGCGCAAGCGCGGCGGGCGCGGGCCTTCTGCTCAACGGCACAGGGACTGGGGCTCCTGTTTTTCAAACTCAGAAAAACGCCAATAACCCTTGGTGGACCGCGATTTCTCCGGTCACATGGGGAGCTGCGCCGGCAGTTGGCAGCACGCCGACCAAGTATCTGAATGGCTATCTTCCCTGGACGGCGACCGGCGGCGGTTGCGCCCGCGAGCCGTCTGGGATTGTTGGCCCAACGACCGGGGGGAGCACCGGGGCGGCTCTCGCGGACCCCGGCTTTCAATGTTCGACGCAACCGACTGCCCCCAGCTTTACGACGTTCGCGAACAATGGCGCGCAGCAGGCGGCGACGATCACCGGCTGCACGAGCAACACGCCGTCCGGCGAGGCGCAAGTCACCGTCACGGTTCCCGCCGCCCACGGGATCGCCGCTGGCGCGTCCTCGCTCACGATGGCCGGGTTTTCCTCGCCCGCGACCGCCTTCAATCAGACGAACTATGTGGCGACCCAGGGAACAACCGGAACCACACTCGTCCTTGAAAGCCCGCTTGGGGCGTCTGGGGTTTGCCCCGGTGGCGTGACCTATCCTGCGACTGGCGGGACTGTGCTGAGCGGGACTGGCGGCCAGGTCAATCTTTCGGCTATTTCGACGACTAACCCGTTTGGGTCCAACGAGACCACGGGGATCACTACCAAGCCGGGGGCCAAGTTTTGCGGGGTCATTGGCGAGTATGGCTCGGATTCGCCGACGCCTGGCTTTCAGTTCGCGGCTTTCAGCGATTGGAATGGGACGGCGCTCACAAACTCCCCGGTGGTCTCGACCTGGCCGAACCAAGGCGCGACGAATTTCACTGGCTATACGATCGTCAACACCCAATCGCCTTCATCTCCGGCGCTAACTATCACGGCGATGAACTCCTATGCGATCACCGCCGCAAGCTATTCTGGCGTCACGGGATATGTGAGCTTTACATTCTCAACTAACCCCAACCTTGTCGTGGGTTCCGAGTTCACTGTCTCGGGTTCCAATCCGTCCGGCTATAACGGATCATACATCGCGGTCTCAGGAACAAGCGGGACCACGGTGGTCGGCAATCCGCTTGCGGCCCCCCTTGGTATGCCGCAGACGATCAGCAATCCCGGCTCCTATGTCTCGGGTGGCTCGGCGGTTGGCGTCATCGTGCCAGGCATGGGAGTGTTTGGCGCGACCGGAGCCACCAATGTCATTCTGCCCTATGGGACGTTTGGAGGAACAGGCACGGGGGGCGCCGGAACCTATGGGCTGAGCGCAAACCAGATCGCGACGGATACATTCACCGCCTCGATCTCCGGCACGACCATGACCGTGACCGGGACGCCGAGCGGATCGCTGCAACTGGCGATTGGGGAAGGCTTCTCGGGGGCCAGCGTCACCGGCTCGCCGGTCATTACCGCTTACGGAACCGGGGTTGGCGGCGCGGGCACATACACGATCAGCGTCAATGAAGGGACGGTCGGCTCTGAAACAATGACCGCAACGGGGACGTTGGGCTCATCAGGCACGCCGGTTTCTCTCTTCGCGTGGAATCAGTTCTATTACACGGCCGCCGCGACGCCATCGACATCCACAACCGTTGGCGTACTCACCAACCGCACGCCGACGACGATCGGCGATTTTTTCTCTTACATCGCCGGGTACAGTAGTGCGCTCCCGGCGCAGTTTAACGGCTGGGGCGGTTCGCTCGCCAACATCGGCGACTTCTATGGGGTCTTCCCCTCAACGAGCAACGCGCCGAGCCAAACCGCCCTCGCGTCGATTTGCCAGAAAACGACGGATTACCAGAGCTTCGCGACCGCGAACAGCCTCACGGTTCATTCGCTCTATCGTCTCAACGATACTGGAATTTGGGGAGATAGCGGTCTCGCGCAGTTCACGGGCTCGATTTCCGGTACGACGCTGACCGTCTCGGCGGTCCTGAATGGCTCCCTCCCGTCTGTCTCGGGGAGTTCGCCTACGGTCGTGGTGTCTGGCGCTGGGATCAGCGGCTGTCCGGCGGCATGTCCAACGATAACAAGTGGACCGGGAGGAGTCGGTTCTTATACGCTGAGCGCGAGCGGCGGAACGGTGTCGAGCGAGACGATGGCCGCTGGCTCGTGGAAGCCTGCGACGCCGCTCGCCGAGAATGGCTTCAATGGCTATGTCTCAGGCAACACGCTGACTGTGACCTCGGTAGCCTCGGCGAACAAGGCCGTTTTCACTGCGACCGTCGCTCTCCCGCAAAACAGCTTCGTCGGCCATATCGACAACGGGACCACCACGGGAACCACCGGAAATGTCCTGACCGTCACCACGGCTCCGACCTCTCCGTACTTGAATACAGTCTTGGCCGGTATGCAGCTCAGTTGGGCGGGCGCTCCGACCCCCAACCCGTATGTCATTGCGACCGAGAGCGGGGGTGGAGGGACGGGAACCTACGCCCTCGACCAAAGCATATCTGGAGGCGTGGCGGCGGGAACAACGTTCACCGGCACTGTCACCAATATGCTTGCGGGGGAAACGCAAATCGTAGTCCCCACCCTTCTTGTGGTGTCTGCAATATCGAGCGGCACAATCACGCCGGGCATGCTCGTTTCCGATAACGCAACCCACATCACCGGACAGCCGCTCTACATCGTCTCGCAACAGAGCGGAACTACGGGCGGAGTTGGCACATACGTCCTTGCGCCGCATTATTACCCGGCAATCGGAATTGGGGAGACGATGTATGGCGTCTCGACGATGCTGGCTCCAGGACAGTATCTCCGCGATGACGCAACTCACACGGTCACGACGCCGGTCAAGATCATCGGCCTCGGAACGGGCGCTAATGCTCCGGGTGTTTGCTCGACGGGCGAATGGGGCTGCGGTGTCTACACGATCCTCAATCCTGCCAGCCTCACCATCGGGTCAAGCGGTTCGCCGGTTGCCTTCACCGCGAGTGGAACGACAGACGGTCAGGCCATCGCGCCCGGCCCGGCGCTTACCATCAAGGACACCGGCCCAGGCGTCTCCTTCCCTGTGACCAATTACGGAGCCGGGACAGGCGCGCTCTATCTCTCCGGGGATTACAATACAGGAAGCCTCGGCGGGACGCCTTCCGCGATCCAGGCGGAGGTCTCTTATACTTCAGGCGGTCCTCCGATCTCGGGCTGTTCGGCATGCGCTTGGACCAATCTCTCCAGCGCGACAATCAGCGGCGGCCACTGGTCGGGACAGGCGCTCAACATCCCCGCTGGCGGACCTTATTTCGTCGCGGTCAGGGCCGCGAACGGCACGGCCTACGCGACGCTGCAAAGCACAATCAAGGTCGGACTCGTGCTCGATGTGACGGGCGTCGGCTATGCCCAGCCCATTTTCAGCGCCCCCCAAGGGGGCTGGGCATATTCGACCTATCCGGGCCTTTGGGGCGTCAACGTAGGCAATGGGGGAACGTTCTACCTCTATGACACTGGCCCGTCTGTTTTGGGTCCCGATCTTTTCCCGGTCTACACCGAACTGTTCGGAAGCGATCAGCTTGGGATCAGCGGAGGCAGTGGTTCGCCTTTGGCGGAAGGCACGCGCGATCTGGGCGCGAATTTGCAGAACGTCATGGGCTATCCAGTCACGGTCTCGAATTGGACCCGTGACGGCGCGGGCATGGGCATGTTCGTCTGGGGCGGAACGACGCAAAGCCAGACGATCGGTCTTGGGACTGGATCGTTGGCGACATTCTGCTCGTCGACAGTCTTTTGTGCTTCCGCCGGCGTCACGAGCGCCGGAACGCTGGACTGGAATCTTGCGAGCCTAACCGGGAGTCTGTTCACAGCCTCGATCTCTGGGACAACGCTGACCGTCAGCGGGATCACCACTGGCGCGCTGGAGCCGGGGGCGGTGCTTTCCGACAGCTTCACAGGAGGCGGGAATCATATCACCGGCTCGCCGACGCTGGTCAATTGCACGTCGGGCTGCGGCGGCATCGGGGGGACAACTTCGGTCTGGACGATCAGTTCCAACCAGGGAACCATCGCGTCCGAGACCA
>Ga0070733_10002611_pt1 | contig 12686 bp, 12 predicted proteins | sample Coa_R1_9_FD_66450 | JGI IMG/M metagenome (GOLD analysis project Ga0070733, IMG submission 66450) | Surface soil microbial communities from Centralia Pennsylvania, which are recovering from an underground coalmine fire - Coalmine... | ecosystem: Environmental > Terrestrial > Soil > Unclassified ... | reverse complement strand
CTCGCCGCCGCTGACCGCGATGGTGGCGCAGATGCTCACCGAGAGCAACAACGTGATCGCCGAGAACCTGGCCAGGCATGTGGCCATCGCCACCGGGCACCCGGCCACGTTCGGCGGGGCCGCAGCGGCGGTGACCAACGTGGTGCGAGGGCTGGGCGCGGGAACGGGCGTACACCTGGTCGATGGCAGCGGGCTGTCCCCGCAGGACCGGATCCCGGCGGCCACGCTGGTCCGGCTGGTGGGCCTGGCCGCCTCCACGGCTCACCCGAACCTGCGGGCCGCCATCACCGGCCTGCCGGTCGCCGGGTTTTCCGGAACGCTCAGCGCCGGGCAGAGCGTGTTCGGCGACCTGGACGCGACGGCCCGGGGAATGGTCCGGGCCAAGACCGGCAACCTGGACACGGTTGTCAGCCTGGCCGGGCTTGCCGACGACCGGGACGGGGCCGTGCTGAGCTTCGCTTTCATGGCGGACAAGGTGCCATCGGCGCGGGACCTTCTGCGGGCGGCGGCCCAGATCGGCAAGCTGGCCGGCGCCCTGGCCGGGTGTGGCTGTGGCTGACGCCCCCGCGCGACGGCGCCACCCTTGCCCGCCGGCGCCCGCCCCTCCGTAAAGAGAGAAGAAGGAATCCGGCGGCCGGGCGGTCCGCCAGGGGACGTACGGTGGAGCAATGAACAGCAGCAGCCCGCAGATGATCGACTGGGACGTGGCCATCGCCACCGGAGTGCGGTGGGTTCGCCCCGGGCCGCAGGTAAGCATTGCCGAGGCCAGACGGGCCGTCAGCGAACTGCGCGAGCTGGCCGATGCGGTCAGGGAGCCCGTCCGTGAGCTGACCGGGCTGCACAGCCCCGAGGTGAGCGGCCAGGTCGCCGTGGTGGACCGGCCGGGCTGGATCCGGGCCAACGTGGACGGGTTCCGGGTCGTGCTCGACCCGCTGGTGACCCGGCTGGCCGAGCGCGGGACGGTGCCGGTGCCTGGTTCGATGGTCACCGCCGTGGGATCGCGGATGACCGGGATGCAGGCCGGGCTGATCCTGGCCTACCTGGCCAGCCGGGTGCTCGGGCAGTACGAGCTGTTCCTGCCGCCGGACCCGGGCGGCGGCCAGCCGGTGGGCAGGCTCACCCTGGTCGCGCCCAACATCGTCATGGTGGAGCGGGAACTCGGGGTCGATCAGCACGACTTCCGCCGCTGGGTGTGCCTGCACGAGGAAACGCACCGGACGCAGTTCACCGCCGTGCCGTGGCTGCGCGGGTACGTACAGCAGGAGATGACCGAATTCCTGCTCGCCTCGGAACTCGACCCGGCCGCGATCCTCAAGCGGGTGCGCGCGGCCGCCGACGCCGTGGCCGGCGCGGTGCGCGGCGGCGATGACGGCGAGAGCCTGATCGAGGCGATCCAGACGCCGAAGCAGCGCGAGATCCTGGACCGGCTCACCGCCGTGATGACGCTGGTGGAGGGGCATGGCGACTACGTGATGGACGCCGTGGGGCCGCGCGTGGTGCCGTCGGTCGCCCAGATCAGGGAGCGGTTCAACGCGCGGCGCGGGTCTGCCAACCGGATCGAGCGGGCCATCCGGCGGATCCTGGGCATCGACCTGAAGATGAAGCAGTACGCCCAGGGATCGAAGTTCGTCAAGGCGATCGTCGAGGAAGCCGGGATGACCGTGTTCAACAAGGTCTGGGCCTCGCCGCAGACGCTGCCCACCAAGGCGGAGCTCAGCGCCCCGCACGCCTGGCTCGACCGGGTCGGCGCCAGCGACGGCGGCGCCAGCGACGGCGGCGCCAACGGCAGCGGCGAGTGGTACGGCAGGCGCGCCGTCGGCGAGACCGGCTAACGCGCGGCAGCCGCGATGGGGCCGCATCCAGCCGTCGCGGAGCTGCGGGCCGCCGTCCGGAAGCAGCTACAGGACCTCCATCCCGGAGATCTGGTCCTCGCCGCCTGCTCGGGCGGCGCGGACTCACTGGCGCTGGCCGCCGCGCTGTCCTTCGTGGCGCCCCGGCTCGGGCTGCGGGGGGGCGGTGTGACCGTCGACCACCAGTTGCAGCCGGGTTCGGCCGATCAGGCGGCGCGGGTGGCGGCCCAGATGACCGGGCTTGGCCTGGCGCCGGTGGAGATCCGCACGGTCACCGTCGGCGGGTCCGGCGGGCCCGAGGCGGCCGCCCGGACGGCCAGGTACCGGGCGCTGGACGAGGCCGCCGAAGCGACCGGGGCGGTCGCGATCCTGCTCGGCCACACCAGGGACGACCAGGCCGAGGCCGTGCTGCTCGGGCTGGCCAGGGGGTCGGGCGGGCGGTCGCTGGCCGGCATGGCCGAGCGCTCGGGCCGGTACCGGCGGCCGTTCCTTGACGCCGGCCGGGACCGGACGCAGGCGGCGTGTGCGGCGCTGGGCCTGGCGGTCTGGGAGGACCCGCAGAACGCCGATGACCGCTACACCAGGGCACGGGTCCGCCACCGCGTCCTGCCGGTGCTGGAGGAAGCCCTCGGCCCTGGGATCGCCGAGGCGCTGGCCCGCACCGCCCGCCAGCTCAGGGCCGACGCGGACGCCCTGGACGAGCTGGCCCGCCAGGCCGCCGCGCGGCTCACCCCGCCCGGCGCTGACCGGTTCACGCCGCCCGGCGCTGAGCTGGACGTCGCCGCACTCGCCGGGCTGCCCGCCGCCATCAGGACCCGGGTGCTCAGGCACGCGGCCATCGCCGCTGGCTGCGGCGGCGGATCCCTCACCGCAAAGCACATCGAGCGGCTCGGCGAGCTGGTCACCGGCTGGCACGGGCAGCGCGGGGTGGACCTGCCCGGTGGAGTACGCGGGGTGCGCGAGTGTGGCAAGCTGCGGTTCATCACCGGTGGCGGCCAGGGCACGGAGGGCGCGGATGGACGCGAGCGACATGGGAGCCGACCTGAAGGAGGTGCTGATCACCTCCGAGCAGCTTCGGCTGCGCGTCGGGGAGCTCGCGGCCCAGATTGACGCGGATTACGCCGGCCGCGAACTTCTGCTCGTCGGTGTGCTCAAGGGAGCCGTCATGGTGATGGCCGATCTTGCCCGCGCCATGCACCTGCCGGCCGAGATGGACTGGATGGCGGTCTCGTCCTACGGTTCGGGCACGAAGTCCTCTGGCGTCGTGCGCATCCTCAAGGACCTCGACACCGACATCACCGGGCGGCACGTGCTCGTGATCGAGGACATCGTGGATTCCGGCCTGACCTTGTCCTGGCTGCTCGGCAACCTGAGATCACGCGGGCCCGCCTCGGTGGAGGTGTGCGTGATGCTGCGCAAGCCTGCCGCCGCGCAGATGGACGTGCCGGTCAGGTACACCGGATTCGACATCGCCAACGAGTTCGTGATCGGCTACGGCCTGGATTACGCCGAGAAATTCCGGAACCTTCCGTTCATCGGGACCCTCGCCCCGCATGTCTACGGAGGGGCGGGGAACACATTGCGCGATGAGAAACGTTGACCTGCTGAAGGATAAAGCGCACATGCGGCCCTCAGCCGCGCGGTGCGCCCTGGGTGCCAGCAGCCGCGAGCGCGGTGTACTGTCGAGTATCCGCCGCCGCAGCCAGGACGAGAGGGACACCAGGCATGGCGCTGGGAAGCAAGGTAGCCTCGCCGGGGAGCGGTGGGACATGATGCTGGTCGGGAGGGTTCGACCCGGGGCACACATGGTGAGCAGGGTCATTCGCCGATGGATCTGAAGCGATACTTCCGCGGGCCGTTTCTCGGCATTCTCGTCACGCTGTTCGTGGTTGTCCTGGTGTTCGAGTACGCCAGTGGCGGCAGCTCGTACAAGCAGGTCAACACCTCACAGGTCGTGCACGCGATCGAGAATCACCAGGTGAGTTCCGCCCAGTTGCTGAACAAGGACAGCACGGTCCAGATCACCACCACCAGTGGGGTGAAGGAGCAGGCGTCCTGGGTCGGCAACCAGGGCCAGGTGCTGCAGGCTCTCCTGCAGAACGAGTTCGATCACGGCCAGCTCAAGGGCGGCTACAACGTTCAGGGGACCGGCGGCTCGGCCTGGCTCACCCTGATCGAAGACCTCTTCCCGTGGGTGCTGGTCGCCCTGTTCCTGCTGCTGATCATGAACCAGATGCAGGGCGGCGGCTCGCGGGTGATGAACTTCGGCAAGTCCAAGGCCAAGCTGATCACCAAGGACACGCCGAAGACCACGTTCGCCGATGTGGCCGGGGCCGATGAGCCGATCGAGGAACTCCAGGAGATCAAGGAGTTCCTGCAGAACCCGGCCAAGTTCCAGGCCATCGGCGCGAAGATCCCCAAGGGCGTGCTGCTCTACGGCCCGCCGGGCACCGGCAAGACCCTGCTGGCCAGGGCCGTGGCCGGCGAGGCCGGCGTGCCGTTCTACTCCATCTCCGGTTCGGACTTCGTCGAGATGTTCGTCGGTGTCGGCGCCTCCCGGGTGCGTGACCTGTTCGAGCAGGCGAAGGCCAACGCCCCGGCCATCGTCTTCGTGGACGAGATCGACGCGGTCGGCCGCCATCGCGGGGCAGGCCTCGGCGGCGGGCACGACGAACGGGAGCAGACCCTCAACCAGATGCTGGTCGAGCTGGACGGCTTCGACACCAAGGGCGGGGTCATCGTGATCGCCGCCACCAACCGGCCGGACATCCTGGACCCGGCGCTGCTGCGCCCGGGCCGGTTCGACCGCCAGATCATGGTGCCGCAGCCCGACCTGACCGGCCGCAAGGGCATCCTGCGGGTACACGCCCGCGGCAAGCCGTTCGCCAACGACGTGGACCTCGACGTGATCGCCGGCCGTACCCCGGGCTTCACCGGGGCCGACCTGGCCAACGTGATCAACGAGGGCGCCCTGCTGACCGCCCGGGGCAACGCCACCCAGATCACCATGGCCGCGCTGGAAGAGGCCATCGACCGGGTGATGGCGGGCCCGGAGCGCAAGAGCGTGCTGCTGTCGGAGAAGGAGCGCAAGCTGATCGCCTACCACGAGGGCGGCCACGCGCTCGTGGGGCACGCGCTGCCGAACGCCGACCCGGTGCACAAGATCACGATCATCCCGCGCGGCCGGGCGCTCGGCTACACGGCGTCGGCGCCGGCCGAGGACAAGTTCCTGGTCACCCGCGCCGAGATGATGGACCAGCTCGCCATGCTGCTGGGCGGCCGGACCGCGGAGGAACTGATCTTCCACGAGCCGACCACCGGGGCGGCCAACGACATCGAGAAGGCCTCCCAGATCGCCCGGGGCATGGTCACCGAGTACGGGATGAGCGAGCGGCTGGGTGCGCGCAAGTTCGGCACGGGGGACGGCGAGCCCTTCCTTGGCCGGGAGATGGGGCACGCCAGGGACTACTCCGAGGAAATCGCCTCCGCGATCGACGAGGAGGTGCGCCTGCTCATCGAGGCCGCGCACGACGAGGCCTGGGAGATCCTGGTCCAGTACCGCGATGTCCTCGACCACCTGGTGCTCGAGCTGATGGAGAAGGAGACCCTGTCGCGGGCTGCCGTGCTCAAGATCTTCGAGCCGGTGCAGAAGCGGGCCGTCCGCGGCACCTACACCGGCTACGGCAAGCGCATCCCGTCCGACCGGCCGCCGGTGCTCACCCAGAAGGAGATGGCGCTGACCGCCGCGGCCGACAAGGACGCCATCGGGTTCGGCTCGGGCGCGAACGGCCAGGCCAGCCTGCCGAGTGTGGCTCAGGACGATACGCCGGGCGGCGAGGGCAGGTGACGTGACGTCCGGCGGGCCCGCACACGTGCCCGCGGGCCCGCCGCCACCGGGTCCGGCTCAGGACGGGCATCCGGGCGCTGCCGATATAGATCGTCCACGGATTGAACGCGCGGTTCGTGAAATTCTGCTGGCCATCGGAGAAGATCCCGACCGGGACGGGCTGCGGGCCACGCCGGCCCGGGTCGCGCGTGCGTATGCGGAGCAGTTTTCCGGGATGCGGCAGCGTCCCGAGGACGTGCTTACCACGCTATTCGACGCCGACCACGATGAGATGGTGCTGGTCCGCGATATCGAGGTCTATGGGACCTGTGAGCATCACCTTGTTCCTTTTTTCGGGTATGCGCATATCGGATATATCCCGAACGAGAAGGGGCAGATCACCGGGCTTTCCAAGCTGGCCAGGCTGATCGATGTCTACGCCCGGCGCCCGCAGGTCCAGGAGCGCATGACCAGCCAGGTAGCGGACGCGCTGATGCAAACCCTGGAGCCGCGAGGGGTCATCGTGGTGGTCGAGGCGGAGCACCTGTGCATGACCATGCGCGGGGTGCGCAAGCCCGGCGCAAAGACGCTCACCTCGGCGGTGCGCGGCATCTTCCGGGATTCCGACCGCACCCGGGCCGAGGCAATGAGCCTCATGTACGGGCGGCGCTGATTCGCATTACCTGATTACGCACTTGCCCGGGCCGGCCGCCAGACTCAGACGACCGCGTCATAGTTGGCTTGCACCGGGGTAAATGTTCCGCCTAGTGCGAAGATTTGGGCAATTCACGGAGGTATGCTGACCCTCTGCAGGTGAATGGTTCACCTGGATCGGCGCATGTCTGGTGTTGTCTAGGTTCGCGCACTTTGATCGCTGTCTGCCACTACGCTCATACACAGTGATTCCGGGGCCTGACGGAAATCTGGGATGAAGGAACAGGACTCAGTCGATTCTGGCGCGCGCCGGGCGCGCACCACGGCGCTGCGCGCGGCCGGCCCGCCGGCCTCGGCCACACCTCCGGACGGCCCCGATCCCGGCGACGGGTCCGGAGTGCAGCCGGAGCAGGGCATGCAGAGCGTGCCGGAGACGGTGATCCCGCAGATCCGGGACCGCCGGAACCAGAGCAACCTGGTGCCGACCGTGGCTGCGTTGTTCGCCCTGCTCATCGGGCTGAGCGACATCCTGTCCGTCATCGATTCGGCCTGGAAGCGCCAGCTCGTTCACAGCAGGCTGCACCGGATCGCCATCGTCATGCCCGGCACGGATGTCGCCGTCACCGGCACCGCCGAGGTGATCACCGGCCTGATGCTGCTGATGCTCGCCTACGGGCTGAAGAAGCGCAAGCGCCGGGCCTGGCAGGCGGTCATCGCCCTGCTCGCGTTCAACATCGTGATCCACCTGACCCGCGAGCTGCACATCCCGATCGCCGCGGTGTCCCTGGTCACGCTCGGCGCGCTGCTGTACTTCAGCGACTACTTCTACGCCAGGGGCGACCGGCGGACCCGGTGGAGCGCGCTGTGGGTGTTCTGCGGGCTGGCCATCGCCGATGTGGCCATCGGGATGACCTACATCATGGTGGCCCGGGGGCTGGCCAAGGACTACTCCATCCCGCAGCGGCTGGAGCACGTGCTCTACGGGCTGGTCGGGGTGTCCGGCCCGGTGCAGTTCGTCCCCGAGGCCCGCAGCGACGGGTTCGACCTGCTGACCAGCGGCTTGGGCCTGTTCACCGTCGTCATGACCATCTACGTGTTCCTGCGCGCGGCCGAGCCCAAGGCCAGGCTCAGCGAGCGGGACGCGGGCCGGATCAGGGAGCTGCTGGCCAAGCACGGCGAGCGTGACTCGCTCGGCTACTTCGCGCTGCGCACCGACAAGAGCGTGATCTGGTCGCCGACCGGCAAGTCGTGCATCTGCTACCGGGTGCTGCGCGGGGTGATGCTGGCCAGCGCCGACCCGCTGGGCGACCCGGAGGCCTGGCCCGGCGCCATCCAGGTGTTCCTGGACGAGGCGGCCGCGCACGCCTGGATCCCGGCCGTGATGGGGTGCAGCGAGCAGGCCGCCGAGATCTGGTGCCGCGAGGGTGAGCTGACCGCGCTGGAACTCGGCGACGAGGCCATCGTGGACGTGGCCGATTTCAGCCTGTCCGGCCGGGCCATGCGCAACGTGCGCCAGATGGTCTCCCGGGTGGCCAGGGGCGGCTACGTGTCCGAGGTCCGGCGGCTTTCCGACATCAGCCCAGCCGAGATCGAGCAGCTCAACCGGCAGGCCGACTCCTGGCGGGGCAGCCCCACCGAGCGCGGCTTCTCGATGGCTCTCGGCCGCGTCGGCGGCCCCGGCGACGACGACTGCGTGGTCGCGACCGCCACCGAGAACGGCGAGCTGCGCGCGCTGCTGCACTTCGTCCCATGGGGCAGCGACGGGCTCTCGCTGGACCTGATGCGCCGGGACCGGGCCTCCCAGCCCGGCCTCAACGACTTCCTCATCGTGGAGGCGATCAAGGCGGCGCCCTCGCTCGGGGTCAAGCGGCTGTCGCTGAACTTCGCCGTGTTCCGCGCGGCGCTGGAGCGGGGCGAGCGGATCGGCGCGGGCCCGGTGCTGCGGGCCTGGCGCGGGCTGCTGCTGTTCCTGTCCAAGTGGTTCCAGATCGAGTCGCTGTACAAGTTCAACGCCAAGTTCCAGCCGTCCTGGCAGCCGCGGTTCTTCGTCTACCCCAGCATCGGGAACGCCCCCCGGATCGCGCTGGCGGCCCTGGAGGCCGAGGCGTTCCTGGTCTGGCCGAGGCTCGAGGTACGCCGGGTGGCCCGCAAGATGGGCCTGGGCAAGCTGCGCCGCCGGCTGGTGCGGATGCGCGCGGCCCGGCGCGTCTAGCCGACAGCACCGCGGCGTGCCCCACCAGGCCGCATAGGCTGGCCTGATGAGCGATGACAGCGTGCTGCCCGGCCTGCCTCGGGCCGGCCGGTGCCTGGTGATGGGCGTCGTCAACGTCACGCCGGACTCGTTCTCCGACGGCGGCAAGTGGCTCGGCACCGAGGACGCCATCGGCCACGGGCTCGACCTTGCCAAACAGGGCGCCGACCTGGTGGACGTGGGCGGCGAATCCACCCGGCCGGGGGCCCAGCGGGTGTCGGACGCCGAGGAAATGCGCCGGGTGATCCCGGTCATCGGCGCTCTCACCTCGGCCGGGGTGCGGGTCAGCGTGGACACCATGCGGGCCCGGGTCGCCGCGGCCGCCGTGGAGGCCGGGGCCTGCCTGGTCAACGACGTGAGCGGCGGGCTGGCCGACCCGCAGATGCCGCGCCTGGTGGCCAAGGCCGCAGTGGCCTACGTGGTGATGCACTGGCGCGGCCACAGCCACGACATGATGAAACGGGCCGTCTACACCGACGTGGTGGCCGAGGTCGCCGCCGAGTTGCGGCGCCGGGTGGACACGGTGACCGGCGAGGGCGTGGACCCGGCCCGCATCATCCTGGACCCCGGCCTCGGCTTCGCCAAGCAGCCCGGGCACAACTGGGCGCTGCTCACCGGGCTGCGGGAGATCGCCACCCTCGGCGGCACCTGCCCGGGCTTCCCGGTCCTCATCGGCGCCTCCCGCAAGAGCTTCCTGGGCAAGCTGCTGGCGGCCCCGGACGGCACGCCGCGGCCGTTCGCCGGCTGCGACGGCGCGACCGTGGCGGTGACCGCGCTGGCCGCGGCGGCTGGAGCCTGGGGGGTACGGGTGCACGAGGTCCCGCTCAACGTGGACGCTGTCCTGGCTGCCAGGGCCTGGCGCCAGGCAGCCGGGGAGCGCGGGTGAGCCTGGACCGGATCGCGCTGCGCGGACTGCGGGTCCGTGGCCGCCACGGCGTCTTCGGGCACGAGCGGCGAGACGGCCAGGAGTTCGTCGTCGACGCCGTGCTCGGCGTCGACGTCCGGCCCGCGGCGGCCGGCGACGACCTGTCCCGTACCGTCGACTACGGCGTCCTGGCCGAGCGGCTGGCCGCCGTCGTCGCCGGTGAGCCCGTGCGGCTCATCGAAACGCTGGCCGAGCGGCTGGCCCAGGTCTGCCTGGCCGAGCCAGGAGTACAGGAGGCTGAGATCACCGTTCACAAGCCGCAGGCGCCTGTGACGCAGGTTGTCCAGGATGTGACCGTGACCATCACACGGAGCCGGGCGTGACCGCAGCCGCCCCCCAGCCGCGCCGGGTGGTGCTGGCCCTCGGCAGCAACCTGGGTGACCGGCAGGAGAACCTGCAGGGCGCGGTGGACGCGCTGTTCGACGCGCCCGGCTTCCGGTTCCTCGCCGCCTCGCCCATCTACGAGACCGCGCCGGTGGGCGGCCCGGAGCAGCCGGACTACCTGAACGCGGTGATCACGGTGCGGACGGCCCTGCCCGCGCGGATGATCCTGGACCGTGCCCGCGGCGTCGAGGACGCGTTCCAGCGGGTCAGGGACCAGGTCTGGGGCCCGCGCACGCTGGATGTGGACCTGATCGTCTGCGGCGGCGAAATCAGCGACGACCCGCAGCTCACCCTGCCGCACCCCCGGGCGCACGAGCGCGCCTTCGTGCTCGCGCCCTGGCACGACATCGAGCCGGACGCCGAGATCCCCGGCCGCGGCCCGGTGGCGGACCTGCTCCGCTCGGTCGGCCTGGCCGGGGTCCGCCGGCTGGACGGCAGCGAGCTACACCCACCGGCATGACCCCGACGAAGCCCCGCGCGCTGTTCGGCCTCGGCGTGGCCTGCGCCCTGGTGACCTGGCTGCTGCTCGTGCGGCTCTACAGCTCGCTGCCGCCGCTGCCGTGGACGCCATCCCTGACGCTGGTGCTGCTCGCCATCGTGGAGGGGCGCAGCGGGTACCTGCTGCGCCGGCGGATCGCCGGGCGCTGGCAGGCCAGCCAGAACGGTGACGGCAGGAGCCGGCCGAAGCCGCTGCATCCCATCGGGATCGCGCGCACCGCGGCCGTCGCCAAGGCCAGCGCACTGGCGGCCGCGGTGATCGCCGGGCTGGCGCTCGGGTTCGTGATCGACCTGACGCGATCGCTGAGCGAGCCGATTCCGCGGCAGGACACCTTCGCCGCGCTGGGGATCTTCGCGAGCGCGGTGCTCCTCGCCGTCGCCGCCGTCTACCTGGAGCGCTCCTGCCGGGTGCCCGGCCCGCCCGGGGATCGCTGAGCCCTGGATATGCTGATCATGTTCGTCCGGTACCGGGAGACCCCTTTCAAGATCGCACAATACGCTCAGGAAACCAGGCTTGAGCAGGACGAGCACCCCGCGGACGCCGGTTTTGAAAGGGTCTTAAAGACTGGAACGAGATGGAATCTGACGTGACGATGGGCCAGGCGACGGCCCAGGCTCAGGCACGCCCGGCCAGGCTCACGGTCGGCGTCATCGGCACCGGCCGGGTCGGCGCCACCCTGGGCGTCGCGCTGGCCCGGGCGGGCCACCAGGTCGTGGCCGCGACCGGTGTGTCCGAGGCGTCGCGGCGCCGGGCCGCCGAGAGACTGCCCGGGGTGCCGATCACCGAGCCGCACGAGGCCGCGGCCCGGGCCAGCCTCATCCTGCTGTGCGTTCCCGACGACGCGCTGCCCGGGCTGGTCGCGGGCCTGGCGGCCACCGGAGCCGAACTGTCCGGCCGCCTGCTGGTGCACACCAGCGGCCGGTACGGCACCGGGGTGCTGCGGCCCGCCACCGCCCGGGGCGCGCTGCCGATCGCGCTGCACCCGGTCATGACGTTCACCGGCCGGCCCGACGACGTCGAGAAGCTGCACGGCATCAGCTTCGGCGTGACCGTCCCGGACGAGCTGCGGCTGGTCGCCGAGGCGCTGGTGATCGAGATGGGCGGCGAGCCCGTGTTCATCCGGGAGGAAGACCGGGGGCTGTATCACGCGGCGCTGGCCAGCGCCGCCAACCACCTGGTCGGGCTGGTGGCCGAGGCGTCGGACCTGCTGCGCGGCGCGGGTGTGCCGAACCCGGGCCGTATGCTCAGCCCGCTGCTGTTCGCGGCGCTGGACAATGCGTTGCGGCTGGGCGATGCGGGGCTCACCGGGCCGGTCGCCCGGGGTGATGCCGACACCGTCGCCCGGCACATCGAGGTGCTCGCCGCCGCGTCGCCGCAGGCGCTGAGCGCCTACCTCGCGCTGGCCAGGCTGACCGCCGGGCGCGCCCTGGCGGCCGGGCTGCTCTCGCCGCCGGACGCGCGCCGCCTGCTCGACGTGCTCGCTTCCTTCCCCCACCCGGATGGGCCGGCCGGATGACCGTGCCGGTGGCCCGGACCAGGGCGGAACTCTCTGCTGCCAGGGCTGGCCTGGCCGGGCCGGTGGTCCTCGTGCCGACCATGGGGGCGCTGCACACCGGCCATGTGGCGCTGCTGCGGCGGGCTCGCGAGCTGGCCGGGACCGTCGTGGTGTCGATCTTCGTCAACCCGCTGCAGTTCGGGCCGCATGAGGACTACGACCGGTACCCCCGGGTGCTGGACGCCGACCTGGCGGTCTGCGCGGCCGAGGGGGTGAGCCTGGTGTTCGCGCCTGGCCGTGCGGACATGTACCCGGTCTCGCCGCAGGTGACCGTGGACCCGGGCCCGGCGGGCCAGGTGCTCGAAGGAGAGTTCCGGCCCGGGTTCTTCGGCGGCGTGCTGACCGTGGTGCTGAAGCTGTTCCAGCTGGTGCGCCCGGGAATCGCGGTGTTCGGCCAGAAGGACGCCCAGCAGCTCGCGCTCGTCCGCCGGATGGTCGCTGACCTGGATCTCGGGGTCCGGATCGAGTCCGTGCCCACCGTGCGCGATCCCGACGGCCTGGCCACCTCCAGCCGGAACGCGTACCTGTCGGCGCCGGAACGTTCGGCGGCGCTGGCCCTGCCACGGGCGCTGGCGGCCGGGCAGGACGCGGTGGCCTTGGGGCCAGCGGCCGTGCTCGCGGCTTCGAAGGCAGCGCTCGGCTCTTCCGGGGTGGCGGTGGACTACCTGAGCCTGGTGGACCCCGCGACGTTCACACCGGTGGACGGCGCGCACACCGGCCCGGCCATCCTCGCCGTCGCCGC
>Ga0070733_10002610_pt1 | contig 12700 bp, 12 predicted proteins | sample Coa_R1_9_FD_66450 | JGI IMG/M metagenome (GOLD analysis project Ga0070733, IMG submission 66450) | Surface soil microbial communities from Centralia Pennsylvania, which are recovering from an underground coalmine fire - Coalmine... | ecosystem: Environmental > Terrestrial > Soil > Unclassified ... | reverse complement strand
CAAGGCGTCGACGAGATCGCCGCGCAAGGAGCAGCAGAGACAGCCGGAGGCGAGCAAGATCACGTCGCCCTCGGCCCTCTCGATCAGCGCATGATCAAGGCCGGCCTCGCCGAACTCGTTGACGATCACCATCGTTCCGGAGAACGAAGGGTCGCGCAGCAAGCGATTGATGAACGTTGTCTTGCCCGCGCCGAGAAAGCCGGTGATGACGCCAACCGGGATCGGCGCGGCGAGCCCGCCGCTCGCCGTCATCTTAAGGCCCGGTCGGAATAAGCTTGCCGACGAACACCGGCGCTCCTGAGGGCTGGCCGGTCGGCGACCCGCCCGGCGGCTCGATGGTCACCGCATAGGTCGCGCTTTGGACAATCGCCGGATCGTAGCTTTGAAGCTTCGGATTGGCCGTCACGTTGCTTTGATCGATGACGCCGAGCGAGCGCGGCGCGCCAAGCTTGGCGTCGATGATCCACAATTCATAAGATTTGTCGGCCTGCGGCGGAGCGGCGACCGGGCGCACGGTCAAGCTCCGGTCGTCCAGATTGACGGTGACGACAAAGGCCGGCTGGTCGGCGCTCTTTTGCAAGATTGCGACGAATTGATGCGGCGCGCTGAGCCGCGTCGTTTCTTGCAGGGCGATGCCGATCGCCAGCGCGGCGGCGATCGCGCCGGCCGCGACGGCGGAAGCGCGCCAAAACCGGAGGCGCTTCGTAAGATCGACGATCGCGTCCCGCGTCAGGGAGGTCCCGCCGAGGCGCGCCTCGATATCCCCGAGAAAGTCGCGCGGCGACGCCGCAGGCGGAATAGCCTCGGCGAGCGGCGCAAGGCGCAGCTCCCAGCCGACGATCGCCTGATCGAGATCCGCCTCGCGCTGGCGGCGCGCCGCGACCTCAGCCCGTTCGGCGGCGTCCAAAGTGCCAAGGGCGTATTCGGCCGCATTGAGGTCGTCTTCCGGAGAGAGGCTCATGACGACAAGCAGTCCTTGAGCTCGCTCAAGCTACGACGCAACCAAGTCTTGATCGTGGGAACCGGATGGTCGAACTTTTTGGCCAAGGCCTCGCGGCTCGCGCCGCGATAATAGGCAAGCAGCACGATTTTGCGCTTTTCGGGATCGAGCGCGTCGAGGCAGCGCAGCAACGCGGCGAGCCGCTCGCTGCGGTCGCGAGAAGCCAGCGGATCAGTCTCTTCGGCGGGCGGATCGAATCCTTCTGAGAGGTCCCCGATGGCCAAAGGCTTCGGCCGGCGCATCTCATCAAGCGCGCGGTTGCGGGCTATTGCGGTCATCCAGGCCAAGGGCGAACCCTTCGTCAAATCGAAGTCGGCGGCCTTCTCCCAGATTCGCACGTAGGCCTCCTGCAACACCTCCCCTGCGACGTCTCTCCGCGACACGATACGGACCACCACCCCGAAAAGTTTCGCCTGCGTCGCCCGATAGAGGGCCGCAAAGGCGGCGCGATCGCGCGAGGCGACGCGGGTCATCAGGGCGGCGAGATCTTCACCCGCCGACGAACTGCCGGAAGAGGGGTCCATGCGCGCCTAAGCCTAAGCCAAGTCGCGCAAATGTGAAATCAGCGGCCTTAAAAAGCGCAAGGCGGGCGCGGAAAGCGCCCGCCCCGTCTCATCCCGGGCGGTTTGGGGCGGATCAGCCCGGGATAAGAACCGTGTTGATGACGTGGATCACGCCGTTCGACTGCATGACATTGGGGATCGTGATCCAAGCGGTGTCGCCCTTCGCGTCGGTGATGGTCAGACGCGAGCGGCCCTGGCGCTTGACCGTGAGGTCTTCGCCCTGCACCGTCTTGAGCATGGCCTGTCCGCCGCCCTCATCAACCTTGGCGGCGAGGTCCTGAGCGGTAAGATGGCCGGCCACCACATGGTAAGTGAGCACGGCGACGAGCTTGTCTTTGTTCTCGGGCTTGAGGAGCGTTTCGACCGTGCCCTTCGGCAGCTTGGCGAAGGCTTCGTTGGTCGGCGCGAAGACGGTGAATGGACCGGCGCCCTCGAGCGTGTCGACCAGCCCAGCGGCCTTCACCGCCGCGACAAGCGTGGTGTGGTCCTTCGAATTGACGGCGTTTTCAACGATATTCTTGGAAGGATACATCGGCGCGCCGCCGACCATCACCGTCATCTCGGCGAAGCTCGGAGCGGCGGCGATCGTCATGCCGAGCGACAGGCTCGTCGCCATCAGCGCAGCGCGGAAAGAATTCTTGAGGTACATGTCACACTCCGTAAGTTGCTTCGTTCCTCCCGTCTTCGCGGGATGTGATCGAGAACGGAGCGATTCGCGCCGGGTTTCAGGACGCGAAAAATTAATTAATTCACCGCCCGGGATGCGACAGCGGATGAAACTTTTAGTCGGAGCGCCCGTAACAATGTCCACGGTCGACGCGAAGAGACGCGGAGGATGCCAATGAGCGCGTCAGCTGAAGAAATATCGACGGCGCCGGCTTTGCGCGGGCGGAGAATTATCTACCGTCACTCGCTCGTCGTGCGCGCGACGCACTGGATCAACGCCCTCAGCTTTCTCTTCCTGCTGATGAGCGGCCTGCAGATATTCAACGCCCATCCGGCGCTCTATTGGGGAAACGCGTCGACTTTTGACAGGCCTTTCCTCGCGCTGACCGCAGAGGAGAAGGCAGACGGCGACGTCAAGGGCGTGACTTATATTCTCGGCAAGTCCTTTACGACGACCGGCGTGCTCGGCGCCTCGCGCGACGACGACGGCGAGATGACCGCGCGCGGCTTTCCGACTTGGATCACGATCCCCTCGTACCAGGATCTTGCGACCGGCCGCCGTTGGCATTTCTTTTTCGCTTGGCTGCTGGTGCTGAACGGCCTCGTCTATGTCGGCAATCTTTTGGTCAGGCGCCGATTGACGCGCGACTTCGTGCCGAGCGGCCGCGAGATCCGATCGATCCCGCATTTGATTTGGGAGCATCTGCGTCTGCGCTTTCCCAAGGGCGACGAGGCGCTGCACTACAACGTCTTGCAGAAGCTCGCCTATCTCTCGGTGATCATCGCGCTGCCGATTCTCGTTCTCGCCGGCCTCACTATGTCGCCGGGGATGGATTCGGGATTTCCTTGGCTGTTGAGCCTGTTCGGCGGACGACAAACGGCCAGGGCCATTCACTTCATCATGGCCTCCTATCTCGTACTCTTCCTGCTGGTTCATCTTGTGATGGTTCTCGTATCGGGAGTCTTCAATAATATGCGTTCGATGATCACTGGCCGCTACGCCATCGAAGGGGAAAGGCGATGACGCGGGATCAGGCGCCGAACCGGCGCCAGATCTTGTCGCGCGCCGTCGCGGCCGGCGCCGCGATCGGTCTTGCCGCCTGCGATCGGATCTCGCAGGATTCGGGCAGCCGCTCGATTCTGGAGGCGGCCGAAACCCTGACCCGCTCGGCGCAACGCGCCTTGATCGGTTCGCGCAAGAGCCTGGCCCCTGAATATTCAGAGGCCGATATTTCCAAGGTCTTCAAGCCCAACGGATCGACCGCGCCGGACGATCCGGACTATGTGAAAGCGCGCGAAGAAAACTTCGCCAATTGGAAGCTCGTCGTCGACGGCCTTGTCGACAAGCCGCTGCGGCTATCGCTGAACGACCTGCGCGCTCTGCCGCCCAGAACCCAGATCACCCGCCATGATTGCGTCGAGGGCTGGAGTTGCATCGGCAAATGGACCGGCGCACCGCTCAAGGAGGTTCTTCGCCTTTCCGGGCTCAAGCCCGGCGCGCGATATCTTGTCTTTTATTGTGCGGACACGTTGGAGCAGACGCTCGACGGAACCGGCCAATATTACGAAAGCATCGATTTGGTCGACGCCTTTCACCCCCAGACCATCCTCGCCTATGACATGAACGGCGCGTCTCTTCCCGTCGAGCATGGCGCGCCGCTGCGCCTAAGAGTCGAGCGCCAGCTTGGCTACAAGATGGCCAAATATGTGATGCGCATCGAGGCCCGCGAGGAATTTGCCTCGCTTGGCCGAGGCCGCGGCGGCTTTTGGGAAGACCGCGGCTACGAATGGTACGCGGGGATATGATTTTTTAAGCCGCCGCCGTGTCGCATCAGCCAGGCTGACGCGATTGGCTTTAGCGCGCTTTGCTTGACGCCTCCGTGGGCGACTGTTAAGCATGCGCGCGATGCGTTGAGCGAATATATGTTTATTATCAATAGATTAACTGATAGCTGCGGGCCGGGCCGAATGGCCCCGGGGGCGCTTCAACGATGACCGTTCGTCTGCATTACGGCGACTTGCCGGACGGTTTTGAGTTCGGTCCGGTCACGGCGATCGACACCGAGACCCTCGGTTTGGACGTACGCCGCGATCGGCTTTGCGTCGTGCAATTGTCGGTTGGCGACGGCGCGGCCGAGGTCATCCGGATCGCGCCAGGCCAGAAACACGCGCCGAATCTCGAACGCCTATTCGCCGATCCGGCAACGTTGAAATTGTTTCATTTTGCGCGTTTCGACCTCGCCGTGCTCGCGAACGCCTTTGGCGCGATGCCGGCGCCGGTCTATTGCACCAAGATCGCCTCGAAACTCGCGCGCACCTATACCGACCGCCACGGATTGAAGGATCTGACGCGCGAATTATTGGGCGTCGACCTCTCCAAGCAGCAACAATCCTCCGATTGGGGCGCCGCCGAGTTGACCGAGGCGCAGCTTGCCTACGCCGCCTCGGATGTCCTCTATTTGCATGATCTGCGCAAAAAGCTGGACGAGATGCTGGAGCGGGAAGGTCGCGCCGATCTCGCCCGCGCCGCCTTTGGTTATTTGCCCGATCGAGCGCGGTTGGACCTCGCCGGCTTTGCGGAAATGGATATTTTCGCTCACGCCTCGCCTTGACCTTAGCTCTAGGCCAACGCCTCGCCGCGATCGCGCCGCAACTTCACCATCCCTTTTCATTACGCGGTGTCATATTATGTGAACGGCGGCGCAAGCCGCCGTCCGCGTCGGAAGCCGCATGGTTGATTTTGCAGTCCGATTTGAGCCGACCGAGCCGCCTTATGACGCGGAGCGGGCGCGAGCATTTGCGGCGGCGGCGCGGCATTCCGCGCTGGTCCGTTTGCTGCGCGTCGCCATCTTTGGCGGCGCCGTCGGAACAGTGGCGGTTCTCGTCGCGATCGCCGTCTTCGACCCCTTTGGCAGGCTCGCCCACGACGTTTCGGTCGCCGGACTCGGCCTCGACGGGAGCAAGGTGCTGATGGACAAGCCAAAGCTCTCGGGATTTCGTAAGGACGGGCGCCCTTATCTGGTGAACGCCCAAAAGGCGATTCAAGACGTCCTTCATCCGACGCTTGTCGAATTGCGCGGCATCGACGGCGAGATGGGGTTGGCGGCCAACGGCGCCGCCCATATGACGGCCGACACCGGGCTTTACGACACCGCCAATGAGCATATGGACGTTACCGGCAATGTCCGAATCAAGAGCGAGCAGTATGACGTGACGGCCCGGTCCGGAAGCATCGATTTCAAGAGCGGCGTTTATATTTCGAAGGAGCCTGTCACGGTCGTCACCTCAAATGGGGCGACTGTCAGCGCGGATTCCGTATCCGCGACTGACAATGGCCATCTATTAACCTTTGTGGGGCGAGTTCGTTCGACGTTGCAGCCACAAGATCAGAACGCGTCGACCAGCGCCCAGCTCAAGGGGACCAATCCGTGACGCAAGGAACGTTCTCGGCCTTGCGTCGCTTGCGACCGCCACGCCTTGCCTTGCGCCGCCGATCCTATGCGCGCGTCGTCTTGACGGCTTGGGCGACAATGGCGTTCATCGGGTCCGCCGCTTCAGCGGCCAACAGCAATCCGCCCCCCGTCAAGCCGACCGCTGCGCAATCTGCTGCGTCCAAGAAGCCGGCGGCAAACAGCCCCCCCGCGACGACTGGTAAGCCCGCCGCGTCCACGGATTCGAACTCATTCTTGCCGGGCGCGAGTTCCAAGGAGCCGATCTCCATCGATGCGGACAAGCTGGTCTATTTCGACAAGGAGCAGAAGGCGATTTACACCGGCAATGTCGTCGCCATCCAGGGCGACAGCAAATTGACCTGCAGCGTGCTGGTCATTTTCCTCGCGAAAAACGAACCGCAAGCTCAGGCCAACGCCGCGCCGGCGGCCAACGCGAATGGCCAAGCGCCCGCCGCGGGCCCGCCGAGCAGCGCGACCAGCCAAGTCAAGCATATGGACGCGACGGGTCCGGTGACCATCGTATCGAAAACCCAAGTCGCGACTGGCGACCGCGCCAGCTACGATAAGGTCGAGAACAAGGCATGGCTGTTCGGCAACGTCACTTTGAGCGACGGCTCCAATATCACCAAGGGCGACAAGCTTACCTATGACATGACGTCCGGCGAGGCGGTGGTCGAGGTCGGCCAGTCGGCGCAGCGGGTGCATGGCCAGTTCATCCCGAGCTCGAACGACAATGACTCAGGCGACAAATCCGCGTCCGCGCCGACGCCAGCGCCCGCGAAGAAGAAAGTCCCCTGACAATGCGGCGCCGAATCATTAGAAAGCGCAGCGGCGATCTGTTGGGGCCGCCGATAGGACGGCTCGCCGAGGATATCGGGCATTGAAGGATGATCCCACGCACGAGGGGGCGCGGCGCGGCGGCGCCGCGGCGCCTCGTTTGACCGGCTGGGGAGTCGATGAGATCGACGCGCAGGACCCCGCCCTTGGCTTTTATGCGCCGGAGCAGCCGGCGGCCGAGCCGCCGGAGGCCAGGAACGCCGGTCGCCGACATCTAGGCGAAACGGGCGCGCTTGCCGTCCACAATCTGGGCAAGAGCTATAGCGGTCGCGCCGTCGTGCAAGACGTCAGCATTTACGTGCGCCGCGGGGAGGCCGTGGGCCTGCTGGGTCCAAACGGCGCCGGCAAGACGACGGTCTTCTATATGATCACTGGCCTCGTCCGTCCCGACAAGGGCATGATCGAGCTTGACGGGCGCGACGTCACGCGTCTGCCGATGTACCAGCGGGCGCGGCTCGGCATCGGTTATTTGCCGCAGGAAGCTTCGATCTTTCGCGGCCTCAACGTCGAGAACAATATCCGCGCCGTCCTTGAAGTCACCGAACGCGACCGCAAAACCCGCGAGGCGACGCTCGATTCCCTGTTGGAGGAGTTCGACATTGCGAGGTTGCGCAAGGCGCCGTCGATTGCTCTTTCCGGCGGCGAGCGTCGGCGATGCGAGATCGCGCGCGCCTTGGCCGGCAAGCCGTCCTTCATGCTGCTCGATGAGCCCTTCGCCGGCATCGATCCGATCGCCGTCGGCGACATTCAGGATCTGGTGCGCCACCTGAAGGGCCGCGGCATTGGCGTGCTCATTACAGACCACAATGTGCGCGAGACGCTCGGCCTCATCGATCGCGCCTATATCATCCATAGCGGCCATGTGCTGACGGAAGGCGGGCCGGACGATATTATTTCCCATCCCGACGTGCGGCGCTTCTATCTCGGCGAAGATTTCCGGATGTGACGGCTTTGGCCGTCACTTCGTCTCGAAGACGAATTCGCTCGCGCCGCGCTGCTTCAATTCGTCCTCCGCGCCGGCGAGCGTGATCGCTTTGACATCGTTCCACAAGGGAACGAGGTCGCCGTAATGGCCCGAGAAAATGTGGCCGGATTCACCGGTCGCGATCATGAAGCGCGATTTGTCGGGGTCGCCGAGATCATAGATGCCGCGGTAGCCTGCGGCATGTACGCGGGCGAAGGGACGGTCCGCCGGCGGGTTGAATCCGCCGCCGCGATCGAGCGCATAAAAGTCCCCGCTGCTCGAAACGCTTAAATCGCTTAGGCGGCCGAACAGCGGCAAATGGCTGTAGAATTGATTTGTCAGGATCGAGACGTGCTCGGCGCCCCAACGCCATTTGCTCATATCGGCGCCGTCGCGTTGGACAAGCCTATCCAGAGCCTGATCGAACGCGCGAGAAATCGCTGCATGACAGTCTGGATCCGGGCCCTTTATCCCGTCGCACCATTGCGGATGATCCTCGATCAGGAAAGCGAGAGCCGAGGCGGCGAAGGGACCCTTCTCGGCCAGCGGCAGACCCGTCCTTTCGTTGATGAGGATGAGCCGCATCTCGTGCATCCAGGCGTCGAAGATCAATGGTTCGGGCCGATCCTTGTCCATCACGCCGTCCCATTTGGCGAGAAGCGCGAGCGCTTGCCTGGCGCGGTCGCTCGACGGCGCCGCGAGGGCGACGACGGGCAGCAGGTCCTTGGCGGCGAGCGATAGGAGATCGCCCTGCATCGCCTCGGACGTATCCAGCGTGTGCTTGTCGATCGTGTCGAAGAATTGTTGCAATCGACGCGCGCGATAGGGCTCTTCCCAGTCCTGTCCGAGATAGGGGTCGTTGTTCGGCGGGACGATTGCGTTGTTGGCGTTGAAGAAGAATCCGGCCGACGGATTGAGGACTTGCGGCATTTTGTCGAAAGGGGCAAAGCCGACCCAATCATTGGCCCCTGAGGCGCCGTCCGCCGGGACGAGGCCGTCGCCGGATTTGCGGATGGGCAAGAGGCCGGGACTGATGAAGGCGATGTTGCCTGCCGTATCGGCGAAGGTAAGGTTCTGTTCAGGCGTCTGCCAGAGTTTCAGAGCGTCGCGGAATTCGTTCCAGTCCTTCGCCCGGTTCAGGCGAAGAAAAGCCTCGACGGTCGTATCGTGATCGCCAAGGCCGCTATAGGCGAGCGCCATGACCTTTCCGGCGCCGGCCAGGGAGGCCATGCGCGAGTCGACGTCGGACATGACCGGGCCATGACGCGTCGCGCGGATTTTGATGACGACGTCGGGCGCGCCCTTCACATGAATCGTCTCGTCATGCGTCTCGAAGGGCCGCGGACCGTCGGGCGTCATGTAGCGGCTCGGGTCGCTTGGATCCACGGTCTCGACAAAGAGGTCCTGCACGTCCGAGCCGGTATTGGTGCTGCCCCAGGCGATATGATCATTCTGTCCCAAGACCACGATCGGCGAGCCGGGCAGGGACGCGCCTTTGACCCATCCCTCAGGCGTGACAATACGGGCGAGGTACCAAACGATAGGCGCTGCGATGCCGAGATGGGGATCATTGGCGAGGATCGGTTTGCCAGTCGCGGTGCGCGCGCCGGCGATCACCCATTGATTGGAAGCGCCATGATCGAAGGGCAGGAGCGCGCCGAGTTGATCAAGCGGGGAGATTGATTCGGCGTGGGTGGCTTTCGCGGCCGGCGCGACGGTGATCGGCGTTCCGGGCGGCGGCATGGGAAACAGCAGGCGCGCCTCATCGGCGGGCATCTTGGCTGCGAGCTCGGCGCGATCCAATTCGAGCTTATAATTGCTGCTGAGCTGCAGGCTCAGGAGCTTGCCGGCGACCAGGGTATCGGCTGGCCGCCAGGGCTCAGGGTCATCGCCGAGCAACAGGAATTCCGGCGGCAGTCTGCCGCGATGCGACGCCAGAAACGCGTTGACGCCGTCGGCATAGGCCTGAAGCGTCGCCTTCGCTTCCGGCGAAAAGACTTCGAAGCTCGTCTCCGCCTCGCGGTAAAAGCCGAGCGTGCGGATGAACTTGTCGACGCCAATGAGGTCGGCGCCCAGGATTTCGGCAAGACGGCCCTGGCCCGCCCGGCGCTGGGTCTCCATCTCAAAGAGCCTTTCGCTCGCATGGATGTAGCCGAGCGCTCGCGCGGCGTCGTCCATCGTCGCGGCGAAGATATGCGGCACGCCATAGCCATCGCGATAGACGCGGACTTCCGCCGAGAGGCCCGGCAGGCTCGCCGTTCCGGAATAATCCGGCATCGCCCGATAAAACACGAAAGCGACCGCGCCGACTGCCAGAACAACCAGAGCGACGACAAGAATGAGCGCCCATTTCAAGATGCGAAGAACCATGAAAAACCTTGGGCTTGGCGATGGCGCGATTCTTTGTCGCCCCTTTCGGCTCAATCAATCCGTTTCGCTCCGACTTGTCCATGCAGGGGGCGCGGCCGTCAGGCGTGACGAAAGAATGAGGCTCGCGGCTCTTGTCTCTTTTTGTCCGCTATAGGATTGTTTGACCAATCGAATTTCGCGCCGTTCCAAGGCGTCCGGGAGGATCGAGCCCATGTTGAAAACTCTCTTGAGAATCAGCGTCGCCGTCGGCGCCATCGTTATCGCCGGCGCGGCCATCGCCGACGACAATGTGATCAATCTCGGCATGATCTTGCCGATGACCGGCCCCTCGGCCTCCACGGGCAAGCAGGAGCAGGCGGGGGCTGAGCTCTATATTCAGCAGCACGGCGATAAGGTCGCCGGCAAGAAAATCGTTCTCACCATCAAGGACGACACCGGCGCGCCTGACGTCACCAAACGCATCGCGCAGGAACTGATCACCAATGACAAGGCCAAGGTGCTGCTGGGCTTTGGCCTGACGCCGCTTGCGCTGGCGGTTGCGCCGATCGCGACGGAAGCGAAAGTGCCGGAGGTCGTCACGGCCGCCGGCACGGCGATGATCACCGAGAAATCGCCCTATATCGTCCGAACGTCCTTCACGCTGCCGCAGGCCGCCGAGCCGATGGCCGAATGGGCGCTTAAGAACAACATCCACAAGGTCGTGACGATCGTGACCGATTACGGCCCTGGCGTCGACGCTGAAAAATGGTTCAGCGAGCCCTTCGCCAAGGGCGGAGGCGCGGTCGTCGAGAAAATCCGCGTGCCGCTCAAGAACCCCGATTTTGCGCCATTCCTGCAGCGGGTGAAGGACGATGCGCCGGACGCCGTCTTCGTCTTCGTGCCGTCGGGTTTCGGCGCCGTCTTCATGAAGGAGTTCACCGAGCGCGGCCTCGACAAAGCCGGCGTCAAGCTGATTGGCACCGGCGACGTGACCGACGATGATCTCCTCGCCGCCATGGGCGATCCAGCGATCGGCGCGGTGACGACGCATCACTACTCCGCCGCCCATGACTCGCCGGAGAACAAGGCCTTTGTCGAAGCCTTCGAAAAGGCGAACGACGGCATGCGGCCGAACTTCATGGCGGTCGGCGCCTATGACGGCGTGGCGCTCGTCTATCTTGCGTTGGAGGCGACCAAAGGCGCGACCGATGGCGATGCGCTGATCGCCGCTATGAAGGGCGCCAAGTGGATGAGCCCGCGCGGACCGGTGTCGATTGACCCCGACACGCGCGACATCATCCAGAACATTTACGTGCGCAAGGTCGAGAAGGTCGGCGATCAGCTCTTCAATGTCGAATTCGACAAGATCGAAGCCGTAAAGGACCCGTTCAAAGCGGCGGGAAATTAAGCCCCTGCCGCTGGCGACGCGCGCGGCTCCGCGTCAGGCGGGGTCGATCTTTCCGTTGAGCGATGCGCTGAATTCGACAACGCGCTTTCGGCGCATTTTTCGCCCATGGCTTTAGCTCGCGGTCAGTCAGCCCGTAATGGCGTTGCAGGCCTCAGCGTCCTGCGCCCCAGGGCGCGCGGGGCCTGGTCGGCCCCGTCGGGCTGGGCGGGGCCGATCTTTCGCTCAGCGTCGCGCGCAGAAAATAACCGCCTGGCCGCCATTGCCCTCGCAAGTCGCGCCTGACGGATCGGCGACATGCAACACGGCGTCGCCCACGCAATAAGCGCTGACCATGATCTCGCTCGGATCGCATGACGCCTTGTGCGGCCCTTGGACCAAGCGCAGCACGAAGTCCTTGCCGGTAAGGCCTTGCGGCCCAGGCTCGCCCTTCGGCCCCGGGTCGCCCTTCGGTCCAGGCGGGCCCTGGGGACCGGCCGGGCCGATCGGCCCCCTTGCAGTTTCAACCGCCTTGCCCGCTGGGCCGGGGTCGCCTTTGGGACCCGGCGGTCCAGGCGGCCCCGCCAGTCCCGCGAGGCCGGGCGGTCCAACCGGGCCCGCCTCGCCAGTCGGGCCCTCTGGCCCCGCCGCGCCCGTCAGACCCTGCGGCCCGATCGCCCCGTCTGCGCCGGCCGGCCCTGCTGGCCCCATGTCGCCCTTCGGCCCTTGAGCTCCTGGCGGTCCGGCGGCGCCGACGGATCCGGTTAACCCCGGAGGGCCCGGAGGCCCACGGTCGCCTTTCTGTCCTGGCGGACCCGCGGCGCCGGCGGCTCCAGGTTCGCCCTTCGGCCCCTGCTCTCCTTGTTCGCCCTTCTCTCCTTTGGAGCAGGCCGCTACCGCAAAGAGGGCGACCAACACGATTGCCGTAGCTAAGCGCATCGTTCCTCCCCCACGTGTACGACGCCTTCTCGGCTATACGCGTTTCGAGTTGGAAACGTTGGACCGTTGATGCGACATTAGCAATATGGCGTCGAGGCCGATTGCGATGCAGGGCGCTCGCCTGCGTGAGCGTTCGCGTCATCGGCGCTCGTGGCGCATCTCGAGGCGCGCCGGGACATTCCGACGGCGGGAGTATGGAAGGGACTCGCGTAAGGTGCTGACCATTCTTTTCGATGGCGTCGCATACGGCATGTTGCTGTTCGTGCTCGCCTGCGGCCTGTCGGTCACGCTCGGTCTCATGAATTTCATCAATCTCGCCCATGGCGCCTTCGCCATGGCCGGAGGATACGCCGCGGCCATCTTGATGAACCGCTACGATGTTCCGTTTCTGGCGACCTTGCCAGCCGCCTTCGGCTTCGCGGCGATCATCGGAATCATTTTGGAGCGCTGGCTGTACCGCCGCCTCTATGGCGCGAGCCATCTCGATCAAGTGCTGTTCACCATCGGCCTTGTCTTCATGGCGATGCCGATCGCCAGCTACTTCCT
>Ga0070733_10002608_pt1 | contig 12707 bp, 11 predicted proteins | sample Coa_R1_9_FD_66450 | JGI IMG/M metagenome (GOLD analysis project Ga0070733, IMG submission 66450) | Surface soil microbial communities from Centralia Pennsylvania, which are recovering from an underground coalmine fire - Coalmine... | ecosystem: Environmental > Terrestrial > Soil > Unclassified ... | reverse complement strand
TCTGGGCCGCGAGGAACGACAAGCCTGCCTCGACCATCGTCTCGTCCATCTGCTTGTCGATCTCGGCGCCGTGGGTGGAAATATCCTGCGGCGGGGCCACGGTGGCGCCCATGAAGGTGTGAGTAATAACGGGAACTGCTGAGGCCAACGCAATCAGAATCACGACTATCGCGAATAGTTTGCCGCTCATAGTGCCTCGCATCCGCCCGTCGAGCCGGGCCGGGAATCGACTCTGCGGGAGCGGGCCAGAGCCCGCTCCCGCAAAGAGCACGACTAGTACGCTTTTGCTTTGAAGCTGAAGTCGATCGACTTCGTTTCATTGCCGGTGATTGTCACATCCTGTGTTTGCGTGCCGTAATCTTCATGCCAGGCCGTGACGGTATATTTCCCTGCCGGGAGGTTAGGCAAAGTGAAGCCACCGCCATCACCGGTGATGGAATAGTGAGTGGTCTTCAGAACAGCAAACCAGCCGTGCATCCAGGGGTGAATATTGCACTTCACCGAAATGAACTCTGGCTGATCGAACTTGTCCTGAATCGGCGGGGACCCCGGCGGCTGAGACTTGTTCCACTCGCGGTTGACCTTGGCCAGCGGATGAATGTTGTGTGACGTCTGGTCGGCATTGACGACCTGCAGCTCTTGTCCGGTGTGGAGTGCGATCACGTGGGGAAGATACTGGCATCCCTTCTGCGTGAAAGTCACCGCCTGCGACGGAGCGTTGGCATCGTCGGCGCCAGCCGAGATGTAGACCACCACATTGTCGAGCGCATTGTTAGGTCCGGTCACGACGGTCTCGGTTGTCACAGGAGTGGGATGCTGCTTCGCACAACTGGGCTCCTTCGACATATCGATCGGTTTTTGTTTAACCGGCGTTCCGGTATATGTCACTTTCCCGCTGATCGTCCCGCCAAACATGAGAGCGGGACACAAGGTTGCAATGAGAATCGCAACACCGTACTTGCTAGCGCGCATTTCCTACCTCCTGAATCTCAATAACCGGCTGATTCACCGGTTTAGTTTCCGCCACCGGCAGCCCCGTTTCCGGACGGGCTGGCCGGCGCTGCTGATGGCTTTTCGACGTAAGGAGGAATCGTCCCACCTGCCGCCTTTAGCACATCGTTCTCTCTGCTGTGCCGGTTCACCTGCAGCGTACGCAGGAAATGGACGAGATCCCACGCGTCGCTCTGGGAAATTGTGTCCGCGAACGAGGGCATCGGGGTTCCATCCACACCGGTCATGAAAATCTTATAGATGTCCTGGTTCGTCGAACCACACTTGAAGCGCGAATCATCCTTGCCCGCTGCGAAGTTGTAAGGGCGAATTGGTTGATCCTGGCTGTCGGTCAAAGTCGCGGCTGAAGGGCCATCGCCTTTGCCCTGCGGACCGTGACATTTCCAACACTCCAGCTTGGTGAAGAGTGCTTTGCCGTGGGAAATGCTCTCCATGGTGACCGGAGGCTCAGCTGGAATTTTGATTGGATCGCCAGGCTTCTCTTTTCCCCAACGCGGAGAAAAAGTCTTGATATAGGCAACCAGATCGGCTCTTTGCTGCTTGGTGAACGTATTCCAGATTGGCATGTTGGAATTCGTCAGGCCGCGGGCAACGGTATTAAACAGATCCTCGTCCGTGGGCAGCGTGCCGGTCGGCGTGGAGCGGCACTTGAAGGTCGCCAAAGTAAAGTTGCGCGGCTTGGGATCCAGCCAAACGGCGTTCTCGCCGTTGCCGTCGCCCAAGTCACCGTGACAGCCGGCACAATATCGCCGGTAATCGGAATGCGCCTGCGGAGTATCCGAATGCCCGGTGATGTTACCGATGTGGCTCTCCATCTTCGGCCTCGGAGTCGGCGGGTGCGGGCCTACGTCAGGTACATCCTGCGCCTGCGCCAGCGTGAACCCGACCGCGAGAATGAAACAGAGAAGCAGACTAAAAAAATACACTCGCTTGAAGTTTTTCATTGTCATCCTCAAAACGAATTCGCGGACGCAGAGCGCCCGCGGTTTCATCCTCGTTAGAAGTCGAAGTCAAATCCAGTCAGGACTTCGCTGGTGTTCACGTTAGACGTATTCAGCCCAATGATCGGACCGGTGCCGTCCTGGTGCAGCCAGTTGTACTCGTTGTGCCAGGCAAAACCAGCACGGCTCGTCATGAACGGGTTGTAGCGGAATCCGAGTGTGTACGTGGAGATGTTCCCGAGGTTCGAAGGCGTCCCAGGAGTCGATTGCCGCGACATTCGGATCGTTTCGTACCGGCCAATGAAAATGAGCTGCGGGCTGTAGACGTAATGTGGCTCGAACAGGACACCATTCCACGTCGGCGCCTGGGAACCGGTCGGTAGAGTCGTCCCGGGCAGGTTGTTGGGAGCACCGGCGGTATCGATCGGATCGCCATAGCCTTGCCCAAACCATGCACTATCCCATCCGTGCTGAGTCACGACTTGCAAATCGAAGTGTTCGCCGAAGTAGAACTGCCCGACGAAGCCTTCGCGATGGAATGACTTGTTGCCGATTCCCGCGCCCGGCAGCGGCGACCCTCCCGCGGTCAGGTAGTAGGTCGGAGCTTGACCAATCATGGCGTACCCACCGATCCGGTCTACACCGAGCTTGCCGGTGTCGAACGCTTGACTGGCTGCAAAGAAACCGGTGTAGGCGTTGCCGTACGGAAGACCGACGTTTCCGTCGGTTGAGCTGAGTAGCGCCGCGGAATAGCGGGTACGGTCGTTGTACGAGTGACCCATGACTTCGACGCCGAGTTGGTTGTCGCCCATCTGGCCGAAGATATTTCCGTCGCCCACCGGGATGAAGTGATAGAGCTGGTAGATGCCGCCGTTACCGGTCAGCGTAAGGATCCTTTTTTCGGATAGCAGATTGTCGAGCTCGAACTTGCCCAGCTTCAGGTTGAGCCATGGGCTGCCGAAGAGATTGTCAAGCCGCGCCATCACCGTTTCGAAGTGGAACGAAGCTGTTGAGTCGGAGGATGGAAGCACGTAGAACGAGAAGTTTTTCTCGAGCGTTCCGCCTGTGTGGAAGTCGAGACCGCTAAGATCGAAGCCCGAAGTGGTGATGCGTGTGATTCCCGTTCCCTGGTCAACCGCTACCTTTCCCACGCTGACCCGGTGCCAGATTGGGGTGATGCGGAACGTGACCGGCCAGTACCCTGGATTCTGCCAAATCGGAGCATCCCGGTCGTTCATCAACTGGTAGCCGTTATCTTTGAATTTTTGACCGAAATAATTGAGCATCGGCCACGATTCATGGCAGGCCGAACAACGAAGTCCGTACTTACGAGCGAATGCCGGAAGCGCATCCGCATGTTGGCTGCTGCTCAGGACTAGAAACACCAAGACCAGAGCCACGGTGAGGAAATGCTTACCCCACGATGAAATTCCACGCTGGCGTGACTGCATCCCCATCTGCATGCCGCACTCCTCAGGCGATTTCAGTTTTAAAATTACGCATTCCCACAAATGCGAGGCGAGTTTCCTGTTTCGCGCCAGCGAGGAACCCCTTCCCAGCTTGGCGAGTTCGACGGTGAGCCTAAACCGATTTTTCCGAGTGAAGGTCCTACCACCGTACCGGGGCGGAATCCTACTATGGCTTCGCAATAACTTGCAAGGGGTCTCGAAAAATATTTTTTACATAATTTTGACAAGGTAAATTTATTGTCTCTTGGGACTTTTGCCCGGACAAACGCCTCGGGTTACCAGTTGACAGGCCCGCCCCTGAACTGCCACTCTTTGCCGACAGGGGTTCGTTTGTGGAAAAACCTATTTCGTCCCGGCAACGCCGGGTTTTTGGCATGGAAACGGCTGGCATTAGGTTTGGCCGACCCCGCAAGGCCTTTTGGGCTGGTTGGATGGTTTTGTCCATCGGGCTCACCTCCACGGCGCTTCCCGCCCGCGAAAAGGACGCCACCCAATATGGCGCCGGCCTGATTGTCAACGTCCCCTTCCCCGAAAGTGAGGTCACCCACGTCGTCCAGGAAGTAATCCAGAACGGGATCATCCGGGGAACCAAGGAGTACAACAAAGACGAGTATGTGACAGGCGCCACGAGCGTCAGCGCAACCCAGGTTTTTCCTGAGTGGACGGAAGGCGGCAAGGTCTTCTACAAGGTCCGGTTCAAGGCGCTGGACCCCAGGAACTTCAAGGACGGTAGCGATGTTGGTACGCTGGCGGTTCGCTACGTGGTGCAACCTCAGGACGACAAGCACACGGTGCTTCGGATCGACGCCCGGTTTGTTGAGGACTTTCGCCATGTCCTGCATCTCTCCAACGGATCTGTGGAAGGCGCGGAGTACAAAGACATCCACGATCATCTCGATTCCATTGAACTGATGAAGGCCGAGACCGCTGAAGCGGAGAGAGATAAGCGGGCCCAAGCCTCGAGAACTCAAAACGCGCCGGCGCAGGATGTGTCCGGGCAATCTTCGTCGTCTTCGCAAACATCCTCGTACGCAAATACCTCCGCAGTAGCCCCTTCCTCCGACACACCTCCGCCGACAAACGCGAAGAATGAACCGCCCGTTGCTGCTAAGACCCTGGAGGAGCAGGTTCACGACCTTCGGCAGCAAGTTCAGCGGCTCGTGAAATCTCCGGGGGCGCCGCTCAAGTCAGCTCCGTTCCACACGGCAACTACGCTGCAAACATTAGCGAGCGGAACGGAGGTGCTCGTTGTAATTTCGACACCCTATTGGCTCGGTGTTGAAACTCACGAAGGCCAGCACGGGTGGATACTGCGGGATGAACTGGAGCAAATCCCGTGACCTGTCGGACAGCGTATCGGAGCATTTCCTTCGCAGGGACAATCTGCGGAATCTTCGCCATTCTCGGCAGTTCCGTCTGTTCGCAGGCACAGGACAATCCCAACGAACGCTCTTTTCCACAGCCAAAAGCTGTAATCGAGAAAGCTCTCAAGACCCTGCAACCCAGCATGTCTGGTCGGTTGCCGGTCCTCGATGGATTCGCCAATCCAGGAGAACACCCTCTCGACCGCTACCAGCGGGGCTATTATCAGGCCACCCCAGAAGTCACATCGACGGGAAGCGGGTCCCTTGTGCGCATCACAACCAAGGTCACCGCTTGGTATGAAGATCCGGTCACGTCTCACGGCGGCTATCAATTGCTGAAATCGAACGGTCGGCTCGAGGCGGATCTTCTCGATCAACTGCAGGAACAGCTCGCGAAAAACTTGCCGGAGAAGAACACCGCTCCCCCCACCGCGATTTCACCGCCGAAGGTGGCCACGGAAGCAGCCGCAGAGCCCGCGTCGCCCCAGAAGTCCGCTTCTAACTTCCCGAAAACCGACCGGACTTTCTCGTCGCCGTCTAGGCCGAGCCTGCCATCCCGGGAAGAAAACGCGGAAAAATCCTCGAATCCGCCCAGCGAGAAATCTCTGAACGCGCCGCAGGCCGAGATCGAGAGCCTGACGGAACTCGTGAAAAATATCGCGCATCCCAAGAATCTGGTGGCCGTCAAGAAATCCGGAACTCCGGTTGTCGCGAAGCCGAGCTTGACCGCCAAACCGGAATTTCTTGCCAGCTTGCATGATGAGTTCGAAATGATCGATTTCAATGCGGACTGGGTTCACGTGCGGATCTCAGGCCTGTCGCGCGGCTGGATCTGGCGGAACAGCGTGGAGATGCCGGAAGGAATTCCTGATTCCGCTGTAACACCCGCACCCAGCGCAACCGCTGTCGCCGATCTTTTTCGCGTTAGCCGCGAGGAGACGGCTCCATTCCCCGGCGACTGGGCGCCTCTTCGCAGCAAGAATGTGAAAATCATTTCAGTGCAGCAAGAGGAAAAGGCGAAGGATGCCAGCCCAAGGGAACGACTCGAATACGCGAAATATCTTCTCGACAAGAATTACCAGGAGCTCTCACAGAAATCGCAAGAACTGGAGGGGATTGTCGTGATTTTCGATTCTGCCGATGGTGGCATGATCGCGGCCACCACGGCGACGCTGCAGCAGTGGAGAGCCGGCGCTCTCACCGACGCCGCGCTTTGGCACAAATGCTTCTTTGATCCGCCGGAAACTTTTGATTCGTCCGCTGCTTCCGGCGGCAAATAGTTTGATCGAGAGAAAGAGTGGGAAGCGGTTATGTTAGCCTGAGTGAGGCGGCGCACTTGCGTTTTCCCTTGACTTTCGAAAAGCAACAGAGTACCTATGCAATCCTTGAGCATGTGACGGAGTGGGGTCCGCATGTGCCCGGTTCTTGCAGCAACCTAAGTGCAGTTTTCGGGAAATGACAACACGGCCTAACTCATGAGCACGATGACACTGCCTCTCTCCGCATTTCGCACTCGGGCAACTTCCCTTTTCCGCGACTATGCCGAACTCACCAAGCTCCGGGTCACGACTTTGATCGTGATGACCGCTTGGTGCGGCTATTTCTTCGGCGCACATAAAGCGGGAACCTCCTGGATTAGCTTGGGGCTATTGCACGCATTATTCGGGATTGGGCTCGTTTCCAGCGGAACCGCTGCACTGAATGAAGTCATGGAACAGGATGTGGATGCGCACATGCGCCGGACTGCTCTTCGGCCGCTGCCGGCGGGACGCATGAGCCTTTTTCACGCAACCGCCGTTGGAGTCATCGCCGCGGTTGGTGGCTCGGTTTATCTTGCAGTGTTCACAAATCCTCTAACCGGACTCCTTACTTTCTTAACTTCTGTTGTCTACCTCGCGGCCTATACTCCATTGAAGCGTGTTTCCCCGATCTGTACTTTTGTCGGAGCTTTCCCGGGAGCGATGCCCGGCGTGCTGGGCTGGACCGCCGTGCGCGGTCACCTTGAATGGGGAACGCTGGTACTCTTCGCTATCCTATTTGTATGGCAGTTTCCGCACTTCTTCTCGATCGCCTGGCTTTACCGTGAAGATTACGCGAAGGGTGGAATCAAGATGTTGCCGGTGGTCGAAGAAGATGGACGCTCGACTGCCCGGCGCATCCTTGTATATTCCGTCGTACTGATTCCCCTCAGCCTGCTTCCGACTTTCATGGGTATGGCCGGAAGGATTTATCTTGTAGGAGCCGTAGTGTTGGGATTCGCTCTCCTTTACTTCGGGGTTCGCCTGGCCTTCCTGAATCTTCCCTTGGTCACCGCTCAGTCGAAGCTCCGCGCACGGCATGTTCTGCAAGCTACTGTGATCTATCTGCCTCTGCTTTTTGCCTTGATGATGGGCAATTCAATCAAGCCTTAGCCTCAGCCGTCACCTCGCCGACTTCGGCGGGGCGTATCATTTCAACTCCGGCTATTAACTATAAGCTATCGACTTGCCGTGGTCTGATTCACGACCAGATCGGGCGGCGGTCCCAGATTGTCCGGTAGTGCACCCGTAAGGGATTCCAAAAACGCTAACAAATCCTCGCGCTCGTCGAAAGTCAGGAAATCCAGCGCGTGAATCTCCTTGTCGAGGTGCGGGTTGAGATTGCCACCTCCGATGTAGTGATAAAGTGCGTCTTTCAAAGTCGGAAACGTTCCGTCGTGCATGTAAGGCGCGCGCTGCGCGATGTTTCGCAGAGTCGGAGTTTTGAAGCATCCCCAATCCGCCTGACTTTTGGTCTGACTGAAACGTCCCAAGTCCACCATGTCACCTCTCGTATCAGCGCCGATCCCGAGGTTGTGAAATTTGTTGTCCGTAAACAATGCGTAGTCCTTGCCGATGGTGTGGCACACTTCGCAGTTACCTTTCCTGGGATCCACGAACAGCTTTAGACCGCGTTGCGCCGAGGCCGAGAGCGCCTTTTTGTCGTGGCCGTAATAGAAGCGGTCGAAGGGAGAATTCCCGCTCAACACAGTCCGCTCGAAGGACGCCACAGACTTGGCGACCAGATCGATCGTAATTGTGTCCGTGCCCCACGCTTCCTTGAACCACGCGATGTACTTCGGATCCTTTTGCAGGCGTGCGACGACAGCGTCATGAGTGGACGCCATTTCGACCGGATTGGCGATCGGCCCCTTCGCTTGCTCCTCCAGGCTTGGTGCGCGTCCGTCCCAGAATTGCAGTGGGCTGTACGCCGAATTGATAACTGTGGGCGAGTGACGCGTGCCTTTCTTTCCTCCGACACCCAGCGAGACCGGATGTGTGTCGGCGAAACCGGTTTGAGGGCCGTGGCAGGAAGCGCACGAGACAGTCGAGTCCGCGGAGAGAATCGGATCGTAGTAGAGACGACGGCCCAGGGCAATCGTTTCGGCCGTTGGAGGATTATCGGGAGGTATCGGCACGGGAGGTAGTCCCAATGGAGCCGTGATCTCCTGGAGTTTGCCCACAGGCATGGTGATCACATTCGGCGGGTCTGCGGGACGGCTCATCGCATCCACCGGTCTGTAGAAAATCGCGAAGATAATCAGCGCGACGAAGAAGTAGGCGAACACCAGGAGGCGTGTTCTTTGCGAAGATCCCATAGACGCTCCTTGCTAGAGACCGCATAAAAATTTTAGGGCCCGATGAATTGGTGGAATGTGTTCTCGGTCACAACGGCTAGTGCGCCCAGATAGGGCACTCATCGCGAGCAGTGGATGGTAGTGTCTTGCGCAATCGCTGCTTCGTCGTAAAATGCTGCGAGGCCGAAACTTGAAGCTCACTGAAGATCCGCATCGCAGATTGAATGCGCTGACCAACGAGTGGGTGCTGGTCTCGCCCCACCGCGCGACGCGTCCCTGGCAAGGAGAGGTCGCGAAACTGTCGACGGTTCCTGAGCCTGAGTACGACCCCAACTGTTACCTGTGTCCGGGCAATGTTCGGGCTGGGGGAATTCGCAATCCGGCTTATGCGTCCACATTCGTCTTTGAAAACGATTTCGCTGCGCTCAAACCGCAGACCACGCATGAACGCCTCGATCAGGGGGGGATGGGATTGATTGTTGCGGAGGGCGAGCCCGGAACCTGTCGGGTCATCTGCTTCTCTCCGCGACACAACTTGACCCTGGCAACGATGTCTCCAGAGGAGATCGAGCCAGTCGTCCATACATGGGTCGGGCAATACCGAGAACTCGGCGGCCTGGAAGACATTCACCACGTCCAGATCTTCGAAAACCGGGGTGCGATGATGGGCGCCAGCAATCCGCATCCTCATTGCCAGATCTGGGCAACGCATTCTATTCCCGAGGCCCCGGCGAAAGAATTGGTGACTCAACAGGCGTACTTAAAATCCCATCAGCGCTGTCTGCTGTGCGACTACACCGCGTTAGAAGCGCGCCAACAAACCCGGATCGTTTGCGAAAATGATGGATTCGTAGCGTTGGTTCCCTTTTGGGCAGTTTGGCCTTTTGAACTGCTGGTATGCAGCCGTCGTCACCTCGGCAGCATGACTGAGTTCACGAATGACGATTCACGCATGCTGAGCCACATTCTCCATCGCGTTACGTCCACCTACGACAAAGTGTTCCAAGTCCCATTTCCTTACTCGATGGGATTCCACCAGTCACCAACCGATGGGCAGGATCACGCAGAGTGGCATTTTCACGCGCATTTCTATCCGCCGCTGCTGCGGTCAGCCACGGTTCGCAAATTCATGGTCGGATTTGAGATGCTCGGAACACCGCAGCGGGACATCACTCCCGAAATCGCCGCGGAGCGACTCCGCGAACTTGCCCGATAACGAAGTTCCATGCAGCAACGAAAGTGGTGAACCTTCTATGACAGTCAGAGCTTGTATCATGCGCTCGCTACTAATACTGGCAATTGCAGCCCTAAGTGCCGTTCACGTGGCCGCGCAAGCAACGGCTATTCCGACCCCCCGCCTGATCAGTCCGGAGGATCTGGCGAAACTTCTCCAGACGCCCAGCAAGGACAAACCGCTCATGATTCAGGTTGGATCACATGTGCTTTACGCGCAAGCGCACATTCCCGGCTCCGAATACATTGGCCCCGGGTCCACCGAAGCGGGCGTGCAGCAGCTTCGGCAACGGGTCTCGTCCTTGCCGCATACCAAGTTGATCATCCTTTATTGCGGATGCTGCCCCTGGGGACATTGCCCGAACGTCAAGCCCGCGGATGACGCCTTGCAGGGCATGGGCTTCACGAACGTCAAAGTGCTCTACATCGCGGACAACTTCGGCGTGAATTGGGTGGACAAGGGTTATCCCACCGCGAGGGGAGAGTAGCTGTGTATCCGATTCGGCGGTGGCTTTTGATCGCCGGTGTTCTGACACTGGCGGCGGTTGCGGTTTTCTATTCCAGCCGACGAAGTGGCAGGCAAGAACTCTCGTCGGGCGCGAAGATCCATCTTCCCGCTCCGGATTTCACGCTTCCCCAGCTCAACGGCCAACCGCTTCAACTCTCGTCCTATCGTGGCAAAGTCGTTTTGCTGGATTTCTGGGCGACATGGTGTGTGCCCTGCCGGGAAGAGATTCCGCACTTCGTGGAACTACAGCAAAAATATGGTGCTCAGGGTTTGCAGATCATTGGCGTCTCCATGGACGACTCCGCCGATCCAGTCGGCCCGTTTTACCGGCAGTTTCATATGAATTACCCGGTTGTGATGGGCAATGCGCAGACCGGAGAGTTGTATGGCGGAGTTCTGGGCCTGCCCATCGCATTTCTGATTGATCGCAATGGTCACATTCAGGCCAAACACATCGGCGCTACGAAAGCAGAGGTCTTCGACAAGGACGTCACGGGACTGCTGAAGACAGATTAGAGACACCCTCCGCCCAACGGGCCAACCCATTCCGCTCCCTCGATCTGTATCCAATCACATACCGTTGTGATTCCAATCGTCGTACCCAACAGCGTTTGCAAGCTAGCCTTTATGGTTCGCATCGGAATTCCCATGCGCGAGACCGTCAGGCGTCTGTGGCCAGAAATCGACTGGATTCAGAATCCTCAATTACGTGAACAAGTTACCGAGACCTGGATCAAAGCGCTCGAGCGCAGCCCGCTCCGTGCCGACGATCTGAACCGGATCCCTTTTTCCCTGCTGGTCGCCAACTGCCCCATCACCTTCATGGAGCACAAGCGCTGCGTGGTCCACATAGCGCGCGCGAGCGCCCGGGCGATGCAGGAGTTCATGGGATGCTCGCTACCGGTTGATGAGGACGCAGTCATCGCGGGGGCGATCCTCGCCGATGTAGGCAAGCTGCTCGAATACGAACTCGGTCCCGATGGCCAAAGCCGGCAGAGCGAGCGGGGCGAGGCCTTGCGCCATCCTTTTACCGGAGTTGCGCTAGCGCTGGAATGCGGCGTGCCCGACGGAGTTTGTCACATCATCGCCGCTCACGCCGCCGAAGGCGATTTGGTCAAGCGAACAACGGAAGCATTCATCGTGCATCATGCCGACTTCATGGCATTCCTGCCCTTCAAAAACCCAAAAAACGTCAAGGTGCCAGCGAGATAGGGAGCACACAATGTTCGGGACGAATTCGGCCGTACCTTCACAGGAAACCGTGACCGCCAAAATGTCGCGCTGGGCGGCCAGTCTGCAGTTTCAACATCTATCTCCCGACGCCATCTATCAGGCCAAGCGATTTTTGCTCGACTCGATCGGATGTGCGCTCGGAGGCTATCAGCAGCATGACGTAACCATCGCGCTCTCGGTGCTCGACGAGATCTCGGGGCGCGGACGGTCGACCGTAATCGCCACTGCCCGCCGCGTCGATCCTGTCTCGGCTTCTTTAGCCAATGCGCTGATGATCCGCTGCATGGATTACAACGACATTTACTGGAAGCAGGACCCCTCTCATCCGTCTGACATTTTTCCCGCGGCGATCGCTTGCTGCGAGCGCGCCTACGGAACCGGCAAAGATCTGATTGTTGGCTTGGTGCTTGGACACGAATTTGAGATGCGACTCTGCGAAGCTGCCTTTCCGGGCATTCGCGAACGCGGATGGCATCACGCGACCCTTACTGCATTCGTGTCTCCGATCGTTGCCGGACGCGCCCTACATCTCTCCTGGGAGCAAATCCAGCACGCGATTGGAATTTCCGCCAGTCGGCATTGCACCCTGGGCGCGGTCACGGCCGGGAAACTGACGATGATGAAAAACACCGTCGATCCCCTGGCCACGCAAAGTGGCGTGTTCGCGGCCTTGCTGGCGGAAAAGGGCTACACCGGCCCGGAACACGTGATTGACGGGAAGGAGGGTCTCACGCACGTCTTTCGCCCTGACTGGAAACTCAATGTCCTGACCGATGGTCTCGGAGATTCATGGCGAATCACGCAATGCGGCATGAAAGCTTTTCCCACAGAAGCCTTGACGCACACGCCGATCTCGGCTGTCCTCGACCTGGTGAAAAGAAATGATCTGCATCCGGAGATTGTGCAAAAGATCCAGATCCGCTCGCTGGCCCGCGCTGCTGACATCCTCTCCGACCCCAGCAAATATGATCCGCGCACAAAGGAAACTGCGGATCATTCCCTGCCCTACGTGATCGCTGCGGCGCTGGTGGACCGTCAGGTTACGCCCTGTCAATTCACGGCGGAAAAGATCATGGATTCCAGGATTCGCGAACAATTGAAAAAAATCGAAGTGGTCGCGGATCCCGAAATCGAGAAGGTATTTCCAGCACTACAGAGGGTGATTGTGCATATCGATACAACCGATGGACGTTCATTCAGCAAGCAACTTGACTACCCAAAAGGTGATCCGCGCAATCCGCTGACGGATCAGGAGGTCGAAGAAAAATTCGCCGCGCTCGCCGAGGGAGTGCTATCTCCCGGGGCACAGAAGGAAGTGAAAGAGGCAATCTGGAATCTGGAGCGCGTCGGCTC
>Ga0070733_10002607_pt1 | contig 12709 bp, 10 predicted proteins | sample Coa_R1_9_FD_66450 | JGI IMG/M metagenome (GOLD analysis project Ga0070733, IMG submission 66450) | Surface soil microbial communities from Centralia Pennsylvania, which are recovering from an underground coalmine fire - Coalmine... | ecosystem: Environmental > Terrestrial > Soil > Unclassified ... | reverse complement strand
GAAGTCGCCGTTCCTGTAAGCTTGAGTGGGCACGGACTGGAGCCCATTGGCAATCAGCCGGTTTTCCCGGTACTGCTCAAAGTTGAAAAAGAAGAAGGTCTTGTTCTCGCCGTTGTAGATCTTGGGAATCTTGATCGGGCCGCCGAGTGTGAATCCGTAATCGTTGCGGCGCTGCACGTTGCGGATGTGCTGGCCTACGCGGTTGGGACTGACTGTGCTCGCGTCGGTGAAGGGCAAACCAGCATTGAAAGCTTCGTTCACAATGTAGTCATACGCACTGCCGTGGAGCTGATTGGTGCCCGACTTCATCGTGTAGTTGATGTATCCGCCGCCGGCCTGCCCATACTCAGCCGCGAAACTGCTGGTCTGGATCGACACTTCCTGAATGGCATCCACGCTTGGCTGGGTGGTCTGGTTCTGGTTTTGCCATACGCCGTTGGTGGCATCCTGACCATCGATCCGAATGGCTTGCGAATTGGCCGGCAAACCGTTGACCCGAAGCGTGTTATCGGAAGTAAAAGTCGCGCCCGGCAGGGTGGTCAGCACCGACAGCGGGTCCCTGATATTGCCGAGGCCAGTGGTGCCGCCGGTCCCGTTCAGGGTGAACAGGGGAAGGGCGTCCGCCTGGGTGTAGTCGATCTGGTGACTCACTTCTCCGCTGTCCGTCTTCAGCAGCGGAGCTTCGGCGTTGACGGTGACGGTTTCGCTGGCAGCACCCACTTCAAGAGTCACGTCGGCGCGGACCGTTTCGGCCACCGGGACAGTGAGGCCCGGCCGGACATACTTCTTGAAGCCCTGGGCGTTCACCCTAAGTTCGTAGCTGCCCGCGGGCAGGTTGGCGAGCGTGTAATTGCCTGTGCCTGTGCTGCCCACCGTATACGTTTCGCTGGTGGCGGTATTCTTCGCCTCGATGGAGGCGCCTGGAACCACGGCGCCTGCCGGGTCCAGAACGGTACCTGTAATGGTGCCGCGATCGGTCTGCGCAAACGCCACAACGCACGCCAGCAACAGAGCCGGCACAAATCTACTCATTGATATCCCCTTCCCGGGTGGGCCGAACCCCTTACCGTGGCCCTCAAATGTTTCCGATTCGGAAAGATTATATTCGCGCCCGCGGTCGTTGTCAATACCAGTCGATTGGTAAAAACAAACTTGTCGGGCGCTGCGGGGCGGGGTGACAATTTCGAGCCTGAGCTATGATGTGGACTGCCCGGTGTAGTATGTCCAAACCCTCGAATGCCTAACTCTTCAGGTGTGAATTCACGCCGCGCGCAGACGCTGATCGCGGTTCGCGAAATGGTTCTGCGTGGCGAATTCACGTCCCGAAAAGCCATCGAGGAAGTAGAACTTTCGAAAGCGCTCCGCGCGTCCCGGCCGATCGTTCATGCCATTCTGCAACAGTTGCACCAGGAAGGTCTGCTGGAAGAGTTGTCCGCGGGTATCTACGCGCCGCGTATTCTCAGTGGCCGGGACATCGCGGATGCCATCGAGGCGCGCGGCGCCCTGGAGAGTCTTGCCGCCGGTACGGCGGCACGGAGGGGCGCCGATTCCGCGCAGCTCGACAACGCTCGCCGCATCAACGCCGCCCTGGTGAAAACGACCGCTTCGTTCAGCACAACGGAATCTCCAACGGTCGAACAGATGGCGCGTTTCGGTGAATTGAATCTGGCTTTTCACAAAGCCCTCATCGCCCTCGCAAAGAGCCCGATGCTGCAGCTTTCGCTCGATCGTGTTCAGTCCATCGCTTTCGCCTCTCCCGCCGCAGTCGTGACACCGGCGGAACCGGGAGGTTTTGCGCAGGCGATCCGGGAGCATGAAGCAATTCTCGACGCCATTCAAGCCGGCGATGCAGCCCGCGCCGAAACGCTTGTGCGCGAGCACGCGCGGTTTGCGCTGCGGGGCGTTAAGAACGCGATTGAAAAGCCCGGCCGCGTCGTTGCAAAAACGAAAGCCGCCGCCGCACATCGATCCCCGGCGCCGATACCTACGACGCACCGGGCCCGGAATGCCGAGAACGGCCCCACGTCTCAGCTGGTACTCGATGCGGCCGCGGCCCTGTTCCGTGAAAAAGGATTCAGCGAAACCACCACGCGCGAAATCGCCGCCCGATTGAACATTCATCAGGCGTCGCTCTACTATCACATGTCCGGGAAAGAAGAGCTGCTGTATCGCATCAGCAGACTTGCTCTCGAAGCCGTGGAGCGACAGGTTGGCGCCGCACTCCAAAGCTGCGGCAACGAACGCGATCGTTTGAATCGCTTCATCCGCGGGCATCTGCGGGGACTGTTCGAAAACCCGAATCGCGCGCTTGCCTCAATCAGCGAATTCCGGTCGCTCTCGCCTGCCCATCGCCGGGAGCTTGGCGCACTGCGCAGGGGATATTCCGAATTGCTCAATCGAGAACTGGCTTCCGCCGTAAGAGCCGGCGTCCTCCGCAGGGACATTCCTGTTTCGATCCTTCGGCTCGCGCTTCTCAACTACCTCAACTGGACACCACGCTGGTATCAGCTGCGGGGCCCGCTCGGCCTGAACGATCTCGCCGGAATTTATGACCGGGTATTTTTCGAGGGTATCGTTAGTCCGGGCCGCGGGAGACCCTCCTTGCCTCAATTACAAAATCTGCCCAGAAGACGGCCCGGCCCCGGACAGAGCGGCACTCTGGGCAAGTTCGTCCGCACAGCGGCGGAACTGTTTGCGAAACAGGGTTACGCTTCCACCAGCACCCGGTCTCTCTCGGCGTTGAGCGGCATGGAGAAGGCCACCCTCTACTACCACGTCAAGAGCAAAGAGGACCTTTTGTACCTGATCGCGAAATCCTCAGTCGAAACGGTGCAGGAAGACGTGCGGAAAGCAGTCGAGGGAATTACCTGCCCCCTTGAGCACCTCGCTGTGCTCATTCGGACACATTGCATGAGCCTGCTCCGCGATCAGACGCAGCATGCGACCGGGCTGGCCGAAGCGCGGGCCCTCTCACCGGAGCGTCTGGCTGAAATTGTCAATGTGCGGAAAGCTTACCAGACCGGAATTCGCCGGACGATCGAGGCAGGTCAGAAGAACGGATCCATTCGCGCTGATGTGGAGCCGCGCTATCTCGCTTCCATGCTCCGGGGACTGCTCGACCGGACTGTCGAGTGGTACCAGAAAGGCGGTTCGCTTGGACCCGCCGAGTTGGCGGATTGCTTTTGCGACATTTATCTGTGCGGAGCTCAAAGGGCTTCCGGGCGCGCCCCTGGTTGAAGCCCGCGGGAGCGCTTACGGCACGCCGATCGGGGTGTCCTGCGTCTTCATGTGTTTAAAGTCCCGCTCGTTTTCGAGGCAGTAATAGTCGATGAGCTCACTGTCGAGAATCAGCGGCTGAGTGATAGTCACGGTCCACGGCGCGGTGTAGGCTTTCGGATCGTCGATCGTAATCTCAACTTCGAGAGTTCCATAGTTGGGTCGACGCATTCTTTCGATCGTCTTGCCCTTCTCGGTCAGCGGATTGCCGACGGCGTCGAGCCAAAGATCGTCGCGGTAACCGACGGTCTCCACCACCATGGTGTCGCCCTCCCAGTGACCGACGGAGTAGCCATTCCATGTCGGATTGGGATCGTTCGGGAATGGCCTGCCATCGGTGAAAATCTGGCGGTATTGCATGTTGCGTTCAGTCAGGATGATAATCCGGCCGGGAATTTCGAAGACCCGCTTGTAGTAATCGTCGGTCCAGATGCGCGGCGCGTCGCGCGGCATGCAGTGAACGTTCGGATCGGAGCCCTGCTCGAGGCTCCGCTTCTTGACGATCGCCGCCGCCCACGGCTGATAGGGCGGCGGACTCTTCAGAGTGGAAGCGATGTTGATGAACTCGCGGGAAATCTGCGTGTCGCTGCATGCCGCGCCGCAGGGTTTCCCGATATTGATCCATCCCCACATGCCGGAGAGGTCGGGTTTCCCGTCGGCCGTGCGCGGAGCAGGCGCCGAGAGATTGGGCGTTCCGTCGGCTTTCTTCGGCACGTCCTTCGTTGGGTAACCGAGCCATTGCGCCCGTAATGCGGGAGTGTTGGCCAGAGAAAGAGCGAAGGCGGCGGAAAGAACGCCTCGCATGAGGAAAACGATTTTGGGTTGCACTGTGATAACCGACTCCGGATATGATGCGGACCCGCGGGTTTTAACGCAGACGCATTCAGGATTCAGTCTAACGTGGCGCAACGTTTCCGTCAACGCCAATTCATACCGGTTGACTGGTATAAACTGCAAAAGCAGTGTAAAATCCGTGCGTGGACGGCAGCCGATGTATCGGGCCCGATATGCCACCACTGACAAAACAGAGGGAGAGAAGATGAATCTCATGAAGATTGCACTGGGCGTTTTTGCCGCCGCATGCATGGCAATGTTTGTTGCTCCTCAAACCAAAGCGCAGAAGCCGGAAGAAGCTATTTCGTGGGAAAAGATCAAAGTTCACGGCAAATCTCTCGAAGGGAATCTCGAGGGTGATTCTCCGGATCGCGACGTGTTCGTTTATCTTCCGCCGACTTATGCCACGAGCCCGAATCGGCGCTATCCGGTGGTTTACTTTCTGCATGGATATGCCGCGCATGCCGAGACCTATTGGAAATCGCTGTCCGTCCCCGCCGCCGCTGACGCGGACATCGCGGACGGATCGGCGCACGAAATGATTCTGGTGCTTCCCGACGCGTTTACCGTCTATGACGGCAGCATGTTTTCGAATTCGCCAACCACGGGCGATTGGGAGACGTTCATCGCGAAAGACCTGATCGCATACATCGACGGTCACTATCGCACGGTTGCGGATCGGAACGCGCGCGGTCTGGCGGGGCATTCGATGGGCGGGTACGGAACGGTGCGCATCGGCATGAAACACCCGGAGGCTTTCTCGGTGCTCTACGCGATGAGTTCCTGCTGTCTGATGAACGATCCACAGCGGCTTCTTCCGGGGGCAACGGCGAACCGGCCGCCGAGCGGAGCTCTGGCGCACGCGCTCTCCGCGCAGGCCGCGGCATGGGCGCCAGACACGCTGAGCCCGCCGACGTTTTTCGACCTTCCAACCAGGGACGGAGAAGTCCAGCCGCTCATCGCCGCCAAATGGACCACGAACTCGCCTCTTGTAATGGTCGATCAGTATGTGCCGGACCTCAAGATGTATCGCGCCATCGCTCTCGATGTCGGAACAAAGGATCCTTTCCTGACGACCAACACGCAGCTGGATCAGGCTCTCACGCGTCTTGGAGTCGCCCACAATTTCGAGACATACGAGGGAGATCACGGCAACCGCATCACTGCGCGTTTTGCGGCGAAAGTTCTGCCGTTCTTTTCCCAGCATTTGACTGAGTCAGCCAAATGAAAATGACGTTCGCCCCAGGTTCCCTGGTAATCGCTTTCTTCGCCACGATAGTTTACGGGCAGACCGATGCGGATCGCTGTGCGACGCTGCGCCGCGTCTCGATTCCGGATGTTTAAATCACGTCCGCGACACTTACAGGCGCAGGCCCTGTCGGTCGCGGTGGCTCCGTGCCCGAACACTGTCTTGTAGGCGGGACGATCGATAAGCGTATCGATTTCGGCGGGAAGACGTTTGCGATCGGCTTTGAGATGCGCCTGCCGGTGAAATGGGAGCGGCGCTTTCTTTTTCAAGGCAGGCGGAATGGACGGTACAGTACGGCCCGCGCTTGGGGCCGCTTCGGGTGCGAATACGCGTCCGGCGCTCGCGCGTGGCTTCGCCGTGGTTTCAACCGACGCCGGTCACACAGGGGCTCCGCCGCTACCTCATACATCGCGATCCCGCTCGGATTGCGCTACGGATGGCGGCCCGCGTTCGCGATAACAGGAGCGTTCGGAATCGTATGGCTCGTGATCTGGTGGCTGGTTGCACGGCCGCCATTTCTTCCGAAATTTCAGAGAAAGTCCACGAAGCTCGTGCTTCCGAATCTCTCCGAGAAGCGCTTATGGGCTCTCGTGTCCAGTTACGCGCTGCCGGCGATCGCTCCTGGCCCGATTCTGACACTCCTTGCTTTGTATCTGAACCAAGGACTTGGCGCTTCCCAGGCTGACCTGAAAACGCTTTTGCTGGCGCCTCCTCTTGCCTGGGGTGCGGGATATTTCTTCTGGGGATGGGTTGCGGATCGCTACGCTTACGAAAATCCCCGGCCGGTTGGTCTGTTTTTGCTGCTGACCGTCTGTTCGCTGGTTCTGGGCGCCATGACCTGGACCACATCGCTGGCGATTGCGGTGGCAATCGCATCATGGGCGAACTTCATCGGCGGAGGTTTTCAGATGGTCGCGTTAAAGGTCGGTTCATATTCATTTCCGCGTGAACAGGCCGCGACGATGACTGGTATCGCCTCCGGATCCTGGGCTCTCGTAAATTACATTCTGCTGCAGTTTCTGGGACCGATGTTCAACCAACATCGGTATAACGAGGCGTTCTGGACGGTCGCGCTCTGTCCTGTGGCCGGGGTGATCGTTTGGCTGTTTTTAAGCCGCACGCAATCGACACGAGAACCCCTTACGAGGGCCGAAGAAGCATGATCAACGCCGCCGTCGCTGGTATGAGCCGGGCGCATAGTATCGGCGCCATCGATACAAATCATCCGAACAATCGATTTGCCGAATTGGTCGCAATCCGATAGTGTGTTCTTTGCCCGCGCGCATGCAGGGGCAAGTGTATCCGCAGATGATTCACCCGACTGGACAGCACTTTCTTATCGCCTCTGTCTATTTCGTTTTTGGGGCAACTCTCGCTGCGCAACCTTCGGCGGTCGATAAGCAGCCGATGGCCGAGCAGGTTTTCACCAATGTCCAGGTACTCAAAGGAATTCCGGTGAGCGAGTTCATGAGCACGATGGGGTTCTTCGCCGCGTCGGTGGGGCTGAACTGCGTGTACTGTCATGTGCCGGAGAGCCTGCAGGACTGGAAGAAATTCGCCGAGGACGTTCCGCGCAAGCGCATCGCGCGCAACATGATCGCGATGGTGAATACGATCAACAAAACCAGCTTCGGCGGGCGTGCCGTCATCACCTGTTATTCGTGCCATCACGGGAACGAACGACCGAAGCCGATCCCGAGCCTCGCGCAGCAGTATGGGACGCCCGACGAAGATCCGAACGAGATCGAAGTGCCGCCCCAGGCAGTGGCCGGCCCTTCGGCGGAACAGCTTCTGGACAAGTTCGTCACGGCCACCGGCGCTGCACGCGCTAATCACAACAGCTTCGCGATCCGCGGCACATACGAGGGCTACGAAACCTATCACCAGCAGGTGCCCTTCGAGCTGTGGGTCAAAGCCCCGGCACAGATGACCAGCGTCGTTCACACCCAGAACGGCGATAGCACCATCGTGTACGACGGCAGCCAGGGCTGGGTCGCATCACCGAACAATCCGGTCATGCTGCTGCCGATGGCTGCGGGCGCGGAATCCGATGGGACGCGTCTCGACGCGCAGTTGTTTTTTCCCGCCGCGATCAGTCAGGCGCTGACCCAGTGGCGCAGCGGATTCCCGCAGACCAGCGTCGGGGACAAAGATGTTCAGGTTATTGAAGGCGTCGGGCCTGGCCGAACCAGAGTCAAATTATTCTTCGAGGTCGAGAGCGGGCTGCTTATACGGCAACTGCGCTATGTGAGCACGATAGTGGGGACGAATCCTTATCAGGTCGATTACGCGGACTATCGGGATGTGCGCGGCGTGAAGCTCCCGCACCAATGGACAGCGACCTGGACGAACGGGCAGTCGATATGGAGAGTCAAAGAAATTCAAGCTGACACTGCAATCCCCGCCGGAAGATTCGCCAAACCCGCGCCCGCTGTGCTCGCACCGGCCCAGAGCGGTGTCAAATAGAAAGGACTATATGAGAACGAAACCCTGGTCAGTCCTGGCCGCGCTATTCGCGGCAGCGGTTCCGGTCGCCGCGCATCACGGAACGGGAGCTTCCTACGACTTATCGAAGCCCGTCACGCTTCAGGCAACGGTGACGGAATTCCACTATGCAAACCCGCATCCGCAGTTGTTCTTTGACGTCACCGAGCCGAATGGCGAAGTCACTCACTGGAGCGGGGAGTTTTATCCGAACCCGGCGCAGTTGATCCAGGGCGGCTGGGGCAAGAGACGCTCGGAAGCGGCACTGGCGGCAGGCACAAAGATCACGATCACGCTGGCTCCCGCGCGCGCGGGCACGAAAGTCGGCGCCATATTGAAGCTGCTTAACGATAAGGGTGATGTGCTGCTCGGAGTGGGTGGCGGCGGTCCGGGCGAAGTGCCCCAGGGCGGCCCGCCGCCTGCGCCCGCGCCGCCGGCTTCGCCGGAACCCGGAAAGTGAGGTCCCCATGGTGAAAGCACTGACATTGGCCGCGTTGGCGTGCACTATGGCGACGCTCGCATGGGCGCAGGGCGGGCGCGGCATCACAGCGCATAATTCCGCCAACGATAACAAGGCTTACGATAAGCACGATCTCTCCGGCATCTGGACGCGCAATGGATCGCCGGGCGGATACGGCGGCGGCGGAAACTGTCGCGACTGCGGCGATCGCGGATATGCCGTGAAAGTTCCGCCCATGACGCCGTTCGGCAAGAAGATGTTCGACGCCAACAAGCCTTCCTACGGGCGCCTGCTGGGAAGCGCGGACGCCGCGGCGCATCCTGAAGAGGACATCGGCCGGCGGCGTGCCGTGCCTCCGGCGAACGACAGCGATCCGTATCAGCACTGCAACCCGATGGGTCCGAGCCGCGCGCTTCTCTATATCGATCCGATGGAAATGAACGTCCTGCCGGATCGCGTCATCCAGCAGTTCGAATGGGGTTGGGGGACGAGAATCCTGTGGACCGACGGCCGGAAACCGCTGATGGATCCCGACCTGCCCCGCTGGTGGGGTTATTCGACCAGCCGCTGGGATGGCGACACTTTCATCGTGACCACAACCGGCGTCGATGAAAGAACCTGGGTGGACCATTTTGGTTATCCGCACAGCGTTGACATGGTGCTCGAAGAGCGCTACCAACGGACCGCCTACGATGTGCTTGAACTGAGGATGACCATCAACGATCCGAAAGTCTACACGCAGCCGTGGACCAGCGATCTTAAAAAGTTTCGCAAACTGCAAAAGGACTCGGTTAAGAGCATCGAAGGGTGGGCCGGGCTTCTCGAAGACGTCTGCGCGCCTGCCGATGAAGTCGACCTCTTCAACAAAAGAGTTCGGGATCCCGCGGGCGGCGTGATTCACTAAGCGCGGAGAAGATATGAAGAACGTACTCGCCGTTGTGTTGCTTTCAGCCGGGATGCTCGCCGCGCAACCGGCTTCACCAGTACCCGCGAAGCCGGACTCGGACGCCGTGAAGGCGCTTATCGAGAAGGCGAAGAAGATGGCAGGTGCGCGTTGGGCGGAGGAAGAACACTTTTTCTGTGAAGCTCCGCGCGCGAACAGTCCTTCCGATCCGCCGATCGAGCCAACCAAAATTTTCGACAACGTATATGTGATCGGAGATCAAGGCACGGTTGCATATGTGATCCGGACGTCGGACGGACTGCTTATGATCGACGCGCTCTCGCCCAATGACACGCAGACGAAGCTCCTGCCAGGCTTTGAGAAGCTCGGGCTCGATCCTTCGATGGTGAAGGTCATCGTGGTAGGGCATGGTCATGCGGATCACTTCGGAGGCGCGGCGTATTTTCAGGAGCACTTCGGTTCCAAAGTTTACATCGCGGATGCCGACTGGAATCTAATGGAACATCCTCCGGCGCGCGGTGGGAGGGGTGGTCCTCCAACGGCGCTGCCGAAACACGATCAGGTTCTCGTTGAAGGACAGCCGGTCGCGTTGGGTGATTTCAAACTAACTCCTTACGCAATACCTGGGCACACACCGGGATCGATGGGTTTCATCTTCCCGGTGAAAGACAACGGCAGAGCGCTGATGGCTGCAATGTACGCTGGTACGGTTCTGACGCCCGGCTTCGTTTCCGACGAAGGCCTCGCGCAATACGCGAAATCGGTGCCGCACTTCGAAGAGGAAACAAAGAAGGCGAAGGTCGAGGTCGAGCTCCAGAACCATCCGCTGATGGACCCGATTCAGCCGAAACTCGACCGGCTGAAGACACGCAAGCCTGGTGAGCCAAATCCGTTTGTAGTCGGCCGCGGAGACTATCAGAAGTTTCTGCAGGTGATGGCGGCCTGCACAGAAGTCAACATCGCGCGGAGGAAAGGGCTTTGATGGTCAGGCGTTCCGCAATCGCAATTTTCCTGTCGGCGCTGACTGTGTATGCGCAGGGCGGCCGCGGTCCCGCGCCGCCGCGTACGCCGAAGGCCGCCGCGCTTTACGACCTGACTGGCTACTGGGTCGCCGTTGTCACGGAGGATTGGCGATACCGCATGGTGACGCCGCTCAAGGGCGACTTCGGCGGCGTTGCTCTTAACCCTGCCGGACGAAAGATTGCCGAGGCCTGGGATCCCGCCAAAGACGAACAGTCCGGCGAGCAGTGCCGCAGCTACGCCGCAGCGGCCCTCATGAATAATCCCGGTCGTCTGCATATTATCTGGCAGGACGAGAACACTTTGAAAATCGAAGCGGACAATGGGGAACAGACCAGGCTGCTTCATTTCGGCTCCGACCAGAGCGGAGCAGGTCAATGGCAGGGGAATTCGAAAGCGATCTGGGAAGCGGCACCGGCCGGGCGGGGCGAAAAGCCGATCGGCTCGCTCAAGGTGGTTACGACACAGATGCGCCCGGGTTACTTGCGCAAAAACGGTGTCCCCTATAGCGCGAATGCTGTTCTGACCGAGTATCTTGACCGCGTCAATGAACCGGACGGTAACGCTTATCTGGTAGTCACGAGCACCGTTGAGGACGGTGACTATCTTGCGCAGCCGTTCCAAAGCGCATCGCATTTCAGGAAACAGCCGGACGGCGCGGGATGGAAAGCCCGGCCATGCGTGACCAGGTGGTGAGTGCAATGAACAAACGCTGGAAATACGCCGCCGGTGCAGGTACAACGCTCGCACTCGCTTCCGTCTTTGCTTTCGGTCAGGGACTCGATTTCTCCGGCCACACCGGTTTGCCTGCAGGGGTTGACATCTCGGGCAGCTGGTATCCGCTGCCTTTCCAGGATTCGGGACTGATCACGGCTTCAGGAGCACTGGCCGAGTACGGCGGGATTCCTCTGAATGAAGCAGGGCGGCTCTACGCTCTCGCATGGAACCCGTCGCGGATTCAGGGCCGGCAGCATCAATGCATGGGCTATGTTCCGCCCTATACCTACAATCAGCCTGGCAACCTTCGGTTCTGGGAAGAACGCGATCCTTATACGCAGCGCCTAATTGCCATCAAACACTACTGGCAGATCGCCGAAGGCACGCGCACCATATGGATGGACGATCGTCCGCACCCTCCGGCATACGCCCAGCACACCTGGGCGGGCTTCTCGACCGGCAGGTACGAAGGGAACGAGCTGACGGTCTACACGACTCACCTGAAACGCGGGTGGATTCGCGCCAATGGCATTCCGCAGAGCGATGAGGCCACGCTGGTGGAACACTTCATTCGTCACGGCGACCGGATTACGTACCTTTCTGTCGTGAACGATCCGGTCTATCTGGATGAACCCTTCAGCCGCACATACACTCTTGGCCGCAGCATCAAAGAGCCCGATGCCTGGCAGTACGCCTGTGATGACGGCGAACAGATTCTTGGGCGCACTGAGGACCAAGTAGAGAGCTACTTCTGGGGCAGGCATCCGTTTGTGCGCGAATTTGCGGATAAGAACAAGATTCCGCTTCTGGGTACGCTGGGAGGCCCGGTGACGATGTATGCGGAACTGCTCGACAAGACTCATGACGTGACGTCGGCCGAAGCGGCTGCACTCGCGGAGCTGAAACCCTCCGCCGGACCTGTGCAGTCGAGCCGAACTCCCGACCCCACGCCGCATGACGGCGAAATCCACGTGCTGCCGGTGCAGGGCAACGTCTTTATGCTGACCGGCGATGGCGGCAACATCGCCGTGCAGGTCGGCGAGCAGGGGCCGATGGTCGTCAACTCGGGTGCGGGAGCAATCCCGGATAAGATCGTTGCGGCGATAAAGAAGCTCAGCGACAAGCCGATCCAGTTCATCGTCAACACGGGATTTCAGCCGGATTCCACGGGCGGCAATGTCAAACTGCGCGCAGCCGGATTTGACCCCAGCGTGCAGGGTTCATTTTTTTCCGGCCAGTTCGTGGATGCCGGCAAAGGGGCCACCATTATCGGCCACCAGAACGTGCAGAACCATCTGATGGCCCTGAAAACCGCGTCTGACGGGTGGCCCAGCGACACTTTCATTGAGGCGCGGCGACGGAAGTTCCATAACGGAGAAGCCGTCGAGATCTTCCACATGCCGCATGCCGTGACGGACGCCGACAGCATCGTGCACTTTCGGCGCGATGACGTTTTCGTCACCGGCGACATTTTCAATCTGGTGACGTATCCGCATATCGATGTAAAGAACGGCGGCAGCGTTCAGGGCGAGCTCGATGCGCTCAATTTCATTCTTGACCGCACTGTTTATAAGCACGATGAAGAAGACGGCACGATGATCATTCCCGGACATGGCCGTTTGTGCGACGAGTGGGAACTGGCCGAGTACCGCGACATGCTGGTTATCATCCGCGATCGGATTCAGGATCTCATTCGCAGCGGCGCGACGCTGGATCAGGTTCAGGCGGCCCGAGTGACGGCCGATTACGACACGCGCTTCGGCGC
>Ga0070733_10002605_pt1 | contig 12718 bp, 8 predicted proteins | sample Coa_R1_9_FD_66450 | JGI IMG/M metagenome (GOLD analysis project Ga0070733, IMG submission 66450) | Surface soil microbial communities from Centralia Pennsylvania, which are recovering from an underground coalmine fire - Coalmine... | ecosystem: Environmental > Terrestrial > Soil > Unclassified ... | reverse complement strand
CATGATAGGGCTGGCTATGGTCTCGCCAATGTATTCGCTGCGCTGCAGGCGGGGGTGACAACATTCGATGCAGCCATTGGAGGGCTTGGAGGCTGCCCCTATGCGCCAGGTGCGCCCGGCAACCTCTCAACAGAAACACTGGTGGAATACCTGGAGGCGATGGGATTTGCAACAGGCATATCCCTGGATAAATTGGCTGCCGCTCGCGAGCAGTTAATGGAGGATCTGGCACGCGGCGAGCCTGTAACGACAGGTCACTCGATGAGGAAATAGCGTGACAATAAACGTATATTTGCTGCGCGAAAGATGATTCGATACCGGTGTCGCCCGGTGGCCTCATCTACCGTAAGGAGGTAATGCTATGGCATTACTACACACGTTGCTTTTATCATTTGGCTTCGGACTCATCACTGCATCAATCCTGGCGATCGCAGCCGTGGGTCTCTCATTGCAATTCGGTATCACGAATTATATCAACTTTGCCTATGGCGACTTGTTGACTTTCGGCATCTACACCGCATTTGTCGTGAACCAGCACCTGGGATTGAACATCTGGATCGGACTGGTAATCGCGGTTATCGCCACGGCGATACTGGCATGGCTGATTAACCTGTTTATTCTCCGTCCTTTCACCGATCGAGGTACTTCACCGATCATTATGCTGGTGGTAACTCTGGGAGTCTCGCTGATCCTGCAAAACGTCATCCTGGCGATATTTAGCGAGCAGTTCCAGAGTTACAGCATCAATACCGGAACCCCTCTTACGCTCGGCCCGTTCCTGTTCACGCCATTACAACTGGGCATTATCGGCCTGGCGATTGTCACCATGCTGGGCATACACGCCTTACTGCACTATACACGCCTCGGTAAGGCCATGCGCGCCGTTTCCGACAGCCCCGAACTTGCGCGTATTTCAGGTATCAATACGCGCCTGGTTGTAAACGCGGCCTGGCTGCTGGCAGGTGGGTTGGCGGGCCTGAGTGGTGTTGTGCTGGCATTCAACGTGGCAAGTTTCACGCCTACGGTGGGCTTTGGTTTCCTGTTTGTAATCTTCGCGGCGGTCATTCTGGGTGGCATTGGCAGCCCATACGGGGCCATCGTGGGAGCGCTGGTGGTTGGCCTGGCCACAGAGATGAGCGCGGCCTTTATTAGCTCCGAGTATAAGGACGCTATAGCTTTAGTCATTCTGATCATTGCGTTGCTAATTCGACCGCAAGGTATCTTCGCCTCGCGCGGACGCGCGTAGAGAGGAAAATACGATGCCAACATGGATTTTCTACCTGCTTACACTGGCGGTCTTCGGGGCTATTTATGGTACGCTGGCGCTGGGCTTGAATATTCAGTGGGGATACACAGGCATCCTCGATTTCATGTACATTGCTTTCGTGGCCGTAGGCGGCTACGTGACCTCGCTTTTAATGCTGCCACCCACACAGGCTGCCTTTGGCGAAACTTATGTGCTTGGACTGAACTGGCCCTTTATTCCGGCGCTGGTAGTCGGCGGCCTGGCTTCCGCTTTGCTGGCATTTATCGTAGGATTGCTGTCATTGAACCGCCTGCGCAGCGACTACTTCGCCATCGTAACGGTGGCGGTCGGTCTTGTGCTGTATACTATTGCCGGAAACGACACGCCGCTTGTCAACGGTTGGGACGGTATATCCGGTATTCCACAGCCTTTCCAGAGCACGCTTAACCTGGACGCCAACTCCTATGGCTTCTTCTTCCTGGGCCTGTGCCTGATCATTCTGATTATTGTTTACATCTTCTCGGAGCGACTCTACCGCTCACCATTCGGGCGAGCGCTGCGCAGCGTGCGCGAAGATGAAATGGTGGCGGAAGGGTTGGGCAAGAATGTGTTCGCACTGCGCTTAAAGGCATTTGTGATCGGCGCCTTTATTGCGGGTATCGGCGGCAGCATGCTGGTGATCTACGTGGACGCTTTCAATCCAAGCGCGTGGACTACAGGCGAGACGTTCTTTCTGTGGGCCGCCTTGCTGCTGGGTGGCAGCGCCAATAACCGGGGCGCAATGCTGGGGGCATTGATTGTGCCGGTGCTGTTCGCCGAGATCACTCGTTTCCTGCCTACCTTCGGTTCGCCGCAGGTGGTAGACGCTTTCCGCTACATCGCTATCGGCATCCTGCTCATTCTAACGGTGCGCTTCCGTCCGCAGGGCATCATTGCTGAGAAGCGCTTCCGCGTGCGCAAGAGCAAGCTGCAGAGGCTAGAATCCGCCTTAGCGAGCGCCAGCACGGGAGTACAAATAACAGACACAGACCTGGCCGACAATGCAGGTATATTGCCTGATGGTAATGCACCGCTGCAGAGCGAGGAGGGGAAGACGCTATGAGCAGTGAAACGCGCCAGAATGAGCGCGAGGATAACCAGGGCGACCGCCAGGGTCGCCCCCACCCTATTACGGGTACGGCTACAATGAAGCGGGCCGACAAAATTATACTCGATGCGCGGGACATGGTGAAAAGCTTTGGCGGGCTGAGGGCGGTGGACAACTGCTCCTTTACCGTGACTCGCGGCAGTGTGACCGGCCTGATCGGTCCCAATGGCGCTGGCAAGAGTACAGCAGCCAACCTGATTACCGGCTTTATCCGCGCGGATTCCGGCAACATTCTGTTTGAGGGTAAAGATATCGCGCGCCTGTCGATACACCATATTGCGCGGCGCGGGCTGACACGTACTTTCCAGATTACGCGGGAACTTGAGCGCATGACTGTGACTGAGAACCTGTTGGCGGCTCCCCACAATCAACTAGGCGAGAGTTTCTGGCCGGGCCTGCTGGGACTACCGGCTGTGCGCAGGCAGGAGGACGAAAACCTGAAGCGTGCTCTCGAGCTATTACGGGATTTTGACCTGTATCACCTGCGCGACGAATACGCCGGGAACCTCAGTGGCGGGCAGCGCCGTCTGCTGGAACTGGCGCGTGTAGTGATGACTCAGCCCAAACTATTGCTGCTGGATGAGCCGTTCGCAGGCATCAATCCGGTGCTGGCATCGCGTCTGAGCGACTATGTTGAGGCGCTCTGCAAGGAAAAAGGCATCACTTTCCTCATCATAGAACACAACCTGGCGATGGTCGAGCGGCTCTGCAACACGGTGATCGTTATGGCTCTGGGGCGCGCAATAGCCGAGGGCACCATGGCCGAACTGCGCCAGAACCCGGCGGTAGTTGACGCCTATCTAGGGGAGGGATAAACCAATGACCACGCACAACCCGGAAAAATCCCCGAACAGCGCCGGGGCCAATAGCCCTGGCACGCCTCCGGCGCTTGAAGTTCAGGGAGTCGAGGGTGGTTATGGGAACGCCAGGATACTGAATAGTGTTTCGCTCAAGCTGGAGTCCGGCCAGATTGTCTCGGTAGTTGGGCCAAATGGGGCAGGAAAAAGTACATTGATGAAAGCCATCTTTGGCCTGATTCGCGTGACAGGCGGGCGCATCCTCCTGGAGGGCAGAGTTATTACCAACACGCAGCCGGAGACGCTGGTAAAGCGCGGCATGGCGTATGTGCCGCAAATCGGCAACGTCTTCCCCTCGCTCACTGTGCTGGAAAACCTGGAGATGGGAGCCTACATTCGCAGGGATAACTATCGCTCGCGCATAGAAGAGATGTTTACACTCTTTCCCGACCTGCGGGATAGTCGCCAGCGCCCCGCAGGGCAACTCAGCGGCGGTCAGCGCAATATGCTGGCCATGGCGCGAGCGTTGATGCTAGATACACGCGTGCTCTTGCTGGATGAGCCGACCGCCGGATTAGCTCCTATGGTGACGCTCACCGTCTGGGAGCGCATCCAGAGCATTCGCGACTCCGGTGTAGCTGTGCTGGTAGTCGAGCAGAACACGCGTATGGCGCTGGAACGGTCCAATTACGGCTATGTCCTCGTGACCGGGCGCAATCGCTTCGAAGGACCCGGCTCCGAGTTGCTGGCGAGCAAGGAGGTGGCAAATCTCTATCTTGGGCAATGATTGCCCGCGCGTGAGACGCCGTAGGGATGAGTTACGGTATCGTTGGTTTCACAGGTCTAACAGAGGAGGAGTAAGATAATGCGTACTTTTTCCACGTCGTGGTGGACCAAAATGTCTATCGCCGCACTTATTATGCTGGCGATGCTGCTCACCGCCTGCGGCGGCAGCAATGGCGGCAGCACGAACACTTCCCCCATTAAGGTAGGTGTGATCGGCCCGTTCAGCGGCTTCGAGTCGTTCATTGGCCCTGATATCCTCAAGGGCGTGCAGGTAGCGGTCGACCAGATTAACGCAAACGGAGGTATTTTGGGTCGGCAGGTAACGGTAATAACAGCCGATACCGGAGGTGACGCGGTGGACGCGGTGCCTGCGCTGCGCAAGCTGATCAACGTAGACCAGGTCAATCTGATCGTAGGCCCGTCTTCGCTGGAGGCGCAGGCGGTCTTGCCCATTCTGCAACAGAGCAAGATTCCCGATGTCATTGTGGGTGGCACGACGCAGCTTGACAACCTGGTGAGCACGTATGTATGGCGCGCCAGCCCATCTGATAACCTGCTTGGTGTGGCTATGGCCTACTACGCGATTAGCAAGGGCTATACAAAGGCAGCGGTTGTCTTTGGCAGCAATGAGTCGGCGCAAACGCTGAAAGCGCCGGTGGAGGATGCTTTCAAGCGACACGGCGGCACGATTGTGGCCGATATCAACCTGGTGCCCGACCAGTCGTCGTATCGTTCTGAGATAGAGCAACTTTACGCGGCGAATCCACAGGTAGTCTTTACTCAAGTGGATGCGCAGACAGGCGCCACGTTGTTCAGTGAAATCAAGGAGTTGAAAGGTCTGGGCCTGCCATTCATCGGCACCGATGTGACGGCCGCATCGGACTTCATTAAGGCTATTACACCTGCTGTGGCTAAGCAAGTACTGATTTCGTTGCAAGGCACCTCCAAGGGCGGCCAGGCGACGACAGAGTTCACGCAGCTGTACCAGGCAAAGTTTAATGCCACTCCCGTCGAACTGGCAGACTACGGCTATGATGGGATGAATGTGCTGGCGCTGGCGGTTGACGCGGCTGGCTCGCTCAATGGTGATGCAGTCGGCGGGAAAATGAAGACGGTGGCGAACCCACCAGGTACAACGGTGTATGATTACAAGACAGGTTACACAGACCTGAAAGCGGGTACGAAGATTAACTATGATGGCGCAAGCGGGCCAATGGACTTCAACGCTAACAACAATGTTACCGGTGGCTTTGATGCAGTATCATCGGACGCCGCGGGCAATATTAACACAGTGCTGACTATTACAGCCCAACAGTTGAACGGGTATTAGCGTCTTAATACCGGTGATATGTCATGCGAGCAGGGCGACCTTTGCGGTCGCCCTGTAAATCCTGCCTTTACACACCTGCCAGCGCCTGCACCTCTTCAACAGTAGGGTCATCGCTCGCGCTTGTCAGCGCCTGCATCTCTTCAATAGTGGGGTCGTCGCTCGCGCTATTGCGCGGCTCTTCCACCGGACACCAGGGACAACTATGGACAGGAAGCGGCGGCTTCTGTGCAGCTTTTGCGGTCTGCACGAGATTTTTAACCCAGTTCAGCATGGACTCCTGGGGAAGGTTGGCGAATTGCACCAGGTCGCGCTTATTGCGACGAACCAGGAAGCCTCTTCCAGGGGGCATATCGGTCATGCGCACGCCCAGTACAGGTTGTTCGTTGGGATCGCCGCCCAGCACTACGCCCAGTCTACCCGCGCGCGCCTGGGTAAGCAAGGGGTCTGTGCGCCCCAGGTCTGCGGGTGCGCCTGCTACCAGGATATGCAGATTCAAGTCGCGTGACTGGAGCAAAAACTCCTTCAAATCAACGATGGGATTCTTCGTCAGCGCATTTAACTGCTCATAATCATCGATAATAAGCAGGATGGGCGTAAAATCCTGTCCCACGGGTTCGTCATCGTCCACTTGTTGCTCCAACTCCTCCTGCAAACGCGCTGCACGGGCGCGCAACCTGTCCATCAACTGGTTGATAGCGTCGACCAGTCGTTCTTCGGTGTCGGCGTACAGCCAGATATTTGGCAGGCGACGCATGGGGCGCGAAGTACGCCGGAAATCCACCAGGATAACCTTCGCATCAGCATAGGTGGGCGTGCTGGCAAGCATCATCAGGCTTGTCTGTAACACACCTGTACGCCCGCTGCCAGGACCACCAGCCACCAGCGCGTGCGGCGTATCGTTATTCAGTTCAAGCGCAATCGGCTGCAGTGAAAGGTCTTCGATGCCAATGCGCAGGCGGATGGCGTGGGTTTGCTGCGCCTGGGGGTCGCCAAAGGCCGCCTCAACCAGAAAATCATCGATAGGCACATATTCGGGCAGCAATCGAATAGGGGGAGCCGGATTGCCCTCGGTCTCTTGCGCTATCAGCGTGACCAGTTCATCCAGCAAGCGATTCTGCTCGTCATCATCTTCTCCCGCCGTTGGCAGGGCGAATTGCACTTCGTCCAGCGTTTGCCCTCTTTGATACCCTCGACCTGGAGCGGCAGGGTCCAGGCGAGCGGCTTCGCTCTTGCCCAGCAGAATCAGCGAGTCGGTTAATTCAACCAGACGCAAACCCAGGCGCAAGTCGATCAGGCTCATCAACTGCGAAGAAACCGCGATAGGCCGGTCAACGCTCAGCACCAGGGATACACCGTAGGTGCGCCCAAAGCGCGCAATAGCAATCAGCAAGTCCATATCTTTTTCAAATGCTTGCTTAAATTCGATGAACTTATCAATCACCAGCATCACAGCCGGCAAATCGGGCATTGATGGCTTTTCCTTGCGCCGCCGTTGATAGGCCAGGAAATCATCAACCTGTTGCTCACGGCAGATGTTTTTGCGCTCCTCGATGATGCCGTACAGCTTACGCAGCAGACGGCGGATATATTCATTATCCGATTCGCCGAAAACTCCGCCAACATGAGGCAACTTCTCGAAGACGCGCAAAGCCTGACCGCCAAAATCAACCAGGTACATATGCAGTTGCGCCGGTGTGTGTGTCTGCGCAAGCGAGATGATCAGGGTGCGCAAAAACACGCTTTTGCCCGCGCCTGACGCTCCAGCGATAAGTACATGCCCACCCTGCCGCGCTATATCGAGCATCAATGGCTCCTGTTTCTGCTCCACCGGCAGATCAACCAGGCCTACCGGACAGTTCAGCCAGCCATAGAGCGGTTGGGGTGCGTTGATATCCTCTGCTGATGGCTCGGCGCGCGGCGGCATATCGTGCCTTTGATTAAGTTCTTGCAAGCTGATGCGCAGTGGTAAGGGATCGGGCCATGGCCGGAAGAGTTCAGCGCCGATGGTGGCGGTATATGGCTCGATCAAATCCATCAGCACTTTCTGATCGGTGATCTCTTCCGCGCCCGTGGATGCCTGTTTTGACAGGACAACTGCTTCATTGGAAACGCGCGCGGGTAGTGAAATGCGCGCGCTCTGGAATAAGTCGAAGATTTCCGCACCCACCTGGAAATAGCCGCGACCTGGAATGCCAAAGGGCAGCAGTCCGGCCTCGGAACGTCCGAGCATGTCGCGGCTATCCTGCACAGATGCTACGCGCAGGCAGATACGGAATTTGAGGTTTGACCAGATGTTTGGATTGACCGAACCCGTGGGCTTCTGGGTTGCCAGGATCAAATGCACGCCCAGGCTGCGTCCTTTCTGCACGACGCTGACCAGCCCTTCCATAAAAGTAGGATGTTCCTTGGCCAGTTCCGCGAATTCGTCAATGATAATAAAGAGATTTGGCAAGGGCTGGTACGCAGATGGATTCTGCGCGCGTATGACCTGGTATTGCGAGATCTTTGTGACGTTAGCCTCGCCTAGCATATGTTCGCGGCGTTTCAGTTCGCTCTTGAGCGCGTGCAGGGCGCGTTCAGTCAGCCTGCCGCTGAGATCGCTGACGAAGCCGACGGTATGGGGTATGTTCTGGAAAGGCTTGAAAGCCGCGCCGCCTTTGAAGTCCACCAGCACGAAGTTTACCAGGTGTGGGTGATGCGTAAGCGCCAGGCCGACGATCAGCGAGCTGAGCAGTTCGCTTTTGCCCGCGCCGGTGGTGCCTGCGATGATGCCATGCGAGCCATGCGCGTTGTCGTTGAAATCAATCCAGATGGGACCATTCAAACCCATACCCATAGGGACACGCAGGCGTCCAAAGGGCGGCTGACTCCACCATTGCTCGATGTCGACCTGGTCGGCGTGGGCTATACCCAGCAGATCGAGCAAACGCACATTGGAGGGTAGGCCAACTGCATCTTCGCCCTCGATAGCGATTTGTAGGGGCGCAAGTTCCCGCCCAATGCTGCGCGCCATCGCAACTGCCATGATATCTGGACGCACGCCTTGCAGCGTTTCACCGGCATAACCGGCAGCCGCGTAATTCAGGTTCTCGTTATCGAGAATACGTATGATAGCGCGACATTCACTGGGTATAGCCTGTTCCTGTGCTACCAGGTAAATTACTGACACGCCCAGCTGTTCGCCAAGTTTAAAAGCGTGGCTCAAAGCAGGATGCTTGCGCGCCTCAATATAGTCATGCATCATCACTACCAGGTGCGGAAGGGGCATTTCCTGTGGGCCAACTGTCGCACTGGGAGCGGGTGTTTCACCCTCGTTGCCTTTTGTAGCTCGCAGGCTCAATTCTTCCAGCAGCACATTCAGTAGGAGTTCGGCCTCTTCCTGGCCAGAGGCAAATAAACGTTCCAGCTTGCTCTGTTTGCTTTGCTTGAGGGGTAGGGTATGCGGTAGATCTTTCAGCCATTCCCAGTCCTGCTGTTGTGACGTGGGGAAAAGACCCAGAATGCGCACATCTTCCGGAGAATGCAACGCGGCGATCTGGCATAAAAATCCGCGTGCAAAGTCAGCTACGATCTGTCGTGGTCCGGTGATACCCAGAGACTTGACATTTGTCAAAGGGACGCTGCAAGGTATCTCTTTCACAAAAGTGAACTCTTGCTGGAATTCCTGCACCTCGATCAGCATGGGGTTGGCGCTATCTACTTCGGGAGCTTGTAGCTCGATAGTGAAAGGCTGATTACCCCGCCCCACACGCACAGCGAGAAAATCGGGGTCATCGGGGCGTCGTTCCCACAGATGCGTGCGTTCGCTAATGAAAGCTTCGAGGTCGGTATTATCCGGGTCTTTGAGCAATGCCAGACGGCGCTGCTCGTCCGCCTTCACTTTAAGCTGCACCCGCAGTATTTCAAGCAACTCTTGATACTTCTTATCGCCTTGTTTCCACTGTCGCTTGACCTGTTTGGTTTTCTGACGAGTGTTTAACATGTTTGCCAGCGGTGACATCAAAGAGAATAACATCATCGGCAGCAGAAAAATTAACTGCTGTGGCGAGTTTTGACCGGCCAGGACGTAAACTCCAACCATCAAGCTCATCATAACCAGCGGCAGCACCATCGTGATGTTTGATTGCCTGGCAGGGAGTTCATCACGCTTGGGAGGAGCAGGAATGACCACTTTACCCCGTGGAAACGAAGGCCAGATACGCGGCGGCCGGTTGAAGGTTTCCCGCTTCGGGGCCTGGATTTCAGGCACTACTACTGGCATCTTTTTCCTCTCTTTACTCAACGGCGGATGACCACAAGGGATCGCCTCTACAGACCTATTCGACACATCAATGAGGCTCGGCAGTGCTGAAAGTCCCGATGCTGGAACATGCGATGCTATCCAAAAAGGCCATAAGAATTACGCGCTTCGGGGCAGATTTCATGCATTTTTTAACCAATCTTTGTGGATAAGCATGTGGATAATCCTGGGGATAAGCGGGGAAAAGTGCTTCTAAATCGTGGATAACTGGAGGATAACTGTTATTATCTAGTGCCACACGCTCGCATTATGCGCAGGTCTATGGCAGAGATATCCACATATCCACAGAGAATACACTCACTTGCCATTTGATTTAACGCCAAAGATTCGCTACACTAGTGAGACGCACTAATCTTTCCCAGTGATTTAAAAGTCCGCGTCAGGAAAGAATTGACGACATGGCGACTATACTCTGGTACCCGTCAATCCTTTCGTGTATAGTAGTGGCGATCCCTTGCGGTCGCCATGAAAAAATCGAACCTATGTGCTATAATCCGCCATAGAGGGAATATCATTCGCAACCCGAAGACATGAGGTAGAAGCAAGCGTGGAGAAACTGTTACCGCAAAACATAGAGGCCGAGTGCGGTGTACTTGGCAGCATCATCATCGATCCCGAAGCCATCGTGCAGGTGTCAGATTTTTTGCACGCTGATGACTTTTATCGCGATGCGCATCGCAGCATTTATGAAGTAATTCTGCAGCTTTTCGAAGAACGGGAACCGGCGGATTTCATCACCATCTGCGATGAGCTGGAGCGGCGCAACAAACTGGAAGAGGTAGGAGGCGCGAGCTATATCACCTCGCTCATCAACCAGGTGCCGACCAGCGGCAATGTCGAATATTATGGGCGCATCGTAGAGCGCACCTCTATCCTACGCCGCTTGATTCATGCCGCCGGGCAGATAGCAGCCGTCGCTTATGACTCCAATGACGCGGATGCCGCGCTGGAGAAAGCCGAACAGTTGATTTTTAGCATCAGCCAGCGTCATGCGCGTTCGGACTTTTCGCATATCAGCGAAATTCTGGCGGACTATATGAACAAGCTTGACCAGTTACACGAGCGGCGCGGTATGATTATCGGGGTGCCAACGGGCTTTACCGACCTGGATCGCCTGACCGGAGGACTGCAAAAATCAGATTTGATTGTGCTGGCTGCCCGGCCTGGCCTGGGAAAAACGAGCCTGGCCCTGAGCGTGGCGCACAATGCCGCCGTCAAATTCCAGCGCTCGGTAGCGATATTCAGCCTGGAAATGAGCAAAGAGCAACTGGCACAGCGCCTGCTCTCGATGGATGCCGGCATCGATCAACAGCGCCTGCGCACCGGCTGGATCGAGGATGACGAGTGGGATCGCATTGTGGTTGCGCGCGATACGCTGGAAGAGGCCAGTATCTGGATCGATGATACGGCAAGCATTCCAACCACCGAGCTGCGCAGCAAGGCGCGCCGCCTGCAGGCAGAGCAGGGTATCGACCTGATTATCGTCGATTACTTGCAGTTGATGCAGGCCACCATCGGCGGCAAACGCAATGAGAACCGCGTGATGGAAATTTCCGAGATCAGCCGGAGCCTGAAGGCGCTTGCCCGGGAGTTGAATTTGCCTGTGCTGGCGCTGGCACAGTTGTCGCGCGCGGTAGAGAGCAGGCAGTCGAGGGTGCCGCAGTTGTCTGATCTGAGAGAAAGTGGATCGATCGAGCAAGATGCAGATATTGTGATGTTTATTTATAGAGACGACGTGTATAATCAGGATACCGAAAAGAAAAATATCGCGGACATCATTGTGGCGAAACACAGGAATGGGCCGCCGGGCGACATCAGTCTTTATTTTCAAGCCAGTCAGACGCGCTTTCGCGACCTGGAGATCAACCAGGCTATTGAAGAGTAACTGGGTGTATTTGTATGACATTATTTGCCGGTTTCCCATCGGGGAAAAATCCCTATGTGCCGGTGCCGGAAGTATTTTTTACGGCGCTCTTGCCAGAGATTGAAGATATGGCGGAACTTAAAGTTACGCTGCACTTGTTCTGGCTGCTGGCACAAAAGAAAGGCGATCCGCGCTGCGTCAGTGATCGCGAGCTGCTGGCTGACGCGGTGTTGCTGCGCAGCCTTAAACGCAAAGGCGACCCACGTCCAGTGGAGGAACGGCTGCGTCATGGAATGGAGCAGGCAGTTGCGCGCGGCAGTATTTTACGCATCTACCTGAAGTTGTTGAGCGAAGACGGCAATGAGGAGGAACTTGTCGGGTGGTATTTCTTTAACACAGCGCGCAGTCGTAAAATGGTCAACGAGTTACAAGGAGGTGAACTTGTCCCGGTCAGCTTGCTCGCCACACAAGATGGATCGATGGAACAGGCGCTAATTGAACGACCCAATATATTTATATTATATGAGCAGAATATCGGATTGCTCTCTCCACTGATTGCGGATGAGCTAAGAGATGCTGCCGATCAGTACCCTGCGGAATGGATTGAAACCGCGTTCCGCGAAGCAGTTTTGCACAATAAGCGAAAATGGAGTTATATCCGCGCCATTTTACGGCGCTGGGAAACGGAAGGCAGGCAAGTATGGAACGCCTGAACGAAATCATCAATCGAGCGGCGCAGCGTCGCCAGCAAGAGGTTCATCCTCGATCAGCCTACAATACTCCACCGCAGGGTATTCGGCCCGGCGTTTCGCCAACACGCCGTCCCTTGCCTGAGCAGACCGCGCGCCTGGAACAATACACGCAGGCGCCGCGTTCGCCACTCTCACCTTCGCCAGAGCGCGGCTCTTATCGCGTGCCTGCTCGTCATGCCGAAACGCATCACTCTGCATCTCAACCTGCAGTAAAGGCCGATGTACAGGCGCAGTGGTCTGGTGAGTGGGAAGAAGACACTGCTCAGATCCGCTATGGCGACTGGGAAAACGATGTGTACGACGAATCCGCGCCCCCGCGAGATGCGAGCGATACCTATATGTTGAATCGCGCCAGCGCCAGGATAGCTCAAACCTATCCCAGAAACCAGCGTTCGATGATCACACGCGAATTACGCTCTCCAGTTGATGTAGAAAGCGAGCCATCGATGACAGCCCAGACTGATATTGGTGGACGCGATAAATCGAGTCCCTACAA
>Ga0070733_10002604_pt1 | contig 12719 bp, 14 predicted proteins | sample Coa_R1_9_FD_66450 | JGI IMG/M metagenome (GOLD analysis project Ga0070733, IMG submission 66450) | Surface soil microbial communities from Centralia Pennsylvania, which are recovering from an underground coalmine fire - Coalmine... | ecosystem: Environmental > Terrestrial > Soil > Unclassified ... | reverse complement strand
CAAAGACAGGTGATGGACTGACGGCGGCATGGCCCACACAGCCGAACAAACTTGAGGTATGAGCAATAAAATTGAATGTTGCCAAAAAGGGTGCCGCAAGGTAGCCACGCATGAGCGGTGCCTAATCGGGTTGCCGCATATCATCCCCGATGGTTGGTATCCGTTTTTGTGACAGTCATGGGAGAAGTTTATTTTCAGCGGTGAGGAAACTTAGAAAACCCAACCCCAAAAAGAAAGGTGAAGGATGAGCGATAATACTGCGGCATTACTTTCCATAGTCGTTTCCGTTGTGTTCCTGCTTCTGTTTTTTGGCAGCGACATTATTAAACTGATTCGAGACCGGAGGAAACGCAAGTGAGCACCAAAGAACAACTTCTCGCCAGTCTCGACGCCGAGTGCATGAACCTCGTGGTTCACCGGCAGCACGGTGAATTCGACGCCGCCCGCGCCGCTGCGTTGCAGATTGCCAAGCTCTGCGCTCAGATTGAGTCCGAGAACCAATGCGACGAAGCGGGAGTGGAAAAATGAATCTCTAACCGCAGTCAACAAACACAAAACACGATATGGCAAAAACAAAACCCGAACCTAAAAAGCAAATCACCAAAGCAACCAAGCGCATTTGTCGCTACTTGTTCAACGACGTTGAAAAGCTCGTTATCGGCAAGGAACTGGCGGAACGTAGCAACGCATTGTCGGCCATCGAATCTGACAAAAAGCGCATCGTGGCCGACTTCGCCGCGAAGATCGCCGCCGAGGAATCCATGATTCAAGTCCTGTCCACGAAAATCACCAGTGGATATGAACACCGGGAATTGCCTTGCACGATAACGATGCACTGCCCGGAGCCGGGCAAGAAGCGCGTCGCCCGGGATGATACTGGCGAAGTTGTCGCGACCGAGGACATGAGCCAAGATGAATTGCAGCCGGAATTGGAATTCCCGAATCCTGTGCCGGAATAACCTTTTCACCCCCGACAACCCCGGAGATTGAGCTTTTTTATTCGTCTTGACCCTCAATGGCCGGACTCGGGGGTGAGTTTAACTTTGAAAGGTGAGAGAGAATGAATTCACCAACTGAAGGGTGGGTCATCGTGCTACGGCGAAATAAGCGCGGAACCGATGTGTTGCCAGTTGCAGCCTTTATAAATCTGGTACTTGCCCAAGAATGGGTAGCTGAATACCCGCATCGTCATCGGGACACTATCAGACCATTCGACGATTACGCGCATTTGCTATTTCCATCCCTCTTGACCGCGAACCGTGAAAATAATCGTTGATTCCCAACTGCGAAATGATAGGATTTGGATGTGAAGCGGAAGACTGAAATTTCAATCGTGCTGTTTTGTATGAGCGGTTCCTCCCCGCTTCTGCTTCACAACAGCAAGGCAGCACGATTGAGCATTCAGAAAGGTCATGCCACTCATGCCAGAGCTTCCGTGGGTAAAATGGTTCCCGTCTGATTGGTTTTCGGAGCGGGGGCTATCCATGTGCGACGCCGCTACCCGGGGCATATGGGCAGACCTCGTAAACTCCATGATGAGCAGCAACACCTATTTTGTGGAAGGCACGCTCGACCAGCTTTCGAGGCTATGCCGCTGCCGTCGCCAGCAGATGGAGATTGCTCTTTTAGAAATAAAGCAGTTTGAAATCGCTGATGTGACCGATGCACACGACATGCACAGAATAGAAAGCAGAAGGCGTCGTAGAGAGCGAACTAACAGCGACTTAAAGAGAAAAGCCGCCTCTGCTAGATGGAGCAAACGCGATGCAGACACCCATGCACCCTCTGCCTCTGCATATGCTTCTGCATATTCAGGAAAAGGGAGTGCAGAGGGAAAAACCAACGGCGTGGAATTGCCAGAAGGCTTCCCTACAACCGAGCAGGAGGCCAGAGAGCACGCCCCGTTTGTTGGCTGCCAGCCGGAATTCGCGTCGTTGTGCTGGAACAAGGCTATGAGCCGGGGAGGCATGGATGCCAAGTCGGTTCCCATACGCAGCTTCCGAAACTATTTAGCAACCGAAATGTCCTATGACAAAGACCGAATCGAACGAGAAAAACATTATGGAACCAATAAAACAAACAGTCGAAATGGCAGTCCGAGAGTTGAGCCAGACCACAGCAAAGGCTTCTGAATTTCCACCACTCACTTGTTACGTGTGCGGCGGTCAGTTTCCTGCGAAGGACTTTTACCGCCCGATTGACCCGATGTGCCCGGCGTGCGACCGCCAGAGGGTGCAATTAGCGACCTTGCGAGAAAATGAGCGCAAGATGAAGCAGCGAGAGGCGGCATGGCAAACCCTCTGCCCTCATATGTTTATCGGCACGGTGCGCGGGACGCTGCCCAATCCAAGCGCATCGGATAAGACGCTGCGATGGGTATTCAGTCCTATCGGAATGCTTCTGCACGGCAAGACCGGCTCGGGAAAAAGCCGAACGGTCTGGATGCTTCTGAAGGCGAATGTATTGGCCGGTAAAACTGTCGCCGTGCTCAACTCGCTTTCCGCAATTCAATACGCCGCATCATTCAGCCAATCTGCAAAGGATGCATTCAGCCAATCTGCAAAGGATGTTGAGGCGTGGATAATGCCCTACATTCAAGCGGATATTCTTTTCATGGACGACCCGTTCAAGAACAAAATTACCGAGTCTTTTGAATCAGCCCTGTTTTCGGTCATTGACCAGCGAACACAGAACGGCAGGCCGATTATTGCAACCGTCAACGACACCGGGGACACGCTCAAAGAGCGATTGTCCGGCGACCGTGGAGAGCCGCTGATTCGCCGCTTGCGGGAGTTTTGTGAGTCAATCGCATTTTAACTTAAACCCCGCCCAAATCATGGAACAAAGCGCGAAGCTGGCGGGGATGTTGCGCGACTGGAAGAAGGAGAATTTGTGACGGGCGTTTCCCAAATCGGCATGAAGGAAGCCAAAAGGTTCGTCGTGGACTGGCATTACTCAAACATCTTCCCGCCGCATTGCATGATTGCTCTCGGTTGCCGTGACGATAAAGGGCTGGCGGGAGTCGCGATATGGGGATGGGGCGTGCGACCGCTCCACACGATTCAAAAACTGTTCCCATCTCTGAAAACCGCCGATTATTGGGAACTGAATCGCTTGTGCCTGCGCGACGAATGCCCGCGCAATTCCGAGTCGTGGTTTCTCGCGCGTTGCGCTGAATGGATGCGAACACATCAGCCGACCATAAAATTGCTCACATCATGGGCGGATGGCGTGCGGGGCAAACCCGGCTACGTTTACCAAGCGAGCGGATGGCTTTACGGCGGGAGCATTACGACTGAGATTTACACGACGGAAACAGGAGAGCCGGTTCACCCGCGCACGATGATTACTCGCTTCGGGTCACGTTCCAAAACTTTGTGCGATTCGATGAAGCTGCGCAAGATTTGGGGAGAACAGTTCATGTATGCCCGGTTCCTGTGCGGCCACAGCGAACGCAAACGATTACTGGCCGAGTCCACCGTAAAATGGACACAGCACTACCCGAAGTTGGCCGACCTGAAATGGACTATTTGCGACGCGGGGGAAGTGTCAAGAGAGACACGCGATTGTCCCACAATCGAAAGCGCGGGGCGGTTCCGCGACCCCGCTCCACAACTCGCTTTATGACCCACCCCAAAACCAAACCGGAGGGAGAATGAAACCTTATTACAGCGACAACGCGGTTGAGATTTACTTGGGCGATTGCAGGGAAATCGTTCCGCAGCTTGGGAAGTTCAATTTGCTGCTGACGGACCCGCCGTATGGAACCGATAAGGGTCGTGGCTATGGTCGGACGGGATTGGGCGAGCGTGGCAATTCCGGGCTTCATATCGAAGGTGACAAAGATTTGACCGCAATGGCATCGATGCTCGTAACCTGCCGCGAAGTCTCGGAGCAAGCAGCCATTTTCATTTCCTGCCGCAAAATGCCGGAAACATTCGACGTCATTCGCGCCTCTGGATGGACATTCCTTGATGTGCTGGTTTGGGATAAGGCGATACCGGGACTTTCGGAGGGCGTCAGATACCAGCATGAAAATATCGCCCTTATTTACTCAGGGGAGCGACCTAAATTGAATCACTGTCTTTCAATTATTCGCAGAACGAGCGAGTCCAGAAATGGCGTCCACCCCCACCAAAAACCGGTGGACTTGGCGTCCACGCTCATTGAAGTATTCCCGAAATCAGAAACCATCCTTGACCCCTTCGCTGGTAGTGGCACAACTGGTCGCGCGGCCAAAGACCTCGGGCGCAAAGCCACCTTGATTGAGATTGAGGAAAAATACTGTGAAATCGCCGCCCGCCGCATGTCTCAGGAAGTGCTCGGCCTATGACCCGCGACCTGAAACGCTTCAAGATACCGTTTGACTCGCCCCAAGCCGAGGCTGACGCGATTGCGGCCAGAATCGAATCTTGGCAGCGCGAAGTCGATGCCATCTGCACTATTTACGGTTCCAGACGCGTCAAGACGCGATGGTTCAAAAACCTCCGAAACACCCGAGGTATGAAGCTGGCTAAATTGATTGCCGGAGCGACGCGCGCGATGGCGCAACTCAGGGCACTGGCGATCACGAAAGGATTGAAACCATGAGACGATTTACCAACGATTACAACCCGGATGGCAAGGAAGCCCGGCAGAAGACCCGCGAAGCAGCCGGAAACCGCTGCCTTCGCTGCCACCATCCTTACGAAGCTGGTAAATACGGCAAGGGCGAGTGGAGTCCGTGCGATGAGCAATGCACGCACGGTCTTCCCTACCGCGTCAACGGACGCCATGCTTGTTCGCCTGACGTTGCCTTGGGCATTCAAAGGCTTATCAAAACCGGCGTGCTTGTCGAAGCCCAATGGCGCATCTTGACTGTCCATCATTTGGACGGCGACAAGGCGAATGATGCATGGTGGAATACTTTAGCCTTATGCCAACGCTGTCACTTAGAGATTCAGGGCAAGGTTGACCCGGAGCAACCATACTTTTTTGAGCATTCCAAGTGGATTCGCCCTTTCATTGGGGGATACTATGCCCGCAAATACGAGGGCAAGAACCTTACGCGAGAAGAAGTCATGGCACGGCTGGATGAATTGCTGGCTTACGAGTGCCGCGTGAAGGCTTAGACTTCTCTCAGGAACGCCCCGCTTTGCGCCGACAGCCTAGGCTACGGCGCGTTTCGACACTTGGAACGGCTCAGAAAAATGCCTCAAACCGCCTTAAATCCCATACTCGCATAAAAAGACCCGCCCTCGGTTAAGAAGGCGGGGTGAATGGGCGACATCGGCTTACTTCCTTCGTCTGCCTTGATCGTCGTATTTCCGTTTTGGGGGATTGGCCAAATAAGCCGCGTATTGACCGGACGGGATGGCTCTGGCGAATTGTGAGCTGGCGTTCGGGCCTTTCCTGCTGCGATTGGTGTTGCGCGGCAACATGCCGTTATAGGTCGAGGTTTTCATTCTTCCTTTTGGTTCAGGGTTTGGGGTAGTGGGCTACTTTGAATTTTCTTTGGCTTTTTCTTGTTATGGTGCGTTAGGTTTAGGCGGTGAAATTGACCAAAAAAGAAGCTGCATTGCGCGGCAGCAAAACCTCGAAGCGCAAGGCAAAAACGCCCGCCGACAATGGTAGGCTCGGTGGCAGACCAGCCAGTCCGGACCCGAACGTTTCGGCGCACGCGGTTGTCGCAGAGGCGGCGCGACTCACAGAACGGCCTCCACTGTCTCGCGACAAGCTACAAGCTCTGTAAGCTCCCACACGTGGTCAGTCAGGCCCGCTTCCATCGCGGGCGTGACGCGCAACGTCTGGTGAATGCGGCAGAAGTTGTAGTGTGCGAAGTGCAGCGCGAGTGAATTTCTGTGGCTCGGAAGTGACTTGGAAAAACCATTCGTGAGGCGCGTAAAGCGCCGGTTGCTCATACGGACAGTCAAATTCTGCCGCTCAACGTGCGACGTGCAAATGTTGCCAAGTTCGGGCTTGCCCATTATGCTTTCGCGCCGAGCGCCGATGCAGTCGCTTGGCGAGTATTTCCCCGGCTCGCCTTCCCCATATAGTTTCACGAGCATTCCGTAGTCAATGGGCCGAGCAAGAAACGCCGCTTTGACTGCTACCAGGTAAGCGTGCAGCCCGTCGGTAGTGAGTTGCACGCGGTTGGCCAGGCGCGGCTCAAGTGACCGCATGAACTTATATGCGCTCTCCGCTGTGCGGTCGCCGACATACCATGCCGGAATAAGTTTGGTGACGGGGTCAATGGCAACCCACGTCCAACAATCTCCCCACCCGTCGCCGAGTGGGGAGATGCGCGGTGCCTCTGTGGACTGCGTTCCAGTTTTGTAGTGGGACGCGAGATTTTTCTCTTTGCAGCCAACGAACGCCCAAATTTCGTCGCACTGTATTTGCTCACATGGCAAGTTTACCATGCGTTTGTCACAAAGCTGCTGGCAGGCCGTGCCGATCTCGCGCAAGGCACGCTCAACGGTCTTTTTCGACAACCCTGTCATGCGCTGAGTGGCCCGCATTGAGTTGCCCTCCACGAGACACGCGATTACTCGCTCCCGACCAGTCCTGTTCAACCGGTTCGTAATGTGCCGCCTTGTCGAGATTTTCTGTTGCCCATTGAGCCAGAGTGCGGGGCCTCGCCGCCCGCACCCATGCTGACTTGCGTTTCGCCGTTGTGCGGATGTGGACATGGTGCGTGGCTGTCTCGCCATCAGCGGGAGGACGCCCGGCCCCGCGTCCTACGGTGTGCGGTTTCAGCGCCACGGGGCCGGACTCCTTACCAGTTTCGAGTGGGACATGATTCTTCATATTTTTGGGATGCCGCGCCTTGCGTGGGCGCTCTGGCCTGGTGCAGCCCTCATCCTATCCCGGTCAGCGGCGCGGCAAAATTATTGATGCTGATTGTAATCGTTGTGCTGTCTGCTGCTGGCAGCGCGAGCAAGGACGCTGTAATCGTAATCATCCACGACCGCGAAAAATCTCCCGGTAGTGCCAGCGTATGCGCCTCCACTCTTGGCTTGTATTACACGCTCCACATTACTCAGCGCGACACATTTTATGAGGTCAGTCCGCTCAATTATTTCTCCCGACGCAGCGAGGATGTCGAGAGTGGTATCTGGCTGGACAGCCGTAGGGCAATAAGCGGTTTGAGTGCTTCCAGAGTGTTCGATTTGTATAATTTTCATATTTTTCAGTTCGTTTCTACCCCATTGGCGGGATATTGTCAACACATTATTTGCATTTATTTTCATGCCAAAATCCCAACAAAAACGATGAAAAATGAAATTAACCCACTTTCCGGCAGGCCCGCAAAGTCCAGCTGTTTACCGACGTATGCCGCTATTGACAGCTAATCAATCACCGCTTATCATCGCCCCCAATGGGCCTGCTTTTCAGACAAGAAGAATACCGGAACCTCATTGAAACACAGCGGCTTCTGGCCAAAGACATCAATAATCCGGGAACAACGCCCGCAGCACGAGCAAACACGGCGAAGGTTCTCGTAAGCGTGATCGCTCTGAAACGTGAGATTCGCATGAAGCCTAAGCCTAAGCCAGTCGATGTCTCAATCTCCCGGCCATCCAAGACCAGCACCGCACCAATGCCACAGGAATAAGGGGATTGTAAAGGGGTGGAAGCCTACCTTGTCAAGCTAATTGTGGTGTTAGTGATGGACAATTATCTGATTCAACGAGGATAAAACCACACTACTTGTCTAAGTGTGTGTCTATGAGTCGCTTACCGATGAAGATAACTAATATTGTGCAACATTAAAGGAATCTCTTTGTCCGAAAGGAGGGTGTCCACGGAGTGGGAGGGTAGGGGTCTGGAACGACGGCGCGGTCGTTCTCACACACCCCCACCAGAGACATTTGAATTTTAGAAATGATCTCAGGATTGGGTATAAGCGATTTTGGGGTGTTTGGATACGGTTGTGTTGGTAAAAACGCTGTGACGGTTATCCTGCGTTGAAATTGGTAGCCTCTGAGAGCGTATGTCCGTCAGGACACTAGCTCGAAGAGGCATCCTTGTGGTGTGATGGATCAGGAGAGGCTCACCGAAAGGGCGGGCTGACGTTATGCGTGTCCGCTGTCTCTTATCTTATCTTATGCGAAAGTCTTAATGTGTCTTTAGGTGTCTTTCAAATGTCTTGACAAATCAGGACACGTCCTTAATCTTCGGACATGTCTAAAACGACCAAGAATATAATGCGTAAAGTCAGGACTCAACTGACCCGATTGGTGAGCCTTGAAAATTCACATTGCGGGCACGATGAGGCCGTAGAGGCGGCTGTCACGTGTCGTATAAATCTGGAGCGATACATTGAGGCATGTGTTGAGGTTTTGGTTAAGAAGGCGGGGCTTCCATGAGCGAGCCTTTTTCGCTTCTTTGGCAGAGCATCTTGCGTTCGAGCTTATGGGTTCAGGAGTCAAAGGAAACCCGGCTGGTATGGATAACGATGTTGGCATTACGGGACGCTGAAGGAATTGTTCGGGCCTCTATCATCGGGCTGGCGGACGCGGCCAAGGTGACTCTGGAAGAGTGTCGGGCTGCGCTTAAAGTGCTATTGTCGCCTGATCCGATGGACAAAAGCAAGGTGGATGAGGGCAGGCGAATTCGTGAAGTGCCGGGTGGATGGCAGATTGTCAACCACGACCGCTATCGGTTCTCTACCGCAGAGAAGCGCGAGGCGTGGAAAATTCAGAAGGCCAACCAGAGAGCCGCCAAGAAAAATGCTTTGGCCGCTATTCCACGAGGAACTCCACTCACAAACGAATCAGCCACACTCAGGGCTGAACGGGCTGGGGCTTCTCAGGAACAACTTGACCGAATGGCTAACGAGACGAAGGAAGCCCCACCCGAATACAAAGTCACCGAACATCTACCTGACCGGCTACAGGAAGAACTACCGCCATACACTCCGACTCCCGAAGAAAGCCCCGGCCAGAGCCGTCTTCCAGTGGTGACACTCCCGACGAGTATGAAAACGACACCACCCGGTCTCCTGTCTTGATGGTTTTGACTTTTGAACCAACAGCGCACACATAAAACAGTCGTTCCGGGTCTTTGTGGGATTCGGGAATCACGATGCCGTGAGCGCGTTGGACGTGGGTTATGGGCTGGACGAGGATGCGGTCGCCAACGGGTTTTATCGTTCGAAGATTGGAGTCGATCATGGGAATTGTGTTTACGCCGTTCAATTTTGGTTTGCAAGTCAAAAGGAGAGTGTTAAAAGGAGAAGGTATGCCGCGATTAGCCAACCGCCAGAAGCAAATCCCCAACGGCCTCAAATTCTATCAGCCCGAGACGAAATGGAGTCCGCGCCCGTTTGCCTCGTTTCAGGGCATCGTGGAGTCCCTGATAGCCCACCGTAAAGCCAATCCTTATTTGACCACCTTGCACGGATGGAGTGTTGACCCGGTGGTGGTGGCGGATGAGGTGGATGCGTTCAACGCGGCGATCTGCGAACGGATGGGCTGGACGGATTATCTCGGAACCGGACAATCGGCTGGCGGGGGTCAGCCCGTTGCGGCCCCTTTTACCGGCCCGGTCCAAACCCGGGGCCAGACCCTCTTGCGCCGCGCCGCAAATGTTGCGGTCGGAGTTGAGACGCTGGTGGAATGGATTTCCAGCGGCTCAGAGGCGGTGCCATCGGAACTATCGGAGAAACGCGCGGCGGTGTGCGTGAACTGTCCTCAGAACGAAAGGGGGGATTTGTTAAGGTGGTTCACCAAGCGGGCCGCAACCGCCATCAAGGCGGCTGTCGAATCCCGAAAAGCCATGAATTTGTCCACAACACAGGATGAGAAATTGGGCATGTGCAACGCCTGCGGGTGCGAGTTGCACCTGAAAGTCCACCTGCCACTGTCACGCATCAAATCGCGAATGACGAAGGAAGTCTCGGACGCGCTGGACGCCAACTGCTGGATAAGAAACGAGTCGTGAAAGACCTCTGTTACATGCTTAAACCTTCTCAGGGCGGCGGGGGAAACAAGCACGCGAGAAACGCCATCAATGGGAACGGGGCCGTGCCTCTCATCGTCCGAAGAACCGCCGCGTTGGGAGATTCACTGAGCGCAAGCGTCGTTGCGTCAAGGCTGATGCAATTGGGGTTTGAAGTCGTGATGCAGACACATTCGGCTTGTCATTGTGTGATTCGAAAGGTGGAAGGACTTTACGACGTGACCGAGCCGAAGTGGAACCCGCACGTCAATCTCGATAACACCTACGAGCGGCATCCTCGGAAGAAATGGATGCACTTTCACGAGATGTTCTACGAAGCGGCCAACCTGCAACTGGAAGCGCGCGGAATTCATCTTGGGGAACCAAGAAACTGCAAGCCGCATATCAGCGTTCGACCGGTGGACAAGCAGTCGGTGTTTTCCCAATTCTCGCAGTATGACCGCCCGTGGGTGATGGTCTGTCCGCGCTCTGACGCCTACAACGTTCGTCAGGTGCCGGACGGGATTTGGGAAGCAACCGCTGCCATGACTTCGGGAACCAAGTTCTGGCTCGGGCGTCATCCGGCCCCGAAAAACTTCATCGACCTGAAATGCCAGCACTTCGACAACGTAATCAATTATCTGTCCTGCGCCGATTTGTTAATCACGGTGGATACCGGGCCAATGCACGTGGCCGCCGCGCTCGGCGTGCCCGTCGTCGCCATCTGCCAGTCGTCCAGCCCTGAGTTGCACCTGAACGACCAGAACGATTACGTCAGCATCAGCCCGCCGCTGGATTGCCTCGGCTGCATGGAGAATCGGTGCCCAAAAAATCCCCACCTCCCGCCGTGCCAGACCGTCGCCCCGGAACTGATTTCTTCATGGGCCAATGCCCGGCTGGATTCTATATTTGGGGATAAGGTGTCGGCCATCGTGCCCATCTACAAACCGGAATCCAAGACCCTCAATCGCTGTCTCGAATGCGTGCTGCCGCAAGTCAATGAGGTTATCGTGTGTTGTCAGGCGGACAGCGTAATTCCGAACGGCGTGGTCAGGCACAACAAAATTCGGTTCGTGCATCATCGCCTGCCAAAACTCGGTTACGGTCGCAACACCAATCACGGAGTCCGAAATTCCAATGGCCGATATTTGATGCTGCTGAACGACGATGTATTTTTGGAACCGGATGCGGTGTCAAAGTGCATGGCGGAAATGAAATCGGGTGTGGGCATGGTGTCGCACTTCTTGAAGTATCCAGACGGCACAATTTATCATGCTGGAAAACGGCGCACTCCGGGCCTGCGCGGATGGGGGCACATTGACCACAAAAAATACATCCCGGAAATCACCGAGCCGCAGGAACACGAAAATACGTGCGGCGCATCCGTTCTGGTGCGGCGCGACGTATTCTACAAGATCGACGGATTTGACGAGGACTTTTTTCTTTACGCCGAAGACGATTCATTTTGTCTGGCCCTGCGCCGGGCGGGTTACAAAATCATTTACACACCCCATGCCAAAGGGACTCACATGGAGCACCAGAGCACGCAGAAACTTGGCGACGTGATGTCAACGGTGCGAGCATCCAACAGTTTGTTCGGACAGAAATGGGGGCGGTATCTGGACCACAACATTAATAACGACTTTGGAAGTTTTGACTATTGACAATATATAGACTTTGATTACTATTCCATCCATGAGAAGGAATTTGAAAGGGATGAAGGTCGGAAAGCTTACAGTATTGTCCGCGATTTGCTTCCGCAAATTCCCGTGCGGCCAAATGAAGCAAATATGGAGGTGCAGGTGTGACTGTGGTAACGAGGTTGAGGTAATGGATTGTAATCTTACAAATCCAAAAAGACACACTGCCTCGTGTGGTTGTCTCCAAAAATTAAGAACCGCTCGCGCTAACCGCACTCACGGCAAGACCAACCACCGCCTATATGGGGTGTGGTGTGCGATGTTGCAGCGGTGCAGAACACCGTCTTGCAAGTCATACGAGCGTTATGGCGGGAGAGGAATCAGGGTGTGTAAGCGATGGAAGAAATTTGTAAATTTCTTAAAGGACATGGAACACGAGTTCAAGGAGGGCTTAACTCTTGAGAGAGTTGCAAATGATGGCAACTACAGCCCCTCAAATTGCAGGTGGGCGACGCGTAAGGAACAAGCCAACAACACGCGCAGGAATGTCCAACTGACCTATAACAACAAAACACTCTCACTGTCGGAATGGTCGAATTTGGTCGGCGTAATGAAACCAACGGTCTGGTCCCGAATAAAAAGGGGCTGGACGGTCGACATGGCTTTAACAACTCCAGCAAGAAGGTTGCGTTGTAAATGACACTTGGCGGCTCAGTTCCAATTCGCAACGGCATCATCCTTGATTATTGCTTTCGAGAAGCAGTGGAGTCCCTGCTGCCGATTTGCGACAAGGTGATTATCTGCGATTGCGACAGCACGGACGGCACTCGTGAGTTCGTTGACGAGTGGGCGGCACGAGAGAGCAAGTTGGTTGTCGCAAACTTTCCTTGGACCAATCCGTCAGGAACAACAGACTGGTGGCCGACCTTTCTAAATTATAGTCGCCAGCATTTGCCGACCGATCACTTCATTCATTTGGATGGAGACGAAGTGCTTCACGAAGATGATTATGAAAAAATAAAATCCGCCGCCGAACGGCGTTCGGTTCTATTCTTCAAGCGGCTTAATTTCTGGAGAGACGCCAAACACGTCATACCGGACGGTGTTTGTTGCGGGACAAAAGTTCTGCGGATGGCGGGGACCAACCAGCCTATT
>Ga0070733_10002603_pt1 | contig 12720 bp, 9 predicted proteins | sample Coa_R1_9_FD_66450 | JGI IMG/M metagenome (GOLD analysis project Ga0070733, IMG submission 66450) | Surface soil microbial communities from Centralia Pennsylvania, which are recovering from an underground coalmine fire - Coalmine... | ecosystem: Environmental > Terrestrial > Soil > Unclassified ... | reverse complement strand
CAATGCTCGGCCGGTCCGGCACGCCGTCTGTCAAACTCGACACATATCCCACATCACCAATGGGCTGCAGATCCTTATGCCGGTCGAGCTCCTCGATCAGCGTGATCATGTCAATCGGACGCGACGATTCCGCCAGATCGACCATGCGCGCGTAAATCCGCCGGTGCGAGTCGAGCGAAAAGTCCTCGATCCGCAAATGCTCCGCCGCCTGGTTATAAGCGAAGTTGTCCAGCAGGATCGCGCCCAGAATCGACCGCTCCGCCTCCACATTCGCCGGAAGAGTGCTGATGCTGTAATCGGTAGTTGCCATTTAGTTGTTCGTTCTCAGCCTTTCTGAAAGCAATTATCCGACAGGCGAACGAAAAACGAAATAATAAATCATGCTCCGTCTGAATTTCTTCGCGTACTTCGCCCGTTTTCCTTCGCGAACTTCGCGGCCAAAGTCTTTCGCCTTCCCTCGTGAATCGCGCCCCAGAACTTGCGCCGCCCGCGCAAGAACCATGCCGCATCCGAAGGCGAAAAGGAAGCGAATGATTGTGCAGATGCTGTGAACCCCTCGAGTTTTCTGTGGAAGCCGAGAGAAAACAGGTCCCAAACAAAATAGATCCATTAAGATTCTTAGGTCGTCGGCGAGAATCCGCGAAGCTCCGCGGCGAACGCCTTTGCCCTAAAAAACAAACGCGGCCGAGGGCCAGCCACCCTCGACCGCATTCGTACGTGGTTTCCTGCTTGCCTTGTCACCGCTGGGCGGCGGAATGACCGCTTCAGCCCGTCAGCCCTCGCGCTCTTACAAGCAACAAGTGCCGCATTTGCCTAAGCCGGTTGCCGATGCGCGATCTCAAGATCAAGGATCGTGCGATCACAAACCCGCAACCGCTGCGGTGGCCAGCGGCTTTGTCCCGCGCCCTGCTCCCTGCTCCGAAAAGCAAAGAACAGAGGGCGAGAGAGGAGGAGGCCGCAACGCCCGGGCAACCAGTCCGCGCTCGCGCGCTTTTCTGGAACGTCCCCCGGTGATTCACCCTCGCGAATCACCGGCTGCCGCTGGCTCTGCCGCAATCATTCGGCGAGCTCAGGAACTCTCACGTTTCGCTGAACCCACTCTCATCCAGTTTGTTGCGCCTCGCAACACAAAAAACTTCTCCCCTTGTGCAGAAACTGTGGACGATGTGTCTTCCCTGTGGAAGCCCGTGGAAATCTAAGAATTAATTTTGGCCGTCCAATCCTCCTCAATCACTCACACGCCGGGTCCCCATCCTTGGCGTCCTTTGCGAAGGGTGGGCACGATGCTGCCGGTGGCACCCGCGCTGAACACGGATCGCATCGCCAAGCTACCCCTCATCCCCCGACTTTGGCAGACCCACTTTCCCGCCCCCCAGCCGCTTTTCAATCTGCTTCATTGCCGCCTCCATCCGCCCAAACACGCTCAGCGGAGAAAATTGCGACACACCACCCTCCGCCGGACCATGATCCTCCACGGTCCCCTCCGCGCCCGCCGTCTTCTCCGTGCTCGTCCCCACCGCCTCATGCAGCAAATGCCACGCCTCGCGATACCCCTCATACTTGCTCGTCGGCGTCATCAGCGACACCGACCGCATCCCCTCAATCTCCTTCGCCGGCAGGATGTACCACACATCCTCCGGCACCACATAACCCGCCAGAAAATCAAACGCCCCCGGCTTGTATATATTGTGGCTGCTGCACACCGAGCACAGATAACCTTCCCCATTCTTCGACCGGAAGATCGTGCACTTCACCTGCACCGCCACAAACTTCCCCGGACGCCCCACCACCACATCAAAATTCTCCGAGTCCCCAAACGGCTTACACGCCGGCAAATTCCGCTCCGCCGCCTCCGCCATAAACTTCAGTTCGACCCACTCCCCGCGCTTCTTCTTATCCGCAATCTTCGGCTTCCGCTTCTTCTTCATCTCCCACCCCAAAACTGAAAAGCGGCATTCGTAAGAAATTTCGCGAATGCCGCCTCATCCTTTGATTCGACAGAAATGAAAAGGGCAAGGCAAGAAAATTCAAAGAAAAAGTGGGACCGATTCCCAAATCGGGAATTACGGGCCGGGTGCCCCATCCTTGCGTCCTTTGCAAGGGTGGGATTCAGCGAACGCATCCCATGCAGAACTTGATTTTCACGCCATTTCGCCCTGGCATTCTCGACCACAGCAAATCCCAGGACAGACGGAAAATTCCCTCAATTCCGGCATGCATGTTTTATTTCAGCCAGTGGATCTTGATTTCCTGTTCCGAAGGTTTGAATTCCACGTCGCCGGTAATGAGTTCCGCTTTCTTTTCCTTGGCTAGCGCGGCGGCGAAGGCATCGGCCAAGCTCATCTTGAAACGCGCCTTGAAATCCGCGGCGGTGTCGGCCAATTCGCGCGTAGTGGAATGAAAGTCAATCGGCAGCCCAGGAAGGATTTTTGCCGCTTCAGCCCACGCGTCAACTCCATCTTTCTTCACGATGGAATATTTCACCTCGGCGTAGTTCACATCCGTCATATGTAGAGGGCTGTCCTTCCTGCCCGCAGCGACAAGCAGCGCCTCCACTGTCTCTGCGCCTGGTTCGTCGCGGAAGTAGGCGATCAGGGCAAAGCTATCGAGCACCTTAGCGGACATGACGCTCTTCCAATGCCCGCTCCTGCTTCTTATGCTCCGCCCATTCCTCGCTCAACGGCTTCGCTCCGGTCGCACGCTTGAGAACACCGCGCCCGCGCTTGATGAGTGCGGCAGTGACAGGTTTGAGAAGAATGCCCTCCGGTGTGGCTTGAACCACAGCCTTTGTGCCATCTTCGATGTCGAATTGTTTGCGAAGTCGCCGAGGAATGACAACCTGCCCCTTCGTTGTGAACCACACGGTCTCAATCTTTTCAGTCATAGTATTCACAAATAGTATGACATTATGCCAAGAGTCCGTCAATATCTACTAAGTAAGACTATTAGTACAATGGCGGATTGGCGATCACAAATCATAATCCCGTGATGCTTCGGAAACAAGAAAGGGCACGGCTTTCGCCGTGCCTCTGAAAATGAGTTGTTTTCCCGGTCACTCGGCGGAGAAAGCCCTAGTCTCTCACCCCATCCATAAACGCCCGCAATTTTCGCGAGCGTGACGGGTGGCGCAGTTTGCGCAGGGCTTTGGCTTCGATCTGGCGGATGCGTTCGCGGGTTACGGCGAAGCTCTGGCCGACTTCTTCGAGCGTATGCTCGCTGCCGTCTTCGAGGCCGAAGCGCATCTTGATTACTTTTTCTTCGCGCGGGGTCAGCGTGCGCAGGACCTGTCCAGTCTGGTCCTTGAGGTTCACGTTGATCACCGCTTCGGCCGGCGATACGACCGCGCGGTCCTCGATGAAGTCGCCGAGATGCGAATCTTCTTCTTCGCCGATCGGGGTCTCAAGAGAAATGGGTTCCTGCGCGATCTTCAGCACCTTGCGCACTTTCGCCACCGGGATGTCCATGCGCTTGGCGATTTCCTCGCTGGTAGGTTCGCGTCCCAGTTCCTGCACCAGCTGCCGCGACGTGCGGATCAGCTTGTTGATGGTCTCGATCATGTGCACCGGGATGCGGATGGTACGCGCCTGGTCTGCGATGGCGCGAGTGATGGCCTGCCGAATCCACCACGTGGCGTATGTAGAAAACTTGTAGCCGCGGCGGTATTCGAATTTGTCGACGGCCTTCATCAGGCCGATGTTGCCTTCCTGAATCAGGTCGAGGAACTGCAGGCCGCGGTTGGTATATTTCTTGGCGATCGAAACCACGAGACGCAGGTTGGCCTCGATCAGCTCGCGCTTGGCCTGCTCCGCGTCCATGTCGCCCTGGATGATCTCGCGCTGAGTGCGCTTGAGCTCCTGGAACGAGACGCCGGTTTCGAGTTCGAGTTTCTCTACCTCACCGCGGATGGCCCGCGCCTGCCGGCGATATTCTTTTTTCTGTTCCTCGCTGCGTGTGGCGTCGGCCTTGCGCTCGAGATTCTGCGTCTGGCGGTCGAGCGACCGCATGCCGTCGACCGTCTTGTTCAGGCGTTCGATCAGCCGCTTGCGTTCGGCGTTGGTGAATCCCAGCTTGCGCAGAGCTTTCGAGGTGGCCACGATCGCACGAGCCAGCTTGCGCCGTGCCCGACGATGATCCTTCGGCTTCTTCGTCTTCGAAACTTCGCGATACTTCTCTTCGAGCAACTGGGCCTTCTTGTACAGCTTGGCCATGTCGTCGATCTTGCCGGTGAACTCGTTCAGGCGATTCTGCAGGATCTCGTCGGTGATCTCTTCTTCGTCGAAGGTGACCACTTCCTTGATCGAGCGGACGTTCTTCTTGAGGTCTTCGCCTAGGGTGAGCAATTCGCGGATCACGATGGGCGACCGCGAGAGCGCCTTGAGCACGCGCAGCTGGCCGCGCTCAATGCGCTTGGCGATTTCTACTTCGCCTTCGCGCGTCAGCAGCGGCACGGTTCCCATCTCGCGCAAATACATGCGGACGGGGTCGTTGGTTTTTTCCAGTGCTCCCGGAGTTAAGTCGAGCTCAACGTCTTCGCCTTCCTCGGATTCGTCGAATTTTTTGTCGAGCGTGGCGGAAGGCAGCTTGGGGCCTTCCAGCACGTCGATGCCCTGCGTACCGATCGTGGTGAGCAGATCATCCAGGTCTTCCGGAGAATGCACATCGTGCGGGATCAGATCGTTTACTTGGTCGTAGGTGAGATATCCCTTCTCTTTGCCTGTATCGATCAGCTTTTTGATGTCTTCGAACTTGTCGTCAAGAGCCAAGAGGTGTCCTTAAACTGCTTATTTCCGCTCCCACAGGAGCGTGTGGTAAAGTTCCTTAAAGGTGGGAATCTGGGGTCGTGCGGGATTGTGCCCTAGCACAAACTTACAGAGTTTAGCACATAAGTGCTGTGCCGTCTATCGGTTGCCCGCCTCGGTTGCCCTGAACCCGCCGCTATCTTCAACTTCCTTAAATACTTAGATGGCTTTGGAAGCCTTTTTGTTTCATGCACTTTTCTTGTCTTCGCCCGGGCCGGGGTCGCGCAGCGCTCGGCTGATACGCTCCAGTTCCAGCAGCAATTCCCGCAAGCGGTCGCGGTCGGCGCCGGCGCCGGGCTTCTTGAGTTCCTGCTGCACCTGCTCCTGGCGGCGCCGCAGATGAATGCGACGCAGAGCACGGACGGCGGCCTCCAGCGTCTCGGGAGTGAGTTCTTCATCCTCCTTCAATAAGATCGTGGCCAGCATGCGGCGGTCGCTTTCGGTGGCCGGTACCTCCAGTACATCGGCTATTTCGGGGCCGGCGTTGAGTAGGGACTGGGCGAGCGACTCCGTGGCCAGGCCGCGATGCAGGGCTTCATTCTGCAGGACGAACTGGGCCTGGCGGGCGGGATCGAATTCTTCTTCTGCTCCGTCGCGGGCGGAGAAATGCTCTGCCCCGGGTTGCATCTGCCGCGACGAGGCGAGGGCGCGGATCAGGATTTTCTCGGCGTCGGTGACCTGTGTTTCTACTGCGGCTTTCACAGCGGCGGCAGATCGGGTTACGGCAACGTGCCTCAGTTCCTGACGAAGCACGGGAGAATCGATTCCCAGCTTCTGCGCAATCTCCTGCGCCAGTTCGTCGCGCACGATCCGGCTGGGCACACGCTGGATATGCGGGAGTAGATACTTGATCGCCTTGTCTTTGCCTTCGCCGCTGCGGACGGGGAACTGAGAGCGAGCGCGCTCGATCAGATAATCGAAATACTTTTGCGAATGGCGCAGGACGTCGCCGTAGGCGTCTTTGCCTTTGCGGCGGATGTAGAGATCGGGATCGAATCCTTGTTCGAGCGTCAGCACTTTAATGGTGAATTCTTCTTCTACCAGAAGGCCCAGCGTGCGTTCGGTGGCTTTGGCTCCCGCGGTGTCGGGATCGAAGTTGACGACTACGTTCTTGCTGAAGCGGCCGAGCAGCTTGGCCTGCAGTTCGGTGAAGGCGGTGCCGGAGCTGGCGATGACGTTGTGGAATCCGGCGGCATAGACGGAGATGCAATCCATCTGGCCTTCGACCAGGATGGCGTAGTCGAACTTCTTCACCCACTCTTTCGCGAGATCGAGATTGAAGAGGACTTTGCCCTTCGAATAGATTGCGGTCTCGGGCGAGTTCAGATATTTTGGGCCGGCCTTTTCGTCGGTGGCCAGGGTGCGCCCGGTGAAAGCGATGACTTTTCCGGCTTCGCTGGCGATGGGGAACATGACGCGGTTGCGGAATTTGGAGTACATGGAAGCGGTCGTTGGTGCGGAAGCGGTCATTGGTCCCTTCGGCGCGCTTCGCTCGCTCAGGGCAGGCTGAGAACGGTCGTTGGTCGTTGGCCTTTCAACCACGGATTCATCTCGATCATTCGGGACCAGCGAATCCTTGTCATCCCGAGCGGAGCGAGGGATCTGGGTTTGCTGACGGCTGACAGCTGACGGCTGAGAGCTGTCTTCCTGCTTCCAGGAAAACAAACCGCTTTCGCGGAGGACTTCGTCGCTGAATTCTTCTTTGAGGCGGTCGCGCAGGAGGAAGCCGGAATCGGGGGCGTAGCCGATGCGGAATTTGGCGATCATTTCCTGATCGAGGCCGCGTCCCAGCAGATACTCACGCGCCCGGGCGCCGTCGGGACGGCGCAGGCATTCCTGAAAAAATGCGACCGCGCGCTCGTGTACGTCGAGGAGTTGGCCGCGCAGGCGCGCTTCTTTGGCTTCGCCAGGAGTTGAATAGGCCGCCTTGGGCAGAGGGATGCCGAGTTTCTGGGCCACCAGGCGGACGGATTCGGGGAAAGTGATGTTTTCGACTTTCTGGATGAAGCTGAAGACGTCACCTGACAATCCGCAGCCGAAGCAATGATAAAACTGGCGCGTGGCGTGCACGGAAAACGACGCCGTCTTCTCGCCATGAAACGGACAAAGGCCCGAATAATTCTGCGCCCCTGCCTTCTTCAGCTTGATGTAGTCGCCGATGATGCGGACGATATCCGCCTGCTGCTTGACCGTGTACGCGAAATCGCCGGGGTTCGCCATGGAAGGAGAGACACTGCTCCGTTGGGATTGTGAGCTAGAAAACGGCTGAGGGAAATATAGCAGTCGGGGTGGGCTGCGGAAAAACTGTGGGAATCGAACGATATCGGTTGAAAGGGATGGAAAACTCAGCCCTTCGAGGCCGCGGACAAACTCCTTTCAGCGCCCGAAGGTTTCATCGGCGGCTTAAAAGAGTCTGCGTGAGAACTGGCCCGTCTCTGCGGTACCTGTGCACTTTTCCAACTTCCCCGCTTCCCCGGCACTTACGTGCCGGGCTATCACCTGCCGCCGCTTTCGCGGCTGGATTTTGGGTCGCTCCGGTTCGACCGCCATCGCTCGACAGGCGCCTCGTAAATGACCCTCCTGGCCGTCACATCCGTCTTTTTATTTTGCCGATGAAGGAAGCAACTCCAGATCGTTCATGAGTCCGAGTTGGTCGAATTCGCCCCACTCTTCGGTGATTTTCCCGTTCACGACTCGCCAAATCGTGATGCCGCGGACCTCCGTCTTTTTTCCGGTAGCGGGAAGGCCATTGCCTTCGCCGGTGTTGGTGCCGGTTCCGATGTATAGCACCGTGACCAGGTCGCCTTCGGCAATTTCCTTGAGCACCGTCATTTTCCCGTCGGGGAATGCAAGCTTCCATCCGCGCGCCGCAGCCTGATCCTCTTTGAGGCCGACGTCGTGATGGACTCCATGGTTAACGAAATCCTGGGCATAGATTTCGTCGGCCACCTCAAACTTGCCCTGGTTGAAAATCTCTTCGAACACACGGCGGGCCACGGCTTTGTTCTTTTCCAATTCGCTGCGGGGCGCCGCCGGAGCCGGCAAAACTGCAAACAATAGTCCCAGTAGAGTGAGGAAAACGCGATAAGCTTTTGTTCTGGTCATGTTGTCTCCTGGTCACGGCGGGTCCAATTTTTCGGACTGCCGACGAGGCCAGTATCCGGTCTATACCGCGGTATAGAGTCAAGGAAAAGTTTAGCGGGATTCCGGCTGGTTTAGCGGCCTTTGGCCGCTCTCACTTTCATTGCAGCGGCCTGGACTGGTTTTGGCGGAGCATTGAGGCCCACACGGATTTGACGCAAGGCCTGCTCCAATTCATCACGCAGCTGAATTGAAGAACGGATCTGCTCGTTCATGGCTTCGAGCTTCTTCTCCCCAAGTTTCAACGCCTCCCGAAGGCATTCCCGAGAGTCCTGCTGGTAGGGAGACGCGGCGCCCGTGTCACTGGGCAAAATCCATAGCTGCAAGACGCGGCGAATCTCAGCCAGCTTGAAACCGAATCGCTGCATCTTCTTGATCACGATTACGATCTCAAGCTCGGCCTCAGAGTAGACGCGATATCCGGCGGCCGTCCTGCGTGGAGTACGCATCAAGCGCCGCCGCTCATAAAAGCGGATTGCCTGCACACTCACACCAGCCCGCTTCGCGACCTCACCGATTCTCATATGTGCGAAATGATATCAATGCCAGCAAGTACTTGGCGAAGCCCAAAGCCGCGTGGGTTCGCGCTTACGGATGGGGCCTTAGTTCGACAGTTTGCTGTTTGCGACGCGGCCAGAGCGGCGCGCTTCCCCAAAACTTACGAGCATAGCGGCGAGCCCTTGTCTCTCAACCCCGCACGAATTTTGCCGATAGAAAATGTTAAGGGCCGCTTCTCCCGTGATTACGACTGAGCAATACGTCGCTTCGATTGTCGACAAGTATCGGGTCATTCCCGACACGGGGTCGGCATCGCATCACGCTGCCGATGAAGTGATCCCGTTGCTCAAGCAGTGGGGGCAGCAACACTTGCTGGGGATTACGCTGTCGGGCGCGTACGCGAAGAATACTGCCGTGAGCTTGTCGTCGCATGTGGACGTATTGGTCATGCTCAAGCCGATTGCGGGGATGGAGATGAAACAAATCTTCTGGAACCTGTTTGAGTTCCTGACCGATCACGATCTGCGTCCGCGCACGCGGGACGTTTCCATTCAGGTGCAGAGCAAGGGACTCAACGTGGATGTGATCCCTGCCTGCCGCGAAGCGGGGAATTCGGGCAACGCGTTGCAGAATGTTCTGTTCAACAAGAAGACGGGAGTGTCGGTGGCCACGGACGTGGGCCAGCACCTTCATCTGGTGGCGAACTCAGGACGCCAGCAGGAAATTTGCGCGCTGAAGATCTGGCGGGAACGCAACTCGCTGGATTTTCCGTCTCTATATCTTGAGATCTCGATGCTGCACGCTCTGGAGGCGGAGCGTTTCGGCCAACTGTCCGAAAATGTTCTGACCGCGTTTCGCTATCTCTCCAACCGGTTTGAGCCGGCCGTGGTTCGCGACCCGGCGAATCCGGAGAATATTCTTTCGAACGATCTGTCGGAAAACGATAAGAAGGCCATCGCGAAGGCTGCGCGCAGTGCGCTTTACGACGAGAACTGGAAGAAGATTATTTGGTAGGAAAAGCGGGCGGCGGGCATTGGGCATTTGGCAAACGCGGCCGGGGCTAAAGCCTGGGAAGTTCTTGACGTTTTAGGCGGCCCTCAAGGGCCGCTCTTCCACTTAGACTCGTAATTCCACCAGCGTCGCGCCGCCGCCGCCTTCGTTCTGCGGAGCTTCGATTACTGAGTCTACATGCGGATGCTGTTGCAACATCTGGCGCAGCGCTTTGCGCAGGATGCCCATGCCGCTGCCGTGCACGACGCGGACGCGCGGCAGGCCGGCGAGGAAGGCGCGGTCGACGAAACGTTCGACTTCGCGGCTGGCCTGGTCGACGGTCTGGCCGATGACGTTGATCTCGCTGGGCGCGTTCGCGCTCTCGCTCTCGTTATTCAGCGACACGGAGATTCCGCGGGCGCGAGCCGCTTTTACCGGAGATTCGTTGGCCTGCGCCTGAGCGCTGGCGAGGACCTCGGCAATGTCGTCGCGGGCGATTTTCATTTTCATCGCGCCCATCTCGACTTCGAAATGCTGGTCATCGATTTTGCGCACGACACGAGCCGGACGTCCGGTGGACTTGAGCTTGACGGTGTCGCCCTGGGCTACGTGTTTCACCAGCTGGGGCTGGGCGTGCGGGTCGCCCTCGTCGGCTCCGGTCGAGTGCGCGACTACGGTGGAGTCGAACTGCTCGCGGAATTCGCGGCGCAGTTTGGCGATGCGGCGCTCGGCGTCTTTGGAAAGCTTCTGGGCGGCGGCGCGATCCTGGATGGCGTTGACGGCTTCGCGGGCGTGGTATTCGAAGTCGCGCAGAAGAGTTTCGAGCTTCTTCTCCATTTCGCGAATTTTGGTTTGCTGCTCTTTTTTTCCTTCCACCGCGAAGTGGGCTTTCTCGCGCTCCAGATCCTGCTCGCGGGTCTTGAGGCGCAGACGTTCGGTTTCGGCCTCGCGCAGGTCGGCGTGAAGTCTGTCGAGGAATTGACCGACCTCGCGAGCCTGCGTGCCCATGCGCGAGCGCGCGCTTTCGATGATCGCGGGATTCAATCCCAGGCGCTGCGCGATGTTGATTCCGGCCGACGCGCCGGGGACGCCGACTTTCAGTTCGTAGGTGGGCTGCAGCGTAGCTTCGTCAAATCCGACAGACGCGTTGAGCACGCCGGGCGTATTCGCGGCGTAGACCTTGAGCGAGGTGTGATGCGTGGAGATGACGGTTATACAGCCGATGTGGGCGAAGTGGCGGGCAATGGCGACGGCGAGAGCGGCGCCTTCTTCGGGATCGGTGGCCGAGCCGAGTTCGTCGAGGAGCACAAGCGAGTGCGCGGTGGCGGTGCGCGAAATGGAATCGATGTTGGTGACGTGGGCGGAAAAGGTGGAAAGATTTTGCTCGATCGACTGGTAGTCGCCGATGTCGGCGAGAACGGCGTCGAAGATGGGGAGTTCGGCGCGGTCGGCGGGGACGGGAAGTCCGGATTGGGCCATCAGCGCGAGCAGGCCGACGGTTTTCAGGGTGACGGTTTTGCCGCCGGTGTTGGGGCCGGTGATGATGAGCTGGCGGCGGGGGCCTTCGAGTTCGACGGTGATGGGGACGACGGTCGCATTTTTCAGTTTTAGATTGCGTTCGAGCAGGGGATGTCTCGCATTGTGCAGCAGGAGGCGAGCTTCGCTCGGCCCGGACAGCCGGGGGTGGCTGTCTCCGAACAAACCTTCGGTCAACGTCACGGCTACGCAGTTGTAGTCTTCGGCGAAGCGGGCTTTGGCGAATTGCAGTTCGAGTTCGGCGAGTGCATCGGCGGAATCGAGAATTTCGGAGGCGTGCGCGCCGATGCACTGGGTCATTTCAAGAAGGATGCGGTGAATCTCGGCCAGCTCATCGTCAAGCAGGCGTACCAGCTCGTTGTTCTGCTCGATGGTTTCGAGGGGCTCAACGAAGACGGTCTGGCCGCTGGAGCTGGCGCCGTGCACAACGCCCTGCACGCGGCGCTTCTGCTCGACTTTCACGGGGATGACGAAACGTTCGCCGCGGATGGTGACCAGTTCGTCCTGCACGGTGCCGCCCTCGGCCAGACGGCGCAGGTAGCCGCGCAGGGATTCCTGGATGGTGCGGCGCTGTTTTTCGATTTCGCGGCGAATGCGGGCGAGTTCGGGTGAAGCTTTATCTTCGAGCGTGCCATCGGGCTGGATTTTGTTGCGGAAGCCGCGCAGAAAATCGGTGAAATCTACGATCTGGTCTGAGAGGGCATGCACTCCGAGCCAGTCGGATTTCATCGTCGCGGGAGGATGCAGTGCGATCTCGCGCCATTCCGCAGCGCGATCGACGACCAGGATCACGTCGCGAATCTCCGTGGTTTCGAGGACGGCGCCGGTGATGCGCGATTTCTGGACCATGATGCCGATGTCGAGGAGGGCGGAGAAGTCGAAGCGTCCGCCGGCGCGGCGGAATTCGCGGATTTCGCTGGCTAGCGCCTGCTGACTCTCGATCCAGTTGCGGTCGATGGACGGAGCGAGAGCGGCGATGCGCTGCTGGCCGAGCGGCGAAGAGGCGTAGCCGCGCAGAAGTTCGCGGAGAGATTCGAACTCGAGCACGCGCGCGGAACTGTGGATGAGGTTACTGGCCATCGCAATTCAATGGTACAGGAGGACGGCGAGGCGGGGTAATCGGGGCGGGCGAGGCTTCCCGTTTCGAAATTTCTCGGTGAAGCCTGCAAGATCAAAAGAACTTAACCGCGAAGTACGCGAAGAAAAGCCGCGAAGGCCGCTAAGAAAATCACAAGGTCAGAGTTGGAGAGGTTCAGTCGCCGGAGGCTCCCGCCACTTGCACGGCTGGTTCTTGCGCGGCGGGGAACTTTACGATGAAGAGGGCGCCGCCTTCGGGCCTGTTCTGGCAAGTAATCTGGCCGTTGTGTTCCTGAATGACGCCATAGACTGCGCTCAGACCGAGGCCGGTGCCTTTGCCGACTGGTTTGGTTGTGTAGAAGGGATCGAAGACGCGCTCGGGCTCGCGGATGCCCGCGCCGGTGTCGGAGAACTGCAGCACGGCCTCGCCGCCCAGCCGGTGGGCGACGATTTCGAGCGCGCCGCCGCCGGATTCTTCCAGCGCGTCCATGGCATTCTCGATGATCTCGACGAAGGCCTGAAACAGCTGGTTGGCGTTGCCCTGCACGCGGGGAAAGTCCGCCGCAATCGACATACTGACACGGATTTTGCCGGGGGCGTGGCGTGACTCCAGCATCTGCGTCGCGCGCTGCAGCAGCACGCTCAAGTCGACCAGGATTTTTTCTCCTGGCGCTTGCTG
>Ga0070733_10002601_pt1 | contig 12721 bp, 10 predicted proteins | sample Coa_R1_9_FD_66450 | JGI IMG/M metagenome (GOLD analysis project Ga0070733, IMG submission 66450) | Surface soil microbial communities from Centralia Pennsylvania, which are recovering from an underground coalmine fire - Coalmine... | ecosystem: Environmental > Terrestrial > Soil > Unclassified ... | reverse complement strand
TACACCATCGTCGGCGTGATTCCCTCGGATTTCGATCTTCTACTGGGCAACTTCAGTCCCAGTGAGATCTACGTCCCCATGGTTCAGTGGACCAACAATTTGCTCTTCAGCCGCGGCGCCGGCCTGGGCATTCATGGGATTGGACGGATGAAGCCTGGCGTTACGATCGACCAGGTGCGCGCGGACTTTGCCCAAGTCACAAGAAATCTCGCGGTCGCCTATCCCGATTCCGACAAAGCCACGGGCGCCGCGTTCTTTCCTTTTCGCCAGTCGATGTTGGGCCATGTCGAACCGTTTCTGCTCGTTCTGTTCTGCGCGGTGGGGTTCGTTCTTCTCATTGCTTGCGTCAACATCGCCAATCTCCTTCTCGCGCGTTCCACGGGCCGTTCGCGCGAATTCGCCGTTCGCGCCGCGCTTGGGGCGGGGAAATCGCGTCTCATCCGCCAGCTTTTGACCGAAAGCATTTTGCTGGCGTCTTTGGGCGGCGCAATTGGCCTGCTGCTCGCAAACTGGGGGACACGCGCTGCTCTGGACAGTTTGCCTGCTTCGTTGCCGCGCGCCGCAGAAGTGGGCATTGACCCTCGCGTCTTGCTCTTCACTGCCGCGGTTGCGCTGTCGGCCGGAATCCTTTTCGGTCTCGCACCGGCTATAAGGATTTCCCGAACGATCCTGCAGGACAACCTCAAGGAGGGGGGCCGCGGCGCGAGCGGGTCGCGCACGGGCGCTCATGGAGTTCTGGTGGTCGTCGAAACGGCTCTGGCCCTGGTCCTGCTGACCGGCGCGGGGCTCATGCTCCGCAGCCTCGTCCGGCTCTGGGACGTCGATCCGGGCTTCAATCCCAGCAACGTGGTGACGTTCGGATTGTCGCTCCCGACTTCGATGTGGAAGGCGAGCCCAGCCGCAATTCGCGCGGCGTTCCGCGAAGTTGACTCGAAGCTCGCTTCCACGCCTGGAATCGAAGCCGTCTCGATGAACTGGGGCGCTTTCCCGCTGAGTGGCGACGATGAGTGGCTCTTCTGGCCGGAAGGCCAGCCAAAACCGGCGAACCAGAGCGATATGAAGTGGACCCTGGAATACGTCGTCGATCCCGGTTACCTGAAGGTTATGGAAACTCCCCTTCGCAGTGGGAGGTTCTTTACAGCCCGGGACGACGAGCATTCGCCGCCGGTTGTCCTGGTGGACGACGTCTTCGTGCGTCAGTACTTCCCGAATGAAAATCCCCTCGGCAAGCATCTTTTCCTGGACAGTCTCGAGGGAAATCAGCAGGCGGAAATCATCGGCGTCGTCGCGCATGTAAAGCAATGGGGGCTCGATACGGACGACACGGAGCATCTCCGGGCTCAACTGTATTTCCCGTTCATGCAGCTGCCGGATTCCGTGATGGCGGGAGCGCCGTTGGGAATGCGAGTCGTTGTGCGTTCCCGCGGTTCAGGGGCAGGCGCCGTCGATTCCATCCGGCAGTCCCTGCAACAGCTGAACAGCGGGAATGTTATGTACGGTGTTCAAACGATGGACGAGGTCATTTCCAGTTCGATCGCGAACCGCTGGTTCTCCATGATTCTTCTCAGCGCTTTTGCAGGGCTGGCGCTCCTTCTTTCCAGCATCGGCATCTACGGCGTCATTGCCTATTTGGTTGGTCAGCAAACGCGCGAGATCGGGATCCGAATGGCCCTGGGCGCCCAGCGCAGAGACGTCTTTCGTCTGATTCTTGGCAACGGCGTGAAGATGGCGCTGCTTGGGATTGCCATCGGGGTTGCCGCGGCATTCGGACTGACACGCCTGATGGCGGGGATGCTCTACGGCGTTAGCGCCACCGATCCGCTCACCTTTGTCTTTGTCGCCGTCGTGTTGATGCTGGTCGCGCTCGCCGCCTGCTACATCCCTGCTCGTCGCGCCATGCGCGTCGATCCCATGGTGGCGCTGCGCTACGAGTGACCCGCACCAAGCGGCAAAATCCAAACGCCGGCGAGATGCCGGCGCTACCGGAGGCGAGCTTTTCACTCGCCACACACGCTATTCGATTCCGAGTTGGTGCTGCATCTGTTCGAGAGAGACGCCCTTCGTCTCCGGATACACGAAGAGCACGACGAGGAACTGCACGAGGGTCATCGCCGCGAAAAACACGAACGGATAGCCGTGCGACGATGCGGCGAGCAGCGGAAACGTCAGCGAAATCAGCGCGTTCATGATCCAGTGTGCGGAGCTGCCAAGACTTTGTCCTTTCGCGCGCACGCGATTCGGGAACACTTCGCCGATATAGACCCAGATGACCGCCCCCTGGGAAACTGCGAAGAAGGCGATGTAAGCGAGAAGCAACCACAGCAGGCTGGCGTAATGGGTCTTCGTGAGGAACACGGCGGCCACGCCGGACAGGCATCCGACCATTCCCGCCGATCCGATCAGGAGAAGAGTTTTTCGCCCCACCTTGTCGATCAGTGCCATGCCTAGAAATGTGGCGACGAAGTTCATCGCGCCCACCGCGACGGCCTGCAGATCGCCCGAAACTCTGCTGAAACCCGCGTAGGCGAAAATATCGTTCAGGTAATAGAGGATCGCGTTGATGCCGGCAAGCTGGTTGAACATGCCCATGGTGACGGCGATAAACATAGGGAAGCGGTACTTGCGCGAAAAGAGAGGCTCGGACGCTTGCGAGCGCTCGAGGTGAATCGAAGCGACGATTTCCGCCAGCTCGGTGTCAGGATCCGGCGAGCCGATGGCGTGCAGCACGGAACGCGCCTCATCGACGCGGTTTTGAGTGGCGAGCCAGCGAGGACTTCGCGGAATGCCAAACAGGAAAATCAAAAACAGCAATGCGGGAATCGCGGCTACTCCAAACATCCAACGCCAGTCGCCCGGCCCGGAAATTATCGTGGCGATAAGGTAGTTCGAGAGATAGGCAAGCAGAATCCCAGCCACGATGTTGATCTGGAACATCCCGACCAGCCGGCCGCGCCATTTCGCCGGCGAAACTTCCGCGATGTATACGGGACCGAGAACCGACGAGCCGCCGATTCCGAGCCCGCCGATGAACCTCGCTGCGACCAGCATGGACCAGTTGGCCGCGAACGCGCAGCCCAGCGCCGAGACCAGATAGAGAACCGCCAAAATGCGCAGCGTCTCGCGGCTGCCGAAGCGCTGGCCGATGACGCCGGCGCACATGGCGCCGATCACCGTACCGAACAGCGCGATGAACACCGTGACGCCCTTGGTCCATGCGGTGAGATGGTACAAAGTGGTCAGCGACTGCAGCGTCCCGGCGATCACGGCCGTGTCGAAGCCGAAGAGCAGGCCTCCCAGCGCGCCGACGAAAGTGGCTTTGATCAACGTCGAATTGAGTTTCATGCACTCTCCAGGCGTGAAGGTTCAAAGCAGCGAGCAAAACGTTTCAACGCCGCGCCCGCCGGCGTCATCGGGCGCGCATCCCGAGATCGTTCGGCGCGCTCACGGTGAACGGCAACAGGCACGCGCCCAAAATGCCGGACTCCGCGCCGAGTTCGGCCGGCTCGACGTACGTTTTTGCCGACCGATGACCCTGCGCGTCGAGTGTGCCGTCCGTGAACCGATAGACGTAGCTGCGATGCAGAAGTTCCTCAAACATCTTCGCGGAGAAAAGGTCCCATGCCTGGGCGACTCCGCCACCAACAACGTACAGTGGAAGGTTCAGTGTGTTGACCAACGCCGCGAGGCCGATTCCCAGCGAACGTCCGACGAGATCGAAAACCCTCTGTGCATCAGTGTCCCCTCCGCGAGCCAGGTCCGCGAGTTCGCGCGAGGTGAACTCCGGATGTTTCTTTTGCAGAGCGGCCAAGCCGGAGGCGTCGCCACGCGCGATCGCTTCGCGGGCGAGCCGGCAAACTGCCGTCGCTGACGCATACTGTTCGAGACAGCCATTGCTGCCGCAGCCGCAGATGTGGCCGTCGGGCCAGATCGTCGCGTGTCCAGCTTCGCCCGCCATCCCGTTCATGCCGTCGAAGACCTTGCCGTTCAGGATGATTCCGTTTCCCACGCCCGTGCCGAGAGTGAGCATGCACAGCGAATCCACTCCGAGCGATTTGCCCTTGCCAAGCAGGCATTCAGCGAGCGCGGCGAGGTTGGCGTCGTTTTCGACAATCACCGGTATGCGGAGGATGGCCTGGATTGCGGTCCGCAGCTCGAGGCCCTCCCAGCCCGGAAGATTCGGCAGTTTGCGCAGGCGGCCTTCGGGAAGCTCGATGGGGCCCGGGGACCCAACTCCAATGCCAATGAGCGCGGCGCGGGAATGTTTGTCGATGAGCTGCTGGATGGCGCCGCACATGTCGCGGACTACGGCGTCGCGGCCAGCCTGCAGCCGCGTCGGAAGCTGAATCTGCTCGAGAACGCCGGAGGTTTTCGAATAGGCCGCGATGCGAAGATTCGTGCCGCCGAGGTCGACTCCAATGGTGTAAGGCGCCGGTGTCATATTTATCCGCGAAGCCCCGAGCACTATACATGAATCGCCGCCGCAGAGGCCCGCCTAATCAGAAAAACGAGCACAGAGCACACCGAGCCTGAAGAAGACGGCACTCCTATCGCGAACTTGATCTCGCGGCGAATCTGGGTTCGCTATGGTCCAGGCGGCCTGGGCTAGAGGCCCGCGCACCGACGGACCGGGGTGGCGCTTCAGGCGAGGCAATTTTTTGCAACCTTAGGGGTGCGGCTTGCCGTATATAGGGGTAGCAGCGGGATGGGGCAACGTGACGAGCGCGGCTACGGCGCTGGCGAACCAGTTGAACTTCGAAGACCTCGTGCGGGAGCACGAGCGCATGGTGTTCAGCATTGCGTATCACTTCCTGCAAAATGGCGCAGCCGCGGAGGAGGTGTCCCAGGACGTTTTCCTCGCTCTGTTCCGAGGCCTGTCGAAATTGGAGTCGCGCGCGCATGTGACGTTCTGGCTGCGGCGCGTGACGTGTCACCGGTCGATCGACTATGCGCGGCGCAACAAGAATGCGGCAGCGGAAGTTAGCTGGGATGAATTGCCGGAACAGCCACCGGAGAACAATAGCGCTCAGCGCGGCGATCCGATGCTCTCGAAGCGATTGAGACAGGTGATCGCAACGCTCCCGGAGAAAATGCGCATGATTGTGATCCTGCGATACCAAGAAGATGCTGGGCTCGAAGAGATTGCGAAGGCGCTGAGGATCCCGTTGAACACCGTGAAGAGCACGTTGCACCGCGCGCATGCCATTTTGCGTGAAAAAATCGGAGCGGCCATCGGAGAAGGGAACGTATGAGCGACAAGCTGGAACAGGAACTGAAGAAGGCGTTGCGGCGGGTCGAGCCACCGGCGAGTTTTGCTGAGCGCGTGCTGGCGCGAGCAGCGGAAGAAGAGAAGCCAGGCGCGCCGCTGCGACCGTGGCCGCAATGGCTTGGAATGGGCGGCTTGCGATGGGCTGCGGCGTCCGCGTTGTGCGCCGCGCTCGCAACATCCGGGCTCGTCTACCACCACGAACGGCAGAAGCAGGGTGAAGAAGCCAAAGAACAACTGATGCTTGCGCTGCGCATCACGAGCAGCAAATTGCAGATCGCTGCCGAAGGCGTCCAGCAAATGAATTCGCCGGAGGAGAATCAGCCGTGAACGAGATTGGAGGAGTCATGAAACGCATCGGGACAATCGTCGCACTGCTGCTCGCAACGCAGCTAACGGCGTTCGCGCAGGACTGGGATCCGGGCGGCACGCTGAAGAAGCTGTCGACAAGAGCGTCAAAAACTGTGGATGTGACGCTCGACCGGTCGATGCTGCAGTTTGCGAGCGGATTTCTGGATGCCAAGGATCCGGATCAGGCGCGAGCGCGAAAAGTCATCGCGGACATGAAAGGAATTTACGTCCACAGCTTCGAATTCGACAAGAGCGGCGAGTACACGGAACAGGATGTTGCCGCGATCCGGGATCAATTGAAGGGGCCGGAGTGGTCACGGATCGTGAATGTGAGAAGCAAGAGCGAAGGGCAAAACGTCCAGGTGTATTTCAGAAAGGAAGGCGAAAAATTCAAGGGTTTGGTCGTGATCGCGACAGAACCGACAGAGTTCACATTTGTCGATCTGGTCGGGCCGATTACGCCCGAGGACCTGCGCGCCCTCGGCGGCCAGTTCGGAATACCCAAAGTCGAGATGGACCAGAATTCCGCCGGGAAGAAGGGAGAAAGCAAGTGACGCGCCGCATGCTGGCCGTATGCGCTGTGCTGGTGCTGGCGACTCCGTGCCTTGGCAGGAGCGACCGCGACTTCAACGCGCTCGTGAAGACGATCGAAACGGAATATGGCGTGCACCACATGCGAATACCGCTGCTTGGTTTCGCCACATTCTGTTTGCGAGTGGCGGGAACGCCCGGATCGGCGGGGCTGAAAATTGCGGTGTTCAATGATGTCCTCAACTCGAATGCGGTTTCCGTCGATTCGTTCGAGCAATCGGTGGAAGCGGCGATTGGGACGAAGTGGCATCCGCTGGTGCGGGCGCGATCGCGGAACGACGGAAATGTGACGATGATTTACGCGAATCCGGACGCGAAAGAGCTGCAGGTGTTCGTCGTCACGCTCAACGGAAATGATGCGACGATCGTGCAGACGAAACTGAAGACGTCGCAGATCTGGAAGTGGATCAGGAAGCCGCAGGACGCGGTGGACCTCGACAGCAATCCGCCGGCACATGCCAATCTCACGATTACCGCAGATTAGGTCGTTCATAGTAAGCAACGGTCGTACGGCGAACCCATCGGAGCGGAAGTCGGGTTCCACCCGCCCGCAACGACTTGAGCAAGTGTACGCGGGGTCGCCACCAGAAGGATGAACTGCAAACGACTCGCAGCAATCAAAAATGTCTTTCGCATTTGTCGTCCTAGGGCTCTCGTCCATCCGAGTTGGTCTGCCCAGGCGTCTCTCGTCAGTTCGCGCTCCAAGATTCGGATAGTTGCCTTATAATCAGCGGTCCGCTGGGGCGTTTTCTCGTCGGGAGGAAACGCCGCACGTTGCCGCGGATATCGCTATCGTGTTCGCGAATTATCTGAGGAGACCAGGATGAAGACCGCGTTCTTGTGCCTGCTTGCAAGCATTGCCATCGCGATTCCCGCTCGAGCGCAGAGCATCGAGGGCGAATGGCATGGCGCCGTTCCGGAGTCCGGCGCGCAGCGCCAAATCGTCGTTCATTTGTCGAACGCAAGCGGCAGGTTGCGTGGAACTCTGGATTATCCGGAGGATTTCAGTTTCGGCAACGGGCTTAGGGGGCTTTCCTTCGAGAACGGAATTGTGAAATTCGGCACGAACGGCCTCTCCTTCGAAGGAACACTCTCCACCGACGGAAACAGCATCAACGGATCCTATACGATCGAGAACACGACCGAGTCGGGAACCCTGAACCGCACCACGACGCCGCCCACAAGGGCAGAGCAGGCGCTGCAAACCCTGAAAAGCCTCACAAGCTTGCCTGCGGACGAGTGGAAATTTCACGCAGGGGACGTTTCGCATGGCGAGGAGATGAGCCTGGACGATTCGAATTGGGAGACAGTCCCGGAAGGGAGCCAGGCTACAACGGATGCTGTCTGGTACCGCCGCGAAATCGAAGTGCCGCGCAATCTGAACGGCTATGACCTGACCGGAACGCGCATCTGGTTTCAATTCGAGGCGTACGCGAACGGGCCCATGCCACAAATCATCTACTTCAATGGGCGGCGCGTCGCAATGGGAGACGACCTCGAGCCCATCGTGCTGTTTGACAACGCGAAGCCGGGCGACAAAGTTCTGGTGGCCGTGAAGCTGCTGCACACCGTGGATCGGAAATTCTTCGCGAGCGCGAATCTGAAGATCGATTTCCCTCCCTCCCGCCCGAATCCCTCGGATCTGGTGCAGGAAATCGAATCGACCGCAATCCTGACGCGCAATCAGCGCCGAGATTCTGCCGCCACGCAGCAGGAGCTGGAAACGGCGATTAACGACATCGATCTCGTCGCGCTCCGTCATGCGGACCAGGGCACTTTCGACGCTTCGCTCCGCACGGCGCAAGGGGCGCTGGAAAAAATGGAGCCGCTCATTCAGGGAACGACGATACGCCTCTCCGGCAACTCCCACATCGACGCGGCCTGGCTCTGGCCGTGGACGGAAACGGTGGACGTGGTGCGCAGGACGTTCGCGACGGCTCTGCAATTGATGGATGAATATCCGCAATACACCTACACCCAATCGGCCGCGGCCTACAGCGAGTGGATCGTGGACAAGTATCCGGACGAGTACAAACAGATTCTGGAACGCGTTCGTCAGGGCCGTTGGGAACTCGTCGGCGGAATGTGGGTCGAACCGGACTTGAACATGCCATCTGGCGAATCGCTCGTGCGGCAATTGCTGGTAGGCCAGCGCTACTTCAAGGATAAGTTTGGCGTCGTCGCGCGAATCGGGTGGAATCCGGATTCGTTCGGCTACAACTGGCAGCTCCCGCAAATTTACAAGAAATCCGGCATCGATTATTTCGTGACCCAGAAGATGGCCTGGAACGACACGACGCAACTCCCGCTGAAGCTGTTCTGGTGGGAGTCGCCGGACGGCAGCCGCGTTTTGACCTACTTCCCGCATGATTACGCGAACGGCATTGATCCAGTGCGGATTGCGGGAGATGTGGCGAAGGCGCGCCAGTTGAATCCCGGGCTGCCCGAGATGATGCACCTTTATGGAGTGGGCGATCACGGCGGCGGCCCGACGCGGAGCATGCTCGATAACGGTGTGCACTGGTCGGACTCGAGTCTCGTCTTCCCGCCGGTGAAATGGGGCGTCGCGCAGGGATTTTTCTCGGACGTCGAAAAAAAGCTGGATACCCAGGACTCGCCGGTGTGGAATTACAAAACTCTCGCTGCGGGCAATACGGCGCTGCCTCAGCCTCCTCCGGGAGAAATCAGCATTCCCACATGGGATGACGAGCTGTACCTCGAATATCACCGCGGAGTTTTCACTACGCAGGCCGAACACAAACGCCACATGCGCAAAGCCGAAGAGCAGATGCTCAACGCGGAGAAAATTTCGTCACTGGCGTGGCTTGACGGAGCTTCTTATCCAAGCGAGCCGCTGACGGAAGCATGGAAAAAGGTGCTGTTCAACCAATTCCACGACTTGGCCGCCGGATCGGGCATCGCGCAGATCTATAAGGACGCGGCTCGCGATTACGACGTGGTGCGCTGGACCACGAATGGCGCCAGCTTACGGGCGTTTCACCGGATCGCCAGCGAGATCGACACCAGTACCACGACGGGCATGCCCGTGATGGTCTGGAATCCGCTGGCCTGGACCCGGACCGATCTGGTTGACGTCCACGTGCAGATGCCGGCGGCGGAAGCGAATGGAATTTCCGTCGTCGATGCCAAGGGCGCCGCACTGCCGGTGCAGGTCCTCTCGGAAAACGCGGCGACCAGCAGCTATAAGTTGCTGGTGGAGGCAAAGGATGTTCCATCGATGGGGTATGAGATCGTGCACGTCGTCCCCGGAACGCGTCCCGTGGCGACCGATCTGAAAGCGAGCGGGCTGACGCTGGAGAACCGCTTCCTGCGCGTCGTGGTGAACCCGCAGACGGGGTGCATCACCAGCCTTGTCGATAAGCGAACGAGTTTCGAATCGATTGCCGCAGGCGGCTGTGGCAACGAACTGGTTGCGTTCAAGGACACGCCGAAGGATTACGACGCTTGGAACATCGACGCGGGTTTTGACAAGGTGTTCACCGAGCTCAAGCATGCGGATTCCGTGAAACTCATCGAACATGGGCCGCTGCACGCCACGATTCGCGTGGTCCGCACGTGGGACAAGTCGAAATTCGTCCAGGACATCTCGTTGTATTCAGGGTTGGACCGCGTTGATGTGGCCAACGATATCGACTGGCACGAGACGCACATTCTGTTGAAGGCGGTTTTTCCGCTCGCCGCGTCGAGCAGCGAGGCCACATTCGAAATTCCTTATGGGTCGATCGAGCGGCCTACCACACGGAACAACAAGATCGAGGACGCGAAGTTCGAGGTGCCGGCGCACCGATGGGCCGATCTAGGCGACAGCCGGCACGGGTTCAGCCTGATCAACGAATCGAAATACGGCTACGACGCGAAGGGGAACCTGCTGCGGCTCTCCCTGTTGCGTTCGCCGACTTGGCCTGATCCGGACGCCGATCGCGGGCGGCAACGGTTCAGCTATTCGCTATATCCACATGCGGGGACGTGGAAGCAGGCCATGACCGTGCGGCGCGGTTACGAATTCAATTATCCGATGGAATCGATGCAGCTTGAATCGCACGAGGGCAAGCGCCCGCCGGAGCACTCGTTCGTGACCGTCAGCGATCCGAACGTCGTGCTGACTGCGGTGAAAAAGGCGGAGGACGCAAACGCGCTGATTTTGCGTTTCTACGAGTGGGCGGGAACCAGCGGCGGCGTGCAGATCGGCGTTCCGCCGGGTGCCACGTCCGCGACGTTGACGAATTTAATGGAGCAGCCGGAGGGCTCAGCCCTCGCTATCACCGCGAATCACCTGACGGTGCCAGTGCACCCGTACGAGATTGTCACCGTGCGCGTGGATTATCCCCACGCGGGGAGCGGAGCGATGAGCCAGTAGCAAAATCAAGAGGTGGAAGTCACCCCGCGAGGATCGCTTGACAGGGCGGCGCACGAAACCACGAAGAGCGCGCTTACCCAAGGTGATACCGCCGCGTTCTGTTTTTCGACTTGTCCGCAGCAATGCTAAGACTCCCGGCTGGACGGCCGACGTTGGTCGCGTATTTCGCATTGGATATTACAGCAAACAGGACGGCCTAGACGTGATATGGCTGGTCGACGAACACGGCAATTACGAACAGACCACAGACCGCGATTTTCTCCTCAAATATTTTGAGCCGATTGAAATCAGCGATGAATCTGACTTCTACGGCTCAGGAAAGTCGCGTTTCGAGCGCCTTCCCTGACGAACATGTAGCGGCACGGGCAAGGTGAACTGCGGGCGGGACGCCCGCGCCACAGAAAAGCGTCGCGTCTAGCGGACGCCGCTCGCTGCACGCAGTGGGAATCCTTCCGAGGGAAGATCGAATCGGGCGGCCATTTCGCGGCGGCCGCGGCCTGTGACTTCGAGCGCCCTGCTGTCGAGATCGCGCACCACCCATTTCCGTTGCAGCGCGACTTTCAGTACCGCCGCTCCCAGCGCTCCGGCGAGATGCGGGCGCCGTTCGCTCCAGTCCACGCACGCGAAGGCAAAGCGCCGACGCAGTGCGCGCGCGGCCTCGACGTCGATGCCCAGCCGTTGAAAACCGGCCGCTCCGTCGCGCGTGACTTCGTACGTATCGTCTGGTGAAGTCTTCAGCCATCCCATCGTTTTGAACCGGTCGTGGAGCGAAACACCCAGCGCGCCTGCGATATGGTCGTAGCAACTCCGCGCCGCGCGCAGGTGATCCGGCGTGTTGGGGGTGAACGCGTGGCGCGGGCTGCCGGCGAGGACGTTCAGCGCCTCCAGCACGGCGGCGACATGCGGGCCTTCGAGGCTGTAATAGCGGTGGCGGCCCTGCGCGAGCACTTTGACGAGCTGCTGCCTCTTCAGCAACTGCAGGTGCGCGCTGGCGGTGGACGCGCCCACTTCGGCCGCCGCCGCCAGTTCCGTGCTCGTATGCGCGTGGCCGTCGACCAGGTAATAGAGCATGCGCGCCCGCGCCGGCTCGCCAATGGCGGCCGCGATCGAGGAAGCTCTCACGTCAGCGGTCTCCGCATTCATATTGCGATGATAGACGAAGTGTCCCCGCATGCCAACAGGCAAGATTGCCCGCATGCGTTGGAAAGCAGCCAAGCGCCTGACCCGTCGCGAGCCGTGCTCCTTGAGTGGGGCGCTGGGAGTGCCGCTTTCTATGGCTCCCGGCGGTGCACCGGCGGGCGCCACCAGGAGGAAAAAGTTGAACATCACCTGTTTCATTCGCTACCAAATCGATCCGTTCCAGCGCGAAACGTTCAAGAAATATGCTCAGAACTGGGGACGGATCATCCCACGCCTCGGCGGACATCTGGTTGGATACTTCCTCCCAGACGAAGGAACGAACGACGTGGCGTGGGGACTGATTGCATTCGACAGCCTTGCTTCCTACGAGGCGTATCGCGCGAAACTGAAGTCCGATCCCGAATCGAGGGAGAATTTCTCGATGGCGGAAACCAAGCGCATAATCCTTCGAGAGGAGAGGACCTTCGTTGCGGTGGTCGACGGCACGTTCGAAATTCCCTCCCGGATATGAGGAAGGAGCGTATCGCGAATGACGTCGCAAACTGAAAAGGGCAGGATTTTTCGTGCGCTCCACGAGCGCGATCACGCTTTCATCATTCCCAATCCCTGGAATCCCGGCACGGCGCGGCTTCTGGCGCATCTCGGATTCGAGGCGCTCGCGACAACGAGCATGGGCTACGCGATTTCGATAGGCCGGCTCGATGGATCGTTGAACCGGCAGGAGACCCTGGACCACGCGGCCGAGATCGTCGCCGCGGCCGATCTGCCCGTGAGCGCTGACCTCGAGAACGGTTTCGGAGACGCGCCCGAAGCGGCTGCCGAAACGATCCGGCTTGCGGCGGCTGCGGGACTCGTCGGGGGCTCGATCGAGGATGCCACTCGGCGCGACGACCAACCGATTTATGACCGAAAGCATGCGGCGGAACGGGTGCGCGCCGCAGTGGAAGCGGCTCGCGCTTTGCCGTTCACCTTTACGTTGACCGCGCGCGCCGAAAATT
>Ga0070733_10002600_pt1 | contig 12724 bp, 10 predicted proteins | sample Coa_R1_9_FD_66450 | JGI IMG/M metagenome (GOLD analysis project Ga0070733, IMG submission 66450) | Surface soil microbial communities from Centralia Pennsylvania, which are recovering from an underground coalmine fire - Coalmine... | ecosystem: Environmental > Terrestrial > Soil > Unclassified ... | reverse complement strand
GCCATCAGTACAAAAGAAATACATAGGCAAAACAAAAGCACTGGCGCCACCCCAACCGTTCGTTGTATAAAATACCCCGGAGGCAACCATGGTGACATCGGCTGTGAGGGCCAGGGATCCCACATTCGTATATGTGCCCGATAAATCAACACCAGGTTGAGCTGCTTCGGCAAGCACCGCCACATATCTTGTTATGGATGACGAATATCCATCCTTATTTACGGCCGTATAAGTAATCGGATAAAAGCCGACTGTGTTGATATCGACCGTACCACTCGTAGTATATTGAGCCGGCTGTCCATTCTCTTCCGCTTTGGCACCCGGGTCGGTATAGGGTGTGCCGACTACAATCGATTGAACTTCGGGACCATTCAAAGTAAAAACAACATAGAAAGTAACTTTGGAAATACCAACCTGTGTAGGCGTATCAACAACCGTAAACTTGTTACAGGAAAATAAAAAAACCAGTATCCAGAGAAATGCGCCCTTTATTATATACTTCATGATGTCCTTGTTTTAAGATGAAATTATTGACCCCACCAGACAGGTGTTGTAATAGGAACCTGAGCCGGTGTATTTTTATTTCTTGATCTTTCAGCATCGGGGAAAACAATTCGTTTGGGATAAGCGTTCCCTATGACCGATGCAGCCGAAACTACAAACTGGCCCGGGATATAAGTCGGGTCGGTAGAATAGACCGGACTGGATTTTGGAAAACCGGTTCTGTTTCTTTCGAGCCAGCCTTCGAGTGCATGAGAGCCTGGCAGGGAGGCCCATTTTTGTGTGATGATCGCATCGATTTTATCGTCAAGCGATCCTGTTACCGGATACTCATACCTGCCGCCTGGCGCTATAAATGTACTGGCATCAAAGCCGTACATGTTAAACGCAGCAGTTACTCCTTCGTTATATAGTGTCTGTGCCTGATCGCCCCCATAATATCTTTCCCTTGCTTCCGCCTGCATGAAAAAAGATTCAGGAGCAGAAATAAATTGTACCGGATCGGTCGGAGCCTGTACAAAAGTGGTAGCCGTTTTATATGCAGGATTGTTACTCAGGTAGCTTCCCTGGTCGATTCCCACAGGTGCGGCCGTACCAAAAAAAGTGACGATGCGGGGATCAAGGTTTCCCCTTAGCCAGCTGATAAATGTGATGCTCGCTTTGAGATTGGAAGGTGTATTCAATGCATAAATATTCTGCGCATAGAATGGATTTTGCTTATTAGGTGTTGCGGTCCATTGTGTAATGGAAGCATCTTCTGATAAAAATTCCACATTGGCATCATACAACGCTTTGATGCCGGTTTCGGCATCTGCGGGTTTTGAATTTACCATGCGCAGGAACATTTTTAACTTAAGCGTATTGGCAAATGCCATCCATTTAGACATGTCTCCGCCGAAAAAATAATCTGCCGCTCCCGGATTCGATACGGTACTTGCGGTAAAATCCAGACTCAGGGCTGAATCCAGTTTACCCAGTAATGATGTATAGATATCCTGACCGTTATCAAATTTGGGTTGCAGATTTGAAGCACCCTGCAATGCATCGGTATAAGGCACCTGGTCATAGAGATCCACAAGTACCTGGTAAGTGTAGACTTTTAAAACCGTTGCCATCAGATAGTAATTCCAATCACCCGATGCTTTCGCTTTTTGAAGAATCAGTTCCAGATCATTCAGAGCTCCCGTGTACAGCTGGTTATAATCTGTACTCAGATCGGTACTGGTCACATTGTATGAATCGAAGTTCCTGTACTGAGAGGAAGAAACATCCTCAGTCGTAAATTCTGACCACAACATGCCGATGATGGCAAGCTCACCGCCGATGGCAGAAGCTGCCGATATTTGAGCAGCGGGAAATAATAATTGCGGTGTTGCCTGATCGGTGGACGGATTGTTGGGATCGTGGTTGATATCCAGTACTTTTTTACATCCCGTATCAACAAAGATTGCCGCGATTGCAAGTACCAGTATGATTTTATTCCATTTCATTGAAAACCGGTTGAATGATTAAAATATTTTTTCTGATTAAAAATTTGCTTTTAATGAGAATCCGAATTGCATAGTGGTAGGCCCGGTTGGAGAATATTCTCCAAATTCACTCTGTAAATCATTGCCCAGGTTGGAAACCTCAGGATCGATATATGCATTTCCTTTGGGTAGCCAGAGAATAAAATTCCTCCCATAAATAGATAGCATTAAATTGCTCGCATGAATGGGAGTTGCCCATTTGGCAGGTAATGTATAGGAGATCGTAATATCCCTCATTTTAAGAAAGGACTTGTCGATCAGACGCATCGGGTAAGCCAGAGGCTTGTTATTATTGGTATAGAAATAACTATCAAATACGCTTTCCGCGATCTCGGTTTTATTTTCCACATATTCTGCTTTGCCATCCGGTCCGGTAACCTGGTTGACAGAATTCGGAACCACGAAAGGTTTGCGGTCATTGTAAGTAGTAGCTACTGCATTGCCTGTAAACAAAAATAAATCGGCAGTAGAACTGTAGAAATATCCCCCCTTCCTGTAATCCAGCGAGAAGCTCAGCTGCCAATTCTTATAGGTGAATGAATTAATCATTCCCATGGAGAAATCACGCTGGGAAGTTCCGATATCCTGCTTGTCGGGATTTACAACAGGAAATCCGGTATTTGCATCTACAACGATTTTTCCGTCGGGAGAATAAACCGGGGCCGGACTATAAAACACGCCGACCGGTTTGCCCGGGAATAAATCGAATTCCATTCCACCCGTCAAGCCGTCTGTCTGAACCTGGATCTTATCCAATCCGTTGGAAAGACTCACCACATCGCTCAAATTCTTGGCAAAAGTGAAATTAATATTCCAGGTAAAATCCCTGCTTTGAACAGGAACGCCATTTAATGTTATTTCAATTCCTTTATTACGTACCACACCCACATTTTCTATCAGACCGCTGTATCCGGTAGACGGTGTTATGGGCACATTGAATATTTGTCCGTCTGTTTCCTTGTTATATACGGTCGCGTCAATTCCGATGCGGTTAGCAAAAAATTTAGCTTCAATGCCCAGTTCCATTTCCTTGGTGATAATGGGTTTCAAATTTGCGTTTCCGATATTGGGAGTTGTTGTAAATCCATTGACTCCGTTAATCGGGAATGTAATCTGGCCGTAAGGAATTCCGGTAGTCGACGGAATATTTCCCTGCTGTATAGTATTATAAACCTGGTAAGGCTGCGCATCTGCGCCCGTCTGGCCATAAGCCGCCCTGAATTTCAATAGGGAAATTTTGCTTTCTTTCAGATCGAAAGTTTGTGAAGCCAGCCAGGACAAACTTGCGCCGGGATAGAAGAAGCTGTTGTTATCCAATGGCAAAGTGCTTGACCAGTCATTACGGGCATTCACTGTTAAGTAAACCTGATCTTTAAAGCCTAACGTTGCAGTCGCATAAACGCCGATCAGTCTTTTTTCAAACAGACTGTTTGCTCCCGTGGCCGGACTGTTGGAATTCGATAAATTATAAAAGAATGGTATCGTCAATCCCTGAATGGCAGTAATCTGGTTTGTAATCTTTGACTGGTAAAAACTGGTTCCTGCCAGGGCGTCCAGGGAAAAATTTGAATTCAGCTGCCTGGTATATTTCACAATAAAATCTGCGTTTATCAGCCCATTATAATCCGCCTGTTGCTGATAGGAGCCGATATCAGGTTGCCTTGCAGACCCGGAAGGATTATTCCCTGCATTCCAACTCCCTGGAGAGGGCGCATTCACTGCATTCCAAATCGAGGTACTGATATTGGTAAAGTCACCACCAATCCTGAATTCCGCAGAGAATTCCGGAGTAAATTTGTAGCTCATATCAATCTTTCCGAAAATCCGGTCAGTGTTTGATTCGCTTCCGTTTTGTGTCAGATCATAGTAAGGATTTTCAGCAAAAGGAGTAAAATAATTATCGGTGTTAAAATACTGATTGTTGTAAAGACTTAAATCCCGGATCTTGATATCAACCGGTATCTGAAGAATATTATTAAATAAATCGTTACCGAGTCCGCCTAAAGAAAATTTGGCGGGGGTAGTCAGATTCCGGTTAATATAATTCACCGAAAAATTAATACCGAAATTATTGAACGTGCTGTTTACGCGAAAGCTGAAATTATTTCTTTGTAATTTATCATAGTCACCAGGCAGTATCCCGTTGCTGGAAATATTTCCATACGAGAAATAATAATTTGTTTTCTCGTTCCCTCCCGAGATAGACAACGTATTATTAGCTTCTGTTCCAACATCATAAAAATCCCGTATGCTGTTATTTTGAAATGCAAAAGGTTTTACCAACTGGGAATTATCGACCGTAGCGCCCCAGGGATGCATCTGTCCGTCCAGTTTCGGTCCCCAGCTTCCGTTTTGTGTGAGGTCTGATACACCGGACCACCCCTGTCCAAATTCTTTCTGTTCATCCGGCAATTTGCCGACAACCGACCAGTTGAATGAACTGGTGAAACCAACCTGGATTTTCCCTGCCTTACCTTTCTTTGTTGTAATCAGAATGGCGCCGTTTTTTGCCACCGATCCATATAAAGAAGATGCTGAGGTTCCTTTCAACACAGTGATACTTTCAATGTCATTCGGATTGATATCCGTCATGCCGTTTCCATAATCCTGCAATGCCGGTCCGTTTCCTCCGGCTACTCCGGTATTGATACTGAAATCACTTAAGGGAACGCCATCAATTACATACAGAGGCTGGTTGTTCCCTCCGCCAATGACTCCGAATCCGCGAAGCACCACTTTGGTAGATCCTCCCGGCGTACCGCTTACGCTGGATATATCTGCGCCGGCAACCTTACCCTGCAACCCATCCAGCATGCTTACGGGAGAAACTCTGTTGATGACCTCTGAATTAAACGTTTGAGTGGCATAACCGACCTTCGCTTTGCTTTTACTTTGCCCAAGAGCAGTAACCACCACTTCATTCAGTGCAACCTTACCCGGCTGCAATACAAGTTCATTTCCGGTAAGCGTGTTCAGATAGAATTCCTTTGTAGTATATGAGGCTGCTGAAACCACCAGCGTTTTTCCCGCTGCAGCTCTTATCCTGAATGAACCATCCGCGTCGGCAACAGTCGTGGTCTTCGTTCCTTTTATAGCTATGGTTGCAAAGGATACCGGCTCTCCTCTTGGGTTTGTGATTTTGCCCGTTGCCATGTCATCCTGTGCCGTAGCAGAAAATGCAACGATACTTAAAAATGCTACCAGTAAATTTCTCATAAGCAGTCTTTTACATTTTAACCTTTAATCGAACGATCGTGGTTCGCAGAAAAATCGATAAATCAAATTCACACGTCGCTGTTGTTATGACAGCATCATCAGATAAACCGCTGTATTCTCCAAAGGGTGATATTCTTCATCCATTTATTTTTCCTGCTAAACCAATATTTTCTGACACTGAACTATATTTTTAAATCTGAATATTTTGAATCATACTAAGCGCCCCTGCTTCAATCGTTAATTTTTCAGAATGATTACATCAACCTTAAATAAATTATTTGTTATAATGAACCTGGCAATTGATTCATCTCCGGTAAAACGTCAGTCAGACTCCATTACTCCGGAAGGACTGCGTTTTCCATTTCAATCCATTCTTTGAAATGATAGATTCTTAGCTGGCTTATAAAAACTTTTTCCATCGGCTGAGGCTTCAAAATCAATTCAACCTTATTTATGTCGCAACATTTCAGACTTATGATCGAGCGAATATTTACTATATAATTTTTATTCACCCGGTAAAACTCCCCGTGGTCAAGCACTTCGTAGATATCATGCAATGTTCCTGATACCTTATTTTTATTTCCATTTCGCAGATCGACCAGGTAGCAGGTTTTATTTTCCAGGTATATATATGCTATGTCCGTTGTTTTGAAAACAATATATTCGTCTCCTCTTCTGAGGATCACCCGCCTGCAACTCCTGCTGACTGTACCTTCCATGAAAAAAATAAATGGCTTTATAAAATTATTAACAACTCATAGAGTGGTATTTTTTGGGGGATTAAATCACGCCTGTGGGGGGATAAATATTCATTACGATTTAACCTAACTCCGAAAAAATTAAAAAAGATTCTTCTTTCGAAACTTCAGGATTTAATGCCTTATTTTACAGGGGTACCCCAAAAGACAGGCATGAGAAGATTGCGTTTTCGCAGACGAAGAAAAGCAAGCGGTTATACAGTCCAAAACAAAATAAAACTTGTTCGTGGAGGGAAACCGTATTTTGACCAGATCATTGAAATGATCAATCAGGCAGAGGAGATTATACAATTACAGGTATATATATTTGATTACGATGAAACCGGGAAAGCTGTAGCGGAAGCCCTGATGGCGGCTGCCAGGCGAAAAGTACAGGTATATTTGATGGCAGACGGTTATGCATCCCAAAAACTGCCACGGTCATTTATTCATGAGGTAGAAAAATCCGGAATTCATTTCCGGTTTTTTGAACCACTTTTCAAGAGCCGGCATTCTTATTTTGGACGACGGATGCATCACAAAGTGATTGTGGTAGATAACCGGTTCGCTCTGGTGGGTGGTGTGAATGTCAGTAACCACTATAATGACTTGCCTGGTCAGCCAGGCTGGCTGGATTTCGCTTTGTTTATGGAGGGTGAAGTTGTGATGGAACTGTGCCGAATCTGTGAAGAAATCTGGAATGGTTATCTCACGGCCAAACCTGTTCATCTTTGTAAGAGCAAAGGAATTTCATTTGACATTCCGTCCAATGAATTTTGTGAAGTGAGGGTGAGACGAAACGATTGGATAACAAAAAAAAACCAGGTGTCAAGAAGTTATATTGAAATGTTCAAAAAAGCCGATGACCATATTATTATGATGTCAGGATATTTTTTACCCGGTCCTGTTATTCGCAGGAATATGAAAAAGGCCGCTGCCAGAGGTGTGAAAATAAAACTGATACTTGCAGGTATATCGGATGTAATGGTCGCCAAATATGCAGAACGCTATATGTACAACTGGATTTTCCGGAATAATATTGAATTATTCGAATACAAACCCTGCATATTGCATGGTAAAGTGGCGACTTATGATAAAAAATGGGCTACCATCGGATCATACAATGTCAATATCATCAGCGCGTATGCAAGCCTGGAATTAAATATGGATGTAAATAATCCTGTTTTTGCAGGCATGCTGGATGAAACCATGGAGAAAATCATCCAAAATGATTGTGTACAGATCACTGAAAAAAATTTTATTTCGCAGAATGGTATTTTTAATAAAATATGGGAACTGATTTGTTATTGGTTTGTCAGGATACTTTTTTATCTGTTCACTCTTAATTTTAAGCAACGTTCTTAAGCTGAAAGCTCAGTGCTTAATGTACAGCGCATCATTTTTTTCCTGCGATTCTTTTCACGAAGATCCTGATAGACTGCCAATTCCAATGAGCAAATCTGCCCCTCTGCACAACCAGATGATTAGCGTTGGAATCCTGCAGGTAATAGTGAAATACAAAATGGGCTCCCGCATCCTGCCAGCCCATCATCTGACCGAATCGCAAATCATTGAACACAATTCCCTGTGCGGATGTATCAGCTGTGTAAAATCCCTGTGAAAATCGGATCAGTTCGTACAGATCATGCCGGCCCCGAAACGGATCCAATAAATAATTCTTTTGTGGAAAAAAACGGAAGCTGATGTGCGGGTCTTTATCAAACACTGACCGGTAACCGATCTGAAACCCCGAGTCTGTCTCAGCTACATCATACCATAACCAATTATTAAACGGCGTAGGAGTTGTAAAATATCGGTTATAATGGATGCCCTGTTTATTTAAAGCAAAACGCATATCGTTGTCTGCCCGGAATTTATTGAACAGGCAATACAAAAAATAAATAGAAGAAATGATGAGTCCGGATGTTGCCCAGCGCCTGCGTTTATTACTGTCAGATTTCAGGATCAATAAAACAACTGCTGCAATTCCCGGCCAGACAGAGAAAAAAGGATCAGCCACAAATATTACGTTGAAGGAAATACGCCGATGGTTAAATGGCTCGAACCAGCCGATTCCATATGCATTGAAAGAGTCCAGGAAAAGATGGCTCCCTATTTCAACACTCATAAATATGAGCCATATTTTTATTGGAATATTTTCCACCCGGTGCCGGTGCCTGAATAAAAATGCCAGGGCCAGGATAAATAGAAAGCCAAATAAAAATGAATGTGTAAATCCCCGATGGGCCATCAGGTCATCTGCGCTATTCAACCAAAATGATGCTATAAAATCGATATCGGGCAAACTGGCGGCGATTGCACCGTATAACATTGCTTTCTTGCCAATTTTCCTGCCTAAAAAAAGATCCCCGATACAGGCTCCGATTGCAATATGGGTTAAACTGTCCATTAGGTACTTTGTCAGGGAAGTAATTCCATCGCGTACAGATAGCCGTCGGCGCTTCCAAAATATATAGAGCTGCCGTAGACAGCAGGTGATGATACAATGGATCCTAAAGTGTAAAATGTATCCATCACTTTCACGCTGGAAACATAAAGGGTCAGGTCTTCTTTTGCGCCTGTATAAGAAAAGTCGAGCTCGCCCTTCTGATTGAGAACGCCTGCAGCGTTTAACTTTCTGCTGTCAGTAGAAAAGGTTTGCCAGCTCTTGCCTCCGGATCTCAAATCCAGAGAATAAAAATTTCCTGTAAAATCCCCGAAGTAGGCTGTTCGGCGTGAAATAGCCGGCGAGGAATACAAATATCCTTTTGCCTTCATGCTATATTTCTTCCTGCCTGTTTTTGTATCAAGGGCATACAACATATATGAATCGGAAGTGCCGAAATATACAGTGCTGTCAATAATTGCAGCCGTTGTAAGAACCCATGAATTGTCGGCGGAAAAACTCCAGAGAGAATCTCCCGTTTTGGCTTTTAGCGCATAAAAGAAACCATCCCTTGCGCCAAAATACAAAACGCCTTCAGCAATAGCCGGCGAAGACTGAATACCCTCCAATACATGATATACCGGCTGCTCCCTCGTTTTAAATTTCCAAATCTCTTTCCCGGTTTGCGCATCCACGGCGTACATATATGTATCCCAACTTCCGAAATAAACGATTCCATCATATAATGCAGGACTGGAATGAATGATTCCTTTGCTGCCAAATTTCCACTTTAAGGATCCGCTGATCGCATCCAGGGCGTATAAATTACCATCACTGCTCCCGAAATAAACAGTCGGTCCCTTATTTATACCCGGACCATTTATTCCGACGATCGGAGAAGATAGAAAAAAATCCCACAGATCCTCCATATACATATCTGCCGGCTTCATTGTCCATAATCCATTGGCCCCTACTTTCTTTTCCCCTCCTGTTTTAAATTTCCATAATTCCTTTCCCGTCACCGCATCGAGGGCATAACAATAACCATCATAACTGGTAAAGTAAACCATGCCATTGAAAATCGCAGCAGATGAAGAGACCGCTCCGCCCGTATGAAACTTCCAGCTCTGTGCGCCTGAATAAGTTCTGATCGCATACATATTACTATCCTCGCTTCCGATATACACCAGACCATCCTTTATAACCGGGGATGAAAAAATCTTACCCCTGGTTTTATATTTCCATCGCACAGAACCTAACTTCCTGCCTGCGGCGCTTCGATAAACTCCGGTATGCGCTTCATCAGCATGAAATACATCATTCCAGGTAGACAGATTAGTACAATCAACAAATAAAAAACAGGAAATGATCAGGACAGGATATATTTTCTTCATGTTAATTACAGATCAAATATCAGGGTTGCTTCTCTAAAATAGGAGTCAGGTAAATTACACAACGTTTTTGTCAGTGAGGCTTTCTTTTCGGTAAATGAAACTGATTGAAGACGCGTAACACGCTGGGTGGTCTTCTGGCATAAGCGGGAGACATGCTCTTACCCAATGGCGCATATACTTTATCGAGATCCTGGTCGGAGTTGAATAGAACGAAAATGTCTTTTCTGCCGTCGGCAGCGTCCACCCATTCGTTCTGTTTGGTCTCGATATTGGTCTTTTTATTCTGAATGATCAGCAGAAAGGTGTCGCTTTGGAGGTTGGGCAGTTTGAATTTGAAACGTCCCTTCGAATCCGTTTGCGTTTCGCTCTGAATCGGACTGATGATTTTTACAACGGCATCCACCGGCACCACCGTATTCCTGTCCGCAGAAACAAATCCTGAAATTTCTGTTTTTGGAACCGACTTAAACTGGTTATATAATGTGATCGTAAATGTGATAACAGCGGCGATGGAGGCAAAAATGACCTTCCCTTTTGAAAAAAAAGCAAATATCGACGCTTTCGTGATCATAACCGGACGACTAAAATAAGTAAAAATACTGTACGTAAATTCGCCCCATGCAATTAGGAATTAGCAGTTTCGCAGAGTTAACGCCCGACCCGATTACAGGCAAGACCATCAGCGGGCATCAGCGTATGATGGATTTAATGGAAGAAATTGAACTGGCAGACCAGATAGGCCTGGACGTGTATGCCCTGGGTGAACATCATCGGCCCGATTTCATTGTCTCATCACCGGCGGTAGTACTTGCAGCAGCAGCCGTAAAAACAAGTCATATCAGACTTTCCAGTGCGGTCACCGTATTAAGTTCGGACGACCCGGTCAGGGTGTTCCAGGATTTCGCAACTGTAGACCTGCTGTCGGAAGGCCGTGCAGAAATTATGGCTGGTCGTGGCTCATTCATAGAGTCATTTCCGTTGTTTGGCTACGATTTGAAGGACTATGACGAATTATTCGTTGAAAAACTGGAGTTATTACTCAAATTGAATGAATCTGAAAAGATAACCTGGAAAGGGAAACACCGAAATCCCATCCAGAACCTGGGTGTATATCCAAGGCCATTTCAAAAGAAATTGCCTGTCTGGATAGCTGTCGGGGGTACACCAGAATCAGTGATCCGATCGGGAAGACTGGGCTTACCCATGGCACTTGCGATTATCGGTGGTAGCCCGGCCAATTTCCTTCCCCTCGTTGAACTTTACCGGAAAACATCTACGGCAGCAGGTTATGGTCGCCTTCCCCTGGCTGTTCATTCTCACGGATATATTTCTGAGGATTCCCAACAGGCGGCAGATGAATTCTTTCCCTCCTACGCTTATGCGATGTCTAATATCGGCAGGGAGCGGGGATGGCCGCCTACCACAAGGCCCCAATTCGAGGCAGGGAGGTCAAAACAAGGCGCGCTTCTGGTAGGCTCTCCACAGCAGGTAATTGATAAAATCCTTTTTGAAAAAGAATTGTTCGGTCTTGACCGTTTTCTGCTTCACGTAAGTGTTGGCACCATGCCCCATGCACAAATCATGCATTCCATCGAACTATTCGGATGCCGGGTTGCACCAGTCATAAGAAAGGGTTGACGGTTGACGGTTGACAGTCGACACAATCTCCTGTCCATCAAGTAGTTGATCCTAAAAAAATCCGAAAGGCCAAAGGTAAAGACAGACAAATGACAAGCTATTGGATAGATTTTTAATTTTTGGCATAAAAAAAGCCCTCGAAATGGAGGGCTTTTTATAGATCGTACGGATCAATACGGCCAGATTATAGTATACACCTTTCCATTTGCTCCGGTAAAAACCAGCTTGAAATAATAAGTTCCTGTACCCGGACATCCGGTTGGGTCGCCGTTTGAATCCAAACCATAAGTAATAACGGCTGTACCTTTATCAACCAGAACGGTATTCTGACCGCTGACCAATCTGAAATCGCAGTCCTGACGAATCACTTTAGGCTGTGTAATTTCGCTGGAGAAGGGGTTTCCAAAGCGGTCGGTTCCCCATTCAGCAATGTTATTATTAGTGCCGTCAGAGTAAGTTCCTGTGGTTGTAATAACGATTCCACTGTCATAGGTAAATACCCTTTGTTTTGAGACATTCCAGGTTTTCTGCGCGCCATTTTTAAAATCAATCACCAGATTACCCGTAATAGTATGGGTAATTGTCTGCAGGGTCGCCAGGTCTTTTAATAAACCTCCGCTTACATTTGTGATCGTTTTCGAACCATTCAGAGTAATCGACTTTCCATCGCGTAAACGGGTTATTTGCAAATCTGTAATTGTTAAAGTAGCAACAGCACCTGCGTTTTTCCAGTATTGTCCGACAGGCATGGTAATGGTGATCGTGCCGTTTCGGGTTCTGTTTCCCCAGCAATTCGTACCATCATACACGATAGTGATTATGCGCTGGCCATTAGCGGTATCATAGGTGATTGTAGCATCACATATCAACTGGTGAACATTGATGAGACCCGAGCCACCGTTGGTTACGTTTATATCATTTACCACCGTATTTCCGGAGGAAATGGCGCTCGTGGACCCTGAAAAATCAGATTGCCCGTTTAATGCGGTATTCGCGTCATTACTGATGATATCTGACTCTGCAGATACCTGTTGTTCATCATCGGATGTTGTACTTACATTACTGTCTGTAGTTGCAGTACTACTTGCCGATGAATCCTTTTTGCAGGAATAAATGGTTATGCAGGATAGCATGCAAAATGCGATGGCGATCCGGCGGAGGAATAGGTTTGCTTTCATAATAACGATTTTTTTTTACTGAGACGTGGTATTGCAAAAGAGGTTTAACGGATTCTTAAATTTAATTGTTAACAAACCGTTATGCCGTTCCATATGTTCACCGGACGATTGACGGTTGACGGTTGACGGTTGACGGTTGACGGTT
>Ga0070733_10002599_pt1 | contig 12726 bp, 16 predicted proteins | sample Coa_R1_9_FD_66450 | JGI IMG/M metagenome (GOLD analysis project Ga0070733, IMG submission 66450) | Surface soil microbial communities from Centralia Pennsylvania, which are recovering from an underground coalmine fire - Coalmine... | ecosystem: Environmental > Terrestrial > Soil > Unclassified ... | reverse complement strand
AATTTTCTGACGGACGTGCTGTACTCTGTGGCGAATCCGAGGATCAGACAGTAGAGGGCAAGGTGGACGTGTGCAGCGGGCGGTGGTGGCGTTAGTGGGGCAGCGGGTGGTAATTGAGTTAGTTTAGTTCTCTCATTCGATGCGCGTTTCGAGTGAAGTAACTTGACTTCACGCATTTTACGTGTTACACGTATTATGCGTGTTCAATTGCAATCGTGAAGGGCTATGACTAAGCAGAATCTGACAGTCAGCTTGCCCCAGCAAACCATCCGTAAAGCCAAAATCCTGGCCGCGCGACGCGGTTCCTCGATCAGCGGCTTGTTGGCTGAACAGATCGAGATTCTGGTGGGTGAGGATGAAGCCTACGAACGTGCCCGACGCCAGGCGACAGCATTGCTTGACCAGGGATTTCATCTGGGCGGGGTAATTCGCGCCACCCGAGACGAATGGCATGAGCGATAGGACATTCGTCGATACCAATGTCCTGATCTATGCTCACGACGTGGATGCGACTGCCAAGCACGACGTGGCCAGGAGCGTTCTGCGCGAACTGTGGAAGACTCGAACCGGAGTTCTTAGCGTGCAAGTGTTGCAGGAATTCTATGTGAACGTTACCCGCAAGATTGCGTCTCCGCTTTCTAAAGACGCAGCACGGCTGGTGGTAAACAGCTACTCGATCTGGTGCATGGAAACCACGCCCGCCGAAATTACTGCCGCCTTCCGCATTGAAGACGAATCGCAGATTGGATTTTGGGACGCTCTCATTGTCGCCTCCGCGGCCAAGTCCGGAGCCACGCGGCTGTTCTCCGAGGATTTCAATCATCAGCAAATAATCGCGGGCATTCGCGTCGAAAATCCATTCACTCCGGTCCCGTGACCGCGCCGCGCGAGCCGGGCACCTGCACACACGATCGAGGCTGGTTCCCATTCTGACTCAGACGGAAAATAGTTGGATCGAATCGGGTGAGATACTGGCCCGAATTCGTGCGGATGGCGACTTTGCCCCTGCCAAATTGCGGGACCTCCATTTCGATGTCCTCATCGCCCTCACTGCTCGCTCGCACGGTGCCCGCCTAATCACGACCAATCGGACAGATTTTGAGCTGATCCACCGTTATCGCGAGTTCAAACTGGACGTGTGGTGAGTTTCGCTCCAGATTCCCAACCCAACTCAGCGAGGCGGAGCATTCCTGCCCCGCCTCGTTATTCGAATCAAGCTACGCCGCCGGCATCATCTTCTTCATCCGTTCTTTCATGGTTTCGGGCGAGACATCTTCCACGTGGGTGGCCACGCCCCACAGATGTCCGAATGGATCTTGAATGAAGCCGGAGCGGTCTCCGTAGAACTGGTCCTCAACCGGTTTCAAGATTTTCGCGCCCTCGGCCTTCGCGCGCTCGACTACGCGATCGACGTCGGGGAGATAGATATACAGGCTCACCGGGCTTGCCCCGATAGTGGCCGCGCTGGTGTGGCCCTGCCCCATGCTGGGATTCTCGTCGGCCAGCATGATGTGCGAATTGCCGATCTTCAGTTCTGCGTGCCCGACCCTTCCGTCCGGACCATTCATGCGAACGGTTTCGGTCGCGCCAAAAACTTTCTTGTAATACTCAATGGCCTGGGCCGCGCCTTTGATGATGAGGTAAGGTGTAACGGAGTTGTAATCTTTGGGAATATACGGGACTTTGCTCATGATTTTTCTCCTTAGAACTGTGGGCTAAGAGTGGAGGGTTACGGCGCGCATGCGGAGCGGGCATGCCGTCCTGGCAGTGTTGTTATGAAAACACATTTCGTGGGTGATCTCAAGACCACATTTCGGGGTTAGTATTCCATCCATGTCCGCTGTCGCCATTTCGCTTCGCCGTCGGGCTGCCGGCAGAGTTTTGGGAAATGCTCGTCACAATCCTCTGGCCGCTGCGGGCGTGATGTTGGTGGTCGTCTTCGTGATTCTCGCTTTGTTGGCGTCGTGGATCGCACCGCAAGACCCGGCGGCGATCGACCTGCCAGCGCGGCTCAACACGCCGTCGCGTGCGCACTGGTTCGGCACCGACGAGCTTGGCCGCGACATTCTTTCGCGCACCATCTACGGCGCCCGGATTTCCATGCTGGTGGGCAGTTGCGTCGTGGCTACTTCACTGGCGCTTGGACTCATTATCGGCTCGATTGCCGGCTACTACGGCGGCGCTATCGACCGCTTCGTCAACGTAGTGTTGATGAACGCATTTCTTTCGTTTCCTGGGATTCTGTTGGCGATCGCCTTCGTCGCCTTCCGCGGGCCTGGAATTCTCAATCTTGTGATTGCTCTTTCGCTCGGAGGATGGGTCGGTTACGCTCGCCTGGTTCGCGGACAAGTCCTCGCCGCCCGAGAACGCGAATTTGTCGAAGCCGCCCGCGCCCTCGGCGCCTCCGATTTACGAATTATTGCCCGCCACATTCTGCCCAACATTATTCAGCCCGTCGTGGTGCAGGCTGCGATCGGCATGGCCGGGGCGATTCTCGCGGAAGCCACCATGAGCTTTCTCGGACTTGGCGTACCTCCGCCTACCGCGAGCTGGGGGGCCATGCTCAACGATGGGCGCGCGCATTTGTTCGATGCGCCGCATCTTGTGCTTTTTCCGGCGCTGGCGGTAATGCTCGCCGTACTCTCGTTCAACTTTATTGGCGACGCGCTGCGTGATTATCTCGATCCGCGGTCGCGCATCGAGGCCGGACTGTGATGAGGCTCGCCTATACAGGACGATCCGGGTAAGCCGCATTGGGAAAGCGAAGGTGGATCAGCAACGCGCAGACGAGAAGAATCAGAAGCGCGAAGACGCTGCCCTCCGGTCCCGCCGAGCCTCCGGTCAACCAGGTTGGGCCTTGCAGGGAGCTGTTCAGGAACCGCTTCGCGCCGAGCAGGCCGCTATCGGGAGTGCCATAGAAAAAAGTCTGTGCCCAATCCCACGCGGCGTGGAATCCGATAGCGAACCAGAGGTTGCCGCTGCGTCGAATCATCAGGCAAAACAACAGGCCCATCCCGACCACCTGCACGATGCCCAGCAGGTTTTCTCCATGATTTCCCAGATGAGCGACGCCGAAGACGACGGAGAGAAGCAGAGCCGCCGGCCAGAAGCGCATGCGCCGTGCCACGGCGAACAGCAAGTATCCGCGAAAAGCAAGCTCCTCATGTAGAGACAGCGCGATGAAGGTTGCACCCCATGCCAGAGCCCAGCGAAAGGCGGTGCTTCCTGCGAGCGCGGCGGACTCAATGCGAAAGTGGCCTGATCGGTTCAGCAGCAACAGGGGAGCGGTGAGGGCGGCGAAACCCCAGATCGAGCCCTCGCAGAATATCCTTCCAAATGCCTTGCGCGGGGGAATGCCATAGTCGTCCAGCGAACGTTTTTCCATACGCGAGACGATCCAGGTCGCGAGCGCAACGAAGAAAGCCATGACCGCCCTGAGCGGCAGGTCGCTCTGCACGGTGAGCATGGAGTTGTTGTGGCGTCCCATCAGACTCAGGGCAAGCGTAAGAGGGAAAGGTGGGAAGAAAGCGACAGCCAGCCAGATACTCAGCCGGTTGCGATCAGCGCGGCTCCAAGGGTGCAGCCCTTTGCCGGTCGCATTCGCTTCGTTCGACGAATTGGTAACCAAGAGCGGACCTCCGTTTCGCGAGTCGATACTACAGCTTCCTTGGCCAGGCGGCCGCGTGATCACCGCTAAGCCGCTGATAAAAAGGTAAATACAAATCTTGACATACATTGCAAATTGCAATAATATTATTTCGATTTGGAATACACCTCAGGGGCGTGGCCGTGAAGTTGGGCGAGAAAATTCGGTACCTGCGCGAAGTCGAAGGTTCACTCCGCGGCCTGGGGCGCCCCATGACGCAGCTCGAACTGGTCCGCGCCATTCGCGATGAGGCGGGCAAAGGCCGCGGTCGCGCCAAGGCACCGTCGATCAGCCAGTCGTATCTTTCGCAGATTGAAAACGGGGCGCGCCCGCACATGACCCAGTCGTCGCGCGCGCTGCTGGCGAAGTTTTTCAAAGTGCATCCTGGATTTCTGGTGGATGACCCCGAGGGCTACCACGCCGAGCTGACTTCGGATTTGCGCACCACCGAAGGCCAGCTCGACGTTTGGCTGTTGCAGGGCTCGGAGAAATTCGCGAACGATCCTGAAGTCAGCAATGTGCTGATCAAGGCCGCGCGCGAGAAAGACACGCGGCGCTGTTTTCTGTTGCTGGGCGCGATTCTCGACACGCCGGGACTGGCCGACCGGTTGCTGGAGGCGTTACGGCCCGAGCTAATGGGCAGCACCGGAAATCATCGCCGGGCGTCACGCGCAGAAACGAATGGGGAAGGGAGGCGAATCCGATGACGTCGACAAGGTTGGACTGGTCCGACTTTTATTTGATTTGTTTCGCGGTCGGCTTCTGCTTCAGTTTCTTTTCGTTCATCTTAGGGGGATCGCGTTTCGGACGGCTGCACCTGCCGCATTTTCACGGGCACGCGCATTTTCCGGCGGCACACGGACCGGTCGTTCACGGTCCAGCGGGAGGCCACGCACCAGCGACTCACGCATCCGCGCCGGGGCACGGGCCTACGACGCACACGACAGGCGCGCCGCAATCTTCCCGCGGCAGCGTTTCGCCGTTCAACTTTGTCACGCTGACGGCATTCCTGGCGTGGTTTGGCGGCACCGGCTATCTGCTCACGCGTTTTTCGACAGTGTGGGTTGGGCTGGGATTGCTGTTCTCGGTGGTCAGTGGGCTCGCGGGTGGCGGAATCATTTTCCTGTTCCTGAGCCGCGTGCTGATGTCGGAGGAGGAAAACATGGATCCGGCCGACTACGAGATGGTGGGCGTGCTGGGCCGCGTTTCCTCTTCCATTCGCGAAGGCGGAACCGGAGAAATCATCTACACGCAAATGGGAACGCGCCGCGTCTGTGGCGCGCGCAGCGAAGACGGTAGCGCCATTGCCAAAGGAGCTGAGGTGGTGGTGACGCGCTATGAAAAAGGAATTGCTTACGTCCGGTTGTGGAGCGAGATGTCGGGAGAGGACGAAGCGACCGCTGGCAGTTCGGTCGAGCGTTGATTCACGGCATGAGCTTCGTCCCCGGAGATTTTATGAATCGAGATTGGTACAAGACGCTGATCGGGTTGATGTGGCTGGCACTGCCGGCGACGGCGCTCAAGTACTGGCGGAACTGGGACCAACTACCGGTGCGGATGGCGGTTCACTTCGATGCCGACTGGCGTCCCAATGGCTATACAACGCGGGAAGGCGCGCTGCAGCTAGGGCTCGGAATTATGGTTTTCATGCTGGTGGCGTTCACAGTCGCGGGCTTGATGGTGAGCGCGATGAAGCCCTCGGCGATGTTACCGATTCTGGTGACTTTTTATGTGGTGCTCGGTTTACTGTGGTTCGGGAACAACTCGATCGTCGAGTGGAATCTGAACCCTCCGCCAGCCCATTCGGAGTTGATGGTCCCTAGGTCCCCGGCGGTACGTGACTCAAGCAGAACCAGGTTTCTCGCACTGCATTCGTAACAGGAGGCGTTATGTTTGGCTTGTCGACGGTGGTGACGATTTGGATTTTCGTCGGGCTGGCGGTGATGGTCATCCTGTTCCTGATGAGCGGAATGGCCAGGCTCTATCGCAAAGCGGGGCCGCACGAGGCACTCATCGTGTACGGCCTGGGCGGAACGCGAGTGGTGCAGGGACACGGCACACTCGTTTTCCCGATGGTGCAGGTTTGCCGTGATCTTTCCTTGGAACTGATGTCGTTCGATGTGGCGCCGCAACAGGATTTGTACACCAAGCAAGGCGTCGCTGTAACGGTCGAAGCCGTGGCGCAAATCAAGGTGAAGTCCGATCGCGAATCGGTGCTGACCGCCGCCGAACAGTTCCTGACCAAGTCTGATTCGGAGCGCGAAGGACTGATCCGGCTGGTGATGGAAGGCCACTTGCGCGGCATCATCGGGCAGCTCACGGTGGAGGAAATCGTGAAGCAGCCGGAGATGGTTTCCGACCGGATGCGCGGTACTTGCGCGGAAGACATGAACAAGATGGGCCTGGAAGTGATTTCGTTCACCATCAAGGAAGTGCGCGACAAGAACGAATACATCACCAACATGGGTAAGCCCGATGTGGCGCGCATCAAGCGCGATGCCGACGTTGCCACGGCCGAAGCGGATCGCGACACCGCGATTAAGCGTGCGGCGCTGCAGCGGGAGTCGGCTGTGGCCAAGGCGCAGGCCGATCAGGAACGCGTGTTGGCCGAAACGTTGTCCCTGGCCAAGCAGGCGGAGTCGCAGCGCGACTTGGAAATCAAGAAAGCGCAATACCTGGAAGTCACCAAGCGCCAGCAGGCACAGGCGGATAAGGCTTATGACATCCAGACCAACATCATGCAGCAGCAAGTGATCGCCGAGTCGGTGAAGGTGCAGCAGATTGAAAAAGAGCAGCAGGTCAAGGTGCAGGAAGCCGAAATCAACCGTCGCGAGAAGGAACTGATCGCGACCGTGCTGAAGGGTGCAGAGATCGAGCGCCAGCGGATCGAGACTCTCGCCGCCGCAGAGAAGCAGAGGCTGATCGCCGAAGCCGAGGGCCAGGCGTCATCGATTCGCGCCCAGGGCGAGGCCGAAGCGGAAATCATCTTCAAGAAAGGTGAGGCCGAAGCCAAAGCGATGAACGTGAAAGCTGAAGCTTTCCAGGAATACAACCAGGCGGCAGTGATCGACCGACTGTTCGCCAGCATGCCGGAGATCGTGAAGGCATTGGCGGCTCCGCTGGCCAACGTCGACAAGATCACCATTGTCTCCACCGGAAACGGAGCAGAGTCAGGCATGAACAAAATCACCGGCGACATCACCAAGATGGCGGCGCAGGTGCCGGCGTTGTTCGAGACGCTCTCGGGCATGCCGTTGGCGGAGTTGATGAGCAAGATACGGCTGATCGGCGACAAAGCCCCCAAACCGGGGAATACGCCGAAGGCCTAGCGAGGGGTCCGGGGATGCTTGTGTGGGGGCGGGCGCTTTCGCCCGTCCCGCCAAGCGCAGCGAGGCGTTTTATGGAGTAGCTATGAACAACAAACCGAAATATGCGGGATTCGGTATTGCGCTGGGAGCCGGACTGGGCGCGGTGTTCGGCTTTGCGGCTGGACACGTAGGCGTGTGGCTGGCCATCGGCGTGGCCATCGGCATGCTGCTCGGCGCGTCGTTCCGGCGAAAGGATGTAAGTTGTCCGGAGTGCGCGCAGATCCATCGCGTTCACGAAATGAGAAATCCAAGCAACAGCTAGCAGCTAGGAGCTAGTAGCTAGTAGCTAGAAGCTGAATAAAAAGGAGTCCATCATGGCACTACTGGAGCGCGTTTCGACACTGGTTCGGGCCAACCTCAACGACCTGATCGACAAGGCCGAGGAGCCGGAAAAAATGATCAAGCAGGTCATTCTCGACATGCAGAACCAGCTTCTGCAGGTCAAGACGCAGGTCGCGATCGCCATCGCCGACCAGCACCTGCTGGAAAAAAAGCAGAAAGAAAACGAAGACAAAGTTGCCGAGTGGATGCGCAGGGCCGAGCTTGCCGTCGACAAAAAAGAGGACGACCTGGCGCGCGCGTCGCTGCTTCGCGTAGAGAGCTTCCGCGAGTTGAAAGACAACTTTACCCAGCAGGTCGCCGACCAGAAAGCGCAGGTTGAGAACCTCAAGTCTGCGCTGCGTCAACTGGAGCAGAAGCTGACCGAGGCGCAGGCCAAAGCCGACGTTCTGATCGCACAGCATCGCCGCGCCCGGGCCGTGGGCAGAGCCAGCGATGCACGCATGATTTCGGGCGACGGCTCGAAGGCTGCCGCCTTCGACCGCATGAAGCGCAAAGTGGCGCACTCGGAAGCGGTGAGCCAGGCGAAGTCGGAAATTGCCGGCGACAACATTGACGACCGGTTGGCTGCGCTCGAAAAGGAAGACCGCATCGAGCAATTGCTGGCGGAGTTGAAGACAAAACGGGGCGCGTAAGCCGTGGCGCAGGTGCCCTTCGGTTTCGTCCCAGGGCACGTTCTCGCCCGCGCCTGGCGGTCACTGTGTGGTCGATCATCGTCAACTATCTAAGGAGGCGTTGTGATTCGGCGCAAGAGTAGTCTGTTCACCGCTGTGGGATCGCTGGCTCTGTCAGCAGGAATTGGATTGCAGGTTTGGGCCCACGGCAACGTCGCACACTTCACCGGCGGTTTTCTGCTGGGCGTCTCGATTGCGCTGCTCATTCTTGGATTGGCGGGTCCGTCGCGGGGCCGCGCGGAGTAAGGGGGGCGCCCGGCTTGGCGCGGAAATGCGCAGGGATCCACCGTGAGAAATCCCCGACGCGCCGCGGATGAACAGCGTCGTCATAGGGATCCTTCGACTCCGCATCGGCTTCGCGTTCGCGAAGCCGATGGTGTGGAGAGGGCCGGGTCGATCTCGGCGCGAGAGTGTCGACCGAAGGCCACCTTCGCAGTCTGCTTGCCGCCAACCGCAACCTTTGTCTCCCGCCGGGGTTTTAGCCAGCATAGGAAATCCAGATCGGATGCCGGCCTCCTTCGCCACTCTGCCGGATCCCTCCAAAGCGCCGCTTCTAGGTCCCGAAAAAGGGAAGAGGAGCTATCACCTATGAAGAAAATTATCGCAGTGGTGTTGCTGGGGATGAGCCTGATCCTTTCCAGTTGCGGAGCGAATTCGCATGTTGACGGCAATATCAACGGCTTGTGGCGGGCAACGCTGTCGAGCGCGGGGACGAACACCTTTGTCTTTATGACCAATTTGACTGTCAATGCCGATGGGTCGCTGGGCACCAGCAGTTTTAGCTTCACCGTGAACAACACGCCCTGCACCTTTCCTACTCCTACGACGACGGAAAGCGGCTCGTTCACGATTACGGGGAATTTTAGCGGCCAGGTGTCAGGAGCATTTCAGTACATCATCATGTCCACCGGCGCGGAGTCGAATACGCTCACGCTGAACGGTAAAGTGAACGGCGGGCAAATCACTGGTACGTGGTCGGTGATGGGAGCAACCGCGAACTGCACTGGCACGGGGACCTTTACCATGAATCCAGTCCTGGCGCCGGCGATGTAATGGCGGGCCCGGCACCGGGGAAGCGACGGCAGCTACTGAAGACCTGAAGACACCGGGCCGGCCTGACACTTTTTTATTCAGCGGCCTGGGCGCTTGCATCCATTGACGAGGCTACCCGCATCTCTCTATTCTAAGTACCGACATTCCAGGCACCGGATCCCCAATCCAAGGACGTACATGAAGAAATTTGCATTTGTGACCCTGTTGGCGCTGGCGCTCGCGATTTGCAGCTGTGGACATACCATTCCCACAGCGATCACCAACACCGAGGCTAACGGGAATTGGGAAGCCGAGCTTACCCCAAGCGCCGGCATGAACGGACTGAGCTTCGTGACGACTTTCTCGGTGATCGACACTGCTCCGCTCGACATTACCGCCTTCGGCTTCATCAATTCGGGGCCATGCTTCGCTACTGGGCTCGATCAGGAACCTGTATCCGGCTCCGCGTCTTTCGGCACAAATACGGGGACGGGACAGGTCACTGGCACGCTGACCTATATCGTGCACTCGAGTGTGCCCCCGGGCAACCTTCTCACGCTGAATGGGCAGCTGAGCGGCACGTCGAATGGAACCACGACCACGACCGGAACGTTGAGCAACGGCGTGGTCTGGGGGACATGGACTCTGACAAACGGCCCCGAAACTCCTCAGTGCACCGGCACTGGCAATTTCATCATGTGCCAGGGCACGGCGACCTGCAGCATTCCGTAGCACACCGTTTCATAAACCGGGCGTGGCATGGTGAAATTTGCGCCGGGTCGATTCTTCGTTGAATCCTTCTTCATTAATCCTTGCCCCGCTCTGTTTCTTCGCCGCGCCCTTCCTTCCGCTTACCCGGCTGCTATAAAGTGGGAGCCATGAAGCGTTCGCTGCAACAGATTGCCGAGTCGGTGGGAGCACGATTAATCGGCGATGGCTGCCTCGAAGTGAGTGGCGTAGCCAGCATTGCGTCGGCCTCGAAGGATGATCTCGTTTTTGTGGAAGACGAGAAACATCTCGACGCGGCCTTGCAATCGCGGGCCGGTGCGGTGATCGCGGGAGAGTTCGCGATCGCAAGCGACCGGCCGCGCCTTATCCCGCTGTTGATCAGCGATCATCCCAAACTCAGCTTTGCGCGGGCGGCGTGCGTGCTGAGAGAGTTGCCATGGCTCGATAGCGATCCGCAGCAGGCCGATTCGACGCGAGCCGATTCGACCCAGGCACGCGCGCATGCGACGGCGGTGATTCATTCCTCCGTCGTGCTCGGCCCCGGCGTCTATGTCGAAGCCCGCGCCGTGGTCAGCGAGCGCGCTCGGATCGGCGCAAATACCCGAGTGGGCGCGGGTAGCGCGATTGGAGCGGGTGTGATCATTGGCCGCGACTGCGAGATTTATCCCAACGTCTCCATTTATCCCGGGACAACGCTGGGGAATCGCGTGATCGTACACGCGGGCGCGGTGCTCGGAAGCGACGGGTTCGGATATGTTCGCGACCGCAAGACGGGGCGCTACGAAAAATTTCCGCAGGTGGGGCGGTTGGTCATCGAAGACGACGTGGAGATCGGCGCCAATGCCACGGTTGACCGTGGAGCGCTGGATGAAACCCGAATCCGGCGCGGGGCGAAGATCGACAATCTGGTGCACATTGGCCACAACTGCGACATCGGGGAAGATGTGGTGATCGCGGCGCAGACAGGCTTGTCGGGAAGCATTGTGCTGGAGAATGGTGTTGTGCTCGGGGGCCAGGTCGGTATTGGCGAGCATGCCCGTCTCGAAGCGGGAGTCATGCTGGGCGGGCAGGGCGGCGTATTGCCCAACAAAGTCCTGCGTGGCAAGGGCGTGGCGTTCTGGGGAACTCCGGCACAGCCGGTGCGGCAGTACCTGAAACAACTGGCAACGCTGGCGCGGTTGTCGAGGAAAGAGAAAGATTAAGAGAGACTATCCTGTGGCTCTGATTGTCATTGGCGGGCATTCGCGCAGCGTCGGCAAGACCAGCGTGGTCGCGGGTCTGATAGCGGCCCTGCCGGAGTTCGAGTGGACCGCGGTGAAGATTACCCAGCACGGCCACGGAATCTGTTCGGCAAACGGCGAGCCCTGCGACTGTGCCACCGGCGAACATTCCTTTGCGATTTCCGAGGAGCGTGATCGGTCCGGGGAATCGGACACTTCGCGGTTCCTGGTGGCGGGAGCGGCGCGTGTGCTGTGGGCGCGGACGGAGCAGGGCCGGTTGGCCGAGGCAATGCCGCTGTTGCGGCGGCGACTTGACGGCGCGCGCAATGTGATCATGGAATCGAACAGCGTGTTGAAATTTCTGCGTCCGGATTTGTACCTGACGGTGCTCGACCCGGCGACCGCCGATTTCAAGAAGTCGGCGCGCGAATTTCTGGGTTGCGCGAACGCCGTGATCCTGCACAACGCTCCCGGTGCGCCGGTTTGGCAGGCCGTTTCCCTGAAACCAGTTGCGGAGCGTCCAGTGTTCCGCATCACACCGCCGCGCTACCTCACGCCGGAGATTGTGGAATTCGTGCGCTCGAGCCTGTCGGACAGAGTCAAACAAGGAGAAAACTGAGAACCGAGAACCGAGAACTGGCTCTTTGTTATCCTTGCGCGTGCGGCAAATTCATTCCAGCGCCTGGTTGTTAGTCGTATTGTCGGCCATTCTTCAGGTCATCATCTTTCCACTTCCCGGCGTTTACGTTCTCTCCTGGGTCGCGATTGCTCCGCTGATTGTGGCGTTGCTGCGGGCGCGTCCGGCGGGTGAACTCGAAGTTGCCGGGTCCACACGCCTTCAGCCCGCGACGCCAGTCCAGGCGTTCCTGTTGAGCTACGTCTGCGGAATCCTGTGGTACGCCGGGATGTGTTACTGGATCTACGACACGATGCGCCAATACGGCGGTCTCAGCACGCCCGCGGCGATCCTGGCGCTCTTTCTTTTTTGCTGCTATCTCGGGCTGTATCACGGATTCTTTGGTTTGTTTCTGAGTCTTCTGGTCGGCCCGGGCCGCGACTACCGGCGGGCGCTGGCGACGGCTCCGTTTCTGTGGGTTGCGGTGGAGTTGGCACGCACCCGCATCACGGGATTTCCCTGGAATCTGCTGGGCATCGCGCAGGTCGACAACACTGCGCTGTGCCGCATCGCGGGATGGACCGGGGTCTACGGTGTATCGCTTGAAATTGTCCTGGTGAATGTGGCGCTGGCCGCGGCGTTTCTGGTTCCCCGCGAAAAGCGTAGCGCCATGCTCGTGGCCGCGCTGGCCGCGGGCGCGGTGCTTCAGGCAGGAAGTTTAGTGGACGCTCCCGCAGGGAAGCCCGACCATGCGGCGCTGCTGGTGCAACAGAATATTCCTGTCGCCGCCAACTGGACGCCCGTTTATTTTCAGCAAACGCTGCGCGACCTGACGGAGCTGAGCGTGAAGTCCGCGGCCGCCAGCCCGGCGAAGATCGAACTGACGGTCTGGCCGGAATCGCCCGCGCCCTTCTTCACCAACGACGCGCGCTTTCGCGCAGCGGTCAGCGACATGGCCCGTGACAGCCGCACCTGGATTGTGGCCGGATCTGTCGGAACCACAGCGTCGCCGGGCGAGCCCGGAGCTATGTTCAACTCCGCGGCGTTGGTCAGCCCAAGCGGAGAGTGGACGGCCCGCTACGACAAAATCCATCTGGTGCCG
>Ga0070733_10002598_pt1 | contig 12726 bp, 13 predicted proteins | sample Coa_R1_9_FD_66450 | JGI IMG/M metagenome (GOLD analysis project Ga0070733, IMG submission 66450) | Surface soil microbial communities from Centralia Pennsylvania, which are recovering from an underground coalmine fire - Coalmine... | ecosystem: Environmental > Terrestrial > Soil > Unclassified ... | reverse complement strand
AAGAAGATTTATGCGCAGCAGTTGCTGGACGATAGCCTCGCCCGGCATAAAGACGTTGTGATCATGGCCATGCACGTTACTCCGCCCGGCAAGACTGAGAATGTAATCATTGCCTCGAATATCGGGCGAATTGGCAAGAAGGCAGACGAAGATGACTTGCGCGTCATTGAAACCGGGAAACCAAACCTCGAAGTCAACAAAAAGGGAGATCACTACGAAGTCGAACTCCCGATCCAGGACCAGTCTGGCAAAACCATCGGAGCGATTGGCATCGTTTTCAACTACGTGAAGGGCAAGGAAGCCGAGTTTCAGAAAAAGGCCGAAGAGATTCGCGACGAAATCAAGCAGCGCACGCCGACTCTGGAAAAACTATTTGAGCCCTCCTCGTGAGCCGATGTCGCCGACCTTTCTTCGGCCTATTTCGCGTGTGGCTCTGCACCACGCGTGAGCGTGGAAAAAAAGCTTGTGCGATCGACGGCGGTGAGAAGTCTCCGTGCAGCGGGCATACTGTCTTGAAGGCAAACAACTGACTTTGCAATAGCGAACCTCGCCCCGAGCTTGTCCTTATGGCCCGAGAGCGGTTAACGGTACTAGCCTAACAACCCGACAGCACTTACGACAGCGGTGGTGGCCAGACCGGCCGCGGTTTTGCGCACGACGCCCGAGAATGTCCCAATTGCCTCCTTTGCGGCCTTGGGGGTGCGGGGGGTGTGCCGAGAGGCCACGCGCGGCAAATGCTTTGGCGGTCGGAATTCTATGGTGACGTCCTGTTGAGCTTGGACAGGGCTATTGTTCAACAGAGTGGGCTTGTAACGCCACTGGCGAATGGCGCTCATTACAGCAGGAAGCAGAGAGAGCGAGCCGCTCACGCGTTTGACATCCATTACTTGGCCGAACTCTCCTACGGTCGTGCGGACCTTTACTGTCTCCGAAGATCCATGTCGATTCCCCGGACTTGGATAACGAGGCCAAACGAAAGAAATAAGCTCACCGGCTTGCAATCGAGCCGGTTCCCGAGCCGGTGCAGATCCGCGATCGGGGGAGACAAGAACAGTAAGTTGGGAGGTAATCGCGAACGAAGACGAAGCGGCGATCGGTGTTTCCGGGAGAGTTAGCCGAAACGGTTTGCCGTTGCCTGGACCAGTGAAAAGGATTGTGGAAGGCGAGGACAGGTGCGGCGTTGCGCGTGTCGCGGCGATTATCTTGCGTGGGGCGGGACTTGCCGGCATCACACTCATCGGGACGACGGCCCTGGGTGAATCTGCGGCCTGTGGCTCCGCGGGCGGCGCATTCCGCGCGTTCGGCCCGGTCCATACGTTGCGCTCGGGACTGGCTTTAGGTTTACCGGAATCAGGAAACGATGGGGGCATTATTGGTGAAGATGGTCCGATTGGCGCGACTCCGGCAGTTGGATCTTCCGGTGCTGGATTGAGGGATCGAGTGGCTGGGCTTTCTGAGTTCAATTCTGCCCTCGCCGGCGTGGGTGGATTCACTGCAGGCAAAGCGGAGGCATTTGCATCCCGCAGGGCGGAATTTCGTGAAGTCGTTTCCTGCAGGCGATTAAGGAGTGCATGTGATGTGTGGTCAGCAGCCGGTAGTGATTTCTGGGCGTCCCGGAAGCGCGATCCAAGCGGGCCGAGTCCGGCTGTGAGTCCCATCGCTAGACTGATCGCCGCGAGCAAAATCAGCGCTGCAGCGACGTGGAGTCTGGATAATTCAAGAACATATGAGCGTGAAGGAGAGTTCTCGGCGCGCTTCGCTGGCGACTCAGCTTTGCAGGTTCGAATTTGCGGCCCAAAGACGGCGACGGAAGCGTCGCCGTGCGCTTTTAGCGGAAGATCTTCGATTAACGATGGCGCGTTGCCATCGCGAATCTCGGGCGTCACGATCTCAGGCGGTCTAGAGCCGGCGTGCGCGATCAGTTCAGGCGAAGAGGGTTGATCTTGCTCAGGGATAGCAATCCCCAACGGCTCGTCCGCGAAACTCTCGAACTTCGCGGCGACGAGGCTCTCGACAGGCTCAGGCGTTAAACCGTCCGATTCCGGAGATCGCTTTTCAAACGCGATCCAATTTGCAATCTCATTGCGGGCCTCGGCGGTGAGATCAACGAATCGGACCCCTACTGTTTTTTTTGATTTCGCCAGCCACACAACCTGCGCGGAGACTTTGATCCTCTGCTCTATGTTCGGCAACCGAAAGCGAATCTGTGGTAGGTAGTCAGCTATTACTAGTGGGTCGGCTGCGGCAACGGCCATGCCCGTCTCACTTATATTGAGGACAATGCCGCCGTTGCGATCATCGAGCGCCGTGTACGCGGAGGATGCGAGGGTGGTGCGCGTCTGCAGCCGGCGGTCGCGCATCGGATGAATCGCCTCAACCAACGCATGGCGTTCGGCGTCGGGTGCGCAGGCTTCCGCTCTCGGTGGTACGTCTGCTCCCTGTTGTGTCTTAATCCGTTCCGCGGCTTCCAGGAGTGAGGCTAGCTTGCCACCCGCCTTCGAAAGGGCGTCAAAGACGTCCGCCACATTCTTCACATTGAACTGAAGTTGCCGAGCAGTAAGTGTCAGTCGGATGCTGTCGTCGATATCATCCTGCTGGCTTTGGGAAAGATAGCCCCGCAGGACTGAATAGTATGCGCCGTTCTCGTACTTCTCCTTCCACTCAAGAACGGCCTGGAGACGACGATTGGCGTCCTTTTCCAATTCTTGTTCTTGCTGAGCTGCGGGGCTGCATTCGGCGAAGACTTCTCCATGAGCGTGCGGTAATGCCATGGTTATTTCTTTCAATCCACCACGCAGTTCCCTAACCTTGTTGGACGGTAAAGACGTCTTGCGACATACCCACTCTCCACGCGTCTTGTCGAATTCAATCGAGGCGCGAAACTCAACTGTTTCACACCTGAATATCGGCAACGGCTTGAGCGCTGGCCAGCGACCGGCCAAAAGTAATCTCAGCTCGGCCTGTTGCACCGGAGACGTGAGTCCAGCAATGTTGGGCCGAGGGGAGGGCAAGTCCATTTCGTCACCTCGTGCAGCGCCACTTGAGTGTGGGTAGAACGCTTCCTTATCGACTTCTCTTGTCCGCTATCGTGACTCCTGAATGTAGCAAAACCTGAACCCGGACCACAGGGATTAGTTGCGTGCCTCCGTTCGGCGAGATCGCGCCTCGGCGATTTTTTGAGCCCGAATTGGCGATGGTCGCTGCAGGTGGCGTTCGCTAAGAAGTTGTGGCGCAAATAGGCTACGTTTGGGATTACAAAAGACATAAATCGAGTTGTGTCGAAGTCCACCTGGCCAGTTAGGGGGTTCTTCGGGCGCTAGGCGAATGCCCGTTCTGTTGTCCTGTCGCATCGATTGCAGTATCTTGTTCTCCTGTGGAACACGCATTTGGCTGTCCATATTGTGGGGAAGAAATTTCGATGGTGTTGGACGTGTCCGCCGGCCGCCAAACCTATATTGAAGACTGCGAGGTATGCTGCAAACCAATCGAGGTCAGCTTTACGGTGGAAGATGACGAGCTCGCCAGCTTCTCTGCCCAGACCGTCGGCTAAACGTGCTAGCGTCGGCGCAGAGCTCCCCCCAAAAAAAATATCCTGAAGGCGCCCAAGATGAGCCAAATCCTCGGTAGTCATTTTGATTTTCCGGGCGTTGCGGACGCCCGGTTTAAGACCGCCAAGGCGTAGGGCGCGACATCGATCGCCCCTGTCTCTTCCGGCGAGTTCGCGCTACTAACCCAGCGCATGCAACCGTTGATTGCGTCTTCTGCAGATTTCGTGTAGGCCTGCGGCTTGTCTCTGACCGATTCTAGAACAGGATTCCGAAACGGAAGTTTCTCGATCACACGGAACGGCCGGGCATCGTTACTTGCAACAGAGGTTTCAGATTCCCTTGTGTTCGTGTTTGGCGTCATCGGTGCGGTTCCAAAGAACGCCTTGTGAGCGTTATCAAACGATTAAATGCTCAGCGGTGTAATTTACGCTCCGTTCCTTGATCTCGGCGCGACATTTGCCGCAAAGCCACCTCCTCACTCGTCCCGACCTCCGGAGTTGCTGACAGTTACGCGAATGCCAAAAAAATTCAACTGGTTATATCCGAGGTTTGTTCGGGACTGGGAAGTGTGGTTCAATTCGGCACATCAACGTCTAGATCGTTTCAGTTCGACCGGCGACAGGCAGCGCCACTGAAATAGTCCCTCCGACCAACGCCTTCTACTATCCGGCAAATCGTCTCGGCCTCGATAATTGTTCAGCTCTGGACAACGAAGCGACTACTTCCTTGAGAAACGTTTGCGATTCGATCAATGCACCATTGACGCCAGCATCGTGACTCCTGCCAACAAGATCACTGAGTGGATCGAGAAATTGCTTCAAATCATTGAGCAACTGGACGATCGCTATGTGTGGGTCCGGGCTACTCTGTTGGGCATTCATGGTCGTCCCTCCGCTGATGGCAAGCATCGTCGACTGGAAGCCTTCATTCACCTCCAAAAGGGTATGCAGAGTTGCGTTTGATATAGGCCAGCAGTACTATGAGCCGAGGATTTAGTGTAGCCGGTGCGTATCTTGCGTGGTGTAAATCCTACATTGTCCGACTAGTGAGACCCACGGAACATCCCAATAATCGGCCAACCCGGACCCAGCCTAGGAGATTTCAGCGATTGCGTTACGGGCAGCAGGGTGGGCACATGAACCCCGATGGATCGATATCGAATTCGGACTCCATTTACATCGTCGAACTCCTCCAGAAAATTCGCAGATTGAAATTGGACGTGAGCGGGATAATTGAGCGCAACCAGAACTCGAAACTGGCGTCCAGTTTGATTATGGCATCGGGTCTTCTCGATGGAGCCATGGAAGAATTGTCGAAGTGTATCTCGAAACAAAGAGGCTAGCTGGTTGTTGGTCCTGCGGAGCGTTCGACCCTTTCCGTTTCGTCGCTCAGTACTTTTGCTGATGTGCGGGATGCGAGGAGTACGGATTGACGTTACCCGTATTTCTCTAGTATCACTGACCCTACCGAGTGCAACCATCAGACTCCTGACAGGTCCTCTCCGATGGCAATGAACTTCAGATTGCCGCTGCCTGTTGGCTTACGCTCCAAACGCTGACGCCGATTTAAGTCCAGCTAGTCCCGGTTCGATCAGCGGGGTTACCTTCAATGAAGCTCCCAGAAATTCTCGGGCGATCGAGCCAGAAACTCACGAGATGGCTCCGGGGGAGTAATTTCTCCAAGACCGCCCTCAATGCCTTTTTCGCCTCCGCCCCTGTGGGAATCGCAATCCTGGACTCGAAACTTCGAATTTTGAAAACCAACCTCACGATGGCCGATATGGTCGGGACTCGATTGGCGGAACTCGTAGGGAAGACGGCCCGAGAAGCAGTTCCTCTGCTCGCAGACAGGATCGAACCAATACTGCTGCGGGCAAGTGTCGCGGGAGAGGCGACATCGAATTTCTCGGTAACCGGCGAAACATCGAAGAGTCCAAACACGATTCGTCAATGGGCGGCGTCTGTCTTTCCAATTTGTCGCGACGCGGCGGGAGGGTGGCGCATAGGAGCGATGGCTGTCGAAGTAACGGAAGAGATCCGTTTCGAGAAATTGCGAAAAAGCGAGGCTTTGCTTGCTGAGGCCGAACAGCTCGGGCAACTTGGAAGTTGGGATCATGACCTAGTAACGGGCGAGGACTCTTGGTCTGCGAATCTTTGCCGACTAGTCGGCAGAGATCCGGCGAAAACGAAGGTCTCCGAGGACCTTTTTTGGGAGCTCGTTCATCAAGACGACCGCGAAGGCGTGCGCATGGTTATCGACGGCGCAATGAAGTTTGCAGATGGATACGAATACCAATCGCGGTTCATACTTCCCGGTGGACGCGAGCGTACTTTTTATACTCGAGGAAAAGTAATACTGGGTCCCGACAATCAAGTCGTAAAACGAATGGGAGTGACCCAAGACATCACTGAGAGGGTAGAGGCAGAGCAAGCACTTTTGCAAAGCGAAGTTGCGGTTCGACGAGAACGCGACAGAGCGCAACGGTACTTGGACATCGCCGACGTGATTATGCTCGCGCTGGACCTCAGAGGGCGCATCACCATGATTAACCGCAAGGGATGCGGTGCCTTGGGTTGGGAAGAGCGCGAGTTAATCGGTCGCGACTGGATTAATACGTGCCTTCCGGTCAGAACTAGACGGCACATTAGACCTCTGTTCGACAACCTCTTGGCCGGTGATCTGTCGTACGTTGAGAACCTAATCGTAACGAAATCCGGCGTGGAACGGCTGATTGGGTGGCGCAATTCCTTGCTAAAAGACGACGAAGGGCGTGTCATCGGGACCCTCAGTTCGGGTGAAGACATCACCGATCGAAAGGTAGCCGAGAAAGCCATGCAGCAGCTGTCAAGCCTCCTCCTCCGCGCGCAAGACGGTGAGCGTAGACGGATAGCCAAGGAAGTTCACGAGGGTATCGGTCAATATATTGCCGGGCTAAGTCTGGCGATTGGCAAATTGCGAGTTAGCTGCATCGATGAAACCGACCCGGAATCTCGGCGGGCTCTTTCTGACTGTCAGACCATGATTCAGGAGGCGAGTCAAGAGATTCGGAAAATTTCCTATCTCTTACATCCGCCGACGATCGACTATCTCGGGCTTCCGTCCGCGCTCCGATCGCTCGTCAACGGCTGCGAATCGCGATGGGGTCTTCAAGTCTCACTGGATGTGCCTTCTAGTCTTGGACGATTGAAACCCGACATCGAGATGACGCTCTTTCGCATCGCCCAAGAATCCTTAATCAACATTCACCGGCACTCGGAAAGTCCAACGGCGGCTGTCCGACTCTTCCAGCGATCAAACGAAATCGTACTTGAAGTGGCTGATCAGGGTAGAGGCATGCCCCCACCTTTGGTCGGCTCCAAGAAATCTCGCGGCGTAGGCATCCAGGCTATCCAAGAACGTGTGAAGGAATTGCAAGGTCACTTCGACATTGAGAGTTCACCGGAAAAGGGTGTCACGATTCACGTCACGCTTCCGGTTACTTGAGATCTTGAGTTGAGTGCGATTGATCACTTGTTTGTGGATGAGCTCTTCGTACAATCGGCTCATCGCAATCCCCAACAGCAGCTCGTTTCTTCCAGAACCGGCTCGCGTCAGATTCGCCGCCCTAGATGGTGATCTGATCATGCGGTCTTTGCGTTCGTCTCTAACCGCTCATACTGTCCACGGGGGCAAAGTATCAAGCGAGGCTTCAGACACCAATTCGGGAAACGTTGAGGGGACCCTGATCTGGTCGTCCACAAAGATGCTCGCACATGTCGGCGTCTGCGTTCTGTTTCCTGTAGCAAGTGGCGGAGGGTATTCATCTCGCTCCCATACCATTCGCGAGGAATGTCATCTGCGATTCCATCGAGCAAATGCACTCCTGTCACATTATCGAGAATCTGAAGCCAGTGCTCGAAGGAATCCATTCCCCGAACGGCTTCATAGGCGGACGGACGCGCGGAGAGGCCGCATCGAGGGGCGTTAGGGAAATCCCAATCACCGCCGTTAAAGCAGAACCCATTGTCAATCATCATGGCCCGGTAAGCTCGCGCGGCAGCGTCGTACACGAAGATGACCTGACGGCTATCCATGTTACCCGTCCACTTATCAAACACGAGCATCCCTGCGAAGTCCGCAATATTTGTGACCTCTCGAGGTGGGAACTCGGGCAGAAAACGACGGACTGACTGCAGCACACGGGTTCCGTTCGGACCGGTTTCAGAAGGAAGACGAGATCCGAAACACGACCCTCCCGTACAGGCTACATGGCCCCGGCCGACTTGAACTATGAGGTCTCCCGAGTTTTGGCGGAGAAGGTCGTTTACGTCTACGATGGCCGTCTCCGGCGTCGGCAGTCCCAATCGGGTCGCCAAGACGCCTCCCAACATTTCATTCACAAGGATTCGGGTCCCTTGCGGGTTGTTTTGGAATTTGACTACGTAGTGCTCTCCGTCGGAACAACGCAAAAGATGAGCTTGAGATCCACCCTGCATACGACGCACGTGTTCTACTGCTACAACTCTTTTAGTCATATGGCGCCTTTCCGTAGACACTCGACCGCACGCTGAGTACCGAAAGAGCGGCACGGATGATGCGGCCAATTTTCGGTTCAATCCAACTACGAACGTGCCGATGGCGGAGCCTGCTGCTTCCGCTTGTGGACGGACTATTTCTTGACTAACCGTTGCGGCGGGTCGTTAGGCCGTCGTCTGGGGAGTGAAGGAGATCGTAGGAAGACTCCGATAGTAGGCGTCGTAAGATTCAACAAGTTCATTCGAAGGCTCCGGGCTGGGGCGGGAAAGTTAGGATTTAATTTGTAAGTGATGTGAACCGCGGAGTCAATTTCAATGAATACTCACGGGTCATCTCTCAATGTCACCGCTACCTTCGATACGTAAGATTACTCGTCATGTTCGCTAGAGACATTCATCCCCATCACCCGCGATTCGAAGTCACGTGCCGGGAGGGACCGTCTTAAGGCTCCGAAATGGTCGGCATCGACTCGATGCCAAAGATGCGGCTTCAGCCTTGCTTTAAGTCGAGGATCAAGTGGTCATTTGGTTGACTCAGTAATAATACTGACAGGTCTAACAATTATTGCATCAACTACGAATAGACTTGTAGCCGCGAGACGTTATTAATGATTGTGCGATCTTGAGATACCTCTAGCGAGAGGTCGGTTGTTCGCGATCGCAAGCGTGGTCTCCGTATTTCGGTGTCGGTTTTGAAGTGAGTCAGAGATGCGTACCCTCAAACGGATAAAGAGTGGTGGTTTGGTGGTCAGCTTCACGCCCGAGGCGTAGGACGCGTTGATGGTAGTCGCCGGGACAATAGCAGGCTTCCTGGTGCTCGCGACCACCAAAAACTAAACTGCCGGCCAAAGAATATTCCTCGAGGATTACACTGGATCTTTCACGTTGCCCGTGGAGTCGCGAGGCGGCCTATTCTCGCGACGGGTTCCTCTTGTGCTTCTGTATTACAGAATGGGAATCCCGGCCAATAAGTTGCTACACCTCGGAACTGTTTACCGACGCCGCGAGACCAGATTCTAGTTTGCTAACTCACGCGATTCCTTCTGCGGATCTTGCAAAACTGGGTAGACATGGCAATGAGCGCGGGGAGGCTTTGAATGCTTATCGGCGAAAAGTTGAGGGCGTTGCGAGCACAGAAAAAAATGTCACAAGGCGAAATCGAGAAACGCACGGGCCTTTTACGGTGTTACATTTCGCGCGTCGAGAACGGACACACGGTGCCAGCCATTGAGACGCTGGAAAAAATCTCGCGTGCATTGAGCGTACCTTTGTACCAAATCTTCTATGACGGAGAGAAACCACCACCTCAACATCCTGTGAAGTTCGACGACGGCGGTTGGGGCTGTTCCGGCCGGGACGCGCGAATACTCAGTAGGTTCCGTAGACTGCTAGAACGGACACCCGAGGCGAACCGCCGACTTTTGTTCTGCATCGCGCAGAAAATGTCGGAAAAGAAACCAACCCGACCGAAGAATGCAGCGTTAGTCGCGGTCCCGAGGGGGCGTAGGGCGCGAGTCGTAGTGCTACCGGTTCGACGCGGGCGGAGAAAGATAAATCTACGAGGCAGCGCCATCCGCGACTTGCGTTAACGGCACTCTGAAGTTCTATTATCTGTACGTTAACAATCAACCGACAGTCCGCACAGGGTAATTCGTTCGACAAGGTTTGCTACAACGGCGGATCGGTGGACTCGAATGTTGATGCGAAAGATTGGCACAACCAGCTGACCGTCACTTCCAACATGATTACCTTGGCATTGAAAGACGGCAAGAAGCTCGAAATCCCCCCAAGACGTCACTTCATTGAGCTACGGCCAAGAGGCGCACCGGCGCGTCGGTACGATGATAGCGCTGGCTATACTCATTTCCCCAGTCGCCTTGTTCAGTTTTCGCGAAGTGGTTCGAAGTGAACGGATGCCGCGATAGGGTCCGACCATGCGCGAGCGATTGGCAAGTACGCTTCGCCTTTGTAGCCCGGCATAAATACCGATCTGCGTTGCGGTCATTACGAATTGACGATTCGAGTATCGTTCTAGTATTACTAAAACTCCCGAGTGCATTCGTCAGACTCCTGACAGCTCCGCTCTAATGGCAGTAAACCTTAGACCGCCGCTTTCTCTTGGTTTGCGTCCCGGATACTGACAATCACTCAAGGCTAGCGTTGCTCCTGCCGATGGCGAGGTAAGGAGGCTCTTATGCGAAGGCCTGCAAACATGAGGCGCGTCCCCCCGGCGCCGATCGAAGAAAACTTCTTCATTCGCCTGGCCGCAGGCGGACTAGTGAGCATAATGGCTGACCTCCGGCGCCGCGTGGAACACACGGGCACTCGGCGCTCGATCGCGCAAGTCCTGCTGGCACAGGCACACATTGACGAAGCTGTTGGCCTCTTGAGCGCAATTCCGCCTACACCAAAAGTGCGCGAATTCGCATTTCGACGCGCTCAACTGGGTTCGACCGTTCATGCTTGCAGCCAAGTGCAACGAGCAGGACGTCGGCATCGAGCGCACGGCATCTAGCTGGATTCGTTTGAAATCGCTCCGTGCGAGATCGAGGGTAAGGAATTCTGGACCGCGGCGGCCTTAAATCGCGGTTCGGATCCCTCAAGCAGTGTGCGTTTGAACGCCACACGTCAACGGCGTGTGATTTCGCTCGCAGGATTCGAGTGGTCATCGGCGACAAATTGTAGACCTTGAGGGAACAGGAAAGCTTATCTCAGGGCGACATCGAAAAGCGCACGGGTCTGTTGCGTTGCTGTATTTCAACGGTCGAGAACGGGCACACCGTTCCCTCCGTCGATACTTTGAGGAAAATGGCCCATGCGCTGGAAGTGCCGATGTACCGGCTTTTTCACGGATGAATCTCACATACAGAAACCGAATATAGCGAAGGGAATCATTCCGCATCGGGCGGTCAACTCGAAACAAGAGCATGTGCTTCGAGCCTTCGCGCGGTTATTCGCGCGCATGGACGATAAGAACCGCGAGCTTCTGATTCACATGGCGTCAAGGATGGCGCACGGCGCCTAGACTTTAGTCACCGCGCGGCAACAGAATTCAACTCATGACCGGGGGACCCGGAATCGAGTGGCCTCTCGGGTTTGCCAGCCATTCTTGGACTAATTCAGCCGTCACCGAATCCTGCGCGCCAGGTTAAGCCTTGCTAGTAGCCGAAGCGGCGACGCCGAGCCACGCGTAGAAGCGGGTGCCGCAATCCAAACAGCGATAAGGCAGCACTCCAATAAACCTCAGGAGATATCGTTCAACACCCCCATGTCTGCGTGAACGAAACGTGTCCAAGCTTCTACATTGAGGGCACGGCCTCTTGTTAGATGCGTGCATTTCTGTGATTCGTGTTTCAACATTGCAATTCAGATTCCATACTTGCCAATTGGGTCGATTTCTCTGCACACGGAGGAATCGGAACGGCCCCTGTGGTCCAGAAAGACGCGAATTCGCACCCTCTTATGCGCCTTGGGCATTCCATCGTCCTAGCGACCAATTCCGAAAATGCCTGGGAGCTCCGGCGCACGCAGATCGCAACAACTCTCCAACTGAGGCGCGTCTACGTTCGAGTTTGTCGAGAAGGGCCGCGAGCGTGTTCGTGGTCTGCACATACCATTCCCGCGGAATTTCGGCCGCGGTTTCCGCGAGCCACTGTTTGTTAATTCCGCTTTCTAGAAGCTGAAGCCACGGTTCAAAGGATTCGATCCCCAACACGGACTCGTAAGCGTAAGGCTGCGCGTAGAGTCCACGCAGGGGAGCGTCGGGAAAGTTCCATTCGGTCGCGTTGAAACAAAATCCATTATCGATCATGACTACATTGTATGTACTTGGAGCGGCACCATGCACAAAGACGACTTGGCGGCCGTCTGTATTACATGTCCATTTGTCAAACACGAGCATCCCAGCGAAGTCCACAAGGTTTGTGACGCGCGATAGCTCGTCCAATGGTAGAAAGTCGTATGCCCACTGCAAAACCCGCGTGCCCGAAGGACGCGCATCCGCAGCGTATTGAGAGCCGAAGCACAATCCCGGACTACAGGGGAAACGTCCACGTCCAAGCTGGACGACGAGCTCTTCCGAGCCCTCGATGAGAGAGCTTCTCACATCGACGATAGCGATCTGTGGCGTCGGCAGTCCCAATCGGGTCGCCAACGCACCTCCCAACATTTCATTTGCGAGGATTCGTGCGCCCTGCGGATTGTTTTGGAATTTGACGACGTAATACCCGCCATCCGAACACCGCATTAGGTGAGCCTGGGCTCCACCCCTCATGCGACGAACGTGCTCCACCGCCAGAACTCTTTTGATCACGTGAGCCGCCCCCAAAGACACTCTAGAGCACGCTTCGTGCCGGAAGGGCGGCAAGGGCGACGCAGTAGAATTTCGATTGAATCGAGTGACGAAAATTCCGAGCGCGAACTTGGGTGGATACGCCTGTGGACAGTCTATTTCTTGACTGAATGTTGCGGCGGGTATTTGGGCCGTCGTCGTCTAACGAGTGAAGGAGGGCGAGAGAAGGTGACGCGATTAGGCGTCGTAAGACTCCGAAACTTCATTCGTTGACTCCCTGCTGGGACCGGAAATCTAGCGTCTATTTTGTAAACCACACTGAGTGACCAGTCAACACCAATGTATACTGTAGGATACTATACGTGTAATGGAA
>Ga0070733_10002597_pt1 | contig 12728 bp, 11 predicted proteins | sample Coa_R1_9_FD_66450 | JGI IMG/M metagenome (GOLD analysis project Ga0070733, IMG submission 66450) | Surface soil microbial communities from Centralia Pennsylvania, which are recovering from an underground coalmine fire - Coalmine... | ecosystem: Environmental > Terrestrial > Soil > Unclassified ... | reverse complement strand
GCGTTTCCTGCTGGGCGACGCCGACATGTGGCTGCCATATAACATTCATGGCAGCGACGCCGCAACCGAGCGCAGGTGGTGGTGGACCCTGGGGCGGATGAAGCCTGGAGTCACGCTGGCACAGGTGCAAGCACAGTGGGAGATCGTCGCGCGCAGACTGGCAAAGGTCTACACCAACGATTACCCCAAACAGTTCACCACCTCGGTGCACACCCTTTTGGACGAAGTGATACGGCAGTTTCGCAGCGTCATCTACACGCTGGCAGCAGCGGTGGCGATGCTGCTTTTGATCGCATGCAGCAATGTCGCCAACCTGCTGCTGGCACGGGCCACGGCCCGGCAAAAGGAAATTGCCATTCGTTCATCGGTGGGCGCCAGCCGCGCCCGCATCGTCAGGCAATTGCTGGTGGAAAGCTTTAGTTTGGCTCTGGCGGCGTGTGCCATAGGCTGTGTCTTTGCCTACCTCGGATTAGGGCTCGTCATCAAGGCTATTCCGCCCGACACCATTCCGGCTGAGACGGAAGTCGTCATGAGCGGCAGCGCTTTGGGATTTGCCTTGCTGGTAGCTGCGGCCACCACGCTGCTATGCGGCTTGGCGCCCGCGCTCTATGCTGTACGCGGAGATCTGCAAAGCCGCCTCAAGGATAGCAGCCGAGGAGCAGCCACTGAGTTGCACCATGGCAAGCTCCGCTCCGCCCTGGTAGTGGCCGAGGTGGCGCTCTCCATCATGCTGCTGGTGGGCGCGGGCCTGATGCTCCGTACCCTGTTCGCCATCGAGCACGTCAACCTGGGGATGAACCCGCGCAACGTGCTGGTGGTTTCAACGCCGCTCCCCGAGGCCCGGTACAAAACGCCGCAGCAAAGAAGTATCTTCTTCCAGGAACTCCTGCGACGGGTGGGCACGCTGCCCGGAGTCGTCTCCGTGACGCAGTCTCTGGGTCGGCCGCCGTTTGGGGGTCCGCGAAGCGACGTAACCATTCCCGGCAGGCCTCATTCAGCGCCGTGGAGAACCATGGTGGAATTGTGCAGCGAAGGCTATTTTCGCACACTGCAGATCCCGTTCCTTCGTGGCAGACTCCTCTCGGAGGCTGACGTCGCCTCGGGGCGACGCGTGGCTGTAATCAACCAGGCGCTGGCGCGAGATTATTTCGGCAAACAAGATCCTCTCGGACAGAGCATAAAGTTCAACGCCCTTGACCAGGAACCGGACCTGCCCCATAACGCCTATTTCCAAATTATCGGTGTGGTCGCCGATGCCAAGAACCGCGGCCTGCAGGATTCCACAATGCCTCAGGCCTTCGTTCCCTACACCGCTATCAATTCCCTGAGTGGTGAGATTCTGGTGCGCACCGCGGTTGACCCACTCTCCATCCTGCCCAGTGTTGAAAACCAGATCTCGTCGGTGGATCCCAATGTCGCTACCAGCGACACTGGGTCGCTGGAAAGCATCCTGCAGCGGAACACCTACTCCAAGCCGGAGTTCGGCATGATTCTGCTATCCATATTCGCCGCCATCGGTCTGGTGCTGGCGGCGATAGGGGTGTTCAGCGTGATGTCGTACTCCGTTTCGCTGCGCACTCACGAGATAGGAATCCGCATGGCCCTGGGCGCGGAGCGGGGCGCCATTCTGCGCATGGTGCTGTTCAATGGCCTGGGATTGATCGCAGTAGGAGTTGCTGTAGGCGAGGTGGGCAGCGCGTTTCTGACCGGTTTTATTTCCCGCCAGCTTTGGGGCGTTTCCGCGCGCGATCCGGTGACATTCGCCGCAGTCGTCGCCCTGCTGCTGGTAGTTGGACTAGCCGCCTGCACACTCCCGGCAAAGCGGGCCACCGCGGTAGACCCCTTGATCGCGCTTCGTTACGAATAGCACCCTGGGGCGCCTGCCACAAAGCATGTCTAGTCTGCCGGGAACAACTACTTGGCTGCCGAAGTCGCAGCTTGGCTCTCGGGAACGCGAGGGCGGTAAACCAGGAGCTGAATAATTGCCAACAGCGTGATCAGGCTGATGGTGATCAGCGAGCCCACGCAATATTCGCACCACACCTGCAGGATACTGGCTTCAATGTGAGTGAGGTACAAGGAGAATGCCAGCGCGCCCACAGAGGCCACGGCCATAACGCGCCACTTTTTCAGGGCTTCCATCACAAACAAGAAGGTGTAGCCGAGAATGCCGATCAGCGCCACCGGCACGCCTTGGATGACGGAATAGGGACCGCGGTTTACGATGCCGCAGTCCCACACATCGTTGATGCTGCAGGGAGTCACACCCGTGCTGTAGTGGATTTGCAGGGCGCGAACCGCCAGATACACCCCCACCACCGCCAGTGCCATGATGACGCGTCGCATCGGCCTAGCTGCTGGTCACGCGCTGTCCGGCGGCCGGGGCTGGAAGCAGTTGCGGCTCCTCCGGCATGATGATCCAGGCGATCACATAGGCGACCGCGCCCATGCCGCCGGTAGCGATGGCGACAATCAGCCAGATAACCCGAACCAGAGTGACGTCAATGTCGAAAAATTCGGAAAACCCCAGGCACACACCGGCGATTTTGCGCCCGATGCGCGGGCGTACCAGCCGTTTGCGGGCCACTACCGCGCCCACCCGCTTGCCGCAATAGGCGCAAAGATTGGCGTCGTCCTGGATGACCTTGCCACAGTAGTTGCAATACATAGGCTTCCCTCTGCCTGAGATACGTGCCGGGATGATAGAAGTTCCATGATTATTTTAACCGCCGAGACGCCGAGAGCTGGGTCTTTTTGAAGTTGAATTTCGCTGCGGTCTCTGGGTTTCGGCGGTGAATAGCTTTTCCTTTTTCGCCCTCCCTCAATCCGTCCGATAAGCCTCTTTAATGTGCTTGCGGGCTAAGTCCGCCGGCTCCGTGCCCGAGTCTTCCGCGATTACCGTTTCATATTTTTTCAAGGCCAGATCGCGCTTTTTCATCAGGTCGTACATCTCCCCCGCCGCCAGGTCGGCGCGCTGCTGCACCTCCGGGTCAGGCTGCCGCACTGTGTCCACCAGGTTATAAGCGTCCGCCGACCCCTGGTAATTCTTTTGCGCTCGCAGCAGCTCACCCAGGCTGTAGGCGGCGATTTCGTAGTGGCCGTTGAAGCGGCCTTCCCTGCCCTCCTGAAAAATCTTGCGGTAGCCCGCCTCCGCCTCCTGATTCTTGCCCATGGACCGCAAGATGTTTGGCTCTTCCAGGGCAAACAAGACGTTGCGGGAGTAGCTTCGCGCCAGTGACTGTATGGCCTCCAGCGCTTCCGGGTAGCGGCCTTCGCGGCGCAGGAAGAGTGCCAGCACAACCTTAGCGTCGGTGCTGGCCTGGCAGGAGGAGCAGTTGGCTACGTCGTACAAATACTGAATGCCCTTCTTCTTGTTGCCGCCAATGCCCACCACCGCCACCGCCATCTTCACCCCCCAGGGCAGGCTGCCGACCACGTAATTGTGAATGCCCACCACCATTTTGGCGTCGGTATAGCTGGGGTCCAGTTCCAGCACGTGCTGGTGGTCGCGGCGCGCCCCCAGAGCGCTGCGCAGGGCGGAGAACCAGGAGCGCTCCACCAGTGCTGTGTAGGTGGCCCGCAGACCCCGGGTCACACCCCGAGCATAGAGAGTCTGCACGTCCTTGCTGTCATGCTCCAGGCGGTCATCTTCCAGCTTGAGCGCGTGATTGATGAGCTCCTTGATTTGCTCCTGCTCTTTGGGGTCGGGCTTGCGATGGGGCTGGCTGATAAAGCTGTTGTTGGAGTAGTAGGCGGTGTCCAGCACGCCCATACCGTAGAGTTCGTGGAATAACCGCGCCGTCAGCAGGTGGTTGATGGCGAAAGGGTCATCCGGATGGGTTTTCAGATCGGCTTCAAAATCGCGGATGGCACGCTCGTAATCCAGATTATAGAAGCGGTCAAAACCGCTCTTGGCCAGATTATCCTCGGCGGGGGGACCAGTAGGGGAGGCGGCCCCCGGTACGGGCTCTTGCGGCATCAGCGCCGCTGCACTGCCACAGCTCAGGGCCAGGCACAATGCCACCCAGTACAGGGCCGTAATGAGGGTGATGTTCCGGGGCTTCACGGGCAATCTGAAGTCAGTTTACCCGAAGCCGGCCCCTGACGGTGTTTTGCGACACCGCACCTAGGTAGAAGGTTTCCAGCTTTGGGCCATTCTTTCCTGGTACGGGTAATTCTTGCTTTCCGAGGCTCCTAAGGGCCCTAGACGGCTGTCCGTAACCTGAACAAATTAAGTTACTTGTGAGCGTAGGATTTGGTCATTATCGTGCGGATAAACAGGTAATCGTGGGAGTTTACCGTATGTCAGGAGTCGTCCATAGTGCAGGGCAGGAATTCTGGCAGCCCCCCGTGTCGCAAGCGCAAGCCCAGGAAGCCCCTGGGCGCATGGTGGAGGTCTGCGACCGCTGTGGCAACGAATTCGTGGTTGGCGCCCGCTTTTGCCACGTATGCGGCGAAACCCGCGGGGCGCTGGGACGCGCTTCTGGGGGCGCAGGGCGATACCTGCGGCCTTTTGCCAACTTCCTGAGTGGGGTAAAGCAAGGCACTGGCTTGGGCACGATGTCCCTCGTGGCCTTTGCCGCTGGCCTGGGATGCATCTTTGCCGCTGTGTTCCTCGGATTCTTTTACACCGTTGGCACGGTCCTGGACTGGCAGGCAGTGCAGGTGTGGCGGCTGGAGTGGCTTTTGGGCGCGGCCGTAGCCTTTATCGCCGGCATCCTGTTTAAAAGGCCTCAGCGGTCCTGAATTTTAAAGATTTGCCAGCGGCGGCGCGGGAAGCGCCGCCTTTTCTTTTGTTCCCCAGGAACTTTGCAGCGACCGCATTGCGAGATGCCCTCTAACAAGCACAGGGTAGGCCTTTCGACCGGAAAGCCCTCAGGATGGCGCCACGTTATGGGGATAGCTCGCGCCGCTGGGACGCGCCGAAGCGCCTCACGATTCACCCTCGAACGGAAAGCGTTCGCGGGCGGCGCGCCCGACGTTCGCCTCTATTGCGGCTTGGCCTTCATGAATTGCACGTTATCGGCGGTATAGCCGGTGCCGTTAAACCTGGCTTTCACCAGCACCAGCTTGCCCTCGCCCAGCATCTGCGGATCCACGGCTGCGGGGGTGAACTTGATGTCATAGGTTTTCTTGTCGCTCTCATTGGCTACGGCCAGGGTGCGCGTGGACATGTTTAGATACGTGATCCTGCCATAAAAGGTAAAGATGGAGCCGGGGGCGGCGATGACCGAAATCTCCTGCGCCACGTCGCGGTCTCCACGGCCGGGAGAGAACTTCACCGTCACCAGCGATCCAGGCTGCAATTGCGCCAGCGTGCTCGTGCCGGAGCTGCCCTTGACCACAGTCGCCGGGGTCACGCGGAAGATCACCGGCCTGGCCGAGAGCTCGTCCTGCAGCGTGATTCTGCCGCTGGCCGCGTCGTTGCGCGTGATCTGTCCGCGCGCGTCCGCCGCCTGCGTTCCGGTGACGATGCGAATGTTGCGGGCGAAAACCTTGGTTCCGTCCAGCATGGTATCCACATAAACCCGCTCGCCTTTGCGGATCACCAGCTGGGTGCTGGGCACGCCATCGCGGTAGATGTGGGTACGCTCGTCAAAGAAAACCTTCATGGCGTGCCCGTCGAATGGTTGCACCGTGAGCCGGTTGCGTATCTGATCAACGCTGTGCACCGTGCCGCCGACCAGAGTCGTCTGGCCCCGGGGCAAGGGCGGCAAATCGAGCAGTGGATCGTACCCACCGTCTCCAGGCTGGGTTGAGCCCGCCGCCGCACTCGCATTTGTCGCCTTGCTTTGTCCTCTGGCCTCGGCCACGGGGAGGGCCAAAATTATCAATACAAAGAAAAACCAGCCATAGCGCATAGAGCAACACCTCAACCTGAGCACCCGGATTGCTTGGATGCCAGCTGGCGGCGGCAGGTGGGCAAGCACTCGTAAATCACACGGGGATTGGCAACACTCCGGGCAAAAAACCAATCAGAGAAAGGTGAGCGGCTGCCCTCCCCCTATTCCTATGTCCTGGCGCCGCCGGATGACGTGGAGGCCTGATGTTCCGTAAACCCGCCCGCCGGTTGCTACTATTCCTGGCCGCCGGTCTGCTGCTGGCGAGCCAAGCCGGCGCCCAATTGCGCATCACTCTGCCCAAGCGCAGCAAGGCCACTCCGGTACAGAAGCTCAACCGCGAAGGCGTGAAGGCCGTCAAGCACCATGATTACGAGAAGGCCAAGAAGCTTTTTTACGACGCCTACCTGATTGATCCCAACGATCCTTTCACCCTTAATAACCTCGGCTACATTTCCGAACTTGAGGGCCGGGTGGACCGGGCGGAGCGTTTTTACGCGCTGGCAGCACAAAACCGATCCGACGCCGCCGTGGACATGAGCAACGTCGCCGCGGCCAAAGGCAAGCCGGTATCCAAGATCGCGGGCGAAGCCGACGACCGGCAGATGCAGGTCAACCGCTTCAACGTCGAGGCTATTGATTTGCTGCTCAAGGACCGTGCCCCGGAGGCCGACCTGGTGCTGCAGAGAGCGCTCGCGCTCGACCCCAACAATCCTTTTACGCTAAACAATCTCGGGTTCGCGCGCGAGAAAGAAGGGGAATACGACCAGGCCCTGGGCTTCTACAGCCGGTCGGCGCAACAACATTCGCACGAGCCGATTGTGGTCACCTTGGATCGGGATTGGCGGGGCAAGCCCATCAGCGAAATCGCGGACCGCAATGCCAGGGCATTACGCAAACTCATGGCGAAGGAGGAAAGCCTGCCGGTGCGAGTAGCGCGCCTGAATCTGCAGGGCGTCTCCGCGCTCAACCGCAATGATCCGCAAACCGCACGCCAGGATTTCCAAAAGGCTTATAAGCTCGACAGCGAGAATGCTTTCACGCTGAACAATCTGGGTTACATGGCGGAACTGGACGGCGACCGCGAGACGGCCGACTTCTACTACGCCAAGGCGCAGGAGGCGCAGCGCGCCAACCGCCGGGTGGACGTGGCGACGCGGGCCGAAGTGCAGGGCCAACTTCTGCAGCGAGTGGCCAACGGCAGCGATCAGGCGGTGCAGCAGCGGATTGAAACCGCGCTGATGGCCAAGCGGCGCGAAGGCGGACCCGTGCGACTCATGCGTCGCGACAACACGCCGGTCATCGAGCCCGACAAACCGGTGGCGCCGCCGCCCCCTCCTGAAAACCAGCTGCTGCAGCAGCAGCCGCAGAATCAATTGCTCATGCCGCTGCCCGCCAACCAGCAGCCGCCAAACGCGTATCATGGGGCGACGCCTAATGTAGGCGGGAGCCCTCCGCCGCAGCAGCCCCCCAGCAGCGCCCAGCCGCAAGGCGGACTGATGATGCCATTGCCGGATAACCAGCAGCCGCCCAACGCCGATAAGGGCGCCACGCCGCCGGTGCAGAACAATCCGCAGCAGCAACCCGCCTTGCCGCAAAAGTCTCAGCAGGGCGCGCCGAACTCGCAGCCGCAGGGCGGGCTGATGATGCCATTGCCGGATAACCAGCAGCCGCCCAACGCCGATAAGGGCGCCACGCCGCCGGCGCAGAACAATCCGCAGCAGCAACCGCAAAATCCGCCACAGAAGTAGGTCCCGGGCCGGGCTAACTGGCTTCGAGCGCAGGCCCCGCGCCACAATGTCGTAACTGTCCGGCCGGGCATCGAGTCTAATTCTGGCAGAGCTGCAACCTCAAACCGTTTTTGATTGTGCTTCTGCTTTTGCACTTAAGAAAGCCGCGACCTGCGCGCCAGCACGGCCATTTTCCCGAGTTTCGTTCTGGGTTTGACAATCTCCCCATTGCGCAGGCAAACTAGCGCCCTGCCTGTTACTCACCTGTAACGGTGCAAGGATGGCAGCTCCACCAGGCATCGGCGCCATTCTTCAGGCGGTGGATCAGAATCGGTTGGCAACCTCAAATATGGCCGGCAAACGGGTTTCTCTGACCCTTGAGTCCACGCTGGACAGCGTTAACAGCGCGGAGGAATCCGCCACCCGCTTTGCCGCGGGTGTGGGTTTCGACGATGACGAGATTGCCAGGATCTCCATGGCGGTGCGCGAGGCCACCATCAATGCCGTGCTCCACGGCAATGCCTATGACCCGGCCAAGAAGGTAGGATTCCAGCTGGAACGCACGCGCGACTCCATGGTCATTACCATCACCGACCAGGGACAGGGCCTGGACCCCAACAAGATTCCCGACCCGCTGGCCCCCGAGAACCTTTTAAAACAGTCGGGACGCGGCATTTTTCTCATACGTGCCTTTATGGATGAAGTGCAGATTCGCCTGCTTCATCCCGGCACTGAACTTAAACTTATCAAGCACGTCCCCGGCGCAGCCGGCGACAATAAGGAGGCTTCCCAGTGAGCATGAAGGCCAACACCCGGCAGGTAGATGGGGTGATGATTGTCGACCTCAGCGGGCGTATCACGCTGGGCGAAGGCAGCGTCATCTTGCGCGACACGGTGCGCGATCTGGTGGGCAAAGGAAACAAGAAGATTCTGCTGAACCTAGGCGAAGTCAATTACATTGACAGCTCGGGGATCGGCGAGCTGGTCAGCGCCTTCACCACCGTCCGCAACCAGGGCGGCGAACTGAAACTCTTGAACCTGACCAAGAAGGTGCACGACCTGCTGCAGATCACCAAGCTGTATACCGTCTTTGATGTAAAGGACGATGAGACGGCAGCCATCAAGTCGTTCAAATAGCCTTATCTGATCGGTTCCAAAACAGAACTCAAGCGGCGGGGGCGCGGCTTTGGTCCCCGCCTGCCGGTTGCCCGGAGCCTAAAATTAGGGGGAGAGGAGCTCGTGTGACGATCTCCGCCCATGTGGGTTGCGTTCTCCTGCTGGTGGGCCTGAGCGGGGCGGAATGTATGCCCATTCAGCGTGCTGCGGAGCATGTTGGAGACTCAGCCTGCGTCGCCGGCCGGGTATTCCGGGTAAGTGAAGGACCGAGCGGCACCACCTTCTTGAATTTCTGCGCTGACTACCGCACCTGCCCCTTTACGGTTGTCGTTTTTCCGCGCGACCTGCGGCACGTGGGCGATGTGCGCCAGTTAGCGGGCAAAGAAATCCAGATCCAGGGCAAAATCCAGGCCTATGACGGGCGGCCGGAAATCGTGCTGCGCGAATCCCGGCAGTTGCGCGGCGCGGTGCGCAAGCTGCCGCCTTTGCCCAGGGAATATGACGTGGAACGGCGCAACCGCTACCGGGCCGGAAAGTGGCAGCACCCTGCCTCTTCCCGCCCACCCGCAAAGCGGCCCAAAGGTTCTGCTGGCGGGGTTCCAGTGGAGGAGCCAGCCGACCCCGGTCTGGCGCCGGAATGAGCAGCAGGTTTCAAGCCCAGTCCTACCTTGCCACCCCACCCGGTCCTGCATCCAAGGCCACCGGCGGCGCGTACTTCATCCCCACGAACAGCACCACTGAGGAGAGTCCAATGGCCACCACGGCGCTGGTAAAGCCTGACTGCAGCGAGCTGCGGTCGGAGATGTAGCCGATCAGGGTGGGAGAAAGCGCGTCGCCCAGCAGGTGAATGGTGAACAGGTTCACGGCCACGGCGGTGGCGCGGATGTGCGCGCCCACCGAATTGACCACGGCAGCGTTCAGGGGGCCGGTGTTGAGCAGCAACAGGAATTCAGCCACGAAAAGGGCCGGGAACATGATTCGCCCGGTGAAGTACAGAGCCAGGATCATGGCCGGAATGCCCAGCGCCATGCTGGCGGCGGAGAGCAGGTAATACGCGCTCGGGGTGCGCCGCAGCAGGCGGTCGCCCAGCCAGCCGCCAGACAGCGTAGCCACAGTGCCATTGAAGGCGGTGATGATTCCGAACAACTGGTTGGCGTGCTGCAGCGGGTAATGGCGAACGCGGGAGAGAAAGGTCGGCATCCACACCGAGAGTCCCCCCAGGGCGAAGGTCATCATGGCCATGCCCAGGGTGGCCGTCCAGAACGCGGGATTGCGAACCAGCCCGCGCAGAGTGCCGCGCTGAGCCGTCTCCGGCATGTGGTCGCAGCGTCCGCGTTCCGGCTCGGGAACCAGCAGCAGCAGGAACGCAATGAGCAGGCCGGGAGCTCCGGCCACGTAGAAGGGGGCGCGCCAGCCGTAGCGCGGTCCCAGTTGTCCGCCCACAATGTAGCCGAGAGCGGTGCCCACGGGGATGGCGATGTAGAAAAGCGAGAAGATGCGCCCGCGCTGTTCTTCTCCGAACAGGTCGGCTAGAAACGAGGGGGCAATGGTCACGAAGGTGGCTTCACCGATGCCCACCAGGGCGTGGCGCAGCAGCAGCGCGTTGAAGCTGTAGGTCACCGCCGTCAGCATGGTGGCCAGGCTCCACACCACCGCGCCGGTAATGATGATGGCGCGGCGCTGGTAACGGTCGGCGAGCAGGCCCACTACGGGCGCCGCCACCATGTAACAAATGAAAAATGCGGTGGTGAGAAAACCAAACTGGGTGTCGCTGCGGTGGAATTCCGCCTGCACCAGCGGCTGCACCGCAAACAGCACGGAGCGGTCAATGTAGTTGAGGAAGTTCAGCGCGGTCAGCAGCAGCAGGGCCAGCCGCGCATAGGAGCGGGGACGCATGGAGCGCTAATTGTAGATTGAAGCTCGCCGATTGACGATTTATGAGTGAGGCGCCGGCACCCCGCCGGGCCGCAGGCGCCCGCCCCGGCCTCTCTGCCGGTTTTCCCGTCGCGCCTAACTACCTGGGACCCTGCTAGGGCGTAACAACATATCTGGCCGCCATCCCCGCGGCGTTGTGGAATGAGATATGGCAGTGAAAGAGCCATATGCCGGGATCATCCGGCACCATGTCAGCGGTCACCATCTGCATGGGACCCATGGAGGTAACATCGCTACGCATTCCACCGATAAGAACTGTGTTGCCATGCCAATGTGGGGTATGGAAGTCGAAGTCATTGGGCCCGCTGAAAAGGTACCAGCGGACATGTTCACCCTTGTGCATGGTGAGTGCGGCCAGGGGCATGCTGCCGTGGGCAAATCCGTTGATTGAGAACTTCACAAAGTGCGGGTAGGAGACGGTAGTGCTGGCCGGCGCCATCGGCGCAGGAATGGCTGCATCCTTGGCAACGGTCGGCAGGTTCTGGTCCACATACCAGCTGTCCTCTTCGTGAACCTGGGCAAACCAAATCACAAACTCCCGGTCAACCCCTTTGGGCGAGCCGTCCGGCTTGGACTGGCCGCGGGCTGTAATAATCATGGGACCGACGAGGCCACTGTTGGGATCCCGATGTTCGTTGACATGGGAGTGATACATCCACATGACCGAGTTTACGTCGCCCGGCCCGGGGCCTGCCCGCTCCGGCACCTGCCAGACATATTCATGGGTGCCCCCGGGTGGGACGCCGTCATCGGCTTTGTCGGCGCCCGAAGTTCCATCATCGTAGGGCGCGCCCTCGGAGTCTTTGTTGTAAAAAACGCCATGCGGATGCATGGAATAGGGTTGGTGGCCATTGTTGCGGAAAATGACGTGAATGGTGTCTCCCACCTCAGCCCGAATCACAGGCCCAAGAAATCCCAGGTGCTGCCACTCCGGCGGGCGAGGCTTCAGTGTATGGAAGGTCCCGTCCGTGTATTCGCGGTAGAGCACTTTAACGTATGCAGTCGGGACCGCCCGCTCAATCGGCGGGCTGCCGGGGCTGATGCCGCCTACGAACAGCCCAACTGACTTGAATGGTTTGCCGGCGATTCCGTCCACTCCCCCGGGAACGTAATCCCAGGTCACTTCGTCGGCAGCGATATAGTAGGTACGCGTGTGTGCCTGGGAATTATTGGCCGTTGCCCCGGGGGCGGGCTGGGCAAAGGCGGAGCCGCGGGCGGAAATCGCCAGCGCGCAAAGAAAGGCCACCCTTCTAAGGGTTGTCATTTTTAGCTCCCAAATTGTTGGCCGATTGAACAGCAGTGGTAAAGGAACAGCCGCGCAGCCTGCGAATTGTACACCGGGGGGAAACCGCTTCCATATACGATTTTTGAACACCTCTCCAGCCTCAGCTCTGGGCTGCGCTATAATGCGCGCCTGCTATGGAACTGGCCGAAGGGACCAGGCTTGGACCCTACGAGGTGATCGCCGCGGTTGGCGCCGGCGGCATGGGTGAGGTTTACCGCGCCCGGGACACGCGCCTGGACCGCTCTGTAGCCATCAAAATATTGCCTTCGCATTTATCGCGCACCCCCGAGCTGAAAAGCCGTTTCGATCGCGAGGCGCGGACGCTGTCCTCGCTTTCCCATCCGCATATCTGCCCCCTGTACGACGTGGGATCGGCGGCCGGAGTTGACTTTCTGGTAATGGAACTACTGGAGGGAGAGACCCTGGAGCAGCGTCTGCGCAAGGGACCCATGCCCCTTCCCGAGCTCTTGAAGACAGGGATGGAGATTGCCGACGCCCTGGAGAAGGCCCATCGGGCCGGGGTGGTGCATCGCGATCTCAAGCCTTCCAATGTCATGCTGACCAAAAACGGCGCCAAGCTCATGGATTTTGGCTTGGCCAAACCAGACGCCATGAAGGTGGGAGCAGGAGCAACCCAGGCATCCTTAGCCGTTGGCGCCACGGCGACCTTCGTGAAGCCCTCCTCCCCCATCAGTAGCGTGGGCACCATCGTAGGCACGATCAACTATATGGCCCCGGAGCAGATTGAGGGCAAGGAGGCTGAAGCGCGCAGCGACCTGTTTGCCTTAGGCGCAGTGTTGTACGAGATGGCGACCGGGCAGC
>Ga0070733_10002596_pt1 | contig 12730 bp, 8 predicted proteins | sample Coa_R1_9_FD_66450 | JGI IMG/M metagenome (GOLD analysis project Ga0070733, IMG submission 66450) | Surface soil microbial communities from Centralia Pennsylvania, which are recovering from an underground coalmine fire - Coalmine... | ecosystem: Environmental > Terrestrial > Soil > Unclassified ... | reverse complement strand
TGAGAAAGCGGCAGTGGTTGGCGATGAGCTGAAGGCGCTGATACTGCAGGAGCGGGGGCCAGCCGATAAAACGGTCTCGAGGCCGGCACTTGAGGGCCGCCGCAGGCCAGCCAAGCAGGGAAAACCACTCTCCGGCGCGCTCGGCCACATAGCGCAGCGACTCCCCCACCCGGCGCGAGAAGCCCAGGTAGTGATGCCGGCGCATCAGCTCTTCCCAGCGCTCCCCCGGAGAATCGGCCGAACGATAATTTCCTTCAGGAGGCCCTGATGGACCCTTTGAAATTCAACACCCGAAGGTTAACCCATTCGCAGGAACAAAGTCCAAAGAAAAATGAAAAGACTTCAATCACCACGACTTATCTAAAACATTGGCGTAGCCCTGACCTAGAGACCTCGATATTGACAATGCTTCCGATAAACCATAACATACCGTGGAATTTAATTATGGGAGGGTGAAAATGGCGGATCCGATTATCGCGCAGAGGTTTCCTTATGTTCAAGAGATGGAGCCCGGTACCTATTACTGGTGTCGCTGTGGGAGATCGAAAGCCCAGCCTTTCTGCGACGGCTCTCATAAAGGGACTGGCATCGAACCGGGGGAAGTTAAGATCGAACAAAAAAAGAAGGTTGCTTGGTGTGGGTGCAAGCATTCAGGCAATCCTCCTTTCTGCGATGGAACGCATAGCGGCCTGAAGTGAACGGGAAATATCAAAAGGGGAGAGGGAGGCACTCTTCTCCCCTTTTTTTGTTGGACCGGCGTCACGAAGGAACGGGTCAGGGCATGACTTTGATCAAGTGAAGGAAAATATCGGCCTGTGGCGATATCCTCCGGAACGATCATGGGAAGGTCGCGGCCTCGAGGCGCCCTGCCACCGGAGCATCCGGATGAGCTTTCTCTCAAAGCATGGTGAGGCGAGCTATTTGGCGAACGTTGCTCGCGTCAAACCGTCCATGAGGAGATGCCGGACATCCAATGAGCGTCGTACCCCCTCCCTTACCAGAACTTGGTGTTCTTCCCGATCGAGGTGGGGGAGGAGCACCTTTTCCATGAGCCCGGAATGGGCTTCATCGGTGGGTATATGCTCGATAAAAAACCCCAGGGCGTGATCCGACAGTCCGGTCTTGAGAAATCCGCGAACCAGCCGTTCGTAAAATTGGGGAATAGGATACTCCATCGCTAATCCAACGACGCCGAGGCTGGTCCAGATACTTGAGCTCTGGCAGAGCTGGGTATGAACGTCGATATAGGTTTCGAGCTCGCGCAGAGGAGAGACCCCGTTCCAGTCCGCCTCTTTAAGGCCTAGTGCTCGTAAAAGTTTCCGGAATTGCTCAGGGTGAGTCATTGCAGGATCTCCGCATCCATATTCATCCCAGAGAATTGCTGCGAGCGCGGCTTGTATCTTTTCGTCAGGCGTCCGGGCAAGGACCATTGCGTCATACTGCCGCGTGCGAAGAACGTGGAGATAGTACTGAAGCCCAAATTGTCTCAGGCCTTCTTCGGTGAACTCTCCTGCTTCAAATCGACCCCAAAAAGGGTGTCTTATGACAGAGTGATTTGAGATCTCGTCCTTGATTCCCCTCAGAAACTCCTGGCCCGTCAAATGATCCTCCATTTTTTGGTGCGGGGCAACGGATATCGACCCTGGTTGCATTAAAAGCGAACCCGAATGACCGGGCTTCGGTCTCTTCCCTCGACGTTCATTTTATTTGGATACTTAATACAGTAAGTAGTGTTTAAATTATTTGACTCTTTTATCACGGGACTGATATAGTCGTCAATCATTATCTTTTCTCTCTCCAATCCGATGGCGTATAATCTTTTAGAGACAAGCAAGGCCCTGGGGGATGAAACCCGCCTTTCGATCTACCGTTATCTTGAACGGCCTCAGAGAGAGCCTACGTCGGTTCAGTTGCTGGCCAAACACTTCAATCTCCACCCTAACGCGATCCGGCAACATCTGGCGAAGTTAGAAAGGGCCGGCTTGGTCTTCTCCGAATTTTCCAGACCGGCGAAAATAGGACGACCCCAGCGGATCTATAAGGTGAAAGGGCCGGTTCGTTGCGAAGAGGGGCTCCCGCGCGACTACAAGCTCCTCTGTGAAATGTTGTTGGAATTTCTAGCCAGTTCAAATGTTCCGATCGAGGAGATCAAACGATTCGGGCACCGTTGGGGGGAACGGTTGGCGGGCCTGCGGATCGCCCAAGGGGAGGTCTACCGTTCTCCGGAGGAAATGACCCGAATGCTCGTCAGCCAGTTTTCCGGATTGGGTTTTGAACCGGCGGTCATTGCCAGATCGGAGGGCCGGATTGAGATCCGTTTGCAGAATTGTATCTTTCGGGAGGTCGTCGAATTTCACCCCGATATTGTCTGCCCATTGCTCCATGGGGTGCTGGAAGGAATGATCGCTCCTTTTATCGGAAGTCGGCCCACTGAACTCGAAAACGGGATCGCCCATGGCCAGAAATTCTGCGAGGTCGTGGTCCTGCTCAAAACTACGGCAATCTAAATCGGTCTTGGAAATTCTGGAGCCTTAGGCCCCGGGGTCCGATCGCCATGGGTCGAACCAATTTCTCATTTCGATCCGCCTGAAGGTCAACGCGGGTCGGAACATTCCCCCACCCCGTGAGCTGGGGGGATAGGAGTGCACGTTTTAAATATAAATAGACGATCCCAGCCGGATTTTGACCTCGCCGTCCGACCAGTCTGATGAGAGTTCTCGGTTCGAGTGCTCCGGTTTCGTCTGACTGATCGACCTTGCAAACTCACGTGGGATGAGCTACCCTGGCTTTCAGTGATCGGTCTACTTCGTTCGCCTTGCCCCTCGCGGTCCGTGCCGTCAATGGTCAGATGAGAGCCTCAACAGGAGACCTTGATCCCCACCTCGGGGGGCGACTTGCGTGTTCCGGAGCATTGGAGGATAAGACTGCATCCTTGCCGGCCTCCGCGATGATGGGGCAGGCCGGTCTTTGGAGGATTCAGTTCCCTCGATGGAGAGACGGCTCACGGAAGCGGTGAATCGGTCTGTCCCTTAAATTCACGATGGCCTGACGGGAGCAGGCGCCTATGGATCATGAACCTCCCTGGAGCACCTGTTTTCTGACCCGCATGTTGATTCTCCATCTCGCCGAGATCGGGAAGGATACGGATCTCGACTATGCGGCGATTTTAAGAGATGAGGATCATTTAAGGCGCATCGAGAATCCGAAGGCCTTTCTGCTGAACTGCAACAATTGGGTCCCCCATTCGGTCTTAAAAAACCTGATCGGGGCCTCGGAAAAAGCAACGGGCTGTAAGGAGATTACCTACCTCGCCGCCCGCCGCTTTTTTCGTCATCGTCAAGCCCCTTCCTTTCTGGAGATCATCGCCAAATTCCTCAATAGTATGGAAGAGGCCCTTTATTGCTCCAACCTATGGGCCACGGGCTATGCCAATTATCTGAAGCTCGGATGTCTGACGGCACTCGGCGCGGATCAGAGCGACGCCATTCTCCTCTCCCAGTTCGGACCCCATGTTGAACCCTTGGTTGGCAATTTCAACTTCATCCGTGGAAATTATGAGGCCCTGGCCGGTCTCTTCGGGCCGATAGAAGAAGCGCTCTGTCTTGAGGAGATTTCCCAGCTCAAACTGGAATCGCTATCGGAGGAGTTCGCAGGATATACGATCGAGAAATCCGGAGGAGACCTTTTCATATTGGAAACGGCATCGGGGCGGGAAGTGGTTGCGGCCAAACGGGTATACCTGAGGTCCGAGGCCGTCGCGGCCTCGGATCGCGAGCCGGTCGGCGTCGCCGAGGTGGTCGGCCCTCCCAATGAGGGGAAACTCAATGTGATCACACCCCGGGTCGAGGAAGACCTGAAACTCTGGACAAAGCAGACGCAGGTCTACCAGATCGTTCATGAAGGAACGCTCTATTGCGGTCCCTTGCAGCTCACGTTGCCCAAGGGTAAATTTTTCAACGCCCCTTATTCCCGTTACCGGTTCAGGTGGAGGATCAAGGCCGATCGCTCCAGGGCCGAGATCTCTCCCGAGCGCTCGGAACTCATCCCCCTGCTCTTCGATCACTTGCGGGAGCTGCGAGAGACCCTTCGGGAGATCCTCCACTGCACGATGGAGAATAAGGAACTTTCGAAGGCGAATCGGGCACTCCACGGGATGATTCAGAAGGAGTCGGAGTTCTTTGGAATTATCGGGAAAAGCCCGACGATGCAACTTTTATTCGAGCAGGTCCGCCTCATCAGCCGGGCCGATTCCACGGTTCTCATCCTAGGAGAGACGGGGACAGGAAAAGAACTTCTGGCCAGGGCCCTCCATCAAGCGAGTTCACGGCGCGATCGAAATTTTGTGGCGATCAACTGCGCGGCGCTGTCAGAGAGTCTCCTTGAAGCCGAGCTGTTCGGATACGAAAAGGGTGCCTTTACCGGTGCATTTTCCATGAAAAAGGGGATCTTCGAGACGGCCCACGGCGGGACCCTTTTTTTGGATGAAATCGGGGAGATTTCCCTGGCCATGCAGGCCAAACTCCTTCGCGTTCTTGAGGAGCGGGAGATCCGACGCGTTGGAGGGCGGGAAACGATCTCGATCGACGTGCGGGTGATTTCCGCAACCAATCGAAACCTGGAAGAACAGATCACCCAAGGAAAGTTCCGAAGTGATCTTTTCTATCGGTTGCATGTAATTTCTCTGGTAATTCCCCCTCTGAGGGAGAGAACCGAGGATCTTCTCCTTCTGGTTGACCACTATCTCGCCTTCTTCAGTGAGAAATGCAAGAAGGAGAAGCCGCAACTTTCGCCGCAGGCCCTCACCCTCCTCATGAATCACCCCTGGCCCGGGAATATCCGCCAATTGAAGAATGTGATCGAGCGGGGGGTCGTTCTCGATAGGGACCAGTTACTGATGCCTGAGGATCTCATCCTCCCGGCCGAGGAGCCCTCGAGAAAAGAGAGCGCTGAGCCCCGAGCATTCCACAATGCGCTCCATCATTACAAGCGGTCCCTGATCGAAGAGGCACTCAAAGAGACTGGAGGGAATCAGACCAAGGCCGCCGAGCGTCTCGGGCTCCAGCGCACCTACCTCGCCCGGCTGATTAGACTCCTTAATATTTCGAGCAAGAGCTAAATCTCCTCTGTCCCGGAATCCTGATCCCGTTCTTTCATCGTTGTGAACCTCCTTGTCCGGTCCGCACGCCCGTCAGCCGGTCGGAAGAGAGCGATTTCTGGAGCGGCCGTACGCTTCGGAGGAATGCGGCTTGGACGACATTCGGTGTTTTACCGATCCACGTCTGCGATTGCCGCGAACCGTTCGTCGAAATCGGAGACCGCGGGTTGGCCGATGGGTCAAAACTATTTTTGACAAGCGAAATGGGCATGATAGACTTTAAAAATTCAGGGCACCGACGATGTTTTCAGCAAGTCTGCTTAACAAAAAAAGATTGATTCTTCTGATCCGATGGCTCGTGATCATCGCCCTTTCCTATTTGGTCCTCTTCGGTGCCCCCTCGCAGAACGTCGACCTGGCGGAAATGCTGTTTATCGGTCTTCTTCTCTCCTCAAATCTGGTATTGGTGCTTCTTCCACGCGAATGGTTCGAGCGACCCCTCTTTGACGGCGTCATCATACTGATCGACACGGCCCTCATCTCTACGGGGATCAATCTGAGCCAACAGGCCGGCCTCGAATTCTATCTTTTCTATTTCTTAATCATCATCATGACGACCTTCGGGCGGGATATGCGGGGGATGGTCGCGAACGCCCTGTTTGCCAGTCTGATCTATGGCTGGTTTCTCTACCGGAGTAACGGCGATCTGATCGATCGTCCCGGACTGCTCCTTCGGATTCCCTTTCTGTTCGTGATGGCTCTATTCTATGGCTCGTTGGTGGAGAACCACAAGACCTCGGGAATGATCTCCTCCTTGAGTGCTGCGCTGGGGGCTCGTGACGAGGGGACCCACCATCACTCGGAGCGAGCGGAGAGATTGGCCGGAAGAATGGGGAGACGCCTGGGACTCTCTCAGGCGGAGATCGCCAAGCTTCGATATCTCTGCCTGTTGCACGATATCGGGAAAATAGGTGTACCCGACAGCATTCTGAATAAGAAGGGCCCTCTCTCCACCGAAGAATTCGAAATCATGAAGGGGCACTCCGTGATTGGGGAAAAGATGGTGCTTCAAGTCGAAGAGCTCGGGGCGCTGCGCTCCCTGATTCGGCATCACCATGAGCGTTTTAACGGCTCCGGGTACCCCGACGGACTCTCCGGCGAGCGGATCCCGCTGGAAGTCAGAATTTTCTCGATTATCGATGCGTTCGACGCAATCACTTCAGATCGTCCCTACCATGAGGCAAAGACGACCGAGGCCGCCCTCGTGGAACTCAGGCGCTCATCAGGGATCCTCTTTGATCCGCGCCTGCTGGAGATCTTCTGCGCTTTGGTCGGCGAAGTCGACCAGAAGGGCTATCCATCCGGCGGCTGGAAGAGAATTGTGCGGTTCGCCTTCCCGGGTTCTTAACCCAGAAGGCCGGAACCGATCCATATCGATCGATTCATCCGAGCCTCTCCCGCGTTGATCGGAGCTCTCCGATAAAAGGGGCGTGATGCACGGTTTGCGTATCCGTCCCATCCTTCCGGTCGGCGGCGATATCCCCTGGCCGGGCCGTTCAAAGACGCATCTCCCGCGATCTCGAGATGGAAGCGATCGAATCCGCTTCAATGTTTGATGAGCGTTCCGTTAGCCCTATCCTGCTCGCTCCGGGGGACATTTCCAGTCTCCTCGTGCGACGACCTCGAGATAAACCATCTCCGATCGACGGTCCTGGGCCACCCTGGATGGGCCGCGGCCGGGGTGATGGCTCTGTGCAGGTCGACCTGATCCGTAATAGGGTAAATCTCCGCGTTGACTAGGGTGCTTCCCCAATAGCCCGCAAATGTAGCTCTGATATCCTATGGCGCAGATCAAACCGGTACACGCTACAGGACGATTCATGGTCAGGGCCGAGAGGCAAAACACAGCAGAGCCACTTGAACTCTTTTGCTGCGAGGCAGACAGAGCGCGCATTGAGCTTCAATTTCATCTTCATCCTTGGTCTTTGTCTTCTGAAACACAATCCCGCACATCCGAGAACCTGATAAAAAAGGTTCAGTGGACCTTCCGTTAGGCCGTTCAGGTCGAGCCCAACTAAAATGTTTGCAGAGAGGAAGCTCAGCATCTTCTCAAACGGCTGCCTTGCGCCTTTCCCCGAATAGACAGAAGCTTGACGATCCAAAGAGGAGGGTGTATGAAGCGTTGGCCATCCAAAAGAATGCTTGAGGGAGTTTTCATTCTGGTCCTTTGGAATCTGTCCTTTGGGATTGCCCACGCCCAAAGCTTTACCTGGTGGACCGCGCGCTCTACCGATAAGATACTTCAGTCGACGACTCCGGCAAATCCTTTCGATGCGACGGCCGCGACCCTCTATTCGGCGAAAAACGAGTTCGAATCGTTCCAGATCGCTGTGCGATCCGGTGCGCCCCTAATCGTGTCCGACGTGACTCTCGGCAGCTTGACCGACGCCGCGGGACACACGATCGCCGGGAGCGACATCATGATCTACCGCGAAGGATATTTAAACGTTACAACCCCTTCGACCATCGTGGGGGCCACCGGAATGGTCCCGGATCCCCTGATCCCCCGGGTGGATGACTATTTCGGGGAGCGCCGAAACGCCTTTCCCTATTTTATTCCCGCCAACACGACGCAGGCCTTCTGGATCGAGATCTACGTTCCGCCAACGGCCCCGGCCGGAACGTACAGCGGATTGTTGAACATTACCACTCTCACGACCACGACCTCGGTCGCCGTCTCCGTGAACGTATGGGGTTTCGCGCTTCCTTCAACCTCCTCCTTGAAGTCCGCCTTCGGAATGACCGTCGGCAACCTGCAGATGGGTCATGACGGCGGTTACGTCAGTGATTCGCGGGCCAAGGATTTGATGAAAATTTATGGCTTGGCCCTGCTGCGCCATCGCATTTCGGCCGACAGTCTCACGTATCCCGCTCCGGGTGAAACCGATTGGGTGGCCTTCGACGCGGACTGGGGCCCATTTCTGGATGGTGGCTCCGTCACGCTCTCGTCGGGACAAAGTTTCAATCTCGCGACAGGAAAGCTCCCCGGTGCGAAGCTCACAACCTTGATGCTTTCCGATTACGGATTCCAGGGGAATGCGGCTTATTATGCCAATTACGTCAAGCATTTCACGATCGACCACAAATGGTTCGACTGGGGGACGTACCGTGATCCCTCTTACACGGATGGGCCGAGAAGCGGGGCGCGGCTGTTTTACTATGCCTGTGACGAGCCACCCGCGGGCTGCGCTTGGAGCGCCATTGCGCCCCTTTCAAGCGTGCTTCACTCGACTCAACCCTCCAATCCCGTACTGGTCACCACCAGTGAAGAGCGAGCCGCTTCGGCAGGTGTGACCGGTCTGATCGATCTACTTACCCCGACCCTGTCCTTTATGCAAGACAGGCCCTCTTCCCAGGGTGGAGATCCGACCTATGCGGGAAACCAGCGCTCCCTCTACGGCCCGGAGGCCTGGTGGTACCAAGGCTGTGACAGCCATGGCTGTAATATCGTCGGAGGGAGTCCCGCCAGCGATCCGCTCGGATACTATTTGGGCTGGCCGTCCGTCATGGCCGATCTGCCCAATATTTACAGCCGCATCCAGGAGTCGCTGTCCTATCAATACAATATTCAGGGAGAGCTCTACTACGAGACGGTCTATGCCTATGCCGGGAACCCGGCGATCTGTCCTGCGGGAGGCGCGGTACCCTGGACGAGCATCCTCTGTTTTGGAGGAAACGGCGATGGAACCCTTTTTTATCCGGGAACGCCGGCGCAGGTGGGTGGCACGCATGATATCCCGATCGAGTCGATCAGGCTCAAGCAGATTCGGGATGGAATGGAAGATTACGAATACTGGAAAATCTTGGAAGGTAAATATGGTCGGCCCTGGGTCGAATCGAACGTCATCGGCGCCTACCTTGCCGACGTCTCGAGCGGCCAGTTCGTTACGTATGACTGGAACACCAATGCGGGGACTCCGGCCGGGACTTCGGGTCTTCTGGCGGCCCGAAGAATAATGGGGGACCTCCTTTCGGGTATTGCTGATTTCGCCTTGAGCGGGTCCCCTTCTTCCATGACGGTGATCGCCGGGACCGGCGCGACGACGAGTGTCACGATCGCCTCGGTGGGGGGATTCAGTTCAGCCGTTGGGCTGAGCTGCTCCGTCCCTCAAAATATCGGGATCGGCTGCACCCTCAGTTCCTCCTCGGAGACTCCTCCGGCGGGCGGCGTCATCACCGCGACCCTAAGCATTACCACCCAGGTCACGACGCCCGGCGGGACCTACCCGATCGGGGTCGCCGGGATCTTCCAAGGCGCTTCGGTCAGCACCCAATTTAGCCTCACCGTTCAGGCGGTTCCTTCCGGCCCCCCTCCCGATTTTACGATTTCTGCCAACCCGCTTTCCCTCAGCGTCGGGGCCGGAGGCGCCACCACGGCGACCTTGGGCCTGGCTTCCCTGAACGGTTTTAACGCCCCAGTCTCCCTGAGCTGCACGATCCCGAGTTCTGCGATCGGCTGTAGCGTTACTCCCTTGACGGTCAGCCCCCCTGCGGGGGGCGTTTCCAGCGCCACGCTCACCATCAATGCCCAGTCCTCGGCTCCCCTCGGGAGTCTCGTGGTGACGATCCAGGGTTCCTCCGGCGCCCTCTCTCACGCGGTTTCGACAACACTCCTGGTTCAAATGGGGGACTCCTTTAACCGACCCAACAGCACCAGCTTGGGGTCGAACTGGAACGTCTATCTCCCCACGTTTGAAATTTTGAATGATCAGATCACCAACGTCGATACCGGTTCGAAGGCCGCCCAGTTTACCCCGTCGATTGGCCCCGATCAGGATATTGCCGCCGACTGTTCCATCGCCGCGAGCGGCAACATGTGCGCCGTGATGGCCCGGTGGTCAGACGCGGGCAATTTTTATCGGGTTCGACTCGATGTCGGACAGGGGAATCTTGTCCTGTTTAAAACAGTAAACGGCGTCACGACCCTTCTGGGAACGGCCCCCCGAACCCTCAGCTATTTCACCCCCTACCGGATTCGCCTCGTGGTGATTGGGACTTCCTTGAGCGTCTATTTCGCCGCCGAGGGCAGTCCGGCGATTTCACTGACCGATACCTCGCTGACCAGTGGAAACTACTCGGGGCTCCTTGCCTACACGTCCGCGCCCTTCATGGTCTCGTTGGACAATTTTGCCGCGGCCTCCGCCGCCAACCCGCCCCTGTTTTCCGACGCCTTCAATAGGACCACCGGGTTGGGTTCCGCCTGGTCCGTCTACTCGGGAGGGTTCTCAACCGACGGGAGTCACGCGATCTCGACCGGCTCGGTCAATTTTGCAGGGATAGCGGCGAACTTGGGGACCAACGATTACGCTGTAAATTCGGTCCTCGTCATCCCCGCTGGGTCGTCCTATTCGGGGATCGTCGCGCGCGCGAACCCGGCGACGAATTTCTACGCCGACCTCTACGCGGCTCAGATGAATGTCACGACCGGGCTCATTAACCTCTATCGGCGAAATTCGGGCCTATGGACCCTGCTGCAAAGCGCGGCCGCTCCAGGGGGGCTTAACGTCGGGACTCCCTATCGTCTCACGCTCCGGACGGTGGGTTCGAACCCGGTCAATCTGGAGGTGGCATTTCAGGGAGTGCCCCTCTTCAGCTATACAGACAGTAGTGCCGGGCAGCTCTCCTCCGGAATTCCCGGTTTGGAGAATTACGATCCCAGCGTGAAATACAGCTCCTTCAGTGTGACCGCTCCCTGAGAGCTTCATATCCCTAAAAGGCCCGAAGAACCGGAAGCCGTGGCCTTTAGTAGATTCGAGACCGAGGATTTCGGATCGCCTCTGGGACACGCCGAGGTCTGTTGACCTGTCGAAAGGGATCCGGATGATCCTTCCCAGAAGGCCGGCCGCTTTGAAAGACCCCAGTCGGAAGAGTCGGCGCGAAAAGACGATTTCACCTTCTCTCGGTCCTGAAAGTTGATTTCCGCCAAACGCCATGCTATATGCTATAGACGATGAACACTATGGTGCTATCGACCCGAGAGCCTGGCACCGTTAGCCGAGTTTCAAGACGGCCCCTGGCGTTTTTCCGGTCGCCGAGCGGAACCGGGCGGCCTGATGTTTGGAGGATCGAGTCCGTGACGAGAGGCAGTCAGAAAGTTTTGCACCAGATCGAGGAGCTGGCCGGAAAAGATCATCTCCCGATCGTGGGGTCCCAAAAGGGCGGGGATACTGGTAGAAGCTGTAAAGGAACACCAACCCAGACGAGTCATCGAGATGGGTACGTTGGTCGGATATTCAGCCATCCTGATTGCCGAATACCTGCCTGAGGGGGGAAAACTGACCACTCTCGAAATCAGCGATAAAAATGCAAAGGTCGCACAACAGCACATCGATGCGGCCGGCCTTTCGAGTCGCGTTGAAATTATGGTCGATCCGGCTCTTCGACTTCTACCACCAGCTGGTGGGGCTGTTCGACCTTTTGTTTCTGGATGCCGCCAAGGAGGAGTACTATGGCTATTTGAAGGCGGCGGAACCGAAGCTCTCGGCCGACGCGGTCGTGGTGGCCGACAATGTCGGCATGTTTCGCGACAGGATGACCGTTTTTTTGGACTATCTGCGTCAGAGCGGGCGGTATCGGAGTAAGACATACGACTTCGGTTCCGACGCGATCGAGGTGGCTCAAAGGGTGATCGCGGTCTGATGAGTCGGATTGGGCCAGCCCGTCAGTGTTCAGAGGGAGAGATCCGTCCCGCGCCCATTTTAAGAAAATGGAGAGAGAGCTATGGCCCGATTTCTGATCCCCGCAATTCTTCTCCTGATCTCGGTCCCCTCGGTCGCCGCAGAGTTCCGGGTGACCAGTCCGGTCTTAAAGGAGAATGGCAGGATCGATTCTCAGCAGGTCTATTCCGGATTCGGCTGCACAGGAGCCAATATCTCTCCAGAGCTGCACTGGGAGGGCGCCCCGGCGGAGACGAAAAGCTTCGCGGTCACCGTCTTTGATCCGGATGCGCCGGGAAGCGGTTGGTGGCACTGGCTGATCTTCGATATTCCCGCGTCGGAGCATCAACTGGCCGCAGACTCGGGGAATCTGAAATCAGGGCCGGCGCCCAAGTTAGGCGTCCAGAGCCCGACGGACTTCGGGCAGCCCGGCTACGGCGGGCCCTGTCCGCCGGCGGGGGATAAGCCGCATCGCTATTTCTTCAGCGTCTATGCCTTGAGGGTTGAGCACCTTCCCGTGAAGCCGGATTCCCCGGGGGCCGTGGTGGCCTTGAGCCTCAATCAAAATGCCCTGAAGAAGGCGCAGATCGTCTCCGTATACGGCCGTTAGGGACGCTGATGCTGGAGAGGTGTCCTCTCTTGAGGCCGGCAACGCCTATGCGCCGTCCGCGGAGGGGAAGTAGCCTTTCGTCACGATGGTCTCTCCTCGGCGGGACCCTGTCGAGATCAGGTGGATGGGACATCCGGTGAGCTCTGAGAGGCGCTCGAGATACTGGCGAGAGGCCTTGGGAAGTTTTTCGTACTGGGTGACTCCCGTCGTCTGACCGTCCCACCCCCGGAGCGTTTCGTAGACGGGTTCGCATTCCTCGGCGATCCGGATTTGTGCGGGCATTTCGTCGTACGTCTTCCCTTGGTGCCG
>Ga0070733_10002595_pt1 | contig 12732 bp, 10 predicted proteins | sample Coa_R1_9_FD_66450 | JGI IMG/M metagenome (GOLD analysis project Ga0070733, IMG submission 66450) | Surface soil microbial communities from Centralia Pennsylvania, which are recovering from an underground coalmine fire - Coalmine... | ecosystem: Environmental > Terrestrial > Soil > Unclassified ... | reverse complement strand
TAATGTGGTTCGCTGTTGCAGCCGTCACCAGCGCCGCCGCTAGCGGATGCTCACTTCCCCGCTCCAGACTGGCTGCCAGGCGAACGATTTCCGATTCGTCGAAGCCCGGGTTAGCCACGACCGTTTCGACCGTGGGTTTGCCTTCGGTCAAAGTTCCGGTTTTGTCGACTACCAGAGTGTCAACTTTCTCCAGGGTCTCCAGCGCCTCAGCGTTGCGGATCAGCACCCCCGCATGAGCGCCGCGGCCGGTTCCAACCATGATCGCCATCGGAGTAGCCAGTCCCAGAGCACAAGGGCAGGCGATGATCAGCACAGCCACCGCATTCACCAGAGCGTGCGCCAGTCGCGGCTGCGGACCGAGGAAACTCCAGGCAACGAAGGTCAGCAACGCAATCCCGATTACAGCAGGCACAAACCATCCCGCTACGCGGTCGGCCAGCCGTTGAATTGGAGCGCGGCTGCGTTGCGCCTGGCTCACCATCTGAACGATTCGTGCGAGCAGCGTCTCGCTGCCCACGCGCTCCGCCCGCATCACAAACGATCCACTTCCGTTCACGGTCGCGCCTACAACGCGGCTGCCCACAGGTTTCTCCACCGGAATCGGCTCGCCGGTAATCATGGATTCATCCACTGAACTGCTTCCCTCGAGCACCAAGCCGTCCACCGGAATCTTCTCGCCCGGCCGAACCCGCAACTGGTCACCTACTTTGACCTGATCCAGGGGAATGTCCTGGTCTTTGCCCTCGCGAACGATTCGCGCCGTCTTCGGGCTGAGTCTGAGCAGAGCTCGAATGGCGGCTCCGGTGTGACTGCGGGCGCGCACTTCGAGCACCTGCCCCAACAGTACCAGCGTGACGATCGCGGCTGCCGCCTCGAAATACACCGGCGGTCTCCCCGCCATATCGCGAAATGCGGCAGGAAATATCCCCGGCGCCAAAGTCGCGACCAGGCTGTACAGATACGCCACACCTGTGCCCATGGCGATCAGGGTGAACATATTCATGGAGCGATTCACCACCGATGCCCATCCCCGTTGGAAGAACGGCCACCCGCCCCAGAGAACCACAGGGCTGGCCAGCAATAGCTCAATCCATGGCAGCCAGCCGGGCTGGGCGCGTTGCAGGGAGATACCTGGCAACATGTCAACCATGGCGATTGCCAGCAGAGGCACGGTCAGAACCACGCTAGCCCAGAATCGGCGGCTCATTTCCAGCAGTTCGGGGTTCTCTTCCTCATAGGCAGTGACAGAACGCGGCTCGAGCGCCATACCGCAGATCGGGCATGTCCCTGGCCCCGCCCGCACAATCTCGGGATGCATCGGGCATGTGTATTCGGTCCGGCTGCTGACGGCGGGAATCTCCGGCTCCAGAGCCATGCCGCAGCTAGGGCACGGACCGGGCTTACTCTGCCGGACTTCAGGGCACATGGGGCAAACGTAGTTCCCAGACTGCGCCGGCTGTGCCTGTGGCTTCGCGGGAGCAATCTGGACCATCGCGCGAACCGGCTGTGGGGTCAGATACTTCTGCGGATCTGCCTGAAATTTCTCCGCGCAGCCCTGGCAGCAGAAGGAATAGCTCTGGCCGTCATGCTGACGACGGTATTTGGAGATGACCGGATCAACGGTCATGCCGCACACCGGGTCTATATATCTGGATCCCACAGGGGGCGATTGGGCCATAGGCCCTTATAGATTACTCCGCGCAGCAATTCGATTGTTGTATGTTAAGAGAGAGGAAACGGATGTTATGACTCAATTGGACGTGGCTTACCACTACGACGGGACTCTGGCGGAGAAGACCATGCGCGCCGTCGCCGGCATGCGCGAGGTTTATGGAGTCCGCCGCATTACTTTCAACGAGAAAGAGCGGACTGTGCGCGTCGAATTTGACGCATCTCGATTGAAAGAACCAGTGATTGCAGGCTTGCTGCGCGGAGCGGGAGTCGATATTGGCGAAAGCCTGGCTTTAGTCTAGAGCGCCCGGGGGAGGGCTACCTTCGGCCAACCAAACTTGGAAGCTTAATGGTAAAGCAAGGGGCGTTCAAGAAAACCTCTGGCCGAAGTTATTCTCAAGAACGCCCCGTTGCGCGCCACTTCGTCTGCCTTGTCATGTTGCATCCAGCGTGCCAATCATAAGCTGCTGAAAATACGGCGTTCGCCGGTAAGGGTTACCGGGTAGGATTTTCTAAGGTGAGAAAGAATTACGCGTGGAACATTGCGCGACCCACGAGTTTTTGTCCCAACGTCACTTTCCGTTATAATCGGACGCACCGCGCTAATCCCACGCATGCGCCCGTAGCTCAATTGGATAGAGCATCAGCCTACGAAGCTGAGGGTTGGCGGTTCGAGTCCGTCCGGGCGCACCATACAATTCCCTACGTCAGCTTCTTCCGCGCAAACGGAACTGCGTATGCCGCAGCCGGATTATGCGAGGTTGCCGCGACCGCTTTCCGATAGCACTCCAGAGCTTCGGCCTGATCGCCCAATTTTTCATAGGTCTGGCCCAACATGCACTGGATGAACACATCGTTCGGATTAGCCTGCTTCAGTTCCTCCCGCGCCCTGTCGTAGTCTCCGGCGTAGAACGCGACGTAACCTATCAACTGGGGAAAGAATGCCGCCTGCTCGGGAATAGCGCCCTTGTCGAGAATAGCCTTGGCTGCAGCCACGTGCTTTTGCGCCGCCGCCTGATCGCCATGGCGGGCCGCAATGCGGGCCTGTGCGTGCTCCCAGCGGAAGTTCCACAGGTCCTGGCGGGCTGGCGTAATATTTAGTTCTTTCATCCCGGTGTCTCGGCCAATCTGGTACCACTTGTAGGCCACGTCCAGATCCCCGGAGTCGAGACACACTCGGGCCATTTCATCGGCCGTCTCTCCTTGCTGAAAGAAGTTCTTCAGGCTGCCATGGAAGTCGAAAACCTGTTCTTCGAACTCGATGGTCTTCTTGCAATTTCCCTCGAAGGCGTAGGACATCGCCATCGCCCGCTTGGCTGATGCCTTGGCCTCGGGCGTATCCGCTATCTCGATGCTCTTGGCGAAGTATTTGCGCGCTTCTTCGCCCTTGCCCATCAGGTCGAGGACGCTTCCGGCGGCTATATTCGCAGGCACCGAATCCGGCGTCGCCTTCAACGTCTGGCGGTACAGCGCCAGCGCCTCTTCCGGCTTTCCATCGCGCAGCAACTGCTGGCCTTGTTTGATGAACTCCGGCTGTGGTGGCTGGGCGGGAGCTTGCGCGAATAGGGACGTCAGGGAACCGAGAAAGATGAGCAATGCAGACGTAAACGTGCCGATGATCTTTTTCATGGGGCTGATTATAGATCGGCGCCTGGAAGCTTGGCCCAGCCTTCTCAGGACATTTTCAATTGGGGGGCCGGTCTGCGCTCCAAGCGGACACCAGGGGCGCTATCTGGACGCAGCTTTTGCCGTTTTACGCGTTGGCCGACAGAAGCCCGCCTCACAAGGTCTTCTGGGCAGTCATCGAGAGTGTTGTCGGCGGCGCGCAAGGCCGTTATAGTGTCAGACCTTGAGTGATCGCCCCGGGGTGTCAGGCGACCCGGGACGGATCCAAGGAGGAGCAATGGCGCTGCGTCTGGATAGCCGGCCCGTGGGCGACGTGATGGTGGTGCAGTGTAGCGGGCGCATTGTCGCCGGCGCGGACGTGCATTCGCTACAGTTTCTGATTGAAAAAGTCTCGCCCAAGCATCATGAAATCGTCCTGCAATTGGAGAAGATTGAGTTCATTGACAGCAGTGGGCTGGGAGCGATGGTGCGTCTGGCCGCAAGCGCACGGGCCAATGGCGGCGATCTTAAGCTCTGTTCCCTGCCCACACAGGTGCGGAAGACCTTGGAGATGACGAACCTGATCACGTTGTTTCAGGTGTATGAGTCGGAAGCAGAAGCGATTGTGGCGGCTTATCTCGGACCACGTTACTCCAGGGACAAAGATGGGGATACGCAGCTTCGCATTCTTTGCGTTTACGATTCGGCAGACGTACGAGCGCTGCTGGGAGAAGTGTTGTGCCGGGCGGGTTACAGGGCGGTCACCACCGGCAATGTGCACGACGCCGGTATCCTGCTGAAGGCGACCAAGGCAAAGTTGGTGGTGCTGGGGGCGAACATGCAGTCGGTGCATGGCGCGTCGACCAAGAAAGCGATGGAGGAGATCGATCCGGCGGTATCGCTGTTGGTGCTGGACGAAGGCTTCGCCGCGCAGGATCCTGGAGAAGCCGCAATGAAATTGCTGGAAACCATCCGCAGTAGAACGGCGGGGACTGCGGCCTAGAAACATGATTTGTCGTATACGTTGTCGTTGCCTGCCGCTGCTGTTGACAATCGCGCTGGCGTGGCCGCTTTCCGCGACGGGTGCCGAAGACACCGTCCGCTACAAGCTTGTGCCCAGAGAAGTCGTTGAATCCCGCCTGAAGAAGTACGGCGGTAGCGATCCGCAACGGGAAGCCACCCTCAAGCGAATGTTTGCCGACGCCGGCTGCGATGAGCGACACGTTTCCGAACAGCCGGTTAAGGGAGCGACGCAGCCGAACGTCATCTGCGTGCTGCCGGGCAGCTCTGGCAAGGTGATCATTGTGGGCGCACACTTCGATCACGTTTCGGCAGGAGATGGAGTTGTCGACAACTGGAGCGGAGCGTCGCTGCTCCCGTCGCTGTATGAGGCGGTGAAGATCGAACCGCGCACGCATACTTACATTTTCATCGGTTTCACCGATGAGGAAAAGGGCGAAGTCGGGTCGCATTACTATGCCGGGCACATGACCGGGGAGCAAGTCGCTGCAACCGATGCCATGGTGAACATGGACACGCTCGGCCTGGCGACTACCGAGATCTGGGCGAGTCATTCGGACCAGAAGCTGAGCCATGCGCTGGTCTACATCGCCAAGCAACTGAGTTTACCGGTCAAAGGCGTCAACGTGGATTACATCGGCAGCACTGATTCCGTACAGTTTGCTGACCGCGACATTCCGAGCATCACTATTCATTCCCTGACGCAGGAAACCTGGAATGCGCGCATTCTGCATACCTCGAAAGACCGGATTTCAGCCATGCGCCTGGACGATTACTACCAGACTTACACCCTGGTTGCGGCTTATCTTGCGTTCCTGGACCGGGTGGCGGGGGACGCGGGCACTACGAAGGCAGGCGTGAAATGAATTCGAGACCGAACCAGTAGCCGGTGCGGTTGCGGACAACTGCGGTAATGCGAGCGCGTTGTGGCTGGCTGAATTCGATCTCCGTCAAATCGCCAGGTTGGAGCGGGATCCCGGCGTACAGTGACATTCCGCCTTCACTGAGTTCGACGCCGAGTCCGCTGACTTGCTTTTCTTTGGGTCCATCGCAAACCAGAATGTTGACCGGGAGGTTGACCGGAAAGCGTGGCCAGCGGCGCGTATTAGCAGGAGACGGCATGGTCACTGCAACCGCAAAGTGGCAGATCAACACGATCATAGGCGCGGAAGGTGGTCGCCTCAAATTACCAAAGGTACTGCTGGTAACCGGCTTTACGGAGTGGCTGAATCCCTAGCCGGGCGGCAGGGTGCGGCAGAAGGTGCGGATATGGGCTCGCTGTTCGGGAAGAATGCCGACGAACTCGAAGCCATGCAGAAATCCCATGCGATGGCGCACCACCGCGCGCAGGTTTTGCAGGTCGGCAACCTTGGGAATGGAAAGCTCGAGTGAAACCATTTCGCCGGGCCGAAACTCGCTGGTCACGACTGCACCCAGGCCATTTTCCGCAATTTCAAAGCAGCGGCCGTGAATGCGAAGGTACCCGTCCTGCCCCAGGACTTTGACGATCAAGGGCAACTCTGTGCGGTAGCGGGCGTAACGCCTTGTGGAGGACTTGTGCACGAGTAAAGTTCTTGCAGCTCTTGCCTGTTTGGTAACGCACCCGGGGCCGATGCAAAGAGGACACCACTATGGTCACAAAAACTTGTGCGCTTGGCAAGGGGAGGACACCGGAAAGTAAGGTACGAATGGCATGGTCTTCCGGTGACAAGCGCAGTGTTGGCTGCGCGCGGAAAAGGCGGAAGGTATACTTTGCAGTAGCGGACCCGTAGCTCAACTGGATAGAGCAATGCGCTTCGAACGCAGAGGTTGGGAGTTCAAGTCTCTCCGGGTCCGCCATTAATTTTTCGATCCCTCACCTGTGCTCGGGCTTTCAGCTGCGGGCACGCTGCAACGCTGCTGTCTTTTACAATGCTTAAGTGAAAACTTGGGACGCCATTATTGTCGGCGGCGGCATCATCGGCCTGTCGCTGGCGATTGCGTTGCGTAAGCGTGGCGTGACGGTACTTGTGGTCGAGCGGGGACAGCCGGGACGCGAGGCGTCGCATGCGGCCGCGGGTATGCTGTGCGATTGCACGATCGAGACGCCGACGGCATTGCAGCCGCTGGCGCGGGCTAGTGCGCGGATGTATCCCGAGTTCGTGCATGAGTTGCAGGATGAGTCAACGGTGAATGTTGACCTGCGCGACCAGGGGACCCTGCTATTTCTTCCAGCTGAACATGCGCGACATGGTCCGGATGCGGAGAAGATCTCTGCGCCACGCCTCGCACAACTCGAGCCGGCGTTGGCCGGTCCCAAACCTCCTGCGTTCTACCTCAAGGAGCGCAGCGTGGATCCGCGGGCGCTGACCGCGGCAGCCCTCAAGGCTGCAAAACACCGCGATGTCGATATTTCTTCCGGAACTGCCGTGACCGGCCTGCTGCTTTCCAACGGCCGGGTAGGTGGAGTTACCACCGACAAGACCAGCTACCACGCCCCTGCGGTGGTGAATTGCGCGGGGGCCTGGGCAGGACAGGTCTCGGCCCATCACTTCCCTATCCGGCCGGTGAAAGGGCAAATGCTGTGCGTGGTGGGCGGGCCGCCTCTGACTCACGTGCTGCGCGCGCCGGACGTTTACCTGGTTCCGAGAAGTGACGGGCGAGTGTTGATCGGCGCCACCGTTGAAGAAGCTGGCTACGACAAGCGTATTGGGGCTGACGCCATTCAGCGCATGCGCCACGCGGCGGTTGCCCTGGTTCCTGAGTTGGAGCAGGCGCGGGTAATCGAGGCCTGGGCGGGGTTGCGGCCGGGAACGCCGGATGATCTGCCAATCCTGGGCGCGACCAGCACGCCGGGATACTTTGCGGCGACCGGGCATTTCCGTGATGGCATTCTGCTGTCGCCGGTGACAGCACATGTGATGGCACAGCTGATGACCGGCCTAAAACCGGAGTTGGATCTGACACCGTTTTCGGCGGCGCGGTTTGAATGCGGGGGCTAGGTTTTCGGCATGTAGCCAGGGCACTGCAACATCGGCAGACGCGGATACTTGGGGAAACTGGAGTCAGTGTCGGAGAGGCCACAACGGTAGAACGTTGATCCGCGGGAAGAGTCGATGCGTCGCACATATTCACAGTCGAGGCATAGCCCCACACGCAAACGTTCCGGCTTTACCTTGTCGTCCGTCATTCACCCGCAGCATAACCGATTCTTTACTTGCGGTTTTGCGGGAACTTTTATCGGGCTTCATCTGTTTCCGGAGTGCTGGGATTGCTTGACCCCAACGGCGCCGGCAAAACCACCCTGATGAGCATTCTGGCGACGATCACACGCGCGACTGAAGGCACAGTGACATGGGAATCCCGACCGGATGCGCACAGTACTTGGTTTTCTGCCACTGGTAAATCTCACGGATGTGCGCAAACGGTCCTTGGGCGGCTACTCCGGCGGCATGAAGGAACGAGTGGGGATCGCCCAGGCGTTGCTCAATGATCCGCAGGCGCACATCCTCGATCAATAAACCGCACTGGTTACCAAATCCGCACGCGGTCCGGCGGCGCCAGGTAGAGTTTTTCACCCGGTTGAACATCAAATGCGGCGTACCAGGCATCAATGTTGCGGACGGTGGCGGCACGATACTCGGCTGGAGCATGGGGATCCGTCATCACCTGCTGGCGTAGCGAGGCTTCGCGAGATTTCGATCCCCAGTTTTGCGCGAAAGCAATAAAGAACTGCTGGTCGCCCGAGAAGCCGTCTTGCGCGGGCGCAGCCTGGCTTGCGAGAGAAGCCCGGTACCCGTCATAGGAAGCGGCAATGCCGGCGACATCAGCGATATTTTCACTCAACGTCTGTTTTCCATTCACAGAGAGGTCGGAAAAGGGTTTGTAAGTGTCATATTGCGCGGCAAGCTTCGCTGTCGCCGCCTCGAAATGGGCGAGGTCAGAAGGCGTCCACCAGTTGCGCACCCTGCCTTTGGAGTCAAACGCGGCGCCTTCGGCGTCAAAGGTATGGCTGATTTCGTGTCCGATGACCGAGCCGATAGCGCCGTAGTTGACTGCGGCAGGCGCCTGCGGATCAAAGAATGGCGGCTGCAGAATGGCGGCTGGAAAATTGAGCGCATTTTGCAGTGGAAGATTGACCGCGTTCACCGTCTGCGGCGTCATGGACCATTGCTTGCGATCGACTGGGGCGCCCAAGCGGGCGAGGTTGCGGCGATAGTCGAACATGCCACCGCGCCAGAAGTTGCCGAAAACGTCATCCGCCTTGACTTCGTAGGCTGAGTAGTCGCGCCAAGTTTCAGGATAGCCAACCCCCACGTACAGCGTGGTGAGCTTGGCCTGGGCTTCCGCTTTGGTGGAAGCGTCCATCCATGAAAGTGCTTCTATACGTTGGCGAAAGGCAGCGATAATATTCGAGACCATCGCGTCCGCCTGAGCCTTGGCCTCGGCTGGGAAGTAGCGTTGCGCATAGATCTTGCCCACCTCGTCGCCAAGCAGGCGATTCACGGTTTCGACACCACGCTTCCAGCGCGGTCGCTGTTCGGGCGCGCCGGAGAGTATTTTGCCGAAGAAGGCAAAGCGTTCGTCAGCGAGCGATTTGGGCAGCACACCAGCGTAGGCTTCGACCAGGTGATAGGCGAGCCAGTCTTTCCAGGTGTCCAGCGCGGTTGAGGCGACCAGAGTGGACTCACCGGTGAACGCGCCGGGTTGCCAGACGATGAAACTCGCTTGCTTGCTGAGTCCAGCGCCGCGGAAGAATTCCGCCCAGTCGAGACCGGGGGCCTTGGCCGCGAAGTCAGCCTGCTGCCAGGTATTGTTGGCTTTGTGGATGTCTTCGTTATCGGCCAGGCTGATATGGGTCTGCGCGATGGCGTGTTCCAGTTCCACAATTTTCGCAGCGCGGGCGTCGGAGTCGGGGAATCCGGCGAGCTTCAGCATGGCGGAGACGTGAGTCTGATACTTGCTGCGGAGATCACGCATGCGATCGCTGCCCGCGAGGTAATATTCGCGGTCGGGTAGTTGCAAACCGCCTTGCAGCAGGTAGGCGGCGTAATGATCGGAGTCATTAAAGCCGGGGGCGACCCACAGGCCGAAGAGATTTGCGGTGTGGAAGTTGGTGTTGTTCAGCGCGTCGACGTCGGCGCGCAGGCTTTGCCCGAGTGCATAGGCCAGTTCCTGCTTGTTGTGGATGGCGGCAATGGCTTTGAGGTGCGGTTCAAGGGGCGCCATGCCCTGGGACTCGATGGCGGACTCGTCCATATAGGAGTTGTAGAGATCCGCGATCTTGCGCGCACTGGAACCTGCCGCGGCGGGGCTTTTGGCGATTTCTTCGATCAAACCCGCGGTGCGCTTGTCGCTAAGTTCGGACAGGGCGGTGAAAACGCCGATGCGGCCGCGATCTGGCGGGATCTCGGTGCGTTTGATCCAGTCGCCATTAGCGTATTGATAGAAGTCATCGCCAGGTTTGACCGCGCGATCCATGTTGGCGACCGCGATGCCGTGAACGGCGGGCTGCGGCGATTCCTGGGCGTGCACAAGGCTCAGACAGAAAATGCTGGATGCAAGAGCGGCGATATGCAGACGCGAAAAGAAGAACGACCTGAATGATGATTTCATCGATGGACTCCCATGAGCTGTTGAATTCGTAACATGCGGCCAAGTTAGTAAGACGGTGAACAACGGAAGAGGGTAGCACGAAGGCCGCCAGGGAGCGCGGCGGGATGGGGGCCGGGCGGGCGCTCAGGTATACTTAGATTTCATCCATCAACCGAGTTGCAGTCGCGTTCGTGCGCGAGAAATGAGGACACGCTATGGCTTCCCCGGCAGTGGATTATGCCCGGCAGAATCAGCAACGCTTCTTAAACGAACTCAAAGATTTGCTACGTATCCCCAGCATTAGCACTTTGGAAGAGCATAAAGGTGACGTACAAAAGGCCGCTGATGTCGTGGCCAATGAACTGCGTCGCGTCGGCATGGAAAATGTCGAAGTCATCGCCACCAAGGGACATCCGCTGATTTATGCCGATTGGCTGCACGCCCACGGCAAGCCGACCGTGCTCTGTTACGCGCACTACGATGTGCAGCCGCCTGATCCGTTGGATGAATGGATCAGCCCGCCGTTTGAACCCACCGAGCGGAATAACAACATCTACGCGCGTGGCGCAGTGGATGACAAAGGCCAGTTGTGGATGGAGATCAAGGCAGTTGAGGCCTTGATGAAGGGTCACAACGGCAAGCTGCCACTGAATGTGAAGTTCATCATTGAGGGTGAAGAGGAAGTGGGCGGCGAGTCAATTGCCGAGTATGTGCGCAAACAGAAAGCCAAGCTTAAGGCTGACTTCGCGCTGGTGTGCGATACGGAATTGTTTGCCCCTGATCTTCCAACTCTGTGCGTGGGCTTGCGCGGATTGGTCTATACCGAAATTGAGGCATTCGGAGCTAAGACCGATTTACATTCCGGCATGTACGGCGGCGCGGCGCCGAATCCATTCTTCGCGCTGATCGAGATCATCAGCAAACTCAAAGACTCCAAGGGTAAGGTTTTGATCCCGGGCTTCTACAAGAACGTGAAGGCTCCCAGCAAGGACGAGCTAAAGGCCTGGAAGAAGTTGCCGTTTAATGAAGAGCACTATCGCAAGACCGAAGTGGGTTCCAAGGTGCTGACCGGAGAACCTGGGTACTCGGTGCTGTATCGCACCTGGGCGCGTCCGACGCTTGAGGTGCATGGCATGCCCGGAGGATTCACGGCACCCGGCGCCAAGACAGTGATTCCGGCAAAGGCATCTGCGAAGGTTTCTATGCGGATGGTGCCCAACCAGGATCCTGACGATATTCTCAAGCGATATACGGCATTCGTAAAGAAACTGACGCCCAAGGGGATTGAGACCAAGGTCAAAGTCTGGAGCAAGGGGCCGGCGTGCGTGGTCGGTACCGACAACAAATATGTAAAAGCTTCAACCGAAGCTATGCATGAAGTATTCAAAAAGGATACGGTCTTCATTCGCTCCGGCGGATCGATTCCAATCGTAACTGACTTCCAGGACGTGCTGAAGATTCCAAGTGTGATGATGGGCTTCGGCTTGCCTGACGACAACCTGCACGCTCCCAACGAGAAGTTCCACATTCCGAACTTCCATCGCGGGATCGAGTCCATCTGTTTGTTCTTCGAGAAACTTGGCGAATAAACAACCCGAAAAATTGGTGGCGCGGGCGCTCCTGCCCGCGCCTTTTCATTTCGCGAAACCGATGAGATACATCGGGTTTCGCTTGCTTGCTCACCTCGGTTGCGCTAGGCTTACCGTGCTCTCGCAGTTCTCCCTTCCTTCTTCGTTTCTCCCCGTTTGACCGCCCGATTGTCGCATTGTATGTGCAAAATGAGGTGGTCGTACAAAGGGTCATACAAGATATAGTGTTTTCTTGCTTGACCCCGGCGCAATTTGACCGTTACATTAGCTCTGATTTGTGCTCGTCGCGTTTGGTCGTGGGTGCGGTTTTGCCCGGCGAACTCGTGCGGGCATCTGATTGGTTAACAGGCAAGTTCCGTGGCTTCGCATTGGAATTCGTGAGCGAGTCCCGATGCTTCGCTGGGGATGACAAGTGTGAAGCACGACCAAGGAGTACACGTTGCTCAAACTCAAAAAGCTGCAGATTCTCGGGTTTAAGTCTTTTTGCGACCGCACTGAACTCAAGTTTCATGGAGACGGGGTCGCAGCCATCATCGGACCGAACGGGTGCGGCAAGTCGAACATTGCCGACGCCATTTCCTGGGTGCTCGGCGAGCAATCGGCCAAGACCCTGCGCGGCTCACGCATGGAGGACGTAATCTTTGCGGGTACACGCGACCGCAAGCCGACGGGAATGGCCGAAGTGGCGCTCACCCTGATTGATCCCGAGGTCTACGGCGGCGCAGACCTGGCCAATCCCACCGAGATTGAAATTCAGGATGACCTGCCGCCGGCAGATTGGGACGAAGCCGAACTGCGAGCGAAAGCCGCAGAGGAAGTGGAGCAACGCACTGAAGAGGCGCAGCCGGGGCGTGTGGAAGGAGGCGCCGGCTCTGCTGGTGCGAGGAACGAAGAAGAGGACGAGCCGCTGTTCGCTGTGTTCGTGAATCCCAATCCGGTCAAGACGCCCACAGCGGCCGGTGCGGGCCCCCAAGTGGTGTTGAAGATCCGGCGACGGAAGTTTCAGCAACAATTCCGCGAGGGAGAGATCGTGGTCACCAGGCGGCTATTCCGGTCGGGCGACAGTGAGTATCTCCTAAACGGCAAGCTATGCCGACTGCGAGACATCCAGGAATTGTTCATGGGGACGGGCCTGGGGCCGGAATCGTATGCTCTGATCGAACAAGGACGCATTGGACAGATTTTGAGCAGCCGCCCCACCGATCGACGGGCCATTATTGAGGAAGCGGCCGGAATCACCAAGTTCAAAACCAAGAAGCGGCTGGCGGAAGCA
>Ga0070733_10002593_pt1 | contig 12735 bp, 10 predicted proteins | sample Coa_R1_9_FD_66450 | JGI IMG/M metagenome (GOLD analysis project Ga0070733, IMG submission 66450) | Surface soil microbial communities from Centralia Pennsylvania, which are recovering from an underground coalmine fire - Coalmine... | ecosystem: Environmental > Terrestrial > Soil > Unclassified ... | reverse complement strand
CGCCAGCTTCGAAGACCGCAGCGCGCACGCGGAGAGCGGCAGTGGCCCCAGCCCTACCAGGCTCAATGCCAAAGCGAGAATGAGCGATCGTCGCACCGGAATCCACTCTACCACGTCAACTGACCTCAGGGTAGAGGCTCCATCTCACCGCAGTTTGAGCCGGATGGCCTCTCCGCGCTGTGATGCGCATCACTTTCGGGTGTGACCCTTCGAAGCTTGATTTTGGAAGCAGGATCTACGTGCAACTAGAGAGATGACAATGGCTCCGCAAGAACGACGCCGATGCAGCACTTAGATTCTTAACAGCGTCGCGGCGAATGTGGCAAAAAGAAAGCCCCGCTGCCATCGGCGCACGGGGCTTCCGTTCGAAGTGGTCTTGGTGGTTTTCCAGCTATGAGCCCGGGCCGTCGGGACCTCCGGGCTTCTTCTTCGGCTGCGGGTGTTCCTTTGGCGGTGGCTGGGGCCGCGCTGCCGGCCTCGGGGCTGGACGTGCAACTGGCGGCCGCGCAGCTGGCGGTCGTGCTTCTGGCTTGGGCCTCGGCTGAGGCCGCACGGGCTCGCGCGCGGGAGGACGAGGCGTCATTTCCCGGCTGGGGGTTGGCCGAGGCTGCGGGCGCTCGGCCGGTCGATTTGGCGTCGCCGAGGGTCGATTGGGTGGCATCGTTGGCCGGTTCGGTTGTGTAGGAGGTCGATTTGGTGGCGTGAATGCCCGGCCAGGTTGCGGCTGACGCGGTGGCTCCGCTGGCCGATTCCGCGGCGGAAACGCGGGTCTCGGCTGATTCGGCGCTGGCCGCGGATTCACACCAGGCCTGTTGGGAGGTGTGAACGGGTGTGTCGGTCGCGCGTTATTCGGCGCCGGCCCAGAAGGCGGGAATGTTGACGGATTTACCTCCGGACGCCCCGGCTGTCCGGGCCGGGCAGGCTCCGTCCCCGGGTGACCTGGAGTCGGACGCGCCGGCTGGATCCCGGGTCGAGCTGTGGGCTGATTTGGCGCCGGCCTCGCTGACGGAATTCCCGGTCGATTGGGAGTTGGGCGTACGGGCTGAACTTCCGGCCGAGCAGGCGGCTGTCCGGGACGGGCTGTTCCGTTTGGTGCGAGCGCGTTTGGCGTGCGAGACTCCGGAGTCGTTCCCCTGGCCGGTGCACTGGCGGCCGCTCGCGCGTGGGCTAACTGAAGCTGAGGCGAGTAGCCCGAGCGCTGCAGGACCGCGTTCGTCAAGTTTGGATTGGTACTGGGCCGGGGCCGTCCAATGGGTTCGGCGCGCGGACTTGGCTTCAGCTTGGTCACCACGCGTTGGCTGGCAGCGCGCACTGGCGGTTGCCTCCGCGCCGGAGCAACGGCGGCACCTACAACACTGGTCCGCGAAGGGGTTAGCGCCGCCGTGGTAATCACTCGCGGATGGTTGATTTGCTCCGCGTTCACGCGAATGGCCGAGTGCTCCACCCGCCTGCCGCTCACAAATCCTTCCCGGCTTACCACGGTCACCGCGCGGGCGTTATTCGCATACGTGTAATTCACGTTCGTGATGTGGTTCACCGTGTAGTTGTTGTACACCGTCGTGATGCTAGTCCGGTTGACGTATCTCGTGTCGCCGTCATTGATTCTCTCGACGTAGCGCTCGTCCACCTGATACGCCGGCACATACACGTCGCGCGGACCTAACGGGTACCAGCCCACGCCTACGGTCGAGCCGAACGCGACGGCCACGCCAAACCCGCCCCCACCGACGAATCCGACGAGCGCGGGCGCATAGACGGGTGCCACCGCGACGGGGCCGGGCACCCAGCCCCACCGCCCTTCGATCTCTGCCCAGCGGCCGTAGTGAAATGGCGCGAAGCCCCAAGGCTCGGCGTCAACCCACGTCCATCCCCACGGCGCAATCCAAGCCCAGTGTCCAACGTGATAAGGAATCCAATCTGAGGCGACGTCGTTTGGCACCCAGTAGTTGCCATACTCCGGATCGGAGCGCCAGGATCCGTATGCGTCCAGATCTTCATAACCGGTCACCCCGGCGGACACATAGTGCAACGAAGTCGAATGCTCATAGCGCATTTCGCGCGACCGCGCCCAGCTGTGAAACGCGTCCGGCGCCGGAATTCCTTCCACGTTTTCGCTAAGTTCATTGCTCCCGGAAAAGATTGCGCGCTGGCCCGGCGAAACGTTGTAAGTTTGCCCTCCGCCGGTGACCGAGCCCTGTCCCGAATAGACGGTAACTATCGTCGACGCGCCGTTGGGGTCGGCCTGCAGCCGGTATTCGCCGGGACGGACAATGGAAAAGGCCAGATTCGGGGAGTCAATTTCGTAGGCTTCGCCAGGGTTGAGGTAGCGAACGTCAACTTCCAACGTTCCCTCGGCGAGTTGAACCTGCACCGCTTGATCGTTCAGGTTCAGGAACGAAATCCCTGTCGAGTCGCCCATTCGGAATGCAGTGCTACCGATCACAAGTTCGGCGCGGGAATCTTGATCGGTCCAGAGATTGTCGCCCGTCGTAAGCGGACGATTGATTTCGGCCTGCACCCAATTCTGTTCGCCGGATGGTTCATAGGACACCGATCCTTGCATGTCGTCCAGTTCAGCGACGCGTGTCGGCGGAGCCTGCCCATCCTGCTGATCGCCTTCATACTGCTGGTCTTGCGCCCTGGCGGCTTGCGGCAGCGCGAACATCAGGAAGGCCGCCAATAGCAGGCAAACGTACGGAAAGAGTCTTGTTTTCATGGTTGAGTTCTCTCGATATCTGGCTCTCGCAACGCGGATTTAAATCCGTAGGGAGGCCGAAAATTCGGGCCCAGAGTCAACTCCTTAGGGCCGGGCGGCAGGTTCGAGCGCTTGCATTCTTCCGGCCTGGTTTGCTTCGTCTTCGTGAGACCTCCAACTTGAACAATACGAAGAGCCTAGGCTATCGCTCGGCGGAATGGTATCGGGTACTTTACGGGTGAGGTCTCGCGCGTTGCCTTAATTTGCATCGTTGCAGCCACTTATGTCGGGCAGAGCAACCCAGAACCACAGGGGATACAGGCTTGTCCGAACGGCAACTGCTTGAACGTCGGCCGAATCGCGGGGTATGATGCGCCGCGCAATACGGTAAGCAATTCTAAATCTGCATCCAGGGAGCCTCTTCGAATGAATTCCAAGCGCGCCGGCTTGTTTCTTGCCTTGCTCTGCCTCATGCTTGCCGTTTCGTTTGCATCGAGCGCAGTTTTCGCGCAGTCGGGCACGATTTCTCTCACCGTTGACGCTACGAAAACGCCGCAGAAGTTCATCCCGTGCACGGAGGTGATTCCGGTCAAGCCGGGCCCGCTGACGCTTTACTACCCGAAATGGATTCCCGGCGAGCACTCGCCTAGCGGACCGATCGTCAATCTGACGGGGCTGAAGTTCACTGCGAACGGGCAAACGATTCCATGGCGCCGCGACTTGACCGACGTCTTCACGTTTCACCTCGACGTGCCAGCGGGCGCGGATCGGGTCGAAGCGAAATACGACTACCTCGAACCGAGCGGCGGCGGAATTTACGGAGGGTCGCTCTCGGCCACCGACAAGCTGATCGTGCTTGAGTGGAACCAGACCGTTCTTTACCCGGCAGGTTCTCCCGTCGACAAAATCATGGTCGCGCCGAAACTTGTTCTTCCCGATGGATGGAAATTCGGTACGCCGCAGAAGATCGAGAGCCAGTCGGGAAATGAGACGACGTTTGCCACGATCTCTCTCGAAGAACTCGTGGATTCGCCGGTCATTGCCGGCGAATACTATCGCAACATCGACCTGACTCCTCCGGGCGAGAAAATTCACCATGAAATCGATCTCGCTGCTGACGATGCGGCCGACCTCAACATGAGCCCTGAAGTTGAAAAGGGACTGAAGAATCTTGTCGCCGAAGCGGGCGCGCTTTTCGGCGCGCGCCATTACCGCAATTATCATTTTCTCCTGGCGCTCAGCGATCATGTCGCCCACTTTGGACTCGAGCACCACGAGTGCAATGACAGCCGCCTCCCGGAGAGAATTCTCCTCGAGCCCAATGCCGCGATCGCGGTCGGCGGCCTTCTCGCGCACGAGTACGTTCATTCATGGAACGGGAAATTCCGCCGCCCGGCCGATCTGTCGACGCCGGATTACGAAGTTCCGATGAAGACCGATCTTCTCTGGGTGTATGAGGGCCTTACCGATTATCTTGGACCGCTGCTCGCCGCGCGCAGTGGACTCTGGACGCCGGAACAGTACCGCGCGAATCTCGCAAATATCTCCGCGGGTCTCGGCGTGGGCCGCCTTGGCCGCACGTGGCGCCCGCTGCTTGATACGGCGGTCGGCGAGCCTGGCCTCGGCTTTGCTCGCGGCTGGCTCAACTGGCGCCGCGGCACGGATTACTATGACGAAGGCGATTTGCTATGGCTTGAAGTCGCCACCATCATTCACCAGCAGACTCACGGCGCGAAGAGCATCGACGACTTCTGCCATCTCTTTCACGGAGGACCGAATGACGGTCCGCAGCTCAAGACCTACACGTTCGAGCAGTTGGTTGCGAGCCTGAATCAGATAGTGCCCTATGACTGGGCCAGGTTCTTCCACGAGCGGCTCGATTCCACCTCGCCCAATCCGCCCGTCGGCGGAATCGAGAATGGCGGTTGGAATCTCGTTTTCAACGATAAGCCCATCAAAACGCACAGCCGCCGTCCCGTGATGAACGATGAGTACACCATTGGCTTGGCGATCGGCCCGGACGGCAGCGTCTTCGACTCGATCGTGAACGGTCCTGCGTTCAATGCAGGAGTCACGTCGGGCATGAAGGTGGTGGGCGTCAACGGCCGTCTCTACACCCACGATTTGCTCGAAGATGCGATCAAGGCTTCGAAGGATAACTCGCAGCCGATCTCGTTGCTGGTTGTAATCGACGATTACTACAAGACCTGCAACATCGATTACCACGGCGGCGAACGCTACCCGCACCTGGTTCGCGACGAAAGCAAGCCCGACTATCTCGACGAGCTCGGCAAACCGCGAGTGGCAGGTGAGTGAACCTGGTTGAGGAACGGGCGCGGGACTGGCTCGATCTGTTGCCGCAAGTCCGCAAGGTATGCGGCAACCGGAAAATGAAATGCCCCGGACGGGCCTTGCACGCGCCATTTCGAAGCTGGGGTATTGTTCGCGGGCGCGAGCCGCGGAGTTGGTCCGCGCCGGTCACGTCCGCCTGAACGGTGCAGTACGTCGAGATCCTGAAACGCCAGTTCGGCTGGACGGCGATCGGATCGAAATCGATGGCCGTCCACTTCGCGCGCCGGCGAAGGCTTACTGGATGCTGAACAAGCCGCGCGGCGTGCTCACCACAGTTTCCGACGAGCACAGCCGCGAAACGGTTTACGCCTATTTGCCGGAGGGTGTGCCATGGCTCGCGCCGGTTGGACGTCTCGACAAGGCAAGTGAAGGCCTGCTGCTGCTGACCAACGATTCCGCGTGGGCTGCTCGGATCACGGCGCCGGAGAGCCACGTTGATAAAACGTATCACGTGCAGGTCGGCACGGTCGCAGATGCCGCATTGCTGGAAGAACTGCGGAAAGGCGTGCGCATCCAGAGCGGGGAAGTGCTGCGGGTGAAGAGCACAGAAATCTTGCGTCGGGGTGAGAAGAACTCGTGGCTCGCGATCGTTCTGGACGAAGGCAAGAATCGCCACATCCGGCGCACCCTCGAAGCGTTGGGTATCGACGTTCTGCGGCTCGTGCGCGTCGCGATCGGCAAACTGCAGCTTGGCACATTGCCCAAAGGCAAGTGCAGGGAACTAGAGCCTGACGAAGTCCGCGCGGTCAACTCGGGCGCCGGCCGTTGAGTCACCATCTCCCGTTTAAGCGGAGCGCCGCGGGCCTGCCTCGAGCGCAGGAATCGGGGAGTCGCCCAAAAAGAACCCAGAGAGCACGAGTACCCAAAAACCAACTCAACTCGACTTCGCCCGCTGCACCACTTCCACCGACATGCGACTGAGTTTGCTGTAAACCCGGCCACGCCGCCGCAGCGGCCACCAGTCGTAGAGATAGATTTGCATGGGCCGCCACATGGCGACCCATCCGGCAATGGTCAGGCTCTCACGAGTAATCTCCGCCCAGGTGGCCGGCTTATTGCCCAACAGCACGTTGCTCAAGACGAGGCAGGCCGAGAGAAACAGCAGGCCGATCACGAGACTGGTGCGGCCCTCGCTCAACAGAGTCTTGAACTCCAGATTCGTCATCCGCGCACGGTGAGCGAAGTAGTTGTGGATGGCGGTCTCGACCAATTCCTTTGGGTCTTCCGTCGGCCACTGGTCCAGATAGATGCGCAGCCGGATTTCAGCGTCTGAGGGAAATTCGCGCGCCCAGCTCACGATGAATTCTTCCGCGTCGCTGTCCAGGTCCTTCTCGATGAACGGGGAGGGGTCCATGGAGTTGAAGAGTTGGCTCAGATCGCGGAGGCTCATTCGAATGTGGTGGGGACGCTCGGACTTCGTTGCTGCGGCTTTGATCCACGGAAAGCGCATCACGAGATCAGATTGTGGGATTCCCGCCGGCAGGCGTCAAGATGGTCGGGCTCATTTCCCGCCGCTAAGCGGCACGACAGAGTTCGAGGTGAGACATTTCGCTCGTGACAACTGGAACCGTCGCCACGAAAAATTTGCGCTTCGCGGGCGAGAAGGAATATGGTTTGGCGCGGTTGGCCGCGATCGTAACCAGAATCGACGGGGGCGGGCGATGAGAATCGTTGAACTGGCATTGCTGTTTTTAGTGTGGGTGGTCCCGACGGGGGCGCAGGGAACCGGCGATCAAGAAATGGCTGGCCGGGAAAAGCCGGTCATCATCCATGCCGGGCTGATGCTCGACGGGCGCGGGCATGCGTCGCGCGATGTCGACATCCTCGTGCAGGGAACGAAAATCCTTCGTGTCGGGCCGCATAAGGGCGACGGAACGGCGAAGGGGACGCCGGTTTACGACCTGCACCGGCTCACGGTGCTGCCGGGCTGGATCGACGTTCACGACCACGTTGTCTGGCACTTCGGTCCGAACGGGCGCTTCGGCGACAAGAACGAAACGCCGGAGCAGGCCACGCTGGCCGAGGCGTCGAACGCCTGGGTGACGCTCGTGGCGGGCTTCACGACCATCCAGAGCGTGGGCTCGCCGGAAGACAAGGACCTGCGCGACGCGATCGCCAGCGGCGGCCTGCCGGGACCAAGGATCCTCACCTCGCTCGAACCCATTGTCGATGCGAAGCTGACGCCCGAGGAGCTTCGCGAAATCGTGCGTCAACGCAAGGCGCAGGGCGCCGACCTGATCAAGATTTTCGCGTCGAAGAGCATTCGTGAAGGCGGCGTGCGTACGTTCGACGACGAACAGTTGCGCGCAGTGTGCGGCGAAGCGAAGGCGCAGGGTTTGCGCACGCTCGTCCATGCCTATCGCGAAGCGGTGCGCGCCGCGTCGGCCGCCGGGTGCACCGAAGTCGAGCATGGCGACTACGCCACGAAGGACGATTTGCGTTTTCTCGCCGAGCACGGCACGTACTTCGACCCGCAGGCGGGGCTCGTGATCCACAACTATCTCGATCATAAGGCGCAGTATCTGAACGTGGGGAATTATACTGAAGACGGCTTCGCAAAAATGGTGGAGGTCTTGCCCGTGATGAAGCAGTTGTTCGCGGACGCGGTGGCCACGCCGGGGCTGAAGATCGTCTTCGGGACGGACGCCGTCGCGGGCGCGCACGGCCACAACGCCGAGGAATTCATCTATCGAGAGCAGGCGGGACAGAAGCCGATGGACGCGATGGTGTCGGCGAATTCGCTGGCGGCGGAGTCGCTGCGGATGCAGAACGAGATTGGCTCCATCGCGCCGGGCCTGCAGGCGGACATTATCGCGCTCGCTGGCGACCCTCTTACCGACACAACGGCTGTGCGTCGCGTCGTTTTCGTGATGAAGGGCGGGAGAGTGTACAAGAACGAGGCCGAGTGAACGCCTACCGGTCCAGTGGGTGCGAGATCGGGGGCAGTTGAATGCCACTGTGCCGGAGCGTCGAAAGCGGCGGCCCTTCGACTCCGCTCAGGATGAACAAGCGGCCGCACTCCCCAATAGCCTTCGCTCGCGGAAGAATCAAGAAATGAAAGCGGTTCAGTGTGGCCTGTAGGGGCTTTCGCTGCCGAAATTCCACAGAGGAATCGTCGCGGCGACGGCTACTCCGGCTCCAATCAGGAAGAACAACAGCTTGCGCCGGTGCTTCCGCGCCGACTTGGGCGGGGCGTTCTGCACCGCTGGCGAGGAAGAATCGTCCTGCTCGACCACGATCCGGTAGGACTTGCCTTCGGGGATTGTGTGCAGCTCGCCGTCATTGTCCAGAATAAGCGCGCCGCGCGATGCTCTGACTACGAGTTGATTCGCCGCAACAATCACAACCTGCCCATTGGTGGCATGCGTTCCCGAACCGCGCAGCGTGCCGGCCGGCGTTTCCAGCTCGAACTGCATTGGATCGGGCAAGGAGAACGTCGCCGAGCCTCGCTCAAGGGTCACGGTGGCAAGCCCGGCGTGGCGTTCGAGGCTGGCCGAACTGGAGGCACTCAGGTAAACCTGGCCCATGCCCAATTGGAGGCGCAGCGTGCCCTGGCTGTCGGTGGCGACCACGTCGCCGGAATAAATCGTTGCGCCGGTTGTAGCGGAGATTCCGTCGAGCTGCGCCCGTGCGCTTTCGGCGACTGACCCAAGCGGTTTCTGATATGTGTCTGAAGCGAGTGCGGGCAGCGCAAACATGGCGCTGCTCAGGAGCGCCGCAAAGCAGCGATGGCCAAAGGGCCGTCGGATTTCGCCGGGCATATGCCGACTTTGACGGGACGGTAAGGCGGCGTCAATGGACTGCAGGTACAGGATTGTTACACCAGCAACAAAGTGGGACCTGTTCTTCCAGCCAGTACCTGGGGAACACTCAAGTCAGGGAGACTGTCGCACCCCGCGGTGCGCGTATAATGCGGCTATGCGATGGAACACCATCGCGCCCCGGTACGTATCCAAGGTAGATTGGATCGTTGGGCTCTTGAAGGGAGCGCGCGCATGGTCAAATTCCTGCTGTGGTGCATCCTGCTGATTCTGTGCTGGCCGCTGGCGCTTCTGGCGCTGGTACTGTATCCGATTGTGTGGCTGCTGCTTCTGCCGTTCCGTCTGATAGGCATCACGATCGAGGGCGTGCTGGAGCTGGTACGAGCCATTATTTTTCTCCCCGCGCGACTGCTGCGAGGCCCGCGCGCCGCATAAACTGACCGGTATGGTTCGCAGTCTTGCCCGCGATCAGGGGTTTTTCATTTTCGGTTCGCGCCCTCTTTCCGGCTGACCGGCCAGGATAAAACAGGTCCGTTCGCGCACTCCATCCTCGGCGATTGAGGTGGTTCATCGCCGTTTTTCAGTCCGGATGGACAAGCGGCTCCGTTCCAGACTGGGAAAGCTATACGACGGAGGAACCGGCCAGGACCGCGTCGAAAAACGCGCCCAGGAGTCGGCGGACGTCAGCTTCCGTCATCGTTCTCGGGTCGACCACATGCTCCAGGAGCAGCGCGTTCGAAAGCGCGCCCAATGCGGCCGTGGCGGCCCTGGCGGAGACGGGAATGGCACGGCGCTCGGCCGGGCCCCGGCCGGAGCGGACTCGAGATCGGGTAATCTCGCGGATCAGGTCGACGCCATGGGCACGCAGGCGCCGCTTGCGAGTGCGGAGGCGCTCGTGAGCGGAGGGGTGGCGAATCGCGTAGAGCGTGAACTCCAGCGACAAAAGAACCAGCCGGCGGTCCTTCGCGCACTGCGCGTAATAGCGGCGCAAAGTGTGAAGCCTGGCGGTCGGATTGCGCGCCTCTTTGCGCAGCAGAGCATCCAATTCGGCGACGCGCTCGCCGATCCATGCTTCGAGCAGCGCAAAAAAAAGTTCCTCTTTATCCGCGAAGTTGGCGTAGAAGGCGCCGCGGGTGTAGCCCGCGGCGGAGGCGATGTCCTCGAGACGGGCCGCCTCGAAGCCGTCGCGCGCGAAAATGCGCGCCGCCGAGGCAATCAGCTTCTGCCGCGTAGCCGCGGTGCGCGCCGCTTGCGACCGGCGCCCGCTGCGAGTCGACGGCCTAACCGGAGGAGCCGAGCCGCGCCGCCACGTTCTCTTCTTTACCTGATACATACACGCATGTATATTTGTAGTTCATTCCCGGGCGGAACGCAAGAGGAACTGAGTGGCTTCGGAAGCGGTCACGAACGCGGGAGCGATCGAGAGCGCCGTCTGGCGCCCGCGCGCGAATCCATGGCTGATCGCGCTGACGGTGACGCTCGCGACGTTCATGGAGGTGCTCGACACTTCCATCGCCAATATCGCCTTGCCCCACATCGCGGGGAGCTTCGGCGCCAGCGAAAACGAATCGACCTGGGTGCTGACGAGCTACCTGGTGTCGAACGGGATTATCCTGCCGCTCAGCGCCTGGCTCGCGACTCGCTATGGCCGCAAGCGTTTCTACATGTTTTGCGTGGCGCTCTTCGCGGCCAGCAGTTTTCTTTGCGGCTTGGCGCCGACACTGGGAATGCTCGTTCTCTTTCGCGTGCTGCAAGGCGTGGGCGGCGGAGGTTTGCAGCCCAGCGAGCAGGCCATTCTGGCGGACACGTTTCCGCCCGCGAAGCGGGGCATGGCTTTCGCGGTGTACGGCATGGCGGTGGTGGTCGCGCCGGCCATCGGTCCCACGATCGGCGGCTGGATCACGGACAACTACAGCTGGCGCTGGATTTTTTACATCAACGTGCCGATCAGCCTGATCTCGCTTTATCTGACGCAGCGACTGGTGGAGGACCCGCCGTTCCTGAAGGTGGAGCAGGAAAAGCGCCGCGGCGTGAAGATCGATTACATGGGACTGGCGCTGCTCTCGCTTGGCGTCGGGTCGCTGCAGATGGTGCTCGACAAGGGCCAGGAGAAAGACTGGTTCGCATCGCACTGGATCACGGCGGCGGCGGTGATCGCGGCGGCGGTGCTGATCGCCTGGATCGTCTGGGAATGGCGGCATCCGCATCCAATCGTCGAATTGCGGCTGTTGAAAAACCGAAACTTCGCCGCTGCCGTGTTTTTCATGTTCATCCTCGGCATGGTGTTGTATGGCACGACGGTCCTGATCCCGCAGTATTTGCAGCTTTTGATGGGGTACTCGGCGGTGCTGGCGGGCGAAGCGATGGCCGGAGGCGGTTTCGTGATGATGCTGACGATGCCGCTTTCGGGAGCGCTGGTGTCGCGCATGGATGCGCGGCGTGTCATGTGCGGAGGCTTCACCATCACCTCGGTCGCGCTGTTTTACATGTCGACGCACCTGGTTCTAGGCATGGATTTCACGACGGCGGTCATGCTGCGTATTTACCAGACGCTGGGCCTGGCGTTCATCTTTATTCCGTCGAACACGCTCTGCTACGTGGACATTCCGCTCGAGAAGAATAACCAGGTTTCGAGCATGATCAATTTTGTGCGCAACATCGGGGGCAGCATCGGGATCGCGCTGATCAGCACGCTGATCACGCGCACCACGCAGATCCGTCAGAGCTATTTGTCGGCCCACATGCAGAACGGGAACCCGCAGTTCCGGGGAATGGTGAACGGCCTGGCCTCGACGCTGCAGCGCCGCGGACTCGCCCCGGCTGAGGCGATGCGGCAAGCGTACGGCCGCGTGGCGGTGCTCCTGCAGCAACAGGCGGCGGCGCTGGCTTACAAGGACGTGGTGTCGATCCTCGCCCTGGTGGTGGGCTGTCTGATTCCGATGGCCTTCATCATGCGACGCCCGAGGGTCCGCGTGGAAAACCCCCCGATGCACTGAGCAGGGAACTGCGGCGAGCGATGCGGTCGTTTCGCGTATCGAAAGCGCTATCTAAACCACTCAGCGGGCGGCACTTAGCGACAGACCGGGTAGGGTCTTTGCGGTATGGACAAGTTCCAGGCGCTCACCTACCCTTGTTGCGCATGCGAATTCTCCTTGTTGACGACCACGAGATCGTGCGAAGAGGCCTCCGGAACCTTCTGGAAACGCAGGAACACTGGCTCGTGTGCGGGGAAGCTATGGACGGAGAGGACGCCGTAGAAAAAGCGAAGGCTCTCCACCCGGACATTGTGATTCTCGACGTTTCGATGCCCCGTCTCAACGGCTTTGGCGCGGCGAAGCTAATCAAAGAACTCTTTCCGGAAACGCCGATCCTCCTCTATTCGATGCACTATTCCCGGGTCTTTGTCGACGAGGCGCGCCGCATCGGGGTTACGGGTTACGTTTCCAAATCTGAGGATGCGCCCACATTCCTCATGGCAGTCGACGCAGTGCAACGCCACCGGCCCTTTTTCGCCCCTTCTTAACGCTGCAGGTTTTCCTTCCCGCAATTTCCCCCTCTCCGCTTAGATGGCTCGGATAGCGGCGCCGCGTCCCGCACCGGTGACGAGGCATCGCTGTGCTATGCTCGCGTTTTGTCTGAGGACTGGGAAGGAGACACGCGGTGACCGAACGTTTGTATTATCACGACTCGTTCTTGCGCGAGTTCGAGGCGCGCGTGGTGTCTTGCGAGCCGGACGAGCGCGCCGGTGGTAAGCGCTGGCGGGTCGTGTTGGACCGGACCGCGTTCTATCCGGCATCCGGCGGGCAGCCGCACGATACCGGCAAGCTGGGCGATGCGAACGTCCTGGAAGTGGCCGATGCGGAGGACGGGCACGCCGTCGTGCATTACACCTCGGCGGAATTGCAGCCAGGAACCGTGCGCGGAACG